>Ga0207695_10003713_pt1 | contig 21253 bp, 24 predicted proteins | sample KBSC54metaG_FD_184354 | JGI IMG/M metagenome (GOLD analysis project Ga0207695, IMG submission 184354) | Corn rhizosphere microbial communities from Kellogg Biological Station, Michigan, USA - KBS C5-4 metaG (SPAdes) (version 2) | ecosystem: Host-associated > Plants > Roots > Rhizosphere > Soil...
AGGAAGAGCGGGTGGGAGAGGGAGTGTGAGGGAGAGGGCGGGAGAGAAAACTTGAGGCTTGATGGTGTCTCTCCCGCCCTTTCCCTCACATCTGCATGGATCAGAAACGGTTCATTTACTCCCTTTGGTTGCGGCCAAACGAAGCGAGGCCGCGCCAAGTTCCTCCGCGTCCTCAGCGGTAAATAATTTATCCGAAGGGCGCGCCGCGCGTAGCCCGTCACATCTTCTGCCGGCCGCTGATGGCGTCGGCGAGAATGTTCTTATTGGCATATTCGATGCTGCTGCCGGCGGGCAGTCCGCGCGCGAGGCGCGTTAATTGGATGTTGGGAAACCGCCCGCCGATCAGGCTCTGGATGTAGAGCGCGGTGCCGTCGCCTTCCATGGTGGGATTGGTACCCATGATCACTTCGCGCACGGTGCCGGAGGCGAGCCTCTGCATGAGCGGCTCAATCGTCAGATCACCCGGGTCCATGTCTTCCAGCGGCGAAATCCTGCCGAGCAGAACATGGTAAACCCCGCGATAGAGGCCGGTGGTTTCCAGGGCCAGCAGATCCTTGGGCTGCTCGACGAGGCAGACCACGCTCTGCTCGCGCGATGGATCAGCGCAGATATTGCACGGGTCCTGCTCGGTGAGGTTGTAGCAAATCGAGCAATGCTTGATTCGCGTTTTGACATCGCGGATCGCATCCGCAAGTCGAAGCGCATCCTCCGGATTCTGCTTGAGCAAATGAAACGCGATGCGCTCCGCCGACCGCATCCCAATGCCGGGCAGGCGAGCCAGTTCGTTCATGAGATTTTGAATACTTTGCGTGTAATTGGCCATCCGGCGGGATTATAGAACGGATTCACCACGGAGGCACGGAGACACGGAGGTCTAGTTTTGCTGAAGGATGGGCCAGTGCGAGGGACATTATTCAGTCAAAGAGAATTAGCCACAGAAAAACACAGATGAAGACCAAATTCAGGTCGGCCGGTGAAATGAGATCACTGGCGCAACAGATTTAATCTACTTTGGCCTGATCTGTGTTCATCTGTGTTCATCTGTGTGCATCCGTGGCTAATCTATCCTAATAAATCGGCGTCCCCCGCAACGGCCCGCAATATCAGCAAAACCAGACCTCCGTGTCTCCGTGCCTCCGTGGTGGTTTTTTCTTCGATCACAATGAAAGTATCGTATCCAGCTTCCCCGACAGGAACTTCAGGCGATCCAATCCTCCTCCGGGCACTTCGAGGCAGGCCCAGGTGTTGTAACCCACATCGTCGAGCGCTTTCATGACGGCGGGCCAGTCGTTGTCGCCTTCGAGAAGCTCGACTGAAAACCCTTTGCCCATGCCTTCGTTGTTCTGCTTCTTTCGGCTGAATTCCTTGAGATGCAGCTTGACGATGCGATGGCCCAGCACCGAGATCCATTGCTCGGGCCAGCCATAGGCGATGATATTGCCAATATCGAAATGCCAGCCGATGGCATCGGGCGCTTCGAATTCGTCGATGAAGCGAGCCGCCTCGAGTGGGCTTAGCAGGAAATGGTTCCAGACATCTTCGACGGCAATCTTCACGCCCAATTCGCGCGCGGTGGGAATCGCTTTGCGGATTTCCTCCTGCGAGCGCTTGTAGCAGTCGGCATAGGAAACCTGCTTATTCACCACGCCCGGCACCAGCAGCACGCTGGTGCCGCCGAGTTCTTTGCAATCGCGAAGCGCTGTCTTCAGCGCTTCGACGGCAAAGGCGCGGGTCTTGGGATTCGGATCGGACAGCGTTCGCGTCCAGTGAACCGAATCAACCATGCCTTCAATGAGCAGGCCGGTTTTTTCGCAAGCCTCTTTGAACTGCGAATTGGGGATCTTCTGCGGGCTGTTTAATTCGACGCCATCGAAGCCGGCTTCTTTGAGAATCTGGAAGCGTTCGAGAACGGTCGAGCCGCCGCCGATCATGTCCCACATGACGGCTTTCTTGATCGGGCGCTTGCGACCGGTTGGCGCGTCTGCAGCTTTGGAAGATGGCGCGAAGCCGACGAGCGGCGTAATGGCTGCCGCCGCGAGGGCGCTGCCGCCCGCTTTGAGAACATCCCGCCGATTCAATGATTGATCCATAGTGCCCGCCTGTTGGAGTTAAGTTTGCGCAAACCGCAAGCGATCTTAGTGTAATTACCCGTCGGCTGCTGGGAATGTTGGCCGATTGCAAAACGCTGCAACCGCCCTCACAATCGCGCTTCATGCCGCCGCGATCATACATCTTATTCGAAGCCAATTACGCGCAACTCAAAAGCTATAAGCCCAACGTGGCGGTGCTGCCCTGGGGCGCAACCGAGGCTCACAATTATCACATGCCACATGGCACCGATGTGATCGAAGCCACGGCCTTGGCCGAGCGCGCGGCAAAGCTTGCTTTTGAAGCTGGGGCCAAGCCCATCGTCCTGCCGGCGATTCCCTTTGGAAACAATGCCCAGCAATTGGATCAGGTGGCGACGATCAATATCTCAACTGCGACTGCATCAGCCATTCTGGGCGATGTCGCGCAATCTTTGAAGGCGCAAGGCATCGACCGCCTCGTCATCCTCAACGCCCATGGCGGCAACGAATTCAAACCCATCGTCCGCGATCTGCAGGCGCGGCTCGGCATGCTGATCGTCATCATCAATTTCTTCCAGATGTGCCCCGATGCACTCGATGAAATCTTCGAGGGCAACGCGGGTGACCATGCTGGGCAGATGGAAACCAGCTTTCTCCTGCACGAGCGGCCGGATTGGGTGCAGCTCTCGCAAGCCGGGCCGGGGGACCGCGTGCCTTTTGCGATCGAAGGCTTAAATCAAGCCGGTGTCTGGACGCCCCGACCGTGGAGTAAGAGCCATCCCGACACCGGCTCCGGAAATCCTGTCGGGGCTTCGGCAGAAAAGGGAAAGCAATACATTGAGCGCGTTTCGCAGGAGATTTCCCGCGTGCTGATCGCTCTTTCCACGGCACAAAAAGGTCAGTTGCCTTACCTATAAATGCTGAAGATGCGTCGCTTTATCGCAGCAGTCGATAAAAAGATCTCGATAAATCATGAACGCCAACCGGCTCGCCCTAGTATCAAGTATCGATGAAGTGGCGATCGTCGATCATTGTTGGAACCTCGTTAGCATTCACCCTCATTCTGGGCTGGTCCCTCTCCACCCATGCCAGCACGGAAGAGCCTGCCTCGGCTAAAGTTAAAGTCGATTTCGTTCGCGATATTCAGCCCATCTTCCGGCACAACTGTTACCAATGTCACGGGCCGGAAAAGCAGAAGGCCCAGCTTCGATTCGATTCAAAAGACTCTGTTTATGCCGGCGGGCAATCGGGAAAGACGATTGAGCCGGGACATAGTGCCGAGAGCCGCATCATTCATCGCGTCCTCGGACTCGATGGCGACGATCGCATGCCTCTGCATGGCGATCCGCTGCCGGCCAAGCAGATCGCGCTGCTCAAAGCCTGGATTGACCAGGGCGCAGTCTGGCCCGACAGCGCTTCGGTGGCCAATGCGAAGATCGAAAAACACTGGGCTTATGTGAAGCCGGTTCGGCCCGCGCTGCCGGCGGCGGAAGACAAAGCCTGGTGCCGAAATCCGATCGATTATTTCGTGCTGGCGAACCTGGAGCACAATGACATCAAACCCGCGCCCGAGGCCGATCGCGAAACATTAATCCGGCGAGTGAGCCTCGATCTGATCGGTCTGCCGCCCACGCTTGCGGAGGTGGACGATTTTGTTCACGACACCTCGCCAAACGCTTATGAGAAGGTCGTCGATCGGCTCCTGGCCAGCCCGCATTATGGCGAGCGCCAGGCCATCCGCTGGCTCGATCTGGCGCGCTATGCCGACTCCAACGGCTACGAGAAAGACCGCGTCCGCAGCATGTGGCCTTACCGCGATTGGGTGATCGATGCTTACAACAAGGACATGCCGTTCGACCAATTCACGGTCGAGCAACTGGCGGGCGATCTGCTTCCGCATCCGACGCTCGCCCAGAAAATCGCCACCGGCTTCAATCGCAACACGATGCTCAACGAAGAGGGCGGCGTCGATGAGCACGAGTATTACTACTACACCGGCATCGATCGCGTAGACACCACCGCCACCGTCTGGCTCGGCACGACGCTGCGTTGCGCCCAGTGCCATAACCACAAGTACGACCCCTTCACCCAGCGCGATTTCTATCGCTTCCTGGCCTACTTCAACAGCTCTGCCGACGAAACCGCCAAGGAAGGCGGCACCGATCCGCACGACATCAGCGCGCGGGTCCACGTCGATCCGCCCGAAGCAATCGAGCTGAAAAGAGAAATCACATCACTCAAGAAGAAGCTCGATGAGCCGAGCGAGCAGCTTGCGAAGGGGCAAAAGAAATGGGAATCGTCTCAGCAGGCGGCGCGCTGGACGACGATGCAGATTTGCAGCGTCAAGTCGGCTCAAGGCGCGACGCTCAAAGCAGAAGAAGATGGCTCGGTCATCGTCAGCGGCGCCTGGCCAAAGACCGATACCTACACCATTTCCGCCAAGACCGATCTGACCGGCATCACCGCCATTCGACTGGAAGTTTTATCGGATGACCGACTTCCTCAGCACGGGCCGGGACGTTCGGAAGGCGGCAATTTCGTGCTTACGCATTTGAGCGCGTCCGCCCGCCCCACGGACAATAGCAGCGAGCCAGCGCCGGTGATCTTCACCCGCGCGTCAGCCGATTACAGCCAGGATAAATATCCGGTTTCGCAGGCGATTTCTGAAAAGATCACGCCAAAAAGCGGCTGGGCGATCTATCCGCGCGTGGGCGAAGATCACGAAGCCGTCTTTGAAATCGCCAATGACTTTGGCTTCAAAAACGGAACGACGTTCACCTTCACGTTCCAGCAGGCATTCAACCAGATCGTCGGCCACACGATCGGCCGATTCCGTCTGTCGGCAACGACGATGCCGCGACCGGTGAAAGCGCTCGATGCGCCGCGGAACATCGCCGCGATTTTGGCGATAGCTTCAGATGATCGAAGTCCCGCGCAGCGCGATGAACTGGCTAAGTATTACCGCACGATCGCGCCGGAACTGGAGCCGATCCGATCGAAGATTTCCGAGCTGCAAAAGAAGATCGACGCGATGCCGAGCACTTCGTTGGTCATGGTCGAGCTCCCCCACCCGCGCGATTCCTACCTTCATATTCGCGGCGGTTATCTGACAACCGGCGAGAAAGTCGTTCCAGGAATTCCCGCGATTTTCAAAGATTCGCAAGAGCCGGTCACCGGCCGCGAGCAGAACCGTCTCGATCTGGCGCGATGGCTGGCCAGCGATGAGAATCCGCTCACCGCGCGCGTCACGGTCAATCGAATGTGGGAGCAGTATTTCGGCACCGGCATCGTCGCCACCAGCGAGGATTTTGGTACACAGAGCGAGGCTCCAAGCAACCAAGCCCTCCTCGATTGGCTGGCCTGCGAATTCATGCATCCATCTGATGGCGCGCATTCATGGAGCATGAAGGCTATTCATAAGCTGATTGTCATGTCGGCCACCTATCGCCAATCATCCAACGTGACACCCGAGAAGCTCGAGAAGGATCCATACGATCGATTGATTTCCCGCGGCGCGCGATTCCGTTTGCCGGCTGAGCTGATTCGCGATCAGGCCCTGGCCGTCAGCGGGTTGCTGAGCGAAAAGATGGGCGGCCTGAGTGTCTTCCCGCTGCAACCTGACGGCATCTGGCACACGCCGTACAACGGCGACAAGTGGATCACCAGCCCCGGAGCCGACCGATATCGTCGCGGCGTCTACACCTTCTACCGGCGCTCGGGCCCCTACCCGGAATTCATGGCCTTCGACAAGACTTCGCACGAAGCGATCTGCACGCGCCGCTCGCGCACCGATACGCCGCTCCAAGCACTGACGACGCTCAACGACCCTGCCTTTGTGCAGCCCGCCGCCGCCCTCGCGCGACGTATCCTCAAGGAAGGCGGCGCCACCGACCAGAGCCGGGCGACGTTTGCGTTTCGCGATGTACTGATTCGCGAACCGGAGCCGGCCGAAGTGGATCGGCTGGTCAAGCTTTATCAGCAGATGCTGGATAATTACCGGAGCAATGAAAAAGGCGCGAAGGAATTGGCGACGTCTGGTTTGTCCGAGCCCCCTGATCCCAAGCATCTGCCGGAATTGGCGGCATGGACGATGGTGTCCAACGTGCTGCTGAATCTCGATGAAACGCTGACGAAAGAGTAAGGCGTTCAATATGTTTAAACGATTGACAATCGAACAGGAACTGGCCCGCGAGTCGGCCAAGGCGATCACCCGCCGGCAGCTTTTCCAGCGCTGCGCCAGCGGCATCGGCGCGGTGGCCCTGACGTCGCTGTTGAATGAGAATCTCTTTGCCAGCACCGTGGCTTCCGACGCCATCTCGCGCAAGGGCGATCCCCTTGCCCCTCGCCAGCCCAACTTCGCCCCGCGCGCCAAGAACGTAATTTACCTTCACATGGCCGGCGCGCCGTCGCAGCTCGACCTGTTCGATTTCAAGCCAAAGCTCAACGAATTCAGCGGCCAGCCGATCCCGGCATCCTTCACCAAGGGCGAACGCTTCGCCTTCATCAAGGGCACGCCCAAAGTTCTTGGCTCCCCATATAAATTCGCGCGCCATGGAAAGTGCGGCATGGAGCTTTCAGAATTGCTGCCGCACCTTGCGACGGTTGCCGATGAAATCGCGCTCGTCAAATCACTGCACACCACGCAGTTCAACCACGCCCCCGGGCAGCTTTTTGTCCATACCGGCCACCAGATCCAGGGGCGGCCGAGCATGGGATCGTGGGTCACCTATGGCCTGGGTACCGAGAACCGCGACCTGCCCGCTTTTGTCGTTCTGCTCTCGGGTCCCAACAATCCCGATGGCGGCCCGGCGCTGTGGAGCAGCGGCTTCCTGCCCAGCGTCTATCAGGGCACGCAATTCCGCTCGCAGGGCGATCCGGTTTTGTTCGTCTCCAATCCGCAAGGCGTCAACAGCAGCATTCGCCGGGAATCGCTGGATGCCCTGCGCGATCTCAACGAGCGCGGCTTCAGTCGCTGCGGAGACCCCGAGATCGTCACGCGCATCGAGCAATATGAGCTGGCCTATCGCATGCAGACGACGGTGCCGGAGCTGTCGGACATCGCACACGAGCCAGCGGAAATTCATGAGATGTATGGCACCGAGCCGGGCAAGGTGAGCTTCGCCAACAATTGTCTGCTCGCGCGGCGCCTCGTCGAGCGCGGCGTGCGGTTCGTCCAGCTCTACGACTGGGGCTGGGACACGCACGGTACCGGCGGTAGCGATGATCTGATTCACGCGCTGCCCAGGAAATGCCAGTCGATCGATCGTGCCTGCACCGCGCTGATCAAAGACCTCAAAAATCGCGGATTACTGGATGAAACCCTGATCGTCTGGGGCGGCGAATTTGGCCGGACCCCCATGAACGAAGCCCGCAACGGCAGCAAGTTCCTCGGCCGCGACCATCACCCCCATGCCTTCTCCATGTGGATGGCCGGCGGCGGGATTAAGCCCGGACTGACCCTCGGTGCCACCGACGAACTTGGCTACAACGCCATTGAAGACCCGGTTCCCGTCCACGATCTCCAGGCGACGATCCTGGCCTGCCTCGGACTCGAGCACACGAAGCTGACATACCATTTCCAGGGGCGCGACTATCGGCTGACGGATGTGTACGGGAATGTGGTGAGCAAGTTGATGGTGTAGAGGCTAAGATTCATTCGCTTGAATCGCACGCGCATCAAAATTTGCGGGATCACGCGCCCTGAAGATGCCTTGACGGCTGCGCGCACTGGGGCCGATGCGATTGGCTTGGTCTTTTATCCGGGCGCCAAGCGCTGCATTTCTGTCGACCGGGCCAGAGAGATTCTCCGCGGCTTTCCGCCATTCGTGACGCCGGTTGGATTGTTTGTCGATCAGCCGATCGATGAAGTTCGCGCGACCGCGGACGCACTCGGCTTGCGCAACCTTCAATTCAATGGCCATGAAGAGCCGCAGGCGATCGCCGAATTGAAAGAGTTTGTGATCATCAAGGCCATTCGCGTCGCCCGCGACTCATTCACAGCGGAACTCACGCGATGGCGCGACGCGATCGCGCGACATTCCCTCTCCCACCTCCGCGGCCTCGTCCTCGAAACCGCCTCCGCTCACCCTGGCGGCTCAGGAATGGAAAATGATTGGGACGCCGTGCATCAAGCAGTTCAGCAAGGCGCCTTCGCCGGCCTTCCACCCATCATTGCAGCTGGTGGTCTCACACCGACTAACGTCGCCGATGTCGTGCGGCGCATCTCTCCCTGGGCCGTCGATGTCAGCAGCGGCGTGGAAGAATCCTTTGGAATCAAATCCCCCGAAAAGATCGAAGCGTTTGTCCGCGCCGTCCGCGGGGCTCAATAAAGCCCACTTTCAATCTGCGTTTATCCGCGTTTATCTGCGGTTAATTTTCTTCTACCCAATCACCAGATTATCCCGATGCACCACTTCGTCATACGCCGCTTCGGCCAATAGCGCCCGCACTTCCGACGTCTTCTTGCCACGGATTTGGGCGATGTCCCGCGCGGAATAGTTGCTCAAGCCTCGTGCGACGGATGTTCCATCCGCCAGCTCGATCGCAACTAGATCGCCCGGCTTGAAAACCCCTTCGACCCGCACGACTCCCGCCGGCAACAGGCTTTTGTGTTTTTCGATCAAGGCCTGCGCCGCCCCGGCATCGACGATGATCGTCCCCGCGGGGCGCGCGCTTCCGATCCATCGAATGCGGGATGAGATTTTTCGCCCCGTTGGCGCAAAGAGCGTTCCCAGTTCTTCTCCATCCAAAAGGCGCGGAAGAAGATCGGGCATCCTTCCATCACCCACGATCATCACTTCGCCAAATTCGGTGATTTGCCGGGCGGCTTCCAGCTTGGAATTGAAGCCGCCCTTGCCCAGGGCCGACTTTTCCGCGCGCACGAGCGACTTGGCCGCCTCCACGCGCTCGATCAATCGCACTGGCTTCCCATCGCCATCCAGAATCCCATCGACCACCGAAAGCAGGACCAGCAGATCGGCCCGCAGCGCATGAGCCACCAGCGCGGCAAGAATGTCATTATCGCCAAAGCTGATCCGCACCAGCTCATCGGTGCTGATCGTGTCATTCTCGTTGATGATCGGCACCGCCCCCAACTCATGGATCGCGCCGATCGTGTTCCGCAGATTTAAGAATCGGATGCGATCATCGATGTCTTCACGCGTCAAGAGAACTTGCGCAACCGGCAATTTGTGCGGCTCAAATGCCGCCGCCCAGGTATCCATCAATCGTCGCTGCCCCACCGCGGCCACCGCCTGCAGGCGCGCCAAATCCGTCGGCCTTTTATCGAGGTTCAGCTCGCGAATTCCCGCCCCGATCGCCCCCGAGCTGACCACCGCCACGCGAATCCCGCGCGACATGAGCTTGGCAATCTGCCCCGCCATGGTTCCGATAAACGGCCCATCGAGCCGGCCCTGGCTGTCGGAGAGCAATTGGGTGCCGAGCTTGATGACCACCGTTTTCACGCCGGCCAGGTATTTTTCGCGGGCTTCGCTTTTCATAACTGCCTGATTTAACGGGGAGATACCATACCGGCCGATCTACTTTACGTCACGGCCTGTTAAAATGGGTAAAGAGATTTTGCCGCTTCTCCGATAGTTAAAGCGTCGCAAGTTATCCAGTTTAACATGCGATAGTAAACCAAGCGGCACGGATGCCGAAGTTTTTGCTTGAGTCGCAAGCTCGCCAGTTGGATAGGCAGCTTTCGACGGAGAAGCATCCATGTCCTCCTCTCCCGATCGTTTTGAAGTTCTCTCTCGCCAGTATCTCGAGCCGCTCCTGGCCGGCCAGCGCGATGCCTGCCGAAAGGTCATCGAACAGGCCTTGGAATCCGGCAGCGATGCCTATTCCCTGCTGACCGGGCTTATCTGGCCCATGATGGAACAGGTCCAGGGGCTCTATCGCGAAGATCGCATCAACATCAGCAGCTTGAACCTGGCCACCCGCCTGAATCGGTCGATCACCGACCAGCTCACCGCCAAGCTCGAACGCCAGGCGGCCAATAACCGCAAGGTCCTCATCTTCTGCGGCGATGATGAACCCGAAGAGCTCGGCGGTCAGATCTGCGCCGATCTCTTCGAAGCAGCCGGATATGAAGTGCGCTTTGCCGGCGGCGGCGTCCCGGAAGATGAAGTGCTCAAGCTCATCGGCGAAATCCGCCCCGATCTGCTCGTGATGTTCGGCACTCTCCCCAGCGGCGTGCCCGCCGTCCGAAAGCTCATCGACTATCTCCGCGAGGTCAATAGCTGCCCCGACATGCAGGTCATGTGCTGCGGCGGCATCTACAAGCGTGCCGAAGGATTAGCCGAAGAAATCGGCGCCGATCTCTTCGCGCCGGATGCTGCCGAAGCGGTGCAAGTTGCCAATGAGCATCCCACCCGCCGGGCCACGGTCGATCAACAAACCGTCGGCCGCACGCGAAGGATTCGTAAGGCCGCCCAGCGCAAACAGCAAACGACGATTCAGCGCACGCCGCCGAATTCGACGATTGCGGAAGCGGTGTAAGCGCGGAGCGAATTGAGAATTGTGAATAGTGGATAGTGAATTGAAGAGGAACTCGGAATTGCGAATGGCGAATTGAGAATTCGTTGAGTTACCAATTCACTATTCATAATTCACTATTCCCCTCGTACATGGATGCTGGCCGGTGAATCGCGGAGCGATTCGCTGGCCGCTTTTATTTTGGGGAATCCGCGGAAACGATGTGGTATGTAAAGCGCCCTCTCGTGTTGGTAACATAAACCTGAAGGAAAACTCCTGGAGAATCGCGATACATTGAGAGTCGTGCTGGACACCAGCGTCCTGGTGGCGGCGGTGCGTTCTCGTCGCGGCGCGAGCTTCGCGCTGGTCAGTTCAATTCCGTCCGATCGCTTCAAGGTCTGCTTGTCGGTCTCCCTCTTCCTTGAATGGCAGGACGTGCTGACTCGGCCCGAGCATCTCGCGCCGGGGCGGACTGCCGAAGATGCTTTGGCGTTTACTCGATATCTCGCCAGCCAATCGCATTTGCAAGAAATTCATTTCCTCTGGCGGCCGTACCTTTTGGATCCGGGAGATGATATGATTCTGGAGTTGGCGCTCGCCGCGCGCTGTCGGTACATCGTCACGCACAATGTCCGACACTTCGCCGGGTGCGAGAAGCTGGGGATCGAACCGATACCGCCCGGCGCGTTCGCGAAGTTGTTGCAAATGGATGTAAAGTCATGAGCAAACTGACTTTGGATCTTCCCGAATCGTTTCAGCGGCGTGCCGCAATGCTCGCCGCGATGGAAGGGATGTCGTTCGAACGTTTCGTCGAGCTGGCGGTGGCGGAGAAGCTGTCTGCACTCGAATCGGTGCAACTCCTGCGACGCGAGGTTTCCGGCACCAAGCGCGAGGAGTTCGAGCGGTATCTGGCGGCGGTTCCGGACGTGCCGCCGGACGAGAACGACCGCCTCGATTAGCCGTCATCCGCATCACGGCATCGCGGCCAGCTTGCAGATTTCTTCAAACGCCCACATCTGGCCATCGCTTGGGGGCACAGGCAGTGCAATTCGAATCGCCGTTCGGTTCCAGCCCAGCATGTGCTTGTAGTATTCCGGAGCGGAAACCGTGCCGGCGGCAGTCAGCGTTTCAATTGATAGCCATTCATCCACCCGCCCACGAACGATCCTATAAATATTTGAGTCGGATTTTGAATGATCGAGAACATTCTCGCTGATCGCCGCCTTGCGAATGTCCCTGCAGTAGAGCGCCAGTTCATTGTTCTGCAGGTCTTCCAGCGCGAATAACTGCAATTTGAACTTTCCATCAGGAACAAAAAACCGCATGGCAAGCGTCCCCGCCGTCGGCATCGCCACCGGCGTCAGGCGCCCGAGCAATCCAACCAGATACTTCCAAAGCAATAGATGCTGTGCGTCCTTCTCACACTTGATCAGGTGCCGCTCGACGCTGGCCCGGCCGGTGCCTGCCAGACGGGCGACGACCTCATCAAAATTTCCATCCAGGAGTGGCGACGCGGAGGACCAGTTCATGTATTGGCTTTCTGAAGCTAAGGTTTGAAGCGATGCAATAAAAGAGCGACCGCTTTGGATGCGCGGTCATTTCTCACGTGCACGGTCATCATCATGCGAGAGGACCAGGCCCGCCTCGGTTCGGGTGACCGTCAGGAATCGGCTCTGACGCACTCGGTGCGTCGTAACCATCAGCCCGGACATCGAAGGATTATCGTAATCGCCCGACGGTGATGCAGACCACCAGTTACAGCGGTAGTGGTCGTCAAAGAGCCAGCGGCATGTCACCAGGTCTCCAGGCTGTTTATCGACCATACGAATGATTTCGGCCGACAAATCTGCCGGGCGAGTCGGGCCCGGAGTCGCAAGTACATGATCCATGGATCTCCTTCTGCCGACTTGTGGACGGTCCTTCTTCGATCACCGTTGGCAAGTCGTCACAAAATGTTCGGAGGGGGAAAGGCGAGGGAGGCGGGCCGGATAGGAAGAAGCAAATTCGGTTGGCCCAGGCTCAGTCGTCACGTCCGACGATGCAGAACTCGATCATAACGCAAAGCAGGCTGACAAGCCATGGCCCCCCAGGCTTAATCCGCGAGCCGCGCGGTTTTCTCTTTCACGCGATTCGGCCGTTGTATGATCCTGGCCTTTGCGCGCCCGATTGCGTGGGCGAGGTTGCGCTCCGCGCGGCGGGCTATCTTCCGGTCCAGCTTTGCCCACCCGCGCTCAGCCTCTTCCCGCAAGCTCTCTGTAGCGGAGCCGGCGGATTTCTTGTGTTTGTTTGCTGGCTTATTCTTTACTCGAAGGGCTTGCGCGGGCCGCTTGGCTGGATTTGCCGCTGATTTGGATCGCCTTTTGGCCATTGATACATCCTGGTGCCTCAGGACATTCCTGAATCGCGGCCGGCACGCGACTCAATTAATCTCTGGAGAATACCCTACCCCGCGGAGTGATGATACTCCCGATTTCTGGCTTCGCGGACTGCAATCGGCCGCCCCATCAGTTGAGTCTTATTCAACGCCGCCATCGCGGCGCGCGCTTCCCACTCATGAGTCATCTCGATCAGCGCAAACTCCTTGCCATCACCGACGGACGGATCGATCGGCAGTGAAAGAGACTGCAATCCGCCATGTTTGCGGAAGAGTTGAAACAGATCCTTTCGCGTGATTCCGGCCGCGAGGTTGCCCACGAAAATTCGGGTGCTCATCCATGCTCCAATCTCAAAAAACGCCCGCCAAACGGGAGAAAAGTGGCTCGTACGCGAACAAGAAAGGTAAGAGGGGCGAGAGAACCGATCGCGAAAGGCGGAAAAACTGGATGGCTCGGTCGTCGGACGTACCGCGATTATGTTAGCACGTTCAGCGATTCCCCTCAACGCAAATCCAGAATGCCAGCGAACGGATCCGCAATTAAATCAGCCACGCCGGAACCGATGAAGCGGCTGCCCTACAATGACCGTTGGGCTTAACCGAGGAATATCATGCCAAAAGACACAATCGACCGTGACCGCGGCATCGATTTTCCCGCGTCCCCGCGATCATGCAAACACGAAGTGATAACCCGGGGTGATGAGTTCCCCGAACTGGATAAGCCGCAATTACTCGATCTGCATGCGGCACACGTGCAGATGGAAAGTCTCCCCTTCGATCGTCGAATGTCGGCCAAGCGCCATCTCCATCGAATTGGGTCGGCCGCTGGCGCGCGATTGCGATCGGAGAATTTCGCGGATTTCATCCGCCAGGCGATCGAACTGGCCAACTCCGATCAATAAAGAACGGCGGATCGTTTCCATTTTCCGCAACTAACCATACAGAGGGGTTTGCACGTCTCGTCCGTTTTGCCCGCCTCAGAACTACAAGGCTGGCCAGCAAGGAATTTATGAATGGCTCGATCGAGTTGACGGGTCCCACGGCTGCGGCAGCCATCACGGCCGCTGTTTCGATTGTCACCGAAGCGTCCCGCCAGTCTCTCTCCCGCACACCGTCGGCGGAAGTATCCAACCATCTGGCCGCCCGAACCGGCCAACTCGCCCGGATCATCCTGGAAGCATTCCATCGCGACCCAGCCGATTTCCCCGCCGCAAGCGCCAACACGCCGACCCAGGCGCGCCAGCCCCAAACTGCCCCTCTTGACGAGCCTGTCCGGGGCGACGTGGGCTGGTAGCAAGTCCTCGGGCACGCGTTTTTCCGAGCGCCCGCTGACACAGAATCCGCCTACAGGAGAACTTCATGGATCACCAAATGCTTGGTTCCCATCAAAGCACTTACGACGCAGTCTTTCAGCACCCGATCTCTCGCAATCTGCAGTGGCGGGACTTGAAAGCAATGCTGACGGCATTGGCTGATGTAACGGAAGATCGAGGCGGCGGGTTGAAGTTCACGCGCAACGGCCAGTCGCTTACCCTCCACCCCCCTCGCCGTAAGGATTTTAATGATGTCGAAGCCTTAATGCAGGTTCGCCATTTTCTCGAACGATCCGCCTCGCCCTCGCAGGAGGCCGCGCCCGAGGGAATGCACCTGCTGGTCGTGCTCGACCATCGTGAAGCCCGCGTCTTCCGGGCCGAACTGCACGGCTCGGTGCCGCAACATATTACGCCATATGACCCGCTCGGCGCCCGGCGGCATTTGCACCGCGTGGATAACGATTCCAACGGGCAGCGCAAGCCGGAACCCAAAGACTTCTACGATGCGATCACCCGCACGCTTGAAGGTGCAGAAGCGATCCTCCTGTTCGGCAGTTCGACCGGCTCAAGCAGCGCGATGGATCACCTGATGGCCGAATTGCGACAACACCGGCCCGACCTCGCCCGGCGGGTCGTCGGCACGCTCGTCGTGAACGAGCAACATATGAGCGAGGACCAGTTGTTGGCCGAAGCGCGGGCGTTCTACGCCGCCCGGCATTCGTAGCGCCGTGGATTTTCTAATCAAAGGACTTCTTATGCTAAGCCCGGATGAACTCACCGATGGAACAACTTTCATTCTCAAGCTGCCGGACCTCAACGGAAACGTGATCTATTGGATGCAGAAGCTGAAGGGGGATGTCGCCCGCCACTGGTACAACATCTATCGCCAGTCGGACTGGCAGGCGCTCCGCGAGCAGGCGGCAGAAATATTCATTGACCCCGTGCCACAAGCCGACGCCGAGCGTACCCAGAAACGCCAGCGTTGTGTGGTGATCCAGCCGCACACGATGAAATCCACCGACCTCCTGGCCGCGCGTGGTGTCCACTGAACGGCGGGAGCCCGCCTCCGGTTCCGCATCCGACAAGGCTGCGACGGCATTCAAATGGCTCGTCGGAAAGCGACAAAGCTCACGCCGCCGGAGGACCCCGACGGCCCAACACCATTGCTCGAAAACTGAAGCAAAGTCGTGGAAACTACTTCCGACGATCACCATTTGCGCCCGGAAGCCTCATAATGCGCTCGTACATCTGGGTTGTAACGCGGAAGCATTCGCACGAAGCTTCCTCCAACCCAGGCCGGTCCAGGATCTCCAGTTCGCCGCGGCGATACTTAATCAGATTTGCCGACTGAAGGATGCGGGCAGTCAGGTTCACACTCTGGCGGCGAACTCCCAGCATGTCGCTTAGGAACTCCTGGGTCAGGCCGAAGTTGTCGATCCCCTTGCGCAGTGCCGTCTCCAAAAGCCAACGGCACATGCGCTCTTCAATAGTGTGATGTTGGATACAGGCACCGTTCTGTGCGCCTCGCTGGATTAGAACGAGCGCGTAGCGGAGCAATAACTGTGAAAACGCGACGCTCTCCAGCCTCGCCTCCTGAAATGCCGTCGCGGACATCCGGAGAATGTCGCCGCTGACCTGAACATTAATTCGGTAAGGGTTGGCCAACGGATCCGCCAGCAAATACAGGCCGTCCATTCCTTCATTGCCGATGGTAGACGCTTCGACCGTCGAGCCGTTCTCAAGAACCACCATCGAAGATAGTACGCCCGAGATCGGGAAATGGACCCAATGGGGTTCCAGGTCCGGATAGGCTACGACTTCACCGACCTCGGGCGACACGATCTCCATCCGAGAATAGATTCGTTGAAAATCATCATTGGGGAGCCTCTGTAATATTTTATTGCTTGTTCGATCGGAGTCTGCCATCGCCGCTCCTTTTGAGGCTGCTCAACCTGGCCACCGCACACTCGCGGTTTTCGAGCCGTCATTTCGGATGATATCCAAAATAATATTCCCCAAACGTCCGATGCCGGACAGACGGATCATTTTTCCTGAGAGTACAAAGAGAGCCGCGGATCGGTTGGCTGAGGGCAGGGGTAGTTGTAGCCGTTGCATGGGCCCGGGGGTTCGGGCCCCGTGCGACGCGTGTTCAAGTATCAATGTCAATCTATTTTTGCGGAACTCGCTCAGAGCGCTTCCGAAATTGGCCGCCAGCGGTACGTCATGTGCGATTGTGCGCAGATAGCCGCATCCTCACCGGCCGCCGTAGCGAACGCACCAGCACCCGGGCCACCGGGGCACCTGGCCCTGAATGCTGTTGCACGAAAAGGCCGCCCGGGGGGCTCGGACGGCGGCAACCATCGGCGCCGCCGAGTGTTTCCCCGCGAGCGCCGGCTGGCCGAGCCGGTCATCGCATCGGTCGCTGAAAAGACCGATACGGAACCCATAAACGATTTCTGCGGTTACCGGCTCGACTCCGAGTCGGGACAGATGAGCTGTAAGCTCTGCCGGCCGTGGCGCTGGCCCGCGCGATCGACGGCGCGCATCATGTCGGCGAAGACGTCGGGATGGCGGTAGCTCGGTGCCGCTCGCATCATTCCCAATAGCTGCCGGCGATAATTCAAAAGATTGTTCTGTACCGGCATCTTGAAGTCCTGCGCCACGGCCGATACCCGGCGCGACAGCGCATCCAGATCCCCGCGAAACGATTCGATAAGGAGGTTGTAGAAGAACGTCCCGTGACTCGCCTCGTCGGCGCCCATCTTGGTCAAGATGGACTTGAGAAGCGGTTCTTCGACGTCGCGTGACAGTGCCCGGTAGTAGAGGTGGGTCGCCTTCTCCTGCAGGGCCAGGTAGATGAATCCCTCGACTAACTGGTTGTTGTGGTCGTAGGGAAACACATACGCAGTTTGCCGCTCGCGCAGCATCTGGAGTTCGAGTTCCCGTGGCTTCACCAGGCCGAGGCGGCTCAGGTACATCTCCAGCACGTGAGCGTGGCGATCCTCCTCGCCCGCCCAGCGGAAGGTGAAGTGCAATACGTTGCGGCTGACGATCTGCTGCTCATCGGGAAGCCCCGGATCGGTCATGATCCGCAGGTATTCTGAAAGGTAGCCGGGCAGGTGATCTTCGACGAACAGCACGGTCTTGACGGCGGCCACCTGCCCCTCGCTCAGGCGCTCGGGCCGCGCGATCGAGCGGACCTGTTCGTGATCCACCAGATCATACGGCGACCAGCCCATTCGGTCGGCACGCCGGAGGTACTCGTACAACACGCCGTCAAGCGCCCTGGCCTCGGGGAACGTTGGCTGTTTCGAGCATCGGTCTTCCGGCAATTCGCTAAGCATTTCCATCCGCTTGGGTCTCCTTGGTATTCCTGACAAAGAACGATCATTGAAACCTGGTCGCCGAGCAGCAGGGCGTCACGTGCCCGTCGGCTTCCCTCATTGGCAATCTATCGGAGGGGTTCGGGCAGGGAGAGCTGGAAGGTCGAGCCTGTTCCCAACGTCGACTTGACTGACAACTCCGCGCCAAGCAACCTCGCCGCCTGAGAGGCGATGGCCAGTCCCAGCCCGACGCCAGCCTGCCCGTGAACATTCCCTCGCTTGAATGCCTCGAAGATGTGCCCGAGCGCCTCGGGGGCGATCCCCGGCCCCTGATCTGATACCCACAACACGCTGCAATGGGCTGGGGGCTTGGCGTCGCAGCCAATCCGGACCGTGCCGCCGCTGCTGTACTTGGCACCGTTACCCACGAGGTTTTGCAGGACCAGCGACAGCAGGTTCTCATCCGACGTGATTCGCGTGCCAGGGCGAACGTCGATTGCAAACATCACTCCCTTGGCGTTCGCCTGCGGCGAAAACTGTGCGACGATACGGGTCGCCAGTGCGTGCAAATCCACCGGCGCGTACACCGCCGGCTCGTCGGCCTGGCGCAGCCGCTCGTGGTCCAACATCCGCCGCGTCCCGGCAAGCGTGTCCCGGATGGACCGCGCGGCGCTGGCCAGCGACGCCTCGGCGTCGGGATATCCCCCGGCCTCCTTCAGGTTTAAACCCAGCGCGTGCAGCCACAAGGTGACGTTGGCGAGATGGTTATTCAGGTCGTGCGATAAATAGGACAAGAACTTCAGTTCAGTTTCAGCGGCCGCGCGAAGCTGTGACTTTTGCTTGTCGACCAAGGCGACCACCGAGCGCTGCAGCATCAGGTCGATGGCGGCGTGCAGGGCGGCGGACTCGGCCTCGTCCATCCGGCGGCCGAGAGCTCCTTCAATGTGCTGGACCGTGATGGCCCGCAGCAGGCGGTCTTCCTGCATGACCTCAATGACATCGAAATTCAGCATCAGACGCGATAATCCCTGGGCCGGGGCATGATGGACCAGTTCGCGTATCACCTCGGGATCATCTGACGCAAGAGCGTCGGCGATGGCCAGAAGAATCTGTGGCGTGGAGTCCCTCAGCTCGATGACCGTGAGGTGCCGCATCTGGGGCATCGCTTCGCGCACGACTGCGTCCCAAGCCGCCGTAATGGCCTCCGCCTCCGCGCGCAGCGCCTCGGCCACTTCCGGGAAGGGACGGTGCATCAATTGGGCCAACAACGGATTCGCAGCGAGCAAAGACATTCGAACCGTTTCTTTTACTCGACGAAAAATTCTCGGTCTGTCCGGTAGCGGACGTTGGGGGGAGAATTGAGGTAGTAAATTTGCCGTCGGCAGCGCATCCCTGATCGACGCCGCGGCCAACCCCTACCGGATCAACGTGCAGGTGGGCGGCGAGATGTTGCGGATCTCCGCCGCGGCGTTCGGCAAAGTGCGCGCGGAGCGCAGCGCCCTGTCACAACTCCTCATGCGGTACGCTTTCGTGCTGATCCAGCGCGGCGCGCAAAACGGGGCGTGCATCCAGCGCCACACGATCGAGGAACGAATGTGCCGATGGCTTTTGGAGACCGCACTGCGCAAGGGTTCGGACCGTTTCGGACTGACGCAGGAGTTCCTTGCCGACATGCTCGGCGTTCGCAGGCAGAGCGTGAACCTGACCCCCCGCCTCCTTCAAAACGCGGGGCTGATCGACTACCACCGCGGCGACCTGACGATCCTCGATCGAGCCGGCTTTGAGGATGCGTCCATAGTGAGCTTGTCGAACCTGCCTGCTGGCGCGCCCAAGACACGCCCCGCGCACGCGGGTTTCGGAGGACGCGCCGCGCGGCGGTCCCACGTTGCTTCTGCTCCCCTTCTCACTCGACGCGCTCCACAGGTGGAGCGGCTAAAATGGCGGCGGGGTTGAGCCGCATTATCAATCCGCGCTTATCTGCGGTTAATTCGTGAATTCGACCGCGGGGCGCTGCGGGGCGCGCATGCGGGAACGTGAAAGAGCGTCCGAAACGCTCCGCCGGCGTAAGTGGATGAGCGGCGAGATGTTATGTGCCGAAAAAAGTAAAATCACTTGACATACGAGCGGGGCGCGCATGTGGCTCAGAGCAATAAATTGATATTAACGCAGGTGCTTACTCAGCCATGGTTTATCGCAGGAAATGGGGTGTTTTTGGAGGTCAAAAACGGTCAATGCGCGCCCCGTTTTGTCTCATTTTGTTTCATGTATGGTGACGTACTATCGTATCCGGTTGATGATGCGGGAGTTGCGATGAGGGGCGGATTCAGCTCGCGCGCCCCGTTTGTGCGCATGGCGCCCCGTGAATTCGACGCATCGCAGACTCTCAGGGCGTCGCTCCTGCGGTTCGAGATGGTCTGGTTTCAAGCGTCTAGTTTCTGACCCCTAGGATACGGAATGTCACACGTGTGACATCACACCGGACAGTCATAAGCTGATATTAGGGAATGGGTTAGGCGCAGAATTTCGGTCGAATGCCATCCATTTTCGCGAAATGTGTGACATTTTGGGACGGGACATTGCGGGACACGACGCCCTTCGCCTGGCGCTCACGACGGGCCCTTCGACTGCGCTCAGGACAGGCAGCGACGGGAGGCGCAAGGGCGAGCAAATCATCGTGCGGCAGATTGGGGGTGACGTTGCCACTGGGCAACATTCGGCACAAACCCACCTTTTCAAAAGCCTGCCGGGCGGCTTAGAGCGGGATCACGTCCAATAAAACCAGATGGCGATGGCGCGGATTGACGGCGGGCGCGGGGCCTGATAAAACTTGCAGTCGTTATCATCGGCTCGGAGCCAAGAAGGACTTGAGGCTAATTTCCGGACCGACTTGCGGGTGTGATGTACAGTCCGTGCACCACCGGCAAGACGCACGGTGGCAATAACATATGATCCAGGGCTCTTCCAAATCCTCGATCGCACGCCTCGGCCACCTGTCGGCTTTCCTCTTGACAACCGCTTTTTCAATTGGCCTGATCGGCGCGACCAAGCCGCAAGCAGCCAAGCCGGTTGCACCTGTGGTGACCAGCGAAGCCCCCGTTCAACAGCAGGATGAAGTGGTGCCGACGGCGACTGCTTCGACGGTGACCACTTCGACTTCGACCGATACCGAGCTTTTGCATGATGCGACGCCTGCTCCAGAACCGGCCGCGGAATTGGCGTCGGCTCATTTTGGTCCCAAGGCCAAGCATGTCCGCACGATCTGGCTTCAGGTCACCGCGTATTGCCCCTGCAAGAAGTGCTGCGGCCCGGGCGCCAAAGGCCTCACTGCCAGCGGCCGATCGATCAGCTACAACGGCGGGCAATTTGTTGCCGCCGACACGCGAGTGCTGAAGTTCGGCACGAAGCTGGTGATCCCCGGCTATGCGAATGAGACGCCGGTCCAGGTGATCGATCGCGGCGGAGCCATCAAGGGATATCACATCGATCTGTTCTTCCCCACCCACGAACAAGCCAAGCAGTGGGGCGTGAAGTGGATGCAGGTGCAGGTTGTGGATTAATCTCCTCACTCGTTGCGGACGCTGGGAGAATTCCCTTCTCCTTGATCAGATGAGTTGGCGCTTTTGGGGGCGATTGACGTCGCGGCTCCGCATTCTGGACAAATTCCCGAAAGATTCGCCCGAAGACTGTAGCCGCAAT
>Ga0207695_10003714_pt1 | contig 21251 bp, 16 predicted proteins | sample KBSC54metaG_FD_184354 | JGI IMG/M metagenome (GOLD analysis project Ga0207695, IMG submission 184354) | Corn rhizosphere microbial communities from Kellogg Biological Station, Michigan, USA - KBS C5-4 metaG (SPAdes) (version 2) | ecosystem: Host-associated > Plants > Roots > Rhizosphere > Soil...
CGCCGGTGCCCGATCGGCGAAGGCCGCCGGCTTCATGCGCATCACGGCCTGGCCGGGCGTAGTGAGATCGAGCGACGCGACGAGGTCCTCGTGTCCGCGCCAGATGCCGAGCACGGCGACGGCGCGCGCGAGTTCGACGCTCATGCGATCGAGGTCGAAGGTGACTTCGATGCGCGGGTGCTCGAGAAAGATCGTCGCCGTCCGGTCGGTCGCGATGCGCATCTCGGAAACCACTGCACCCAGGCCGGCCTCGGCGCGCACGAGTGCTTCGGCGTAGTCGATGAGTTGCGACGGTTCAGCGGCGAGCGCACCCGCACCGGTTAAAATTGGCATATCGCCCTGCGCGGCGGGCGAAACGGGACCGAGCAGGCCGCCGTCGGAATCGAGCGCGTAGAAGCCGTCGGCACGCTGGACCAGTGCGATCGCGGAACCATGTGCGAGCGCGGAGCTTTGAGCATGACGATGCGTCGGTTCGAGCACGGGGCCGCCGAGGAACACCGCGGGAATAATCGAGGAGTGACCGGGAGCCGGCCACAGATTAAGGATGGTCTGGACGCGGAGCGCGAAGGTGCGGCCGGGGCGGCTCAAGCCGGTGATCACGCCGAGCACGAAGAACGCGCAGAGCACGACGCCGGCGAGGCGAAAGCCCCAATGACTAGCGCTGGTCTTGCTTTTTTTTCGTTTCGGAGCCGCCACCGCAACCACCACTTCCCGCCACCGCAAACACCACCGCCAGCAACACAATCAACACGCATTCACGCGCACGCGCGGACGCATCACCATTCGCCGATCAGCCTGACCTCGGGTTCGAGCGAGACGCCGGTACTTTCCATGACCCGGCTGCGCGCGAGATCGATCAGGGCGCGTACTTCCTCGGCACGCGCACCGCCGAGGTTGACGATAAAATTCGCATGCTGTCCGGAAAAGGCCGCCCCGCCCATCCGCGCACCCTTGAGCCCGACGCTCTCGAGCAGGCGGCCCGCAAAATTTCCCGGCGGGTTTTTGAACACCGACCCCGCATTGGGAAGTCCACGCGGCTGACGCGCCGCGCGCTTGGTGCGCAGATCGACGACGCGCGCGCGCAGCTCGTCGCGGTCGCCATACGTGAGCGCGAAGTCAACCCGCGTGATGACGAAGCGTGGCGGCAAGTCGGTGCGGCGGTAGGCGAAATTGACTTCGTCCTTGCTGAGAGCGCGCGCGGCGCCCTCGGCCGTGACGCCATGCACGAGCGTGACGACGCGCGCCATCTCACCGCCGAAGGCGCCGGCATTCATGACCAAGCCACCGCCGACAGTACCCGGAATACCTTCGCCAAACTCGAGTCCCGCGAGACCGCGATCGACGACCGCCTCGACCATCGCACCGAACTGCATCGCGGCACCGACGGTCACGTTAAGGCCGTCGATGACCATGCAGCCGAAGCTTTCGCCGAGCTTGACGACGAGACCGCGCACTCCGCGATCGCTCACCAGGAGATTGGTGCCCGCGCCGAGACACATGGCGGGAGTCTCGTGGCGATGCGCCGCGGCCATCGCGGTCATCAAGTCGGCGTCGTTCTCGACGGTGACGAACAGATCGGCCGGGCCGCCGATTTGAAACGAGGTCAGATCGGCGAGCGGACGCGCCGTTGCGAGGCGCGCGCCAAAGTGCGATTTCAATTCGTACTCAAGCGCGTTCATCGGATTTCACCGCGGTGTCGCCGAGCATCGCGAGCACCTGTTCGCCGAGTTTGTAAACGTCACCCGCGCCGAGGGTAACGATGACGTCGCCGCTGCCGCTTTCGCTGGCGACGGCGGCGGCAGGATCGGCCTCGTCGCCCAAATAGCGCACGTTCAAATGGCCGCGCGCGCGCAACGATTCGTAGAGGCGGCGCGAGGTGGCCTCGGCGATTGCGTCTTCGCCGGCGGAATAAACTTCGAGCAGATAGAGCACGTCGGTGTCGTCGAAGGCCCCGAGAAATTCGTCGAAGAGATCGCGCAATCGCGTATAGCGATGGGGCTGGAAAACAGTGACGATGCGACGGCTGAAGGCGGCGCGCGCGGCGGCGAGAGTGGCGCGCACCTCGGCCGGATGATGACCGTAATCGTCGAGCACAAGGCGGCCGGCGGCCTCGCCCTTGAGTTCGAAGCGGCGCGAAATGCCGGAAAACGCGGCGAGCGCGCGGGCGGCGGTATCGAACGGGATGCCGAGTTCGAGCGCGACGCCGATGGCGGCGAGCGAATTGAGCGCGAGATGATGACCCGGCGAGGGAATCGTCACGATGCCGAGTGCGGCGCCCTTGCGCACGACCTCGAAGTGCGTCGAGAGCCCATCGATGGTGATTTTCTCGGCACGCAAATCGGCGTCGGCGGCAACCCCGTAAGTCACGATCGATTTGCGCACCGACGGCAGCAAGCCGCGCACGTTGACGCTGTCGAGTCCGAGCACCGCGACGCCATAGAAGGGCACGCGGTTGATGAAATTGAGATAGGCCTCGCGCACGCGATCCATGGTGCCGTAGTGATCGAGATGTTCGGGATCGATATTGGTGACGACCGCGACGGTGGGCATCAGGAGCAGAAAGGACGCGTCGCTCTCGTCGGCCTCGGCAACCATGAAATCGCCGCGGCCGAGGCGAACGTTGGTGCCGCGCGCGCGAAGATTTCCACCGATGGCGACGGTCGGATCGAAGCCGGCTTCTTCGAGGATGAGGCCGATGAGCGAAGTGGTGGTGGTCTTGCCGTGAGTGCCGGCTACGGCGACTCCCATGCGCGCCATGCGCAATAATTCGCCGAGCATTTCGGCGCGCGCGATCACGGGAATTTTCAGCGCGCGGGCGGCGGCGACTTCCGGGTTGGAGAACTTGATCGCTGACGAGATGATGACGGCGTCGAGATCGCCGCGCAGATGGCTCGGATGATGGCCGCGTTCGATCGTGATGCCCAATGCGGCGAGGCGCGCGGTGGTGGCGCTATCGTGAAGGTCGCAACCGCTGACCTGGAAGCCGAGGCGCTGACACAACTCGGCGATGCCGCTCATGCCGGCGCCGCCGACGCCGACAAAATGCAGGCGTCGCGGGCGGGTCAGCAACCCTGTGGGAACACCAGCGCTCACGCGGTTTGCGGCTCCATTGCGGCGATCTGAAAACAGACGCGCGCGATACGCGCGGCGGCGTCGGGTTTGGCGGCGCCGTTAGCTTTGCGGCCCATTTCGATCAAACGCGACGGGTCTTCGGCGAACGTGCGTAAAGCGGCAGCCAGATTCTCGCCGAGACTTTCGTCGTCGTTAATAATTATGGCACCGCCAAGACGCTCAATCACGCGCGCATTTAATTCCTGTTGGCGGTCGCCATGAAAAGGATAAGGGACAAATATCGCGGCGCGGCCGGCCAAGGCGATTTCGGTCACCGTCATCGCGCCGGAGCGGGCGATGATGAGGTCGGCGCTATCCAGCGCGAGCGCCATATCGTCGATGAAAGGGACGACCTTGGCCGCACCGTCGCAGCCCTGGTATCGCTCCGTGACCAGCCCCACATCCGCCTCTCCAGTTTGATGAACCACCTGTAACTTTATAACACTTTTTTCCAAAATAGTGAAAGCATTTACGACACCTAAATTAAGGCGATGTGCGCCGCTCGACCCACCTAAAACAAGGATTTGAAGTGGAACTGAGGTCTTGCGAAGGATACCGGGGATAAACCGGAGACGAACCGGGTTGCCGGTGACCTCGACGCGAGCCGAATTGAAGAAGGCGGCGGTATCGGCGAAGCCGACGCAGATTTTGCGGGCGAAGCGCCAGAGCATCCGATTGGAGAGTCCGGGGCGCGTGTTCTGCTCCATCAGGACGAGCGGGACGCGAGCGATTATGGCGGCGACGGCCATCGGGGCGGACGCATAGCCGCCGGCGCTGACGACGAGGTCGGCGCCAAAGCGCTTGAGCAGGGTACGCGCGCGGCGGACGGCGGCGAAGAATTCGCCGAGCGCGCGAAGGCGGCCAAGGAGGCCTTTGCCGATGATGCCATGCACTGGAAATAACTCGTACTTGAGGCCGCTTTGCGGCAGCCAGGTCGCTTCGAGGCCGTTCACCGTACCGACGTGGAGAATGTCGATATCGGGGCGTTCGCGTTTAAGCTCTTCGCCCAGCGCAACGGCGGGAAAGAGATGGCCGCCGGTACCGCCGCCCGCGATAATCGTTTTCATCGCACCGCCGGACGGCGCGAGAGCGCGAGCAACGCACCGAGCGCCGCCATCGCCATCACCATCGAAGTGCCGCCGTAGCTGAGAAACGGCAGCGGCAAGCCCTTGGTGGGAACGAGGCCGATCACGACCGCCATGTTGACGAGGGCCTGCAAGGAGAGCATCGCGGTGAGGCCGACGGCGAGCAGACTCGCGAAGGGATCGGGTTCCTCGTGGGCGATGCGCATGCCGCGAAAGAGAATCGCGCAAAAGAGAGCGAACACCACGAATGCGCCGATCATGCCAAATTCTTCGACCACGACGGCAAAGACGAAATCGGTGTGGGCCTGCGGCAGGTAGAACATTTTCTGGCGGCCGGCGCCCAGTCCCATGCCCCAGCCACCGCCCTCGCCCAGCGCAATGAAAGATTGGGTGAGCTGGAAGCCGGCACCGCGAGCGGCGCCCCAGGGATCCATGAAGGTCGTGAGCCGTTTTACCCTGTAGGGTTTCGCTACTGCCTGAATGACGAGGGCGGCTAGCGCGAGACCGCCGGCGGCGCCGAGATGTTTGGCGCGGGCGCCCGCCGCGAAGAGCAGCGCGAAGAGCACCAGTACCAGCATCACGGTGGTGCCAAAGTCGGGCTGCTTCAAGACGAGCAACGCGATCGGTCCGACGATCAGAAACGCGGGCAGCGGACCGCGCTCGAAGCTGGACATCAGGTCCTGGCGCTTGGCGAGAAAGTCAGCGAGGAAAAATATCACGGCGAACTTCACGAGTTCGGAAGGCTCGGCGAGCACGGGGCCGAGCCGGACCCAGCGGCGCGCGCCGCCCCGCACGACACCGAGGCCGGGTACCCAGACGAGAATCAGGAGGGCGACGGCGACGATCATCAACGGCATCACGAGGCGGCGCAGACCGGCGAGCGAGACTTGCGAGAGGGTCGCGAGCACGACCAATCCGAACGCGATGTGGAGCAGGTGGAGCTTGAAGAAATGGAACGGATCGCCGGTTTTTTCCTGGCCGAGAAAGTAGGTGGTGTTGAGCACCATCAACGCGCCCAATGCGAGCAGCGCCACGGCGGGCAGACAGAGCCACGGGTCGGGGCGGCGGTACGCGACCGCCTCAAAGCGCCCGAACCAGCTCCTGAAATATGCGCCCACGTTCCGCATAGTCCTTGAATTGATCGAAGCTTGAACAAGCCGGCGAGAGCATGACGGTGTCGCCGGCGCGCGCGTGCATGGCCGCGATAGTAACGGCGTCGGCGAGCGCGGACGCAGTTTCGATAGCGGTCGCACCGGCGAGCGCGGTGCGCATCTTGTCGCGCGCGGCGCCGATCAGAATCAGCAACTTGACCTTGGCTGCGAGCGGCGCGCGGAGCGGACCGTAGTCACCGCCCTTATCAACGCCTCCCGCGATCAGAATTACCGGGCCGCTCATCGCGGCAAGTGCCTCGACTACCGCGCCGACGTTGGTGCCCTTGGAGTCGTCGATGTAGGTGACGCCGTTCACGGCACGGACGAACTCGGTACGATGCGGCAGGCCAGCGAATGCGGCGAGTGCACGCTCAATGGTTTGCGGTGCGATATCGAGGGCGAGCGCGGCGGCGGATGCCGCCATCGCGTTGAGCAAGTTGTGGCGCCCCGGCAACGTGAAGCCGCCGAGCGCGATGCGACCGGTGCGAGCACCATCGTTGAAGACGAAGGCGTCGCGGTCGTACCAGATCGCGCGCGCAGTATCGGCCGCATCGCGCGGCTGGTCGAGGCCGAAGCTGAACACGCGCGAGCGAATTTGGCGCGCGAGCTGCCAGACGTGCGCGTCGTCGCGATTGAGCATAGCCCAGTCACCGCTATCCTGATTCTCGAAGAGGCGCGCCTTCGCTCGACCGTAATCGGCTAGGTCGCGATAGCGATCGAGATGGTCGTCGCTAAGGTTCAGATGGAGCGCGACGTGGGGCTTGAAGGTCTCGATCAATTCAAGCTGGTAGCTGGAAACCTCGATGACGGCGACGTCGTAAGCCGCATCCGCGGCGGCGGCGAGCGGGGTGCCGAGATTACCGCCGACGAAAGGTTTCATCCCCGAGGCTTTACAGATTTCGCCGAGCCAGACGGTGACCGTGCTCTTGCCGTTGGTGCCGGTAATCGCGGCCATCGGGGCGCGGACGAAGCGGCTGGCGAGTTCGAGTTCGCCAATCAGCGGGAGGCCACGCGAGCGCGCCGCGGTCATCAGAATGGAAGTTTGCGGCACGCCCGGACTGACGACGACGAGGTCGATGCCGTCGAGCCACGCCGGATCCTCGGGACCGAGATGGACGACGCCCGCCGGCAGATCCTTGCGATCGAGGCCGGGGTCGCGGTCGGTCATCACGAGCATCGCGCCATTGCGGGCGAGCAGATGCGCGGCGGCCCGGCCGCTGATGCCGAGTCCGATTACGATGACGCGTCTGCCCTTGAGTTCCATCGATGCGAGCGCGGCCTCAGCGCAACTTGAGTGTGCTCAACGCGACCAGTGCGCAGACGATCGAGATGATCCAGAAGCGCGTAACGACGACGGTCTCGGGCCATCCGCCGAGTTCGAAATGATGATGGATGGGCGCCATGCGAAAGATTCGGCGATGCGTCATTTTGTAGTAATAACGCTGCATTATGACGGATACGGCTTCGAGGACGAAAACGCCGCCGGCGATCGGCAGGACCATTTCCTGCTTGGCCAGCAGCGCGACAGTGCCGAGCGCGCCGCCGAGTGAGAGGGCGCCGACGTCGCCCATCATCATCGAGGCGGGGTAGGCGTTGTACCAGAGGAAGCCCATCGACGAGGCGATGAGGGCGGCGCAAAAGATTGCGAGTTCGCCGGCGCCTTCGACGTGAGGGACGTCGAGATAGTTCGCGAACTTCAGGTTGCCGGCGACATAGGTGAAAATCCAATAGCAAAACCCGGTGGTCATCACGGGGCCGATGGCGAGGCCGTCGAGGCCGTCGGTGAGATTGACGGCGTTGGAACAGCCGACGATCACGACCATCGCGAGCGGGACGTAGAGCCACCAATGGAGGTTGGGGTGGACGCGCTTGAGAAACGGGAAAGTCAAGTGCGTATCGAGTTTGAGGACGCCGAACAGCACCACCGCGGCGATGAACGCGCAGGTGAATTGCCAGAAGAGTTTTTGCGGACCGCTCAGGCCGTTGCCGCGACCGCGCTTGAGCTTGAGATAGTCGTCGCTGAAACCGATGGCGCCGAAGGCGACGGTGACGAAGAGCGCAACCCAGACGTAGGGGTCGCGCGGATCGGCGAGCAGGATGGTCGCGACGAAGCACGAGGCGAGTATGAGCAAGCCGCCCATGGTGGGAGTGCCGGCTTTTTTCTGATGGGACTGCGGAACCTCATCGCGAATGGTCTGGCCGATATTGGCGGCGCGAAAGCGCTGAATCAGCAGTGGCCCCAGGGCGAGCGACAAGGCCAGCGCGGCGAGTCCGGCGAGGACCGAGCGAAAGGTCTGGTAGCGCAGGACGTTCAGAATCGGATAGCGCAGGTGCATCGTGAACAGGGCGAGGTAAAGCATCGTGCCTTAGAGTTTCCGACTCGGGTTCATGGTGCAAGTTTGGGTAATGGGAAGAATCACCCGGCCAGTTGGCGGACGGCGATTGAAGATTAACGAGAGCAATGGGTGGTGCACGGACGGTGGCGGGATCGAGACACGCGTCCGCCATCCGGCGCGAATCGCGCCGCCACGAGGCAATGCCTCTGCCGCCCTACCCCAACCCCGCTGCCCGCGAAGCTCAGTTTCCGTGAGGACGTCCCGCGCCGCCCATCTCGGCGGCAAGATCGCGCACGACAGCGCGATCGTCGAAGTCGAGACGGCGTCCCGCGACGAGCTGGTAGTCCTCGTGACCCTTGCCGGCGATGACGACGATGTCGCCGGGGACGGCGACGCGCAGGGCGGTCGCGATGGCGGCACGGCGATCGGGCTCGACGAGGTAACCGATACGGCCGAGGGCAGCGGCACCCTCATCGAGGCGCGCAAGGCCGCATTGCAAGAGGCCGGCTTCGACCTCGGCGATAATCCGCAAGGGATCCTCGGTGCGCGGATTATCCGAAGTGAGAATCGCGGTATCGGCGAGGCGTCCGGCGATTTCGCCCATGATGGGACGCTTACCGCGATCGCGATCGCCACCGCATCCGAAGACGCAGATGAGGCGGCGCGGCTTGAGCGCGCGCAGGGCCTCGAGCACGGCCTCGAGCGCGTCGGGCTTGTGCGCGTAATCGACCAGCACCTTCACACCGACAGGACCTGCCACCGCCTCCAACCTGCCGGGGGCCCCTGGGCATCGCCGCACACCGTCCGCCACCGCATCCGTTTCGATGCCCAGGGCCACCGACACGGCGGAGGCCCCGAGGATATTGAGCAGATTGATATCGCCAAGCATCGGCGACTCGACTTCAAAGACGCGGCCGGCAGCGCTGATGGTGGCGCGGAGACCGTCGAGGCCGGCGCTGAAGCGCTTGGGATGAACGTCGAAGTCGGGATTAAAGCCGAAGCTGAGCTTGCGACCGCCAACGGCGTCGAGCACGCGGCGTCCGAAGGGATCCTCACCGCGGACGACCGCGACCGCGTCGCGATGGGTACTGCGGGGCAGGATATCGGTAAAGAGCCGCAGCTTGGCGGCAAAATAATTTTCGATGGTGCCGTGATAGTCGAGATGATCGCGGCCGAGATTGGTGAAGACGCAGGCGCGAAAGCTGAGTTCCTCGACGCGCCGTTCTTCGAGTCCGATCGAGGAGATTTCAGCCATCGCGGTGCGCACGCCCGAGCTTTCCATGCTCGCGAGCGCACCTTCGAAGTCGATCGATTCCGGCGTCGTGAGTCCGCTATAGAGCTTGCGTCCGCCGGCGAAGATGCCAATCGTGCCGATGATCCCGCAGGAGATGCCAGCGGCTTCGAAAATCGAGGCGAGCAGGTACGTGGTGGTGGTCTTGCCGCTGGTACCGGTAACGCCAATCAGATCGACGCGGCGGCTGGGCGCGCCGAAAAAGCGCGAGGCGGCGAGGCCCATCGCGAGCCGCGGCTGATCGGCCTGGAGCAAAGTAAACGCGGAGCGCGGCGCCTCCCCATCGCCACCCCGCACCACCGCGGCGCGCGCTCCACGTTTGAATGCATCGTCAAGGTTGGCGCGATTTTGCGCTTCGTCACGCGCCGTCGAAAAGAACAGATCCCCCGGTTTGGTCGTGCGGGAGTCGTAACTGAGGCCTGAGATTTCCACCTCGGTATCGCCCGTCACGCGCTTGATGGCGGCGCCCGCAATGAGGTCGGCGAGTTTCATCGGCCGCTCCGCGAATGCAGATTCGAGTGCGCCGCATGCTTCGAGCGGGACGGGTGGCCACGCCGGGCGCTGTGACCCAAATGGGCGGGGGCCGCGGCCGCGTTTTCGGACAACGTCAGTTGGACGGGGGTATCGCCGATGGCGGCGCCGGGCGCCGGATTTTGCGCGACAACGTAGCCGTCGCCGGAGGTTTCGATGCCGAGGCGGTGAGCGCGGGCGATCGCGAAGGCGCCGCGCAGGCTTTCGCCACGGAAATCCGGGGCGCCGACCGTCGTGTCATTATACTGAGGCGCAGTATCGACCGCGGGCGGTCCGCTGCTGCCGTCGTCGAGGAGCGTATCGTTGGGCGTCGTCTCGACGGGCGCGCTTGCGGCAGCGCCAAACGGGAGCAGGCTCGCGGTATCATAGCCAGTCGGTAATTTGGCGGGCGCGACTTCGAGCCGCTGCAGCGCCGCGGAGGCGATCTGGCTGAAGACCGGCGCCGCGTAGAGCCCGCCGAAATGGCCGTGCGAAACGTCGTAGAGGACGACCAGAATTACGAGGCGCGGATCGTCGGCGGGCAGAAAGCCGACGAAGGAGGCGACCAGGCGCGTCTGGTAGTAGCCGCCGGTAGCAGGATTAACCATTTGGGCGGTGCCGGTTTTGCCGGCGACGGTAAAGTCGGCGACCTGGGCGAGGCGGCCGGTGCCGTCGGGGCCGTTGACGACGTTGCGCAGCAGCAGGTTCATCTGATGTGCGACCGCGGGCGAGATGGCGCGGCGCAGGGCCTGCGGGGTGTGGCGCATGATTTCGTTGCCCGCCGGATCGTAGGCAGCCGCGACGACATACGGGCGCATCACGAGGCCGCCGTTGGCGATGGCGGCGTAGGCGGTAGCGAGCTGGATGGGCGTGACCGCGACGCCTTGTCCGAAGCCATGATCGGCGAGCTCGATGGTGCGCCATTTGGAGGGCGCGCGGAGCAGCCCGGCCGCTTCGCCGGGAAGATCGATGCCGGTGCGGCGGCCGATGCCGAACGCGGTGAGCCCGTTGTAAAAGCGATCGGCGCCGAGGGTGAGCGCGATTTTCGCCGCGCCGATATTGGAGGAGACCTCGATGATACCGCCGAGATCGAGCCAGCCGTGGCGGCTGTCGTCATGGATGGTGCGGCCGGCCAGGTGCCATTCGCCGTTCTCGCAGTAGATTTGGCGGTTGGGATCGATCGCGCGATCCTGCAAGGCGATGGCGCCGAGGATGCCCTTCATGGTGGAGCCGGGCTCGAAGGCGTCCTGGGTGGCAGTGTCGTGGAGACGGTCGTGACTGTGGACGGCCGCGCCATTGACGTTGGCGAGCGCGAGGACTTCGCCGGTAAAGGGATCGAGAACGACGGCGGCGCCACGCGCCGCACCGCTTTTGCTCACCTCGTCGGCGAGATAATTTTCGGCGGCCGACTGAATCGACGAATCGATGGTCAGCTCGAGGCGCGCGCCCGGCTGCGCGTTCTTGAGCTCCAGCGGGGAATCGAGGATCGGGTGGCCGAGGGCGTCGTGGTAAAACTGCAACTCCACAGGCGCGCCGCGCACGAGGCGGTCGTACTGCAATTCAACCCCGGAGAGCCCCTGACCGTCCGTACCCGCCAGCCCCACCACAGCCGCGGCCAGATTGCTCTCCGGGTAAAACCTTGCGTATTCGTTGACGGCGCCGACACTCTCGAAGCCCAACTCTTCAGCCACGCGGGCGCGTTCGGGCTGCAGATGGCGTGCGAGCCACACGAAGGGGGCGGGCTTTGCGAGCTTTGCCTCGAGCGCCGCAGGAGTCATCGCAAGCGCGCGTGCGAGACGGGCGCGAGCGACGGCCGTGCTGGTTTCGAGCAGCTTGCGCGGACGCGCGTAAATCGAGCGCGTTTCGGCCGAGAGCGCCAGCGGCTGTCCGTTGCGATCGACGATGGGACCGCGCACGGCCGCCAGTTGCATCGCAGCGGTGTGCTCCTCGTGCGCGAGCGAGGCGAGGTGCGGCCCGTCGAGGAGGACGAGCATCGCCAACCGCATCAGGGCGAGCAGGAACAATCCCGCCAGGGCGAAGGTCAACGCGCCGATGCGCAGCCGGCGTTTTTTGAAGACCTGATTCACGGCACCATCACGACGTGGCCCGGGAGCGGCGCGGCAAGGCCGTACCGGGGGGCGAGCGCGCGCAGGCGCTGATGGGATTCGAGGCCGGCGGTTTCGAGTTTGAGGCGCTGGTTCTCGGTCTCGAGGTTGCGGATTTCCATCTGCAGCGACGAGAGCCGGTAGCCTTCCTGGGTGACTTCGAGGCGGACCATCAACGTCGCGAAGCCGGCGGCAACAATGGCGACGGCAAGAATCGCGGGGATGATCTTCGACGGTGGCGCCGTCGGGCGGGGGCGCCGGTTCATTTCGCCACCCGCTCGATGCAGCGCAAGCGGGCGCTGCGGGCGCGGGGATTACTCGCGGCCTCCGGCGCGCCGGGGCGCATCGCTTTGCGGGTGACAGCGGCGAAGCGGCCCTCGCGCACGAGTTCGCGGAAGCGCTGCTTGACGGGGCGATCCTCGAGCGAATGGTAGGCGAGAACGATCATCCTGCCGCCGACCTGGAGCCGTGCGGGACCGCGATCGAGCAGCCCGGCAAGGCTTTCGAGTTCATGGTTGACGGCGATGCGCAGGGCCTGAAAGGTCCGCGTCGCCGGATGAATGCCGCCGCGCCGATTGCGTCCGAGGACGCCTTCGATGAGGCCGCTCAGCTCGCCGGTGGTATCGATCGGACGGCGGCGGCGCGCTTCGACGATCGCGCGGGCGATACGGCGCGAAGCGCGATCCTCGCCATACTCGAAAATGATTCGCGCCAGCTCGGCCTCGGTCTCTTCGTTGACGATGTCATAGGCGCGCAATGGCTGGCCGCGATCCATGCGCATATCGAGCGGCCCATCGAGGCGAAAGCTGAAGCCGCGATCGGGATCGTCGAGGGCAAAGCTGCTCATGCCGAGGTCGGCGACGATCGCGTTGACGCAGGGTATCCCGGACTGTTCGAGGACGGCGTCGAAGCCGGCGAAATCGGCCTGGCGCAGGGTGACCCGCGCACCGAATTCGGCGAGGTTGGCGGCGGCCGCGGCGAGCACGGTGGCATCACGATCGATGCCGAGGAGATGGGCGTCGGTGGCGCGCAAGAGTGCGGCCGCATGCCCCCCCATGCCGACCGTCACGTCAACGATCGTCATAGGGTTCAGAGCGCGGACGAGCCCCACCACCTCATCCACCATCACCGCCACATGCTGACGGCTCGCCGCGCTCTGCCCTTTTTCCTCCGCCAGGCGCATCGCACCCACCAAAGCCCTTAAAAGTCGATCTTGGCCAGGAACTCCGGATCAGCGAGTTGTTCCTGGGCCGATTTCCAAATCCGATCGAGCGCGGCGCGATCCCACAGTTGGAACCGGTTGTGCCGTGCCGAAAAAGTCACATCGCGCGAGAGGCCGGCGAAGTCGCGTAGCTTGGGTGGAATCAGAATGCGCCCCTGCCGATCAACCTGAACCTCGTGCGCGCCGCCGATATAGAAGGTCTCGAAAAGTTGCGCGGCGCGGTCGCCGGTGCGGCGCTCGGCGAACTTCGCGACCATCCGTTCCCATTCAGCGGGCGGGTATAGTTCCAGTAGTTTTTCGCGCTCGAAAATGAAGTTCGTGATATACATGCGGTCATGACCTTCGCGCTGCAAGCTGTCGCGGAAGCGGGCGGGAATACTAACCCGCCCCTTCTCATCGATCGCGTGGTCAAATTGACCGTGGAACACCGCTCTCCTCCCCGATGCACCACAATCTCCCACCTCATCCCACGTCAGTCAAGAGAACTTGAAGAACGTAATCAACAATTTTCGCTTGTCTCCGTAGGCGAATATAAAGCGAAAGCGCAATCTGAGGAACCATCGCGACTAGTCTAGTCCGGTCACGAAGCGTGGCCGGCCCTTGCGATGGGGCGAAGGTACCCTTATTCTGCTAGTGCCAATGAATGAAGAACACGCGCATCCGGCGGAAGCTCCGATAGTCGAAACCCAGCCCATAGTGAGACCGCTCTCGACGGTTGGTTTTTTGCTTTACGTCCTGCACGGCGCAGGTGTGACGCTGGGGCTATGCTTGCTGTGGGGTCTCGAAGCTGTGCGCAATAATTTCTTTCGGCTGCTCGATCGGATGAATATCAAGGCACGCGTGCGCAAGGCGAGCGCGTTTCCGCCGGGGCAGCCGCGCAAGCGTCCGCTGACCGAAGCGTCGCGCTAGGGCGACTGTCGGCGAGCGACGACAGCATCCTATTCGGATTCCACGCCGCCATAAAGTATGGCGGTACGTCATTAAGTTACATTCTTAGTTACTGTCGGGCGGCGCCTTTTCGCGACCGTTGCGACTGCTGCGGCCGTCGAGATTGGTGCGGCGCAGCGTCGGTGCGCGCCGATTTTGCGCAGTCGCATGGCCTGCGGTGACGACGCTCTCACCGCTGGCATCGGCGACGAGATTTTCGTCGAGGAGGCGACCGAGATAGCCGGCCAGATGATCGTCGAGCACGCTGACGAGGGCGTCGGTCTGTGCGGCCTGGATGATCTTGAGAAATCCCTCGAGGCGATGACTCAGGTCATGCTGGCGGATGAGGCGGGCAATGGCGCGCTGCGAGAGCGCGGTGAGTTTGACTTCAAGTGCACGGCGGGCACGGTCGAAGAGATCGTTGAGTTGATCGCGCGGTGAGAGCGCGCCAAGCCGAAAGCCGCATCGCGCGCAGCAGGGCGTGACTTCCGGGGCGAGCGCGGCGGTGCGGTCGCACGGCAGGAGATGGCGATCGAGGGCGGCGAGTTCCGCGGCGATTTCCGTACCCGCGCGCGCGCCCAACGCGGCAATCGCGTTGAGACGGCGGAGCGCGTCGAGATGGCGGCGTGCGGTATCGGCGACCGGCGCGAGCCGTACGAGTTCGAGCCGCCAGCGCTCGTGAGCGGCACGATATTGCGCGACATAAGCCCACTTGAACTTCTGGAAGCGATCCTCCAGCGCCTCGAGATTGTGGCCGCCGCCAGCGAGCGTGGCGGGCGACACGCGGGCCATCAGGAGGAGACATTCGTGTTCGAGCGCTTCAACATCGTCGTCGCGCGCGGCATCGACATTATCACCAGAAAGACCGGATGACAGATTTGTCGCCTGCAGGTAGTCACGCATGAGACCGAGGCGCGGGACGGCGGCGGCGACAAGCGCGAGCGGTTGGTAAGCGGCAACGGTCGCGAGCGCTGCGGCGCGGCGAACAGAATCGGCGCCCGTTTCGATTAAGGCGTCGGGGCTGCACTCAGCCATTTCGATAAAGGCGGCGAAGGCTTGTTGCTGCGCCGCCGAGAGCTGAGCGTTGCCGTCGCCGAGGGCGGCGGCGAGCGTATCGCGATTGCGGCAGGCGGACTCGAGCGCGGAAGCCATCGCATCGGCGAGCCGTTTGAGCCGGGGCTTGAGATCGAGAAGGTCGTGCGCCGCGGTCAAAGTCGCGTCGAAGCAGGTGGCGAGCGCCAGTGCGGAATTGAAGGCGGCGAGTTCGGGCGCACCGGCGCCATTCGGATTGAAGGCGGCGGTGGAGGCATCGGCGTCGTAAACGATGACGCCGCGCGAGCGCGCCGCGAGGGCGGCGAGGGACTCGGTCAAATTTACGCCGACGCCATTGACGGCCGGGCCGTCGAGGCGCGCGCGAAGCTGCTCGAGCCGGAGTGCGGCGACAGTTCCACTCAGATGACTGAGCACGAGCGTATCGATCAATGGATGAGTGATTTCACGGGTGCCGGCCGCAGTGGTGGCGGCAGCAGCCGTCGCGATTTTGAGGGCCGCACGACCGGCTTCGCCGAGGCGCGCGTTGACGGTGCGGCGTATCACCGCCGAACGCATCAGCGCAGCCGGTACGATCAGGCGGTTGAAATCGCGATCGGCGTGCCACGGCTCGATGGCCTCGCGCACGGCCGTCGCGAGGATCGCGACGCCCTCATCGGGCGCGCGTAACGAATGCAGGGCGCTGGCCGCAGCCGGATGGAGCGGATAGATCGCGCGGGTGTCCCAGGCGCCATGGTCGAGGTCGCGATAGAGCCCATCGACTTTGCGCAAGGCGGAGTCGTCAAGACGGCGGGCGCGGCCCACGGCGACCGGCACCACCTCGCCGGCCTGCGCAGTGACGTCGAAAGCGAGCGCGGATACGGGCGCCGCGCCGCGTCCAGCGGCCACGACAATCAGTCGCGGGTTTTTGCAGGCATGCGCGGACTGCGCCAGCATCGCAAGGCCTTCGATCGCGGCGGCGGATTTGTTCGCACCGAAGTCGATCGCTAGAGTGATCGCCTTGATGCCCTGGCGGCGAGCGGTATCGAGCGCGATGGTCAACCCTTCGGCGCCCTGCATCTGACGCCACAACGCAGGCGTGCGGTCTTCGCCGGCGAGCGCCGCGGCAATCAGATCGAGAATGCGGCGCTGGAGATCCGCGGGGGAAATTTCAGCGGTGACTTCAAGCGACTGGGTCAGGTAGCGCGCGGTTTCGGCGCTGAGTGCGCCGGCGCGAGCGCTGAGCGCGAGCACGTAGTTGAGAAAGTGCGTCTTGCCGGCGCCGGCCGATCCCGCGATCCAGAAGAGCGCGCCGCGGGCGCTCGCCAGGTGATTATTGATGGCTTCCCAGGCACGACTCGCGCCGCGCGTGAGCACGTAAGCTGCGACGGTGGCGGCGGCCGGCTCCACGGCCAACGGCATCCGTGCGGCGACCTCGGGTCCGATTTCGATGAACTCGCGCGGGAGGACGTCCCGCATCACGCTTTGCACCCGCATATAGTTTCGCTCCGCCCAGCCGCGCTCGATCGAAAAGCAGACGCCCGAACCATGAGATCGCGAGATAACTCGTCGGCAAGATTTTGCGCCACCGAGGCGCACTCGCGACCACGATGATCGATCAGATAGGCAACAGGCTATAGCGAATGTGGACCGAGACGGACTTATCGGTGCAGGCGATAGCTGCTTATTGTTCCTGAAAGAACAACATTTTGACATTCGGTGCCGGAGCATCTTCAGCGATGAGTGTCCGGCGGTCGAACCTGTCGCGCGCGTGCGTCGCGAACCGAGGTGCGAGTGCGGCCCAGGTTGAGCGAGCGACGCCGGTCAGACGACTCCGTGCTCCCGCAGGCGTACGAGTTCGATCGCGTCGATGCCGATGGTCGCCAGCACTTCGGCGGTATGCTCACCGAGCACCGGGGGCGGCGCGGGTGAACTCGCGTCGTCGCTATCGGAAAATTTGAGCGGCGTACCCATCACCTTGATTTTGCCGCGCGCGGTGGATGCGGAATCGATCAACATACGGCGGCGCGTATTCTCGGGGTCGGCGATGACCTCGGCGACCGCGCGCACCGGTGCGCACGGGATGCGATGTTCGATGAAAATCGCGACGAGATCGTCGCGGCGCTGAGTGCGCGTCCATTCACCGACGAAGCCATCGACCTCGCCGACGATGGCGTAGCGGCTCGCGTGACTGTTGTAGCGCGGCGATTCGAGCAAGTCGTCGCGGCGCATCAGCTTGGCGAGCGCGCGCCAGTGCGACTCGGTGAGGCAGAAGATCATGATGTCGCCGTCGAGACACGGGTAAATATTGGAGGGACAGGCGTTGCGATGGCGATTGCCGAGGCGGCCGACAGGCTGGCCTTCGAGTTCGTTGGCGATGAGCCCGGTCATCGAGGGAAGGCAGACATCGAGCATCGAGACTTCGACCAGTTGGCCGCGGCCGGTGCGACCGCGCTGGATGAGCGCGGCGAGAATGGCGCTGACGAGATGGCTGCCGGTCGCCATGTCGATGAAGGTGGCGGGGGTGCGCGTGCCCGGGCGGTCGGGCCACCCGCTGACACTTATCAGACCGCAGGCGGCCTGAAGCGTACTGTCCATCGCGCCGAGCCGCGCCCATGGACCGTCGGAGCCGTAGCCCTTGCCGGAGGCGTAAATGAGGCGCGGAAAGCGATCGCGCAGGGCGTCGTAGCCGAGGCCGAGCGCTTCCATCGTGCCGGTCGAGTAGTTCTCGGTGAGGACGTCGGCGGATTCGAGGAGCTTGAGGAAGAGGTCGCGGCCGCGGGCGTCTTTCAAATTGAGCGTGACCGACTTTTTGTTTGGATTCAGCATCAGGAATGAGTAGTTGACCCCGCCGGGAGAGGAATGAGGGCGGCGCAGATGCTCGCCGTCGCCGGGGGGCTCGATCTTGACGACCTCCGCGCCCAGGTAGGCGAGCTGCAGGGTGCAATATGGTACGGCGAAAATCTGGCCGAGGTCGATGACGCGGATCCCATCAAGCGGCAGGCTCATCAGTGGATACTCACTTTGCGACGAATACTCATTGAGTGACGATACTCACTTATTTAAATACCAACTTCGTGAAGACTACTAAGTCGGGTATATAGCTACATCAGCGCAGCAGATTGCGCGCGATGACCATGCGATGGACTTCGCTGGGCCCCTCACCGATGCGGCGGATGCGCGCCTCGCGATACCATCGTTCGAGCGGGAATTCCTTGCTGACGCCGTAGCCGCCGTGAATCTGCACCGCGCGATCGATCACGCGGCCAAGCACTTCGCTCGAATAGAGCTTGGCGACGGAGGCCTCCATGCGGGCGTCTTCCTTGCGGCCGGACTTCCACGCGCCGTCCCAGATTAGCCAGCGGGCGGCGCGAATCTCGACCTCGGAATCGGCGAGCATCCACTGGATGGCCTGCCTGCGCGAGAGCATCTCGCCGAAGGTCTTGCGCTGTTTCGAATAGTCAATCGCCATACGCAGCGCGGCGACCGCGATGCCGACGTTGCAGGCGGAATACGGGAAGCGCAGTCCGGTCAACAAATCCATGCACAGCGTCAAGCCGCCGCCCTCGGGACCGAGGCGCTGGGCAACCGGGATGCGGCAGTCCTCGAAATGCACGACGTTGGGCAGTGCGGCGGTGCGCAGAGTCTTGAACGGTTTCGCGCTGAAGCCAGGCGTGCCCTTCTCGATGATGAAGGCGGTGATACCGCCGCGGCCGGCGCCCGGATCGGTGCGCGTGAAGACCACGCCCCATTCGGCCTCGTGGGCATGCGAGATGAAGATTTTCTGGCCGTTGAGGACGTAATGGTCGCCGTCGCGCACGGCACGGCATTGGATTGCACCGGCGGGATCGGAGCCGCCGGACGGTTCGGTGATGGCGAAAAAAGTATAGGTGGCGTTTTTGATGGTGGCGGCCGCGTACTTCTGAATCTGTTCCTCGGTACCGCCCCAGATGACCGGTGGCGGAGTGCGGCCGAAGACGCCGGCGCCGGGATTGTAGAGGCCGCCGCGATGCTGGCACATCTCCTCCATCAGTACGCACATCTCGAAGAGGCTGAGACCGCCACCGCCGTATTGCGCGGGCGAGCCCATGCACCACATGCCAGCGGCCTGGACCTTGCGCGCGATGCGCCAGTAGTCGTCCTCATCGATTTCGGCGGCATCGGGATCGACGCGCGCTTCGGCGGGAATGACCTCGTCCTTGATGATGCGGCGGACGTTGTCGCGCAATGCGATCAGTTCGGGTGAGAGTTGGTAGCCGTTTGCGTTTTCCATCGTAGCCTCGTTGTGCGCAATTCGGTTGCAGGGACCATGCGCTCTCACCTTGATCACTCGCCAAGACCGCGCGGCGGCGCTACTCGCACCCCTTCATATAAGGAAGGGGTGTTTGAGGTGACCCGAGCAGGCGGCGCGGTCAGGTCTGCGGGTCGCCGAAGCGGCGCCGCAGCGCGTTCATCCAGATGTCCCGCACCCATTCGATGTCATAAGCACCCCACGTACCCTTGAGCGAAGGGTCGAGTCCGCGCACGTGCGTGATCGCGTCGGCGATGCGGCCGATCGCGGCGTCGCCGGATGCGCGGCGTCCGTCGCCGGCGATTCCCGCCGCCGCGATGTAATCAGCAATTCCGTGTACAACTTCGCGGCCGTATTGCCAAACGGCGCGCTCGGCGATGGTGAGTTCGTCGCGCGCGCCGCCGAGGACGTGTTCGGCGGCGGCGCAGGCGTCGTCGAGAATATCGCGCGCGGCGCGCAATTGACCGATGCGCTCGGCGGGCGGGATGAACGGCGGACGCGCGGCGTCGGTAGCGGCGGACGCGGCTGAATACAGCGCTGGGCGCATCACATCGCCGCCCCCGTCGAGAATGAGCGCGGACGCGCGGGCGATCGCGCGATACGCGGAGGACATCGCAGGCGCACAGCGCGGATGACGCTGCGCGGCAACGTCGGCGAGCGTCGCGTCGGGAGCGAAGTCGGGCGACTGCGTGCCGCGCGCGAAGGCTTCGAGGTTGACCGGGTAGGCGAGCACGCTGTATGCGCCGAAGGTCAGGCACGAAATGCTGGTGATGCCGAGCGCGCGATAGGCGCGCAGGTCGCGCGCGATTACCGCCGGGGTCGCGACGCCGAGGCCGCCGAAGAGAATAGCGTCGGCGTAATACTCGAAGACGTGGCCGCGGCCATCGAACAGATCGATGTAGCGTTTGAGGGAATCGAGGTAGCGCGGATTGACGGTGCAGGCGGGGTCGTCGATGGCGTGGCTGTAGCAGCGCTCGCGCGGGGCCCATTCAAAAGACACGTTGGGCAACGGATCGAGTTTGGGAACCGGGTCGAGCGTATCGTGATAGGCGAGATAGGCGACCGGAGTGGCAGCAGACCCTTCGGTGAGAGCGGCCGCGATCGCATTGACGACCGCCATGTACTGGCGCTGCGGTGCAAGCGGCGCACAATCGCCGCAGCAGCACCACGCCCCGTCCCAGACGTCGGCGCCCCACACATGGAGCAACGTGCATTCGGGATTTTCGCGCAGGTAGCACACGGCGCCGTCGCGCACGATCGCGAGGGCCGCCTGGTTTGCGACGCACAGATTGCCGCGCGGATTGCGTTTGCCGTCGGCGGCGACCGGGAAGAACTCGGGATGAGCGTCGAAACGATCGCGCGGCAGCAACAGTTGCAGCACGTGGCCGCCGTATTCGGACGCGATGCCGTTTTCATTCAGCAGCGGAAGCAGTTCGTCAATTTTGAGACGAGTGTCGCGCTCGTGGCGGATGTAGGAGAACGCGTTGATGCCGCGCGCCGCCATCCACGGGATGAACTGGCGATCGTGTTCGAGATGGAGTGCGAAGCGGTCGGGCTTTTCGTACTGCCACGTCATAATGTCGGAGACGAAGGCGCGGCGCGTGAAGGCCGGGGTGGATGTCGTTTTGCCGATCACGATGGAATGATACCATCTCCTGAACAGCTCAGAGACCGAACCCATCCGCTACTCTGGACTGGAATGGAATAGCGGGATGAGGTCGAGCGACGCCGAGAAGCGCACGCGCTCAAGAGAACCGTATTCAAGAATTGAATTTGCGCCATCACCAGCAGGGCGATTGAAATAAGCGAATGCCAACTCCCCAGGAAATTCTCGCCGAACTCAAGAAGATCAAATACCCCGGTTTCAGCCGCGATATCGTCTCGTTCGGGATGGTCAAGGATATCGAGGTCGCGCACGCGGGAATCACGGTGATACTTACGGCGCCGTCGGCCAAGCCCGAGGTGGTCGATGCGATCGCGGCCGAAATCGAAAAGACCATCGCGGCGATGGCCGGGGCAGGCGCGGTCAAAATAGAAATCGAGCAGGCGCCGCCGCCGAAGCAGGTGACGGGCGCCGGGCAGAAACGGCCGATTCCCGGCGTGCGCCATATCGTCGCGGTGGCGAGCGGCAAGGGCGGCGTCGGCAAATCGACCGTCGCAGTAAACCTCGCGCTCGCGATGAGCAAGCTCGGT
>Ga0207695_10003717_pt1 | contig 21241 bp, 22 predicted proteins | sample KBSC54metaG_FD_184354 | JGI IMG/M metagenome (GOLD analysis project Ga0207695, IMG submission 184354) | Corn rhizosphere microbial communities from Kellogg Biological Station, Michigan, USA - KBS C5-4 metaG (SPAdes) (version 2) | ecosystem: Host-associated > Plants > Roots > Rhizosphere > Soil...
CCATGGACCTGAGGCCCGGTGGCTTATGGGAGTTGGTAATGCACGGCCCGGATGGCACCGATTATAAAAACAAAAGCATTTATAAAGAGATAGTAGTAAACAAACGGATAGTTTTTAACCACTTTAATCCGGACTTCACAACAACCATTGAATTTGAAGAGCAGGGCGAGCAGACCCATCTAAGATGGCACATGCTTTTCAATTCGGTAGAAGAGTTTATCCAGGTGGTGAAAACATTTAAGGCAGATGAAGGCTTAAAACAAAATATCGAAAAGCTCATCGTTTACTTACAGGGAATGGATACACCAAACGCATCTTAAAACAAGCATTATGTACAGGTCAATCGTAAAGTTTATGCTGACTGTATTTATGGTCAGCGCAGCAATAACCTCAGAAGCTCAAAAATCAAAACCTATGGAAAATATAAAAACTAGTTATGCCCCGGTAAATGGCATCAATATGTATTATGAAATTCATGGCGAGGGAACAATACCTTTGGTGTTGCTGCATGGCGGCGGCTCAACTATCGAAGTGACGTTTGCTCAAATATTACCCATTTTTTCAAAGCACTATAGAGTTATAGCAGTTGACCTGCAAGCACATGGTCGTACGAGCGACCGGAATGCCCCCGAATCCTTTGAGCAGGACGCCGACGATGTAGCAGCTCTGTTGAAATATCTGAAAGTGGATAAAGCCAACATCCTGGGTTTTAGCAATGGAGGTACCACCAGCTTACAAATCGCCATCAGGCATCCTGAAATAGTAAATAAAATTATTGATGTCGCGGGAGCCTACCAGAGGGAGGGATTTCTACCCGGATTTTTTGACGGCTTTGAAGGAGCTACGATCGATATGATGCCTGCGCCGCTTAAAACTGCCTTTTTAAAAGTAAACCCGGACAATGATAAATTGCTGAACATGTTTCATAAGGACGTAGAACGGATGAAGAGTTTTAAAGATATTCCGGATGAGTCTATTCGCAGCATAAAAGCGCCGACCATGATTATTGTAGGCAGCCAGGATGTTATGCCGGTAGAACATGCCATAAAGTTATCGCACATGATTAAAGGTGCACAAGTAGCGGTATTGCCCGGTGTACACGGTGCCTGCCTGGGCGAAGTGACCGCTAAACACAGCAATCAGCCTGAAGCAACGGCTATTTTGGTCCAGGAGTTTTTGGATGAATAGTACTCCTTTAGTGGTTCCATGGAGACGCGATGCATCGCGTCTCTACAAAATATCTTTATAATTCCCTGCGGTTTTTCACCCAATCAGATACGCCATTCTCTGTGATCTGTACGGACGCATTTCCTGTTTTCTTTCCCAGCAACTTTTCCATCACCACAGCGGCAATAAGCGCTTCACCATCTAAAGCCGAATTTAATACCTCGGGAGTAAAGTATTTCTTTACAAAATGCGTATCAAAATTACCTGAGGTAAAAGCCTCGTGCTGCATCACAAACTTTCCAAAACCAAGCGTGGTAGTAATACCCGTGATGTCGTACTCATCAATAGCCCGTATCATTCGTTCAATAGCTTCCTGCCGGTCTTTTCCGTAAGTGATCAGCTTTGCAATCATCGGGTCATAATAGATGGGAATTTCCATTCCCTGCTCAAAGCCATCATCTACACGTACACCGGGGCCTTTTGGTGTCACATAAGTTTGCAGTGTGCCAATATCCGGCAGAAAATTATTTCCAGGATCTTCAGCATAAACGCGTAATTCCAATGCATGACCCCGTATTTCCAGGTCTTCCTGTTTAAAGCTGATCGGCAGGCCTTTAGCTATATTGATCTGCTCCTTTACCAGGTCGACCCCAGTGATCAATTCCGAAACCGGGTGCTCTACCTGCAGGCGCGTATTCATTTCAAGAAAGTAGAAATTGAGCTGATCGTCCATAATAAACTCTACCGTACCGGCTCCGGTGTAATTTACCGAGCGTGCTACATCCACCGCACAGCGGCCCATTTGCTCCCGTATCTCAGGTGTAAGTACAGAGGAAGGTGCTTCTTCAACCACTTTCTGATGGCGACGCTGGACTGAACAATCGCGTTCAAACAGGTGAACTATATTCCCATGTGTATCCCCCAGAACCTGTATTTCGATATGCCTTGGTGATGATACGTATCTTTCGATAAACACCGATCCGTCACCAAAGGCCGAAGTTGCCTCGGATACTGCCAGGTGCATCTGTTCTTCAAAATCCTCCACCCTATCTACTATACGCATTCCCTTCCCGCCACCGCCTGCTGCTGCTTTTATCAGGATAGGGAAACCAACTTCGATCGCACGATTCTTTGCTTCAGGAATGTCAGAAATAGCCTCCTCTGTTCCCGGCACCATCGGTATATTATATTTTAGGGCAGCTGCTTTGGCAGATAATTTATTACCCATTATCTCCATTGCTTCGGGTGACGGTCCGATCAGGGTCAAACCTGCTTCTCTTACCATCCGGGCAAAGGCTGCATTTTCAGAAAGAAATCCGTAACCGGGATGAATAGCCTCGGCGCCTGTCTTTCGGCAGGCATCGATGATCTTTTCACCGACAAGATAAGATTGATTGGAAGGTGCCTCGCCTATAAAAACGGCTTCATCGGCATAGCGGACGTGTAAAGCATTTCGATCAGCAGCAGAATATACGGCCACCGTTTTTATTCCCATTTCGCGGGCCGAACGCATTACTCTTAACGCGATCTCGCCGCGATTGGCTACCAGGATTTTCTTCATCCTAGCAAATGTATAAGATTTGCGCTGATTTAAAACAAGTCTATTTGAGATGTGCCACCGCCACACCTACCAATTCTTTCAGATAAAAAGTCCAGCCAGACATTACTCCAATATCAGGCACCAAAGCCCCCCAGAAGCTAAATTTTTCATTGCCCGTTATAGCTCCGCTTGGCTGTGCTATAACTTGCAGCCCTTCTTTTTTGAAAATATATTCAGCGCGTCGCATATGCCAGGCCGAGGTAACCAGCAAATAAGGTGGTGGTAAATGCTTCTGTTGTAATAGCTTTTTGGAAAAAGCAGCATTTTCAAACGTATTCCGCGATTCATGTTCGATCAGTATAGCACTATCAGGTACCCCGAGTTGTTTCAATACTCCCTCTGCCCAAGTTGCCTCCTTAAAATTGCTGGCCTGCAGATTGCCGTTACCACTGCTTATCAGGATGTGCGATACCTTGTTTTGCCCTCTTAGTTGCATACCTTTTATAAAGCGATCGGAATAGCTGTTGAAAACACCGTCACCGTTTTTGTCTTCGCCGGAGAATCCACCCAAAACAATGGCTGCGCCGTATACTTTGCCTTTCTCTAAAGGTTCAGGATAGACATCCCAGTTTTTGGCGAACAGGTAAAGCAACAACGGGCTGCTAAAAACGATAAACAAAGCAATGGCTATTGCGTAGCATCTTTTCTTTCGCTTCGGTCGCCTGGTAAATATGGCTATCAGCAAAAAGACCAGTATCCAATTGAGCGGAAACAACAAAAAAAGCAGGACTTTGGATAATATGAAGTACATGGCGTCAGCAAATGTATCATTATCACTAAAATATTACAGTTAATATGGTGCATTTTTACCATCTTTAGTTGACCCGAAACTAAATTACGATCATGACCGAATCCATTGTTTTTAAAGAAGCTCCAAAACGCCTGCTTTCTATTGATGCCATCAGGGCATTAACCATGTTATTAATGATTTTTGTTAACGACCTAAGCGGTGTTAAAAGCATTCCCGAGTGGATAGATCATGCCAAACGTGCTGATGATGCTATGGGCTTCGCCGATACGATTTTCCCTACATTTCTGTTCATTGTAGGCTTATCTATCCCTTTGGCATTAGACCGTAAAATGCAAAAAGGCGATTCGTCCCAATCTATCTTGTTTGCAATTCTATCCCGCTCTTTCGCTTTGATCGTGATGGGCTTTTTTCATGTGAATTTGGAGGAATATGGCAAAACATCCATTCTACCCGAGGCAATTTGGGAAATACTGATAACAGTTGCGTTCTTTTTGATCTGGCTTGATTACCCTGCTACTATGGATAAGGTAAAGAAATACTTCCTGGTAGGCTTTGGATGGCTTATTTTATTATTGATGGCATTCCTGTACGTTGGCCGTGAGGGTAATAGCGTGGAGCCACATTGGTGGGGTATTTTAGGGTTGATCGGTTGGGGTTATTTAGTTTGTTCTCTGATCTACTTTTTTGCAAAAGGCAAAATGCCTGCTTTGATCATCGCTTTCCTGGTATTTGCTATCATCAATATATTAGATCATGGCAAATGGTTGCGTTTGCATCTATGGATAATTCATGACGCTTCAACAGAGTTTTCGGTTATGGCAGGGGTCATCGTCTCTTTATGGTACGCCAGGATGGTGAAAAAAGGCTTTCATGCCGGTTTATGGCTATGGATGTTTGTTGCCGGATGTGCCTCTATTGCTGTGGGTTTCGTTTTGCGCCCTTATACTGATGGTATATCGAAGATCCGCTCTACCCCAGCGTGGATATTGATCTGTATTGGCATCTCCATTTTAGTTTTTGAACTGATGATCTACCTGGTAGATTTCAAAGGCAAAAAGAACTGGTTTAAACTGATTTGGCCAGCCGGTACCGCAACGCTGACTTGTTACCTGATACCCTATCTGCAGGTTGGTTTTTATAAACTTGTTGGTTTCCGTTATCCGCATGCATTGAACTATGGTTGGGGAGGTTTCTTCCGGTCGTGGGCGGTGGCGTTTATTGTGGTTATTATTGGCGGATTTTTAGAGAGGAAAAAACTAAAATTGAAGGTATAAATGTTGTAGTCCCATGAACAAATTCATCCAGGCAATTAAAAGTTTGGACCTGCCCTGGTTAGAGCAGATCATCCTTAATGAGCCTAAATGGATCACATGGGCCGAGGAAGATGGCAAAAACGGACTTCATTATTTAGGTGGCGTACCGATAGCCTCGCATCCTGAAAAAGTTGGCATCAGCCTAGATATACTCAAACTGTTTCTGAAAAGCGGGATGGATATCAATTCCATCCATTCGATAAAAGGCGAATGTGATGATTTCCCGGCCACTCCTTTGTGGCATGCGTATACCCGTGGACGTAATGAAATGATCTGGAAATATCTGTTAGACAAAGGCGCCAATCCCGAAAACTGCATGTATGCTATAGCCTGGTATGATGATGCCGAAGCAGCCGCCATATTTAAACGGCACGGCGCAAGTATTGAAGGTAACAACAAAATGGATAGTCCCTTTTTTGCAGCTTACAATTGGAAACGTTATAAAGTAGCCGAATGGTTCCTGCAGAATGGCGCTGATGTAAACTTCGCAGATGCAAAAGGAAATACAGCGTTATACTGCTCGGTAAAGAGAAAGCTAAAAAGTGAGCAGATAGAATTATTGTTGCGGTTTGGGGGCGATTTTAGCAAGAAGAATAACGATGGCGTTTCGCCAAAAGAACTGGCCGAAACTAACCGGCAAAGAAATATTTTGAAACTATTTTCCTAAGAAAAAATCCCTGCCCGCACACAGACGGGCAAGGGATTTTTGTGATTGGGTAAAGAACATATCTATTATTAATCTTACCTATAACAGATCGCGTACTTCTACGTCATTTTTGCATCAAAAGTTTTCGTCCCAGGTTCAAAAAACATTGCTTTTGAACTCGTTGAGGCCGTTTTTGCTTTAGTTGATTTTCATAAAAGTCTAAGATACAATGGATAAGTCAGGTTAAATTATTTTTAATCTAAACTTAAAATTAGCTCCATAAACTTCAAATCTAGCCAACGTCCGAATTTAAAACCTACCTCTTTAAAATGCGCCACCTCAACAAAGCCAAACGACTGATGCAGGCGGTAACTTACCTCATTTTCTCCGTCTATGCCAGCTATCATGGCGTGCAAGTTCATTTGACGCGCACGATCAATTAAAGGCTGCAACAGCAATTTACTTAACCCTTTCCCTCGATGATCGATATGTACATAAACTGAATGCTCCACCGTATACCGGTAACAAGGCCAAGCCCTGAAATGTCCGAATGTGCTAAACCCAGCGATTTCACCATTTATTTCAGCAACAAAAACCGGGAAACCATTACTTATTCTGTCATTATACCAGGCGACGCGCATATCCAGCGTATGCGGCTGTTCACTGTAAACTGCGGTAGTATTAATAATAGCGTGGTTATAAATTTCCAGAATGCCGGGCAAATCAGCTACGGTAGCGTCGCGAATAATAAGCGATTGATCAGTCATGTTGTAAAAGTACAGCTAACCGATACAAAAAGAAAACGCCCCTTTTCAGGAGCGCTTATATTCTAGGAAATCGTAAATCTAAATTCGTAAATCTAAAATCAAACTACTGTCCCGGAGCCGGTGGCGGAGGCGAACCAGCACCACCCGGAGGAGGGCCGCCCGGACCGCGTTGTCTTTCAGGTATCTTGATATCTGGATGTGCAGTACCATGGTGACAGGTGTAGCAGTTCACGCTGCTTTGCATCACCATACCCAGCGAATCTTTTTCAGCTTTGAAAAACTTCTTGTTGATCTTCGAGGTCATGGCAAACATGTGGCGTGCTGTTTCCTTTTCAGGTTTTGCATCGCTCGCGAAATCCATCTTCTTGGTATCCTCATTGCGCACATGGCAGAAATTACAATGTACACCCAGTGAGGTTGCCCACATATCCATGATATGGTCAAGATCTTTATGAGAAATATTTTTTGGTAATACCTTGAGGTTTTGCGCCTTAGGCGGAGGACCCTGTTGCGGCATAGAAGCGGCTATGCCCAATGCCATTGCGCCAAAAAGACCGGCGGTAATGACTAATTTTTTGCTGATCATCATAAGGGGTTGAATTTGGAACTAATATATAAATACCTGACAAATAAATGACAATTTGTAATACAAAAAATACGGTTAAACACTCGTTTTGTTTTTGCTGCCGCTTAATTTTTCACTGATCTCCCGTAGTTTTTGTCTTGCAGCCACATTTTCGGTTATTGGTGCCGCCTTAGCGACTTTACATTTTTTGAAATAAAGGCCGCTTTGAGGTTCCAGGCGCAACTCGGTGGCGAGGTAAATAGTTGTTTCCGCTCCTTTCTCCGGGGTTATCATAAATAGTTTTAAAATGCCTACAAACAGCTTTGCAAAACCTTTTAATCCCTCCCAAATATTCGTATTCACCACACCCGGATGTAAGGCATAAGAAACAATGCCATCCTGCTTGTATTTTTCGGCCAGCGATTTGGTGAAATAGATATTGTATAACTTGCTTACCCCATAAGCTTTCATTGCCGTGTAAGGTGTTATCTCCCATTTCAAGTCATCAAAATTTGGTTTGGCCGACCTGTGCGCTTCTGAGCTGACATTAATAATACGCGCCTGCCCTTTTTTGAGCAGCGGCATCAGGCTTTCGGTTAGCAGGAAATGCCCAAGATGATTTACAGCAAAGGTCATCTCGAAACCGTCTTTAGTGAATTGCTTTTCAACGAACGCGCTTCCTGCATTGTTAATGAGGATATTAATGGCGATTAATTTGCCGGCCAGTTCAGCAGCTGCGTTACGCACGCTTTGCAGATCGGCCGTATCACACTCCACCACATAAACATTCTTATTATCGGTTGCTGAAATAATCTCCTGCTTTACCTGCTCTCCTTTTGTGGTATTACGCACCAACATATAAATGGCGTGGCCTTTCTTCGCCAGTTCCAATGCTGTTACTTTACCAATACCCGATGTTGCTCCGGTGATTACTGTGGTGATTGCGGCCATATTTCATAGATTTTATGCAAGTTAACATACTGCAACGCATGTTTGATTTTATTAGAGAGATTTAATTTGTTAAAAAATGTAAAATAATTTGGATTATTACGAAATGTTCGTAGATTTACGAAACAATCGTAATTGAGATGGAAAAATTAACCAAACAGGAAGAAGAAGCAATGCAGGCGGTATGGCAATGCGGCTCGGGATCAGTAAAGGATTTCTTGGATGCTATGCCCGAACCACAGCCTCCATACACAACCCTTGCATCAACCATAAAGAACCTGGAGCGGAAAGGATTTGTAAACAGTGAAAAGGTGGGCAACACCTATCGTTATGTTCCGGCTATTAAGGAAGAAGAATACAAGAAGCGTTTTATGAATGGCTTTGTAAGTGATTACTTCCAGAATTCTTACAAGGACCTGGTCACGTTTTTCGCAAACGAGAAGAAGATCAGCGCCAGCGACCTGAAAGAAATCATCAACCTGATTGAAAACACTAAAAAGTAACAGCCATGCCAGCCTTATTTTTGTTTCTGTTCAAAGTAAATATAGCTCTGCTCCTGTTTTGTGCAGGTTATTACCTGGTGCTGCGTCACCTTACTTTTTATACCCTTAATAGGATATACCTGGTGACGGCCATTATTTTCTCGACTCTATATCCAAAGATCAACCTGTCTGATTTTGTTCAGCAGCATCAGCAATTGACGGAGCCCGTGCAAACGGTGATCCTCCGGTGGGAAGCACCGGCAAAAAGCCTCGTAAAGCCTTTATATCAGCCAAATTACTGGCAATGGGTAGAGGTGATCTTCTGGACCGGAGTCATTCTGTTTGCGGCCCGAACGATTATGCAGTTGTTTTCTCTATTACGATTATATCGTCGCTCACAACCGGGACAGATCGACGAGCATAAAGTCCGTTTACTAAAAGACGATATCGGCCCGTTCTCCTTCTGGCGGAGTGTTTATGTCAATCCAACTAAACTGTCGCCTGCTGAATTAAAAAATGTACTGCAACACGAGCAAATACATGTAAGCCAGTGGCATACGCTCGACCTGCTATTAGCCGAACTGAGCACCATTTTCTATTGGTTCAACCCGGGCGTCTGGCTGATGAAAAGGGCAGTCCGCGAAAATCTTGAATTTATTACTGATCGAAAAATATTACAAAAGGGCGCCGACAGTAAGGAATACCAATACAGTTTGGTAAGCGTAAGTCTTGCGGCCATGCCCAATACTATTGTTAATCACTTTAATATTTCCACCATTAAAAAACGTATCATCATGATGAACGCAAAAAGATCACCGGGATATAACCTTACCCGGTATGTATTCCTTGTACCCGCAGTAGTTGTTCTGCTGCTCACTTTCAGCCTGTCAAAAGCAGAAGTTGCTAAACATACAATCAAATCTATCGCCACCGCTATAAGCCATGTCGCCGCGGTCGGCGAAAATGAAAATTTGATCAAACGCTCAGTTGCTAATGCCGTAACCCATACCAAGCCCGCTCTAACTAAAGCGCCGCTTAAAAAAGCCACGATAAATGCCGACACCATTTACTCAGGCAAAGGGAAAGACGGCAAAAAAGTTTTCCTGTTTACCAGCACCAATAAGAAACTAGATTCAATTGGTTATGTAATAAATGGCGTAAAGTCTACAAGAGCAGATGTAGCTGCAATTGACCCGGATCATATTTACAGTATTGATATGATATCAGCAAAAAATGCAAAAGAATTTATTGATGACGTTGCCGGCAAATCCGATTTCCTTTTTGTAACAACTGAGGATTCAGAAGCAGGTAAACAACTGAAGGAAAAAATCAACAAATCATTCAGAAATGGCGCTATTGCCCATGCATATAACATACCCAGTGGTACAAATGTGAGTTCTGAGGATATAGCCCCAGTAGCCGTTACCGGATCTACAATGGCTTACTCGACTAATAGCTCCTCTTCCGGCGACGTTCTAACAGATGACAACGGCAGCAGAAATATAAGCGCGGTAACAGTAACAGGTGTCAGTCCCAAAGTCAGCGCTAAAGTTGCCACCACTATTAAAAGCCATGTTTATGTTACTGCAAAGCCCAGTAAGGATGTTTTGATAACTTCAGACGTTGCCCCTAAGGTTGTTTATGTAGATGGGACCGACAAACCAATAACAATTAATGGCAAGCCTTCGAGAGTATATGTTAGAGGGCTCAATGATGATAATGATCAATTGACCATTGATGGTGACATAAAACCAATATTTATTATTGACGGCAAGGAAGTTAAAAGTATAAATAACCTCAATCCTGGTAGCATAAAATCCATTACCGTATTAAAAGATGGCACCGCAGAAAAGAAATATGGTGAAAAGGGTAAAGGTGGTGTTATTGAGATTCAGACAAAGAAGAAGTAGTTGATTGAGTTAAGTGGTTGATTAAGTTGAATGAGTTTTAACTTAATCAACCAATAATAGATCAGTTAATAGTTTACTTCAACTAACTCGCTTCGGCGAGTTTTTCGTTTTCCAGTATCTCCATCAACGCCTTTTCAGCCAGGTTCAACTCAGCCGTATTCGCATCTTTATCTCTGTCGAGTTCAGCAATATATTTGAAGATCGTCCCTTCCTCATAACTTTTGATCACAGTAGGGTGCACGTAATATTTTTTACAGACAGCCCGGGTATTACCCAGGTTAATGGCTACCTCGTCCAGTACGCTTACGATCTTCTTTTTGCATTCGGCAATCGTTTCAAATTCGCCGGCTTCCCTGATAGCATATAGCGCACTCACACTGCCTGACCAGGTGCGGAAATCTTTGGCGGTAAAATCTTCGCCGGTGATGTCTTTTAAATAACTGTTCACATCTTCAGAGCCGATGGAGCATTTGTTGCCTTCCTCATCAAAATATTGAAAAAGTTCTTTGCCGGGTATATCACGACATTGCCTGATCAACCGGGCTAATTTTCTGCTATGAAGGGCAATCTTCTGATAAACACCTTTTTTGCCTTTAAACTCAAAATAGATATCTGCCCCGTCGATCTTGACATGTTTGTTCATCAGCGTAGTCAACCCGAATGAACCATATAGTTTTTTGTACGCCTCGTTCCCTACCCTGATGCTGGTCAGTTCCATGACTCGGATCACTAATGCTACTACTTTATCATGATCGAGATTTTGGCGGCCCAGGTCTTTATCCACCTGCTTACGGATGACGGGAAGGTATTCGGCAAATAAGCGTAGATGATAATATTTGGATTGATTGCGCAGCTTGTTCCATTCCGGGTGATAGCGGTATTGCTTGCGTCCCGCAGCATCTGTGCCGGTAAACTGCAGATGTCCATCCTCATAAAGCGATATCCAAACATTGGTATAAGCTGGCGGAATAACAAGCCTGTTGAATCGATGGATCAAATCTTTATCCTTAATCAGGCTACCATCAGCGTCATAAAATGCAAAACTCTTGCCCGACTTCTTGCGAGTATAGCCCGGCATAGAGTCGGCAACATATCTCAACCCGGCGGCTTTAGCAGTGACTTTCGGGTCGCGCCCTATCTTTTCCAGCTTTTTTAAAATTCGGTTCATTGATAGTAAAACACAACTCCTAAACTTTAAGTTTTGATAATATGCCCATAAAGGCATAATGTACTATATTTGAGGAGCATGCAACTGATACCGATAAAACAACACCTGGAAGAAAACCCTGAATTTGCCGCCCACCCGGATTGCCAGGAAAGTATTTTTATGTGTGTTGATTTTTATAAAAAAGTCGGCTTTAATCCGCCATGGATATGCTATTATGTACAACTGGATGATAACCTGGTTGCCGCAGCAGCATTTAAAGGTCAGCCCGTAAATAATAAGGTGGAAATTGCTTACGGAACTTTTCCGCAGTATCAAAAGCAAGGCATAGGTTCACAGATTGCGCAAATGCTGGTTCAGATTTCGCTTCAGACTGATCCATCCATTCGCATCACGGCGCAAACATTAAAAGAGGAAAATTACTCCGTCCGTATCCTCCGCAAAAATAACTTCAAACTGATAGGCACCGCAATCGACGAAGACGAGGGTGAAGTGTGGGAATGGGAGTATTTGGTTGACAGTGATTAGTTAATCTGTGATCAGGCAATTGCTAAATCAACTGATAACTGGTTAACCTGTCACTGATAACTGACAACAACTTTACTCTCCCCTGACTGTTCTATTATGACAAAAAACTCAATTTTACGGTAAATCAATCCAACACTTATGAAATACAACTTTTTAGGGAACACCGGGCTGGTGGTGTCCGAACTTTGCTTTGGTACGATGACCTTTGGTGGCAACGGGGGCATTTGGGAGAACATCGGTAAGCTTCAGCAAGATGGCGTGAATGAACTGATGAGGACTGTAGTCGATTCGGGTATTAACTTCATCGATACGGCCAACGTTTATTCTTTCGGCCAATCTGAAAAACTATTGGGGCAATCAATCATCGACCTTGGGCTAAACCGTAACGAATTGGTGATAGCCACCAAAGTACGTGGTCGTATGGGTGAAAGCAAAAACTATGTTGGTTTATCACGTTACCATATCTTTCAGTCGGTAGATGAGAGTCTGCAACGTCTGCAAATGGACCATATCGATATTCTGTATGTGCATGGCGTCGACCCAAAAACTCCGGTGGAAGAAACTATGCGTGCTTTGAATGATATTGTTCTTACCGGCAAAGTTCGTTACATCGCTGTTTGTAACTGGCCTGCCTGGATGGTAATGAAAGCGCTGGGAATAGCTGATAAACATGGCTGGAACAAGTTTGTGGGACTGCAATATTATTATTCATTATCTGGCCGCGACATTGAGCGCGAAGTAGTTCCGGTGGCTGTGGATCAGAATTTAGGCATTATGCCATGGAGCCCATTAGCAGGCGGATTCTTATCCGGAAAATATACCCGCAACAATGAAAAAGCAGGCGACTCGCGCCGTGATGTTTTTGACTTCCCTCCAGTGAATAAGGAAAGAGCGTATGACATTATCGATGTGATCACCGAAGTAGGCAAGCAATATGGCGTTTCTGCCGCGCAGGTAGCTTTGGCCTGGGTTCGTTTGCAGAAAGGTGTTACCAGCACTATCATCGGCGCAAAAAATCCGGATCAGTTACTGGACAATGTAAAGTCGACTGAACTGGTGCTATCAGAAAATGATCTGAAACGTATCGACGAAGTAAGTGCCCTGCCACGTGAATACCCGGGCTGGATGGTGGAGAGGCAATCGGCGGATAGGGAGTTGAAGTAGTCTGGAAGCCCTGACTCTTAAGTCGAAAGTCTAAATATGTATTGTCATTTCGAATCCGCGGAAGGGGTTGTGTGTTGCTGCGGGTGAGAAACCTTATAGAACTACGCATGGCGTACATGGCATTTTGTATAAGATTTTTCGCTCGCACTATCAGAACGCTACCCGCTCAAGAGAATAGTTTCTCATCACCCCAAATCGCAGGCCACCGCGTTCGTTCGAAATGACAAAATTTATTATTATGGGGACTTTCGGCTTCGGACTTAAGACTCCTGACTTAAGACTTTCACCACATACTCCACCTGATCCGGATGAATATCTAGATGCGTTACAAAACGTATGCGATGGGTATCGGTGCTGTTGGCTTTGATGCCTTTATCTAACAGCTTTTTCAGGACAATAGCCGCAGGTTCTACAGTATCAAACAAAACGATATTGGTATCGGCTGGCAATACATTTTTCACCCAGTTGCATTGTGCCAGTTGTTCTGCCATAATGCGTGCATGGGCGTGGTCTATCTTTAATCGTTCCACATGATGATCTAAGGCATAAATACCTGCAGCAGCTAAAAAACCAGCCTGACGCATGCCGCCGCCTAAAACTTTGCGTACGCGTCGCGCATATTTGATGGTCGCCTTATCTGACAGCAACACCGAACCAACGGGTGCGCCCAACCCTTTGGAAAGGCATACCGAAATGCCATCAAAGTATTTCCCGTAATCGGCCGCTTTATCGCCTGTGTGGGTTAAAGCGTTGAAGATGCGTGCTCCGTCCAGATGCAGCTTTAATCCTTTATTCTTACAAAGGTCGGCTATAAGTTTAATGTCATCAAGGGTATAGCAACTTCCGCCACCTTTGTTCACCGTGTTTTCGAGTACAACTAAACTGGTATGCGGATAATGTACATTCTCCGAATTGTTGATCTCCGGTTCGATCATTTCAGCAGTGATACGACCGCGGTCGCCATGGAGCAAACGTGTTGATACAGCAGAGTTAAAAGCGATGCCCCCACCCTCGTAACGGTACACATGCGAGGTTTGGTCGGCTATCAGTTCATCCAAAGGCTGTGTGAAGCATTTAATAGCGATCTGGTTGGTCATCGTTCCAGATGGGCAAAATAGACCGGCTTCCATACCGAACATTTTGGCGACTTTTTCTTCGAGGGCGTTGACAGTTTCGTCTTCACCAAAAACGTCGTCGCCCACTTTGGCACTCCACATGGCTTCCAGCATGCCCGGCGTAGGTTTTGTAACAGTATCGCTTCTTAGATCAACAATCATTTAGAATATATTATATTTATGCAACCAAATATCTGAATCTTATGCGTAAAATATTGTTTATCCTGATTATTGTTACAACGTCATTGTCGGCCAAATCACAAAGCTTTGGCGATTGGACAAAAGGATGTTACTATGACACCACTGGAAAAAAAATTTGCGGGCTTATCAAGTGGGAGATTCCTTCGATGATGCGTTTAGCAAGCGGAGATAACATTGTATTTAAGGACTCGTTAAAAGGAGCCCGGCGAAAAATACACACCGATCAGTTTAAATCCTTTGTGGTTAACGGCGATAGCCTGGTTGTTTCTCAATATGCAGATTTCGAAAATTCGCCCATTTTATTAGTGGCTATTGACAATCCTTTAAAACTTTACAAGCACTTCGAAATGAGTAATAATATAAATAATATGGCCCGACTCACGGATTATTATTTCGGACCTGATGCTGATATCGTAACTGAATTGGTTAGAAGTAAATTCATCGAAGTAATGAGTCAGATTGTAGCTGACGATACCGAATTGGTGACCGCAATTAAAAACAAAAGCTATCGTTATGGTGACATGGATGATGTTATAAAAAAGTACAAAGAATTTCGAAAGTCTAAGGATGCAGCATCACAAAAACAGTAATACCAGCACGCGATATATTGTCGTATTTCTTTTAGCAATTATTTATTTGCCCACTGTTACATACGCGCAAAAGTGGCAGCCCGGTTCATTTACAGATATCAAAGGCAATAAGGTAACCGGATTGATCCGCGAAAACCCTACCAACAAGGGCCCGATAAAGGATGAGGGCTACATCGAGTTTAAGGACAATAGCAAGGCCAACCCCTACAAACTCAGCGCCAGCGATCTGAAATCCTTTATGATCGGCCGCGATAGTTTTATAGTGGCACATGCACCGGGCAATTCCAACTGGAGTAAAAAGGAGCTTGATTTTGTACAGGTAGCACTGGATGAAGAGACCAAACTGTACGTAGCAGATGTTGCCACAGGTAACGGTGGTGGTGGCGGACTTGGTTCACGGGTTCAGCCTGAATTTGGCGGTGGCATTGGAACAGGAGGCTACAGTGGTTTTGGAGGCGGCGTGGGTATCAACCTCGGCGGAGGTGGCGGCGGAAAAGGCAAAGTAATAACTACCTTTTACTACGGCACCAACACAGCTACGATGCAGCAGTTAACGCCTATTAACTTTAAAGATGTAATGAGCGACATCATGGGCGACGAGCCCGATGTGGTGGATAAGATACAATCAGGCCAATTTAATATTTACAATATGGGCAAACTGATCGCTTACTTTGAGCAGGCGAAAGCGGCGCATAAGTAGCAGTGATTTAGTTCTTGAATAGCTGATCGGTTTTATTCTTACTCGCGAAATACTTTCTGACCTTACTTATGTCAATTTTTTCGATAAAATCGTCTATTTCATCGGGGGCCGAAAAAACTAATAAAAGACCATCGTGTTTCATAAACTGATTGGAGGATGATTGTAATTCTCCGCTACTAAATATCAAAAACATTTTCCCATTAATGATTTTTACTCTAGACTTTAACAAGACATTAAAATCAAAATTCCAGTCTCCATAAACAAATGCAGAAGTGCATTCAAAAGACTTTGTTTCTATCTCTTTATCTAACTCTGTTACATTATTAGCCTTTGCGGTCTTATTCCACTTATCATATATCTGCTTATTAGTATTTAGATAATCAATAAAGTCTTGTATTTTACTGCTATTAATCATTATAACAACTTGCTTATGTAATTTGTCAGCAGACGCACATTCTATGTAATAGTCATATTTATTAGTGTCATTCTTGTTCTGACTTGCATTTACAGAATAAGTTTTATTAAAATAAGATGATCTGTATTCATCGATTTTTGATTGAGCCGATACTATTATAGCGTAATGTGTAATTATCAATATAAAAAGGAATTTTTTCATTCTTGAAAGTAATAAGGTGGTATTTGGTGTAAAGTTTAGAATTATGTTATTACTAAGATAGTAAAAGGATGAATAATTACAAACTTAACAACGTTTTCCCCTCGCTCCCGCGAGTTTGTAACTCGTGGGTAGCATATATTAAGCTTTCAGCTTAAGGCCTGGCATAAGCATCCGACAACACCAAATGCTCTTCATTTAAAGATTCGTTAGTAGTAAAATCCTTAAACAACAACTCCCACGAGATCATCACCCACACCACAATACACGGCCATGCTTTAATTGAGTATTTAGCGATTATATCCTGCCGGACGGGTTTAGGCATGGCGTCAGTGAGGCCGAGCCCCGTTATCACCAACAGTAAAACGATCAGTACGATATTGGTTGTGGTAAATGGCTTTTCTTGTATCAGCATCCACAGAATAGCTCCTAGTACTGCTATGATAAAGGTCGGATGCTCCGCGCCCGTACTAAAGATCACCACCATAATGAGTGACGTAGCCAATATCTGCAACCTGAATTTATAAGATTGAAACTGTTTAATCCGGAACAGGGGCAAAACAAAAACGATCGCTCCCGCTACCAGGAATGGCAGATTAGGAATGTGCACATTGCCTGTTAACCGCCTTACTACACCCATCACGCACATATCCTGCGAGGTAGTCAAGCCGGTATTCATCGCGCTTTTGGCACTTAAGGCCTCCATCCATTGGTGGTAGGACTGGATCACAAATGAAGGACTGGAAACGATCATCGGCGCGAAGAACAACACCACAGCCCAAATAAACGTCCATACAATAAACCGCTCCTTGTGCTTTGAAAACAGGAAAAATGCCAGTCCCACAACCGGGTAGAGTTTTACCAATGTACCCGCGACGATGAGCAGTGTTGCCCATCGCTCCTTCTCTTTCTCAATCAGCATAAAGCTAATGACGATCGCGGCCGTTATCATCGGGTTGAATTGCATATAAAACACCGAGTTGGCAAACTCAATAGCACATAGCAGCAGCATAATGGTTTTTCGCTTGTTATCCAATGGCAGCATATTTACAGCAAGGATCACTGCCAGGGCATTACACACTTCCCATAGAAAAAAGCCTACAGATTCAGGTGGCAAAGCGAATGGGGCCACAAACAAGCTAAATAAGGGGCCATAGTAATATATATCGCCATACTCGTGCGGATAGGCCGCATACAAGTTCAAATGCGCGCGGGCATGATACCACGATTGCTTGAAAATGAGATAATTGTTATCAATATGCCTGAAGTATTTAAGCTGCCAGCTAAAAATAGCCACCGCTACATACAAAATGCACGCCCATTGATAGCCAGTTAACCCAAGGAATTTCTTTGTCATGATTAAGGTAATGTCAAAAGTAGTTTTTTAAGGTGAAAGGAAGAAAGGTGAAGGGCGAAAGGTCAAAGAGCGTGATCAATAGTCAATAGTTAAAGGGTTTCTCGATAATAACTACCTTTATCCTTTTACCTTTATCCTTTTACCTTTAACCTCCTTCTACAGATTTTGCGCTATCACAAACCCACTAGCCCAGGCCCATTGGAAATTGTATCCGCCTAGCCAGCCGGTTACGTCTACGCATTCACCACCGAAAAATAGACCGGGCACTTTTTTAACTTCTAAAGTTTTAGATGATAGCTCGTCCGTCGACACCCCACCGCGCATTACTTCGGCTTTGTCGTAGCCCTTGTCCCCTGCCGGTTTCACTTTGAATTCGTGTATCAATCCGGATATTTTCTCCAGTTCGGCATTGCTTAATGAGGCAAGGTTTTTATCGGCTGGCAACTTATCACTTATTGCTTCGGCAAATTTTCGGGTGAATAAACCTGATAGATAAGCCAGCAACATTTTTTTGCCATTTGCTTCGCGTTCCTGTTGGATCAATTCGGTTATATTCTGATGTGGCAATAAGTCAATATATATCCATTCCCCGGGTCGCCAGTAGGATGAAATCTGCAATATCGCCGGGCCGCTCAGGCCCCAATGAGTGAAAAGTATATTCTCTTCAAAACTGGCTTTATCATTCCAAACCCTGCAAAACAGGCTGTTGCCTGATAACTGCGCATACCAATCCTGATCTTTCCCGGTTATGGTGAGCGGCACCAACGCTGGCGTGGTTTCGGTTATTTTCAATCCGAACTTCCGGGCTATGCGTAAACCAAGATCAGTTGCGCCCATTTTGGGTATGGGCAGACCTCCGGCAGCTATCACTACTTTAGGTGCAAGCAGTTTTTGTTCTTTCCCGTTTCGGACTACATTTACAGAAAAACCATCTCCAACCTTTTCAACTCCGCTAACCTCTGCATCGCACCATATTTCCTGTCCCAAGTCTGCACATAGATTGGTAAATACGTTCACCACATCTTTAGCTTTATCACTTTCCGGAAAAAGCTGCCCTAAGGTTTTCTCCTTGCCAATTATTCCATAAGTCTCAAAAAAAGTAACCGTATCCTCAACCGACCATTGCGCAAAGGCCGACTTACAGAAATGCTCATTCTGCGAGATAAACTGCTGAGGCGACGCATACAGATTAGTGTAATTGCATCGCCCTCCACCGCTGATCAGGATTTTTGCGCCCGGGCGATCGTTCTTTTCCAATACCAAAACGCGTTTGCCCAGGTAACCCGCCTGCACGGCGCACATTAGTCCGCAGGCACCGCCACCGATTATTATTGCGTCAAAGTCTGTTTGTTTTGCTAAATTTGTAGTCATGCAGGGGGTTTCGCAAATATCAGAATTTGGCAAGATACTCATATTTCTTATTGTAGGAATTTTGATGGTATCCGTAGCATTTTTTGCATCACGCCTCCTCGCCCCTAAAAACCCTACCCCCGAAAAGCTTACTTCGTACGAATGTGGTGAAGAAGCCATCGGCAGCGCCTGGGTTCCGTTCAACTCCCGGTTCTATGTTATTGCCCTGATCTTCTTGCTGTTTGAGGTAGAAATGATCTTCGTTTTACCATGGGCCACAGTATTTGGCAGTCATGAAGCAGCAAAGACCGATAACCGCTGGGGATGGCTCTCGCTGGCTGAAATGTTTATCTTTTTAGGCATTTTGATATTAGGCCTGATATACGTTTGGGTAAAAGGTGACCTCGACTGGATAAAACCGAAACCTATTAAACCAGCTGTAGATACACAAGTACCCGTTTCATTATACGAGAAGCTGAATCAGCAGCAAAGTGTTTATGCTGTAAAGCAATTCGGCATTGAAGTGGCTAATGCACAGACTGCCGCTGCTCCTGCAACTGCTACTATCCCCGCCAGCGATACCCCGCCCCCGATAAGAAAACCGATGTTTAAACCAGCTTTTAAAAAACCCGGCAATGAATCCTGAGAATATGAATGAAACCGGTGGCGTGGTGGTGACCAAAATGAATGATCTGCTCAACTGGGCGCGTCTGTCATCCATTTGGCCATTGAGTTTTGGTATTGCTTGCTGTGCCATTGAAATGATGGGTTCGTTCGCGTCAACATATGATATGGATCGTTTTGGCGTGTTCCCGCGTCCGTCTGCACGCCAGGCTGATGTGATCATCATAGCAGGTACTGTAACTTTCAAAATGGCGGAGCGCATTAAACGTCTTTACGAACAAATGCCCGAGCCTAAATATGTGATCTCCATGGGTTCCTGCTCTAACTGCGGCGGTCCGTACTGGCAGCATGGTTATCATGTGGTTAAGGGCGTCGACCGGGTGATACCTGTTGATGTTTATGTGCAGGGCTGCCCTCCGCGCCCAGAGGCATTGATTGGCGCCATTATCGAACTTCAAAAGAAAATAGAGGGTGAAAGACTTTTTGGGAAGAAGGAAAAGACCAGCGCCACCGAAGTTGCTTAAATAAGCTGATATGCCTATCTTCATCGGGTAAATCCGATTACCTATGAAAAGGACTTTGTTTTTTGTCGGCGTTGCTCTATTATCCTTAAAAATATCCGCGCAGACTTTCAACCCAGTCAAAGACGTTTTCCCTGCCGGAACAGAACACTTTGATAATATCCCTTATGCTAATGATACCCTAAAAAAGCATTTGCTGGATGTGTACGTACCGCCAACCGGCAAAAGCAGTTACCCGGTAGTAGTTTGGATTCATGGCGGTGCCTGGATGTCGAACGATAAGTATGCTGACATGGGCTATATGAAAAGTACGCTCAGGGAGTTTATCGAAAAAGGTTATGCTGTTGCCTCGATCGATTACAGGTGGAGCACGATGGCTATCTTCCCCGCACAGATACAAGACTGCAATCAGGCACTCAAGTTCCTTTATCAAAATGCTGACAAGTACAAACTGGATAAAAACCGTCTGGCGCTGATCGGCTTTTCTGCCGGCGGTCATTTGGCTAACCTGGTTGGCCTGTCAAACAACAATAATATAAAAGACTTTTATGTCGATGGTAAAAAACCACACTTCAAAATAAAAGTTGTGCTCGATTTTTATGGCCCAATAGATTTCTTTACGCTCAAAGGTCATGAATCAAAAGACCCGCACAGCCCGATCAACCTGTTACTTGGCGGTACAGTTGCTGATAACGAAGCAAAAGCAAAACAAGCCAGTCCTGTTACTTATATTGATAAGAACGATCCTCCATTTTTGATTGTTCAGGGCGAAAAGGATGAATCTGTCAATCCAGATCAGGCGATCAATCTAAGCGAAAAGTTAAAGGCTGTGGGGATAAAGAATGACTTAATGATCGTGCCTAACGCACCACATTACGGCGTTATGTTCGACGCAGAAAATATAAGACAGAAAATTTTTGAATATCTCGGAGAATATCTGAAGTAAGGCAATTCTTATAGCCAGGAAGACTTGCGTGCCCTGATAGGTTGTTTTATGATCTCTTTGAGTAAGGTCTGCAATACAACTGCGTTCCAGTGGATAGAGAAAACGCAGCATTTAGAACGTGTGAGATCTTCAACATGGTGAATCACGAAGTGGGTTTGATAGCTGCTTACGGCTATTTCGTTCCAATTCAACCGGTTATCCTCGTCCCAACTTATTCC
>Ga0207695_10003718_pt1 | contig 21239 bp, 19 predicted proteins | sample KBSC54metaG_FD_184354 | JGI IMG/M metagenome (GOLD analysis project Ga0207695, IMG submission 184354) | Corn rhizosphere microbial communities from Kellogg Biological Station, Michigan, USA - KBS C5-4 metaG (SPAdes) (version 2) | ecosystem: Host-associated > Plants > Roots > Rhizosphere > Soil...
ACGGGGTCTCCTACCAGCTGCTGCCCGGCAGCAGCCGGTATACCCTTCCCATACCACCCGACGTGCTGCAGGCCAATCCGGACATGCAGCAGAATCAACGGTGACCAGCGGGAGGCTGATGGGACGGCCTATTTTTTCTTTTGGGGAGTGGCCGCGTTCAACGGCGTGTACACACCCGATTGACAGGCGAGGTAAGTGCCATTACCTCCATAGTACGTACAGCTGCCGGTGCCATTGGCACAAAAATAATCCCGGCCCAGTACGCCAGCGGGTATGTATGCCGTTCCATTGTAGTAGTACTGAGGGGTAAGTGCACATCCTTGCTGTTGAGATCGCGATGCCAAAGCAGCGATTGAACCAATCAGGATAGCAATGGCCGGTACGATTACTCTGATTCTTTTCACGCAATTTCAGTTTAATGGTAAATGAATGCGACAACTAAAATACGACGCTGTCATGCGGTGTAACCACAGGAAAACCGGGTTTTATTACCCAACAGCAGCAAGTAACAAGCCCCTGAATCTTCAGGGGAGCCAGGGCAGCCAGCAACTGTTATTTCGCCTGGCCGAATCTGTTGCCGGAACAAACTTGCCGGTCTGACAGGGCAAAAAAACATTGCCAACTCTACACCAGGTGCAGGTGCCGGTGTCCTGATTGCAGCTGTAATCCCGGCCCATTTCGCCAGCGGGCACATAATCTGTTCCATTGTAATAGTACGGCGGAATTTCGCGCCCTCTCCGGTTCTGCCACTCGGCGAGAGCCAACACCGCCCCCAGCAGGATCGCAGTTCCCCGTATGACCCATTTGCCTTTCAACATAGGAATAAGGTTAAACAGTTTTATATCAACGGTCGATATCCAATGATATTCCAGTCGCCTGGTGACGGATCCAATCTCCGGCCATTCGCCTCCGGTTAGCCTTTCGTCCACTGCCAACCGGACTACCTAAAGGCGTTCCCAGGTCCGTCACTAACCCTGTTTAAAAACCGGAAACAGGAGTGACCGCTGAAGAGCCCCTGTCGCGGTTTCACACGAATTTTCCCCATCGATCGTTACTTCAGGATTGTGGCCGTGCCTTTACCTTTTTTTCCGACCAATGCTCTCACTGTGCTTTCCACCTCACTCAGTCTTTTCCTGGTCCGCTGCCATTCTTTCTGCAGTTCGTGAATACGCCACTTCATGGCCTCCATTTCCGTTTCCAGCTCAACCGCCTTTTGCGCGCTCCCCGCTTCTTCCCTTTGAATAGCCTCAAGCTCGCTGTCAAATGCCGAATAAAATTTTCTCAAAAAAACCCAGGTGATTTTCGTACGGCCATTCACAGATTTACTGAAATTCGACTTGTCCACGTTTAACTTTTTGCCTATCTCCGTATCATTATACGGCAGCAACCGTAAATCCTTCAAAAATTGCTTTACGCAGCACTCATCCGCATATCGACCCATGCTATTGACTTTTGTAAAAACTATTCAATGAAACGACTAATACAGCCCTTGATAAAACAGGTATCAAAGGCGAATCAAGACCTCCCACCATTGTACGGACTACCCTCTGCTTATATAAATCTGCCGGCAACCACCTCCTATGTCACATGCAGAAGAGCAGCCCGCTAACAATTTGTTATACCCTGCATCTCCCCGGAGATTCCGCTATCGGCACCCTTTCCCGGGCGGCGGTAAGCCATTGCCTTCCTGTTCCTTCAATCGGCTAAGTTCCTGCTCCAACCTGCTCAGTTTCTCCCTATCCTCTTCTCTTTCTTTTTCCATTTTCCGGAGCCGCTCTTCAACGGCTTCCAGCCTCTCCAACAGTCCATTTGCTTCTGACGAACCGCTTATCTTCCGGCGGATCTCATCCACCTCTTCCCTGAACTCCTTATAAAACTTCCGCAAAAAAGCCCATGATATCGGGAACCGGCCGCTAAAGTAGTTGCTGAAATTCGATCTCTCAATTCCCATCCTTCTGGCTATCTCAGCGTCGCTGCAGGACAGCAATTGTCTGTCCTCCCGGAACCTGCTCACGCTCTCGTGATCCGCTCGTTGCCCCATAATTGACATTTGTAAGACACCTCCTATCTCTTTGACTCCGGCCGAACGGTGTTTCCACTGTGGCCCCGAAACTCCCTGTCACAATTTCTGCCATAGTAAGAATAACATATGCAATTTGAAGACAAGTTACCACCAGTCTGCACTGCCAAATCTTCCATGACAAGCATTCACAGTAAACTGCAATTTTACAGAAAAAGATCATTACATTTTTTTTTACACAAATGTGTATGATCCTAAGCCGAACTTCTTCACTTCAGGACACCGTTTCCACCAATATCCTTTTTTATAACTTTTTATACTATTGTCAACAACTCCTTTTGCAAAGTTTAAATCCTAACAGTCGCCGCCGCATCTGCACATTTGTGTATAAACTCACTGCATCCATTTTTTATCTAAAATTGCAGAACGCCGGGGCTGGAAAAACCGGCTACCCATAATTAACCGCCGGCGCACGAAGCTACAATTGACTGCGGCACCCGGGACAAGGAAGGCCGCACATCTGCAGTTGAAGACGATAATTCCGGAGGGAGGCTGTTCCGGAGATTCGAAATTGCTCTGATCAATGCCGGCTGAACGACCACTACTCAGAAAATACAAACAATGAAAAGTCCTGTGACATATTTACCCGAACATAAAATGGCCCTCCTGAACAAACTTAAAAGTATCATTATCTCAGTCTCCAAACCCTATAAAATAATTCTGTTCGGCTTTCACGCGGCCAGCAACTCCATTAAAAATGTATCAGGAGTTCCGGCCACCTTCCAATACTATGACCTGCTGGTAATTGTCCGTAATTGCAATCCGAAAGATCTGCTGGAACTGCAGACGCTGATGGAGAACATATGTTTGAATCATGGTCCTGTAAACATTATCCTCCACACCATTGACCAGATTAACGGCGCCCTTCAAACAGGCAATTACTTCCTCTGCCAGCTAATCGAACATGGAGTGCCACTGTATGATAATACACCAGGTCCCCTTTCACCTGCATCCAAAACTGATTTTGTACAAACGAAAGAAACAGCTACTTACAATTTCAGACAATGGTCAGATCAGGCAAAGGCCTTCTCAAAATGTGCAAAATTCAGCCTGGTTCATAAATACGACCGAACATGCGCTTTCCTGTTGCATCAGGCGGTCGAGCAAATGTACCAGGCAATCATTCTTACTCATGCCGGGTATAAGCCAATAACGCGTAATTTAGGAAAGCTAAAAAGGTCCATTGCACATTGGGCAATTAAGGCAGCACTTGTTTTCCCCGATGAGACGTCGCAGGACCGGAAACTGTTTAATATCCTGGTCGCTGCCTATAAAGAGGCCAGGTACGACACGGAGTTTCACATACTCAAAAAGGATCTGGAAGAGTTAGCGGGTCGGGTAGATCGCCTGATCGATCTGGGAGAAGCAGCTTGCCTGAAGTATCTGGACCTGCTGACTTCTTTGTCTGCTCAGGACACGTCGTAAGCACCGGATTACAGCATCAGGCTATTTCCTGACGTCGTCTCCATTTTCGTCAAAATAAGCTATTCCGTGTTTATCGCAGGTTTTTTTATATAGGTCACCAATCATCTCAAAATCCAGATCCAGAAACCTGCAGATATTCCTGACCATTTTCACCTTTATGTCGTACGGATAATTACGCAGATGCTCAAATAACTCTTCAGGGACCTCCAGTATTGAAGCCCAGAGTTCAACCGGCATAGGAAATCGTTCTGGCTGCCAGGCGAACAGTTCCTCCATGCTGGTAATTTGTTTATCGCGTATTGCCTTGTGGTAGGCCTTCCTGATATATCGCAATTCTTTCCGGTCCACTATATGATTATTTTGGTTAAAACCCATTAACAGAGAGATCGCCAGAATCCATTACACCAGGAAAGAAACTCAGGTCCATTAGCCATGGAATGACTTGCAAAAATACCCAAAAATCTTTCTAGCTGCAGATACCACTACTTTTTATCAGGTGAATTACCCTACTCAAAAGCAAATAAAAAAAGTTCCGGCGAATGCCGGAACTTGCAGGAAAGGGTACGGAAACGGGCAGACTATTTAATACGATTTTTGACTTTTGACGGCTCCTTCGGCTTTACCGACGTTAAAGTGTTCTTCGCGCCTTCCGGCACTTTTTTGCCCTCGGGAACGGTCTGGAGTGGCTGCAGCTTTCTCGCAACCTCTTCCGGATACTTTTTCAGTATTGTCCCATGATTATCCATCAGATCGATGCCTGGCCCCGATTTTCGGACAGCAGCCTGAATTTGTAATCGCTTCGTCCCCTCTCCATCGCGGACATTTACGGCAATCCGGTCTCCTTTCTGAAGCCTGAGATACATCTCCTCCTTTTCTTCCTGCCTCGCTATAATGCCAATCGTTCCCAGCGTCTTCAGAAGACTTTCATCGTCAGTCTTCCTCATCATTTTAAAATTGCCGTTCTCTGTCTTTTCCTGAAAATTGATCTGGCTATACCCGTATTTCGGCTTTTTGCCATCCCAACCCTGAACATGCCGAACCGCAGCGCCATTCAAAAGGCGGTCAGCCTGGTCAATATTAAAGCCAATGGTTTTGTACACCGGCAAAAATTGGGAAATGTCAGGCTTACCTTCTTCGACCCGTGTTGCGTGAAACCCCTTCATAACGTAAAAACCATCGCCAAGTTCTTTGTTCTCGACTACCTTTGGAAGGACCACTAAAGCCGAGTTGTTCATTTCCATTCTCCCCGGCTCAAAGGGTATTTCAGCAAGTTTTGCGGTTTTCCCCGCCATATAGGCGGAATTAAAATAGTCTCCAAATCCGAGATTGTCGAACGTCTTGATAATAAAAGCATCATTTGACTGTGGCATAAATGTGCATTTTGAGTGAGGAATGTTGTGTAAGTCGGTTGTATATATATTTATGCTGGTTGTTTTGACTGCATCATCGCCTTAACTTCCGGGACATTCATGATCCGCCTCATCTCCGTATCGATAAGGTGCCTGATATCCTTTTTGATCTGGTAGTAATTCCGCATGATTTCATCGTCCGTCACATTCCGGATCACGGGGATCGGCCGGTATCCGGCCTCCTCCCGGCGGATCTTGTCGATATCATTGATGATTTCGCAATGAAAACCTTTCAGCCTGATTTTCTGCTCCGGATTGTCAGCCACCGCCCCAACGAATTCACCACTGCTCAAAGAAGAGATACGTGCGGGCTGCAGGGCGGCTTCCAACTGGTTAGACCGGCTGATCGAAGTATCGCTACTGTTAATCGAAAGTGATTCCCGGTCCTGCATGATCTTTCCCAGGCGATCACTGAGCTGTTTCGCCGTGTCGCCCAGGACCTGACCGGAAACAATATTTCCGCAAAGGTTCATAATGACCTCCGCCTGTTCGCGGCCATAATGCTGTCTGAGCTGGCTAAAATCCTGAACTCCCAAAGTCGTTGCCGAACGGTTGCTCCGTGCCGTAGCGATGTGCGGACCCAGATCGGCATAAATAGTTGGATATTCGTCAAAAATCAGCGTTGACTTCAGCTTTCCTTTTTGATTAACCAGCTTCAACATCCGCTCCGTACATAAAGAGATAACGGCACCGTAAACCTGCGTTTTTGACGGATTATTGCCGATGCACACTATTTTCGGTGAGTCCGGATTATTGATATCCAAGGTGAAATCGTTCCCACTCAGAATATAATAGAGAGAAGGCGATGCCAGCCTGGCCATGCCAATTTTGGCCGATGCCACCTGCCCCTCCAATTGCTCAGCTGCCCCTCTGGCGAGCGCATTTTGGAAGGGGTTCAACAAGACCTCCACTTCAGATTCCAACGAAAGTACCGGAAAAAGTTTCTCATATTCGATCATTGAAAGTTCTATCGCATGAGGTAGCGTGCAGTATTTTCCCCCCGCGTACTTTTTGAGATACCAAAACAAGGCTGTCGTAAAATTTATTGGACTCTCTACAAAGAAATCACCAACTTTTTTTGTCCACTCGCGATTCAGGCCGAACATTATACTTCGGCTGGACTCGGTCGCATCGGTAATATCGCGCATGGTGTCAGGTGGAATTACGTTAAACCGATGTGATCGGGACAGGTCGTCAAAATTTACCACATAAAATTTAGGCGGCACAGGATATTTGTCGACATTCTTCAGTGCCACATTGTAGGCGATCGTGGTAAGATCCGGGAATTTGAAATCATATATAAAACCGGTAAACCCCTTTTCAATGTGCTGAGTCAGGCCGTGCCTGATTACAAAAAAAGTTTTACCAGAACCCGGCGTTCCCAGCACGATGGTACCCCTGAATGGATTGATGATATTAATCCAGCTCAACCGGACTTTTCCTTTCAAATTATACCGGGCGGGCAAATTGACGGAAAACTCGGTTGACAGCAGCCGCTCTTCCTGAGGAAATGTTTCCTGCAGGGCGTTAAACGGGTCTTTCCCCAGGTTGTTTCGCAGCAGCCGGGATAGACGGGCTCCCCCGGCCAGTACAGATAAATAGCCAATACTGGTAGTCGTCATATACACAATCGCTACAGTGGTGTACTCTAAAGTCAGGTACAGCAGGAAATTTGAAAAGAAGTAAAGCAGCAAGCCCATAGTCAGATAATACAGGATTGGTCTCCAGGTTGCCTTTTCGTCTTTCTTTCCTTTTTCTCCAAGCAACGACAAAGCGAGTAAACCGAGCGCAACTGCTTTGGGTCCGGTAATGCCGGACAGTGGGCTGAGCCCTCTGGTAAGTGAATAGATAACTTTTGTCACTGCGATTGCCGTCAAGCCCCAGGAAGTGAACGCGTCAATGCAGCAGCAATAAAAGTGCAATAGCAGGATGAGTACACTGACAAATCGAATTAATTCGAGATTCTTATGCAATGCCTGCTGGTTTTCTCCGTTTTGCATATTTTTTGATATTGACCTTTATAGTGATGGACCTTTACGGCGTTTCTTTCTTTTGTATTCATGGGTGTCCACCGGCCCGATATCGTCCTGCTCCCCGGCAAACAGCGTGTTAATTAAGGCCAACGTAGAAGCAGGTATTGCGATTTGCTGAATGACGGGTGTCCCGCCTTTTTCATTTTTCGGGATTGCCCCAGGAATTTGTGCTTCGGCGTTGTCAGCTGCGCCGGAAGTTCTTACCAGGGCAATCGGATTAATGCCAAGTTCATCAGCCGTAAATACTGCCCGCCTTCGATGGTCAATAATAAATGCATTTTTAACCGAACCGGCCATATCCCGTTCAATAACCACCCCTATATCCGCTTTTTCCAGCCTCTTACGAATCACTTCTTCGCCCCCAGGCTGACTCAGACAGTGCCCAATGGTTCTTTTCGTGCGGTCGCGCGCCGCCATTTTCCCCAATTCTCCCCTGGCAAACCTTTTTTCCAGATTTCGCAGTGTTGGCGACGGAGCAATCGAACTTGCTTTGACCGGAATCCCGACCCGATTTCCATCCTTGTCTAAAATTTGATAGACCAATCCGCCCGCGTTGTACATTCGACTACCTGGCGATCCGCGGTAAGCGGATATCCGGAATTGGGCAAGGACAGCATTGAACTCCTCCAGAGAGGCGAATTTGTAGGACGATATCACTTTGCCAACTATGTTGGTGATGGCATGTTTCGTCTCTTCTTTCCCATAACGGGCCGGCCAGGGAGCTATATCGTCCGGCTTCCACTGTTGCCGGGGACGTGACTCCGCCGGTATCAGGGCAAACTGACGTTCCAGGCGTTTTCGGGCTGGGTCAGACTTGTCTTTTGCCAGGTTATGCATATTCAGCGGTCGGCCATATCTGCGCAGATTCGTAGTCACAATATGAATATGCGGATGGTTGGCATCCCGATGACGATATACCAGGAAGGGCTGTTCGGCAAACCCGATCTGCTCCATGTATTCGCCCGCAATGGCCCTTAACTTATCTTCCGTTAAAATCTCATCCGGCGGAAAATTGAGCGAGATGTGAAGCGCGTTCGTCCCGATCTTGGGATTACGGTCAATCAGGGACTGAAATACCTTCATTTTCGCGGAAAATCCCATTAAGCGGTCTTCGAAAGGAAAATTGGCAGCCAAAAGCAAATCAGCTCTGTTACTTGTCAGTTTCCGCTCATTATAGCTTAGGGCACGCCGGATAGACTTTCCCGGTCTCATTCGGACAACCATTTGTCAGAAACCTTTTTGACGATCTCCCAGATAGCCTCAATATGTGGCTGAACCTTCTGATATTTATCAAAAGCCATTGCCGCATAGCTCGCCTTTCGGGTCGGTTCCGGATAAGTATTGAAATATCGGGTGATCTGGTTTATGTTTACGCCGATGGCTCTGATTTCCTGCCGGAGCCGGGCCAATTCCTCCAGCCACAGGTCAAGAGTTTCGTCATGGACAAAAATTTTCACCTGTCGGTTGTCCAGAATATTTCGGATCAGCGTGGACATATCTATTTTCTCATTCTGCCGCAGGAGCATCTGCAGCTGACGGTGCTTCTTTTCAGTGACATGCGTGGTCAGTTGATACTTCAATCTTTTCTCATCGGATGCCGGCTTTCTTCCCATTGCACATATATTATGGTGTCACTCAGCAGGTAAAACTCCTTAAAATTCATTTTCGGCGCGGACAATATATCTTGCTGGGCGCGATCAAAGGCGCCCTCAACCTTACAACCGAAAACTATACCCCTACTGTTACATCTCTTTTCCGCGTCTTCTCTTTGGGAACTCCTCTTTACCGCCCCCGGTACTATTTTTAAACAGTCTCAAAATGGACTCTATTTCGATAGGTGTAACCTCCAACGATGCGGTCAGTTCCCGGGTCATCTGCTGAAGGGTAGGCAAACCAACAGGTGATCTGGTGAATACTTTTTCTATTTTCGGCCGCTTATCCTGTTTTTCCAGATCCTTTCCTGCTATCGATGCTTTTACAAGAGCTATATAAGGGTTATTTACATAGGAGGCAAAGACAATTACAAATTCAAAATGAGCATACCGGTAAGTATCCGGTATGGCGGCGACCCCATCTCTAGGGAATTTTGAAATACCCCTTTTGGTCCGCAGGTATGTAAGATTGGCATGCCTTCCTCTTTTATTTAACATTCGTTGATATTCCGAAACTCCCATAATCTGGAACTCTTTCAAAATATTGCGATCCGTCTTCAGCGTATGTTCAATCTGAAGGGACCTGGCCTGCTGCATTATATCTTGTTCCATGGTCACCCGGTCCGGAATCGGACCATTCTCTTCGTGGTAAGATTTTCCGGTTTGATCCAAACCTTCACCATTGGCGAGGAGCGGAATTTGATAAGCGGATGATACCTCAGAAAGCTCCCAGGTTCGGGGCGAGACCCGGGTCACCAGCAGGATGAAATACAGCCCTTTCTCCTTGTCGGAAAAGTCAAACATTTCCAGTAACGGGATCTTTCCGCCTTCACTGGCATCGATTCTTGTCTTTAAAATATCATCAGTTTTCATAAATCCCTTTTCTCTCAGAAGAATTGTAATATCATCCTGTTCCTGACTAGTCAGGTAGTAGGTCCCGCTATGAACGGACAAGGACTCATTGCGATTGGTTTGGTTCACCTGAGATAATTTTATAAAAATACAATCTGTCATCGTTCGGGGGCACGGCCTGGAACTACATACATGGACCAGAGCCTATTCAGGCGGCTTTCTTCCCTGAAGAAGCCCCGGTTGGCAAATTGACCAGTTTATTGGGATTCACAGCTGAGATCTGAAGAGCAAAAAGGTTTTTATTGTCGATCAGACCTGGCAATAATGCCTTGATACTGGAAACTTCTGCAGGGTCCAGTTGACGGGTGGAAGACTTGCTAGCATCATAAAAGGTCCAGGTATCGAAGAACTTGCAGATATAGTACATAAGGTCTCTTTTTACTTTTTCGGTTTAAGCGTGGCAACGTATAACCTCTTGGATTTGCTACGGTGTAAAATGCGACCGTTTTGCCTGGTCGGTTCGTCCGCCTATGGCTGATTTTTCGGTTAACCACCTCGCTGCTATGGCCGCAATCACATTTCACCCCTCCCCATTGCTTCTTTTAATGACGTCTTTGGAATAATAATAATGCTCCCCTTCAAGATATAAATAAGAAATGCAACCGGATTCCCGGAGCTGCTGCAGTCTGGCAGGAGCGATTTTAGCCTTCTTACACATATCCTGAGCAGATAGCCATGGATGGGGCCGTCTGGCTGCCGGTGGCTCCAGCATATATTTCAGTACCCCCAGAATTTCAACGACAAGTTCTGCCCTCATAAGAGCTGCCGCCGATTTTGGCGCGAAACAATCAGTGGAACCTTCTTGCGGATAAAGTTTGACGATTTTTCCCATTTCGGTATAATTGTACTCCAAAGATCGGATCGTCGGGAGCCGTTCCTTCAGTACCGGGAATAGGTGCGGAAAGAAATTTTTCCGGGCTGAGAAAAAGTTAGAACCTGTGAAACGGACTGACCTGGACCCTTTCCAGGGCTGCCTTTCTTCTTGGGTAGGTATTTTTCCGAACCAAGCGTAGAATGATCAGTAATGTAATAACCTACCCAAAAAAGGGTCGAAATGGAAAATAAACTCGCGACTGTGCGCCCGTCGGAACAGGCGGCCGTCGCCCAAAGAGCTGAATTGTATGATCGGGAAAACTTACACAAGGGACCCATTCATCTGTCAAATGAGCAACTGATATCCATAATCGATATCTGCTTTCGCCAGGAATTCCGGGCGGACGTCGCCTTTGGAAAAGGTAAGGTTTTGTTGTTTGTTCGTCGGTTGGATGGGACCATGGCGGGAGTTGACTTCTGGTTTCAGACCGCCACAAACGGGATTGTCGCCAATTTTACCGGCTCCATGATCGGAGGAAGCTGGGATTTTAGTGTTTATAAGGGTTGCGGCCAGCCGAAACCCGCTGTCTCTGATGACTGGGGAAACAACTTTCGCGTTTCTGTCAAATCATTATACGAGTACCTCGATAAAATTGATTTTTTTAAAGAACTGGAGACAGAATTTCTTCCCAACCCCATTTTTGCAAATGAAGGCTGGCAGGAGATATTTTCCCAAAATTACGCACCTCAGATTTAGGAGCATCGTCCAATGCTGCCATACCGGTTCACCTGAAGTATTTCTTCAACATCCACCGACATTTCGTATGCCCATATGTTTTCCCGAAACGGCCCATGCCTAAAGACCCCGTCAAAATCAGGTCCTCCTTTCGAATAGAAGTGGATTCCATAGCCAGGCCGACAATACCCACCGATAGGCAACCGTCTTCCACTTGCGGACAAGGGCGCCGTTTCGCGTCCTCCAGCCCCGAGCCTCATAAAGAATAAAAAAGTGCTCCGCTTCCAGGGCTGAAAGACCCTTTTGTGCGAAATACACCTTAACATCCTCAATCGTTGGTGGAATCCCAGGGATATGCTGATAAAACAGCGATTTGCGATTATTCATTTCGATTTCATTTTTAAAAAACAGTTCGATGAAGTTCCCCGCTTCCTGGCCTTCCCCGGGCGAAAAACCGTATTCACACCAACCGCTCAATAATAATATATTCCCTGGAATACAGTATCAGACGGGAATCCGGGTTCGCGGCGCCGCCCCGAGGCTGCCATGACAGCGTGTTACTATTTTTCCCGATTTCTCCATCGCGCCCCAAATATCGGCTCACCTGGAATCAGCCGTTCAGTGCCCGCAAGAGGTTCGGAAAAAAATTTCAGGCAAGATGGGCTTGACCTTTCAGCCAATCGCCGAAATTCGGAAACTGACGGTAATCTTCCGATCACGAAGTATTGATCCCGAAACATTTATTGGCAAAATTGGAAGAACCAGGAGCCAGCCCGGCCCTTCTTAGCCTGGCACAAAGTTTTGGGTAACACTGGAAAACAAGTGATATGCCCTGGTACAACGGAGACTATCCTCCTTCCTATAAAAATCAGCCTGAGGCCATTCGCAACAAGGCAACCGAAATCGCGAACGAACTGTTGCTGCACGGCGTCACTGAAGGAGTCGCCATCGCAACGGGGTTAAAGAAGGCAAGAGAATTATTGGCAGGCAGGAAAAAAGAACGGGATAAGAGAAAATAACCGGAAGAAATCTCAGTAAAAGAAAGGCCCGGTGCCCCGGCTTATCATTTCGACCGCTAGCGTGACCGCGGCATTTTTCCAATTATTTGCCGAACAGGGAAATAGTACGCCACCCTGACCTGCCGGATGCCTGGCGGGAACTTTATATTTTCGGCCGGGTATGTACGTTCCTGTAGTTCAGCACAAAAAATGCGAAAGAAACAAGATCCCACAGTCTTCCCCCGTTCGAATATTTCCGGAGGATTAAAAAACAGCCGCCCGCCTGATAGAAAATTCCCGCTATGTCATGTTATACATGAGGGCTAACTCGATAAGGTCCCTCAGATTGCTGGTGTCAGTTTTCTCAAATATCCTGCTTTTGGCAGTGGAAACAGTATTCATCTTGACATTCAGGGCCACTGAAATGTCAATCGTACGCGTTCCTTTTAACAGATGATGAAGGACTTCGAGCTCCCTGGGTGTTAAAAGGCAAAATGGATTATTTGATTCTGAATTGTATACCCATTCAGACGTGGTCGGTTCATCGTTGAAAAACTTTCTTAAATTTATAATTATTTCTCCATCGGCCAAAGCTTTTGAGCAGTAATAAGCAATACCATATTGCCTTAGCGCGCGCCCATATACCTCCGCCGGCTTCATTGAAAAAACCATTATGCGAACCTGCGGATACAGTTTCCGAATCGCCGGCAATAGTTCAAGCGAATTACCATCCGAAAGCAGAAGATCCAGAATAAGGTGAGAGTACCGCGCTTTTTTCAATTTCATCATCATGTCTGCACAGGAGCCCGACTCCTCTAAATCCGGCGCGGCAAAAATAACCTTTAGAAATGCTTTCAGGCCCATCCGGATCGTCGAATGGTCGTCTACCAGTAATATCTTTGGACGCATAGGCAATAATTGGCGTTTCTGAATGCTTTTGCAACCAGGTTGATCCAAAGGTACATTTAAGAATACTGCTAATTGACCGAATTAATTCGGTGGCTTTTCCCCTTCGGCAGGACTACTTTCGCCTTTTCCTGTATAAACTTATTGTGCAATGAAAAACCCCAAACAGCAACCAGGCAAAGAAAAACTGCGCATCCGGCTTTTAGGGTGCGAGCTGTATATGGTTAATCCGCGGTTTCGGACGATCGTCATCCTTGTTATATGGCTTTTGCTGTTTGCGGCAGTGGGCCTTGGTTTCAGGTATGCGGCCCTGAAAATAAGATAGGTGCCCTCTGTCCATTTCCCGGTCGGCAGTATGTGAATCCGTTTTGCCGGCCGGACGTGACACACGGCCGGAACGCGATCCGTCATCCGCAAGTTAATTATTCTGCCGGTGAGAAATTCCTCAGCGGTAGGTTTCGGGCCGTCAGGGAAAAAAACTCCTTTAGTAGTTCAACAACTCCAACTTCGTAGCAGCCCTGTTCAGGGCTGTTCCTAAACTAGCCGGCAATGGTCGTCTGCCGTCGTAAACGGGACCATAGAAAAAAGACCTAAGAAGTAAAGAAAAACAAAACCGAATGGTTAATGGCAGCTGCCGCATCTGAGAAATAGGATCATTACATTGTCAGGGTTCGGTGTACCCGAACCGGCATCCTTTCCCTATTCCGGCAGCGGCAGGGGCTTATTGCCCGTTACGGTGGCCAGAGCCGGAATAGCTGTCCGGAAAGTCAGCCTCCCGAATAACGGCGGATTCCGGGGCCAGGCTGATAAATCCCGTCGGCGGGCAACAGTCTTCCATCCGCGGACAGTGGCTCAGTTTCTTGTCCTCCGGCCGCGGGCCCCATACAGAAAAACCAGTTCATCGCTTTCCCTGTCAATTTATCGTTTCAGTCGGGCTACGGACTTATGCTTCCCTTCTGGGCCGGCAGGCGGATATGGATCGGACGCTCTCCCCTGAACACCACCAATAGCAGCATTCACCTGATCGGCGTCATAATAGATAATGTTGCCAATTTTGGTAAAAGGAATGGTTCCCCGCGCGCGCATGGAATAGAGCGTGCCACCGGATATTCCAAGTAACATTCGTACCTCACGGCTTTTTAGCCATTTCTTGGGCGGCCTTTGTCCGTTCTCCCGCAGGAGGCGGGCAAACGATAACAACAGGTCCTCTTTAAATGCGGTCAGGTCCGCCACTGTGACCACCTGATCGCGGAGGACCCGGGGCGAGACAACGGAGGTCGGGTCTATCCTTCCCATAATGCTGCTTTCCGTAAAGATAACTTCCGGCAACGTCCGTCCTTCAGTACCCGAAACGCCTGCGGGATAAAAACCCATGCCCTATCCGGCGCAAGGCCGGAAGGCAACGACTTTTTCCCGGATGAACCGGAGAACGAACCACCGGAACCGTGTTGAAAATTGCCGGCGGAGAAGGCCAAAAATCCCTTACAGTTGTGCCGCAAAATCATTATCTTTAATATAGTTCTTTCACCTGCATGGACATGCGTCGAATTGTTGGAATCCCGGCAAAACGTCTTCCTGGCATGCTTCTTTTGGGGGAGTACAGGGCGATCCGGAGCGATACAACCCGTTCAATGACCTATTCGTGACCTTACGATTTTGCGAATACATAAGGAATTAATAGTCATATGGCTCCGTTCAGAAACTAAGAATCCTGACAGGGTCACCATACAGGACAAAGAGGAATTATCTTCCCTTTGTCCTGTTTAATTTTCGCCCAAACCCTCGCTCAGCGTATATAGTACGCGAGCCACCTCATGCACCCGCGCGAACTTTAAAACCATCAAACATCGCCTCCGCCCTGATCCGGCACTTGCCGCGACCAACGAGTCGCTTATTGCCGGCAATACGTTTAACCATGCCATCACCTCCATCGCACCAGCAAAGCGGTGGGTACACCTCGTCCAGAAAACAATTTTTCATATCGGCCTCGATATTGACACCGACAACATCGAAGATCAAATTGCAAAACGGGCCGCAGAGGCGACCGCAAAGGATTTATGCCGTGCCGGCCTCGACAAAGACCTGGAGCATCTGACCGGCATCATGGCAGCGATGGAAAATGAACTCATGATCCCACAGGTGCCGGAACCCCGACATCGAGCCCTTTCAAAAGGCCCACGACAGTACCTACCGAAACCGATCATATTCATCTTAAAAAACAAGAAAACGGGAATCGTAACGATAGAAAGTCACGATATGGAACATTTATTATCCTCCCAGGGGCACTAACCCACCCAGGTCAGTCCGTATCCGGTACACCCCCTACATCTTCATCCCCGCCATCGCATCCGCTCCATGCTTGAAAGCATACTCGCTGTTCACCAGGTAGGCCCCCTCCGTTACCACCACGTCCCCCGCTTTCACACCCGATCGGATCTCCATGCGGCCATCCGCCTCCAGCCCGGTTTCGACCATTACCGGACGGAAACGGTTATGCCCCGTAGCCACCCACACCACGTCCGCCCCCTTACTATGCAGCACCGCCTCCTCCGGCAACATAAGCGAATGCCGTTCCCCACTCGTTACAGCGACCTCCGCGGACATCCCCGGTCGCAGCAGGCCGTCCGCATTCGCCAGCTCCACCCGCACCAGGTTGGTCCGGCTACCAGGGTCCAGCTCCGGGTTCACCAGCCCGATACGCCCCGAAAACGCCTTGCCCGGCAAGTCCGGAAACCGCACCACCACCTTGCCATTGCGATCCAGCGCCGACAGCTGCGACGTATACACCTGCGCCTCCACCCAAACGGAGGAGAGGTCCGCCAGCCGTACCAGCACCGTCCCCGACGACAAATAATCCCCTTCATGGCTCCCGATCTCCGAAATATATCCACCCGCCGGGCTATGGAAAGAAGTCACGGTCCCCGCCTGCCGTGTCCTGGCCAGCTCCGCCACCTGGCCCTCGCTCATACCCCACAACAGCAGCTTGTTCCGTGCCACCTCCGCCAGCTGCTTCAGGTCCACAAGCCCCCCCTTCAAATTGTCCACCCTATCCAGAGCCAGCAGATATTCCTGCTTGGCATTGTTCAACTCTTCGCTGTAGAGGTCGTACAACTTATCCCCCTTATGGAGGTATTCCCCCGTCGCTTTGAAATACAACCGCTCGATCCGCCCGCCGATCCGGGCGCTCACCGCGGCATTGCGCGTCTCATCCACCACCAGCGTCCCCGACAACACCATCCGGTCGCCTACGGCTGCTGATCCTACGGTATCTACCCTGATACCGCCCAGCTGTATCTGCTGATCACTGAGCACCACCGTCTCCTCCATTTCCATCCCCCGCTTCACCGGTATCAGCTCCATCCCGCAGATGGGGCACTTGCCCGGCCGGTCCTGCATCACTTGCGGGTGCATCGAACAGGTATACACAGTGTCCGACTTTTCCACCGCTGCCGTCGCCGCTGTCTTTTTGCCCTGACAAGCTCCGAGCAACAAGGCGCCCAACAATGCTATCAAAAAATATCGCATAACCATTAGCTTTTTATTTTTATAAAATCCTCGCTGTCCACCAAAAACTGCGCATTCGCGGCCACCGCATCGTTGTCCGAAAGCCCCGATAGCACCTGCACCCGGCCACCGCTCTCCAACCCCATCGCAATCTTGTGCGCCCTAAATCCCCCGTCCGACCGCAGGAACACCACCCGGTCCATGCCCAGGGACAATACCGCCGCCTTCGGCAACCACCTCCCCGTCACCACCGCCGGCCGGATCGTCGCCTTCACCGCACTGCCGATAGGAATATCCCGGCCGCCGTTATCAAAATATACCCGCACCGTCAGGGACTGATCCCCCGCCCTATATAAGGGCTCCACCAGGTCCACCCGCCCGGCAAAGGCCTTATCCGGCGCCGTTTCCGGCACCACCTCCACTGGGTCACCCTTGCGCACCAGCGCCCCCTGCCCCGGAAACAGCCGCAGCAGCGCCCAACCGCGATCCATATTAAAGACCTGGAAGACTGTCTGCCCCCTGTCCACATACATACCCTCCTTCACCGGCAGCTCCTCCGACATTCCACCCACCTCCGATACCGCCGACCCCGGCATCGTATTTCCCGCCTCGTGAATGTGCCCCGTATAGGGACTATACACCCCCAACGTCGGCGACGCCTTCCCCGTCTTCTCCACCTCCGCCAGCTGCCCCTCGTTCACCCCCAGGAGCAACAACCGCTGACGCGCAGCCGTAACCAGGGCCGTATTGCCGGGGTCGTTCTTCAACAAGTACAAATATTCCTGTTCCCCCGTCGCCAGCTCCGGGCTGTATAGGTCCATGATCCGCTCCCCCTGATGCACGTGCTGATAACGGTACCGCACATACAATTTTTCAATCCTCCCCGAAACCCTGGCCGCGATCGTATGCTGCAACCGGGTATCATACCCTATGGTCCCCAATACCGTTAGTTCCGGCTGCACCGTATCCCTGCTTACCGACGTCACACCCACGGAGGAGAGCACAAACCCACCAGTCGGTCGCAGCAGGTCCTCCAGGCCGATCCCCTTTATCCTCTGGGCAGCCGCCACCTTCTTTACCAGATCCATCCCGCAGATCGGACACGTCCCCGGTTTATCCCTGACCACCTCCGGATGCATCGGGCAGGTCCAAACCTCCTTTACCGCCGAAGTAGCGACCATCCCGGAATCACCCATCGCCATCCCCCGCATATCCGAATCCCCCATCTTATCCATCGAATCCTTCCCGTCATTCTTCCCCGACGCACCACCACCACAACCCGCGAGCAGCAAAGCCGCGGCCACGGCTATAACTGCACCATATAACCGAATACTTTTCATACACTATTATTTAATTTCCAACACCCTTTTTAGTTCCACCTGCATCAGCAGCAGGTTCTCCACCGCATCCCAATACTCCATCTGCGTGCTGTCCAGCGTCTCCCAGGCATCATACAAAGCAAACATTTCTTCCGTATTCTGCTCATACGCCAATTCCGTCGTCTGGAAATTCTTCCGCAGCGCCGGCAGCACCTCCTCAGCCAATACCCGCACCTGCCGCTGCTTCGACAAGATCGCCCGCTTCAATCCATACGCCGAACCCGTCGCCTCGTTCACCATCGCATCCCGCTCCGCTGCCAGGGACAGCGCCTTCCATTTCAGGCTCTCGACATTCGCCTTTGATGCCCGCGACGACCAACCCGCCATCGGCAGCCGAACTGTCGCCATCAGCGAATACTGCAACGGCGTTCCGCCAAAGCCAAACATATGGTCATACCGCACCCCGAACTCCGGTTTCAACTTCGCCCGTTCCGCATCCTGCTCCAATCCCGCCACCCGGATGCTTTCACTCACCGCCCGGATGTCGCTGCGTCTGTCCAGCAGACCCGCGCTATCCGCGCCAACCTCCGCAATGTTCATCAGCGCGTAGGCCGTATCAATATCAAAGGCCACAGCCCCGTCCCGGTCCATCAGGGTATTGATAGCGATCCGCTGCTGCTCGATCACGTTGTCCAGCGCGATCCGCCGGTTCTCCAGGCTTCCCATCGCCGCCTTCGCCTTATAATAAGCGCCGATCTTCCCCAGGTTATTCTTATACTTCAATTCCGCATCTCTGATCATAAAGTCCAGCAATTGGCCATCTTCCTCCAGCACCGATTGCCGGTGCCTGGCGATCAGCCATTGGAAATACGCCCGACCCGCGGCGGCATACAGATCGTTCACCGCCGCGCCTTTTTTTGCACGCTCCACCGCCGACAATCCACCCAGGTATTTTTCCTGCGCCTCCTGGCTCCGCCGGTTGGGAAACATCTGCTCCGTCGATACCATATACTGTCCCATACCCGGCGCCCCGCCGGCCTGCCGCTTCCACAGTGAAGGATCATATGGCGTCATCCACCAGCCCGTACTCACCGTAGGTGCCTCCCAATTGCGCGCGCCCTTTGCCGCCTCGTCCATGCTCCGCGCCGCCGCATCCGAAGAACGCAGCGCCGGGTGACTTCGGCTAATGACCGAAAAAATGCTGTCCAGCCCCATCGTCGTCTGCGCCTGCACAGAAAGCACCCCTAGCAGGCCCATCAAACAAAAAATCGTCCTCATGGTATTAATGTTTTACCTCCATTATTTCAATTCTTCCATACTTGCGCAGCTCATACTCCTTTGTCATCAAAAAGATCAGAGGCGTCACCAGCAGGATATGCGTAGCCGAGGTCAGCATCCCGCCGATCATCGGCAGCACGATCGGCTTCATCACGTCACTGCCCGCCCCATTGCTCCACGTGATCGGGATCAGCGCAAAGAGCGACACCGACACCGTCATCAGCTTGGGCCTAAGCCGCTTTGCGGCCCCCGCGATCACCGCCTCCCGTAAATCCGCCCGCGAAATCGATGCAGCACTATTACCCTTCGCCGCAACCAGCTGCGCCATCGCATCATTCAGGTAGATCACCATCACGATCCCCGTCTCCACGGCGAGGCCAAACAGCGCGATAAAACCCACGGCCACGGCTACGGACAAGTGAACATGCCAGAAATAGATCGCCAGAGCGCCCCCGATGAGCGCGAAGGGAATCGAGATCAAAGAAAAGAACGCCTCGCGCGCCGACCTAAACGCGAAATACATCGCCCCGAAAATGATCAACAGCACTACCGGCAGTATCCACGTCAGTGTCTGCTCACTACGGATCAGGTTCTCATACTCCCCGCTCCATTCGATATAATACCCCTTCGGCAGTCCCGTCAGCGATTTATCCAGCCGGTCCTGCGCCTCCTTCACCGTTCCCGCCAGGTCCCGGTCCCGTACATTGAACAGCACCGTACCCCGCAAAGCCGCGTTCTCCGAATTGATCATCGGCGGCCCTTCCGTCAGCCGGATGTCCGCCACCGCCTCCAGTGGGATCGGTCCCATGTTCACCGTAGGCACCTGCAACCGTCGCAGTGCCGTAAGGTTATCCCTGAAATCCTGCCCATAGCGCGCATTAACCGAAAACCGCTGCCGGCCTTCCACCGTCGTCGTCAGCTTCATTCCCCCCAGGGCGCTCTCCACGATACTATTCACATCATCCACACTCAACCCATACCGGCCAATCTCCTCGCGCTTCACCGTCATGTCCAGATATTTCCCCCCAGTGATTGGGTCCACATAGAGGTCCTTCACCCCGGGCACGCCATTTAAAGCTGTCCGTATCCGTTGCGCCAGAACATTGATCGTATCCAGGTTCTGTCCGTAGACCTTCACTCCCACATCCGTCCGTATCCCCGTCGTCAGCATATTGATCCTATTGATGATCGGCTGCGTCCACCCATTCGTCACCCCCGGGATCTGTAATTTGCTGTTCAGCTCCCTGATTATACTGTCCTTGCTTACACCGGGCCGCCATTCATTTCGCGGTTTCAACAGCACGATCGTCTCCACCATGCTGATCGGGGAATTATCCGTCGCCGTGTTTGCCCGGCCTGCTTTCCCTAACACATTCGCTACTTCCGGCTCCGACGCGATGATCTTATCCTGCACCTGCAACAAGCGTTTTATCTCCGCGTTGGACACATCCGGCATCGTCACCGGCATAAACAAGATCGTCCCTTCGTCCAACGGCGGCATAAACTCCCGGCCCAGGCCCAACACAAGCGGCACGCAGACCGCCAGCGCCAGCACGTTCAGCCCCAGCGTTACCCAGCGAACCCGCATACAGGCACGAACCACCCGCTCGTACACCCGCTCCAGAAACCGATTCACAGGATTGGCACCCTCCCGCGGGAAACGCCCCCGCATAAAAAACGAGATCAGCACCGGCGCCAGCGTCACCACCAGCACCGCATCCACCAGCAGGATAAACGTCTTCGTGTAGGCCAGCGGGTGAAACAGCTTGCCCTCCTGCCCCGTCAGCAGGAACACCGGCAAAAAGGACGCAATGATAATCACCGTCGAAAAGAACACCCCCCTGGACACCTGGATACACGCCCGCCGGATCACCTCCATCCGCGCGGCGCTTGTCAGCCGACCCCCATCTGGCAAGCGATGCTGTTCCTCCGCCAGGTGCCGGTAGGCATTTTCCGACATAATAATCCCATTGTCTACGATCACCCCGATTGCCAGGGCGATCCCCGTCAGCGACATGATACTGGAAGACAATCCAAAACCATTCAGCAGAATAAAACTCGTCGCAATCGTGATCGGTATCTGGATCAGGATACTTAGCGCGCTTCGCACATCCAGCAGGAATAGCAGCACGATCACCGACACGATGATCATTTCCTCCACCAGCTTCCCCTTT
>Ga0207695_10003722_pt1 | contig 21227 bp, 15 predicted proteins | sample KBSC54metaG_FD_184354 | JGI IMG/M metagenome (GOLD analysis project Ga0207695, IMG submission 184354) | Corn rhizosphere microbial communities from Kellogg Biological Station, Michigan, USA - KBS C5-4 metaG (SPAdes) (version 2) | ecosystem: Host-associated > Plants > Roots > Rhizosphere > Soil...
TGCTGCTGTTGTTCGCGCTCGGCCTTGTGGTGCTCGTCAATTTCGATTGGAACAAGGCCAAACCGCGGGTAGCGCAAACCATATCGGACTCGCTCGGCCGCTCGGTCGCCATCAATGGTGACCTCAGCGTGCGCTGGTACCGCGATTCCGGACTGGACGGCTGGCGCGCGTGGGTGCCGAGCCCGCACGTGTTCGCCCGTGACGTTACTGTCGGCAATAGCGCATGGGCGCGTACGCCGCGCTTTGGTCACGCCGACACCATCGAGTTCGATTTCGGCCTGCTGCCGCTGCTCGCGCATCACGTTTCGATCCAGCTGATGCGTTTCGTCAACCCCGACGCGGCGTTCGAGCGCCTCAAGGACGATCGCTCGAACTGGACGTTTACCGACAAGCCCTCGACCTGGACCTGCGACATCGGCCGCATTGCCATCGACCGCGCGACATTCACGTTCTTCGATCATCTGCGCCATGTCGATGTCGCAGGCAAGATCGAAGCGCTCGGGAATGCGATCGAGTTCGACAAACAGGTGTCCGAGCAGATTCGACAGGCCCGACTCGAGGTGCTCGAGAAGATCGGCCCGAAAGCCGTGCAACGTTTCGAGGAACGCGCCGACAAGCGCGCCACGCTCTGGCGTCAGCGCGGCGGAGCACCGGAGCGCTACGCGTTCACATGGACCGCTCGCGGCACATTCCAAAACGAACCGTTCAACGGTAGCGGCAAGCTCGGCGGCGTGTATTACCTGCGCAATCCGGAGCGGCCATTTCCCTTGCTCGGCGACGTGCACATCGGCGATACGCACATCGTGCTCGTCGGCACATTGACTGACCCGGCGGACCTGGATGCGATCGACTTGCGTCTGTGGCTCGCCGGCCCGAATCTTTCGCACCTGTACGACATCGCAGGATTGCCGCTGCCGAACACGCCGCCGTACGCGATGGAGGGCCGCCTCGCTGGAAGGTTTCGCTCGGGCGGGATCGGATTGCGCTATCAGGATTTCACTGCGCGCATCGGCCAGAGCGATCTGAGCGGAAACCTCGACTTCCAGGAACGCCAGCCACGCTCGATGCTGGGCGGAAAAATCGTCTCGGAGGAACTGCAATTCCGCGATCTCGCGCCGCTGATCGGCGCCGAGCCCGGTCCGATCAAGCCTGGCCAGAAGCTGTTGCCTGAGACGCCGTTCCGGCCGCAGCGCTGGCTTGCGATGGATGCCGACGTCGAGTTCACCGGCGATCACGTGTTCCGCGACTCGCAGCTGCCGATACATCAAGTCGACACCCACATCGTCATGAACGATGCCGTCCTGTCACTCGATCCGCTGAAATTTCGCTACGCCGACGGCGACGTCTTGGCGCGCATGCGTTTTGACGGCCGCGTGGCGCCGATCAAGGGGACCTTCGACCTCAACGCGCGCGGCATGCAGCTCAAGAACATGTTCCCGACAGCGGAAGGCAAGCAGCTCAGCCTCGGGCGTGCCGATGGCGAGGCCAAGCTCGCGGGCAGCGGTCAATCGATCGGTGCGTTGCTCGGTGCCGCAGACGGCGAGCTCAAACTGCTGCTCGATAGTGGCACCGTCAGCAAGTCGCTGCTCGAGTCTGTCGGGCTGAATCTGCCGAACATGATCGCGACGAAACTGTTCGGGGATCGCCAGGTCCGGATCGATTGTGCCGCGGCGGATCTCGTCGCCAAGGACGGCGTGTTCGATGCGCGCACGTTCATCATCGACACCGACATCACCCGGCTCACGGTGAGCGGCACGATCAACCTGCGCGACGAGTCGGTCGACCTCGTCGTCCACCCAAGCTCCAAGAGCGTGCGTCTGCTGTCGCTGCATTCGCCGCTGCACGTGCGCGGACCATTCGCAAAGATCGATGTCAGCGTCGACAAAGGCGCGTTGTTGACGCGTGCAACGGCGGCGCTGGGCCTGGCGGTCGTCGCCGCTCCGGCCGCGGCGCTCGTGCCGCTGACTTCGACGAGTCTGGGCGCCAACGAGGAAAACCGCTGCAACCTGTTGTTGGCCCAGACCGGTAAGCCCGCGTCCGACAAACCGCCGGCGCAGTGAGTCGGGCGAAAGGCACTTCCCGAATCGATGCAAAGCAGTTGCCGCTCTAACCGTTCGATCAAGCGGACACGGCGCGCGAATTGCGCTAGACTGGTTGCCGGCAGATTTGCCGCTTCGTTCAGATGGTCGCCATGAGAAAAGTCACCAACTACACACGCAACACGGCCGCCAAATGCGTGAGCGCTCGCATTACTCGAGGCGGTCATCTGTACTCGAAGAATTTCGGCCTCGCCGAGTACAAGACCTGGCGGGCGGCGGAAAAAGCCGCTGCCGCGTGGATCGATCACATCAAGCCGAAACTGCCGCCGGCAATCCCGCCGAAGAATCGCATGACGCAACGAAACTCCTCGGGTATCGTCGGTGTGCAGCTCAAACACAGCATCAAGAAAGGTATTTGGGAAAATTATGCCTGGCAGGCGACGTGGCCGAACCAGCCCGGCGGCGTGCGCTTCGGGCTCACCAAGTACGGAGACACGCGCGCGTTCGTATTGGCGGCTATCGCGCGCAAGCTCGAAACCACCGACCGCGACGCGATCGAGAAAGAGTACGCGCGAATCAAGAACGGCCCTGAGTACCGCGCTCTATTGCGGCGCAAGTCGCTGGCGGTCGGGTAACCCCGCTGCGGCCGCCGACGCTTCAGTTGGCCGGATTCGCGTTCTTCACGTGCGTGTCGAAAAAATCCGCGATCGCATGGAACGCATGCTTGCGCATCGCCGGCGTCGACAACCCGTGCTTGCCGCCCGGGTACGTCATGAGCTCGAACTGTACGCCGCGTTCCTGCAGCGCCGCCATCAGCTTCGTCGAATTGCTGAACTGCACATTGTCGTCGGCCATGCCGTGCATGAGCAGCAACGGCGATTTCAAGCCGTCGAGCCAGTGCAGCACGCCGGATAACTCGTATCCCGGCGCGTCGTGTTGCGGTGTGTCCAGGTAACGTTCGGTGTAGAACGTGTCGTACATCGCCCAGTCCACGACCGGCGCCACGGCGACGCCAGCGGCGATTTCGCTCGAAGCTTTCGCCAGCAGCATCGCGGTCATATAGCCGCCGTAGCTCCAGCCGAACACGCCGATGCGCTTTGCATCGACCCACGGCTGGCTCTTGAGCCACTGGATGCCGGCGACCTGATCTTCAGCTTCGAGCTTGCCGAGCTGCTTGTAGATGCCGTCGCTGAACTGGCGGCTGCGTCGGCCCATGCCGCGATTGTCGAGAGTAAACACGACATAGCCGTGCTGGGCCATGTATTCGGCGAAATAGTCGGCCCAGCCGCGCACGGCGACTTGTCCATGCGGTCCGCCGTAGTAGGTATCGAACACGGGATAGTGGCGCTGCGGGTCGAAATGCGCGGGCTTGAACAGGCGGTAGTACAAAGGCTGTCCGTCCGCCGCCGGCAACGTGCCGAATTCCGGCACGATGTGGGCGTCCCGGTATGGAGCATACGGATGATGCGCGTCCAGTTTGTTCTGCTCGATCCAGGCGAGCTGGCGGCCATCAGCGGCGTGCACGGACACCTGCGGCGGCGTGCTCGGATCGGCGAAGCTGTCGACGTAGACGCGCGCGTCCTTGCCGAATTCGATGTTGTGCACGCCGTCTTCGCGGCTGACGCGTTGCGGCGCATCGGCCGCGCTGCCGTCCAGCGCCAACGCATACAGCTGCCGGTCCGGCACGAAATCACGATTGGAATCGACGTAGACACGGCCGGTGCGCTCGTCGACCGCAAGCACGCTGTCGATGTTCCAGTCGCCGGCGCTGATCGCGTGCTGCAATTTGCCGTCGAGAGTATACAAATACAGATGATGCCAGCCGCTGCGCTCGCTGCCCCAGATGAATGCGTCTTGCTGCTTGAGGAAATGCAGGTCGTCGTTGAGGTTGATCCAGGTCGTGCTGGTTTCGCTGAGCAACGTGCGCTGTTGCAACGTCGCGACCTCGACGAGGTTCAGGTCCAGATGTTGCTGGTCGCGTTGCATGAGCTGATAACTCAGGCGTTTGCCATCGGGCAGCCAGTCGACGCGCGTCAGATAGATATCGGCATTCGCGCCCAGCTCGATCCAGCGCGGGTCGCCGCCGCTCGGCGCGACGAGACCGAGCTGGACCTCGACATTCGCAGTCCCCGCCGCGGGATAATGCTGCGCGATCACCTCGCTGCGATCGGCATAAATCTCGAAGCGGTTGACGACGGCGACCTTGCCTTCGTCGTAACGCTCGAACGCGAGCGCGGAATCGTCCGGCGCCCACCAATAGCCGTGAAACCGGTTCATTTCCTCCTGCGCGACGAACTCCGCTTCGCCGTTGTGCACGGTGCCTGCGCGATCGTGCGTGAGCGCACGCGCCTTGCCGTCGGCCAGATCGATGACCCACAGGTTCTGCTCGCGCACATAGGAAACGTAGTGACCTTTCGGTGACACCTGCGGATCTATGGCTTCGCCGCCGGTGGCCAGTTCGCGCAGCGCCTTGGCCGGCGCGGCGACCAGATCGTACAAATACAATTTTCCGCCAAGCGGAAACAGCAGCTTTTTGCCATCCGGCGCCCAAGTGTATTCGACGATGCCGTGGCGACCGGCGATGCGGGCGCGTTCGCGTCGCGCTTTTTCCGCATCGGAAAGCTGCTCGCCATGCGGTGACAATGTCTTGGAATCGACGAGCAGTCGCGTCGCGCCGGCTTTGACGTTGAATTCCCACAAATCGAACGTGGTCTGGTCATCGGCTTTCGCGCGCAGGAACGTCACGCGCGCGCCGTCGGGAGAAATCTTGAGCTGACTCGGCGTCGGCCCGCTCAGGCTGCCGCCGCCGTAGATGCGGTCGATCGTCAACGTTTCGGCCTGCAGTGAGGCGACGAACAGCAAGGCAACGAGACTCACGGCGCGCATGATTTTCCCCATCGAATGCGTGTGGATTATTGCCGCTACTTCGAAAATGCGCCAGCCGGCTTGTGCCGCGGGGCTCGCATTGATTCCGCGTTCAGTGGAACTGGTGTTCCATTGACGCATGCGTGCGATCACGACAGTCCCGCAACACGCCGGCTCTGCGCGGCTCGACGACGTGCCGGAACCAAGCCCGGACGAACACACGGTACTCGCGCAGGTGTTGCAGATCGGCGTCTGCGGTACCGATCACGAGATTCTCGATGGCGCCTACGGCTGGGCGCCGCCACGACGCGAACGCCTCGTGATCGGTCACGAGTCACTCGCGCGCGTGCTCGCGGCGCCGGTGAATTCCGGCTTGCATGAGGGCGATCTCATCGTCGGCATCGTGCGCCGGCCCGATCCGTTACCTTGCCCGAGCTGCGCGGTCGGCGAGTGGGACATGTGCCGCAATGGCCAGTACACCGAGCGCGGCATCAAGCAGCGCGACGGCTTCGCCGCAGAGCGCATTGAATTGCGACCCGAATTTGCCGTGCCTGTCGATGCCACGCTTGCCAGGACCGGCGTGTTGCTCGAACCATCGAGCATCGTGGCCAAAGCGTGGGAGCATATCGATCGCATCGGCCATCGCTTTGCTTCATGGGCGCCGCGGCGCGTGCTCGTGACCGGCGCCGGTCCGGTCGGCTTGCTCGCTGCGCTGATGGGAACGCAACGCGGTCACGAGGTGCATGTCTACGACCGTGTCGTCGATGGGATCAAACCGAAGCTGGCCCATGATCTGGGCGCCACGTATCACGCGCCGGATTTGAGCGCACTCGATGGCCTGGCGCCCGACGTCGTGCTCGAATGCACCGGCGCCGCCGCCGTCATCATCGATGTCGTCAACCGGCTCGCGCCCGACGGTATCGTCTGCCTCGCCGGCGTTTCCAGCGGCGGTCACAAAGTCGCGATCGACATCGGTCTGCTGAACCGCGAACTCGTACTCGAAAACACCGTCGTGTTCGGTGCGGTCAATGCGAACCGCCGCCATTACGAACAGGCGGCATCGGCTCTCGCGCGTGCGGATTCGGGGTGGCTCGAACGCATGATCTCGCGGCGCGTGCCCCTGGCCGACTGGCGCCAGGCGTTTGCGCGTCAGCCCGACGACGTCAAGGTCGTGATCGATTTCAGCAGCTGAGGTCAACGATGCCGCGCACGCGTCTCGAGGATTACGCACTGATCGGCGATTGCGAAACGGCCGCGCTCGTCGGCAATGACGGTTCGATCGATTGGTTGTGCTGGCCACGCTTCGATTCCGACGCATGCTTCGCCGCGCTGATCGGCGGCGACGACAACGGGCATTGGAAAATAGCGCCGCGCGACAAGATCACGTGCGTGCGCCGGCAATATCGCGACGCGACGCTGATCCTCGAAACCGATTTCGAATGTGCGAGCGGCAGCGTCAAAGTGATCGACTTCATGCCGCCGCGCGGCGCGTGCTCGGACATCGTGCGTCTCGTGCAGGGCGTGCGCGGGCGGGTCGGCGTGTGCATGCAACTCGTGTTGCGCTTCGGCTACGGCGCGCTCGTGCCGTGGGTTACGCGCCTGCCCGACGGCACGCTGCGCGCGATCGCCGGCCCGGACATGGTCGTGTTGCGCACGTCGGCGCCGATTCGCGGCGAAGACCTCAAGACCGTCGCGGAATTCGAGATCGCGGAAGGCGAGGTCGTGCCGTTCGTGCTGACTTACGGTCCTTCGCACCTGGACCCGCCGCGGCCGATCGATGTGAATGCTGCGCTCGGCGAGACTGAAACCTTCTGGTCGCAATGGATTTCGCGGCTCGACGTGCACGGCCCATGGCGCGATGCGATCCGGCGCTCGCTCGTCACGCTGAAGGCACTGACGTTCGCGCCGACCGGCGGCATTGTCGCCGCGCCGACGACATCGCTGCCCGAACAGCTCGGCGGCGCGCGCAACTGGGACTATCGCTACTGCTGGGTGCGCGATGCGACGCTCTCGCTGCTCGCGCTGATGAACGCCGGTTTCTACGACGAAGCGCGGGCCTGGCGCGACTGGTTGTTGCGCGCGGTTGCGGGTAGTCCGGACCAGATGCAGATCATGTACGGCCTCGCCGGAGAGCGCCGCCTGAGCGAATGGGAAGTGCCCTGGCTGACAGGCTTTCGCGACTCCAAGCCGGTGCGCGTCGGCAACGCGGCGTACCGCCAGCTGCAGCTCGATATCTATGGCGAGCTCATGGACGCGCTGCACCACGCTCGGCGCGGCGGGCTCGCCAGCAACGAGTCGGGCTGGTCGCTGCAATGCGCCTTGCTGCAGCGCCTGGAACGCACCTGGCAGGAACCCGACGAAGGAATCTGGGAAATCCGCGGCCCGCGCCAAGCGTTCACCTATTCGAAGGTCATGGCTTGGGTCGCGTTCGATCGCGCGGTCAAGTCGGTCGAGGAATTCGGGCTCGAAGGCCCCGCCGACCGGTGGCGGCAGCTAAGGGATCAAATTCATCGGCAGGTGTGCGAAAAAGGTTTCGATCGCGCGCGCAACAGCTTCGTGCAGAGCTACGGCAGCGCGCAACTCGATGCGAGTCTGCTGTTGTTGCCGCAGCTCGGTTTTCTGCCTGCGCACGATCCGCGCGTGCTCGGTACGATCGCGGCCATCGAACGCACTCTGCTGCATGACGGGTTCGTCGCGCGCTACGACACCGGCACAACCGTCGATGGATTGCCGCCCGGCGAAGGCACGTTTCTCGCGTGCACGTTCTGGCTTGCCGACGCGTATGTGCTCACCGGCCGCATGGACGATGCGCGCGCGCTCTTCGAACGCCTGCTCGCGATCCGCAATGACGTCGGGCTGCTCGCCGAAGAGTACGACGTTCATGAAAAATGCCTGGTCGGTAATTTTCCGCAGGCGTTTTCGCACGTGGCGCTCGTCAACTCCGCGCTGAATCTGCAGCAGATCAAAGCGCCCGCCGAACAGCGCGCCGACAAAGGGCGCGCGGGCGAAACGAAGACCGCATGAGCGCGGCGGAACGAGGCGGCCAGTGCCCGTCGTCGGCAGATGCGGTCCGATGCTGACGCACGCCTGCGCAGTTTTGCGCCGGCGTTGATTCCGGCTACGCGGCCATGTCGAACAGCAATAGTTCGGCGTCCTGCGTTGCGCGCACGACGACTTTGTCCACATCTTCGATCGCGGCGCCGTCGCCGGCGGCGAGCGTCGCGCCACTGGTCTCGATCGCGCCGCGCGTGACCTGCAGCCAGAGTTTGCGTGCATTGCCGGTGGCGTGCGTGAGTTCGCGGCCGGCGCCGAGACGCGCGACGTAGAGATTCGCGTCCTGGTGGATCGTCACCGCCTTGCCGCTCGGCTGGTTCGCAGCGACGAGACACCACTGGTCGGCAAGTTCGGCCTGCTCGAATTTGTGCTGCTCGTAACCGGGCGCATAGCCGGTCTTGTCCGGAATGATCCAGATCTGCAAAAAGTGTACAAGTTCACTTTGCGACGCGTTGAATTCCGAGTGCGTGACGCCGGTACCGGCCGTCATGCGCTGCAGTTCGCCGGGGCGGATCACCGCGCCGGTGCCGATGCTATCCTTGTGTTCGAGCGCGCCTTCGAGCACCCAGGAGAGGATCTCCATGTCGCGATGGCCGTGTGTGCCGAAACCCTGGCCGGGCTCGACTCGATCTTCATTGATGACGCGCAGCGGGCCGAAACCCATGTGGCGCGGATCGTGGTAATTGCCGAATGAAAACGTATGGCGGCTGTCGAGCCAGCCGAAATTGGCGGCACCGCGGTCTTTTGCAAAGCGTGGTGTAAGCATGACGTCTCCTGTTGACGTATCCGCGGACGCACACGGCGTTCTCGAAAGCAGGCGCCATTGGTTCGTGCCGATTGCGCCGTGCCGGGCCGTGCCGGCATCATGTATGGATGGATCACAATTCCGCGATATCAAGACCGCGCCGCCGCCAAGCGCATCCGACGCCGACCCTCGTGCGCGCGTACGATCCCAGTCACCCCGGAGAACATTGACATGCACATTCCTCAACGGCAGCGGAAGATGCACAAGGCATTCGCGCCGACGGTCACGAAGCCGCGCAGCGGCCATCGTCCCGAATGGCTGATCGGCGAGAAGATGGTCGATCAGGCCATGAAGTCGATCTGCGCGCGCGTGCACCTGGAGCGCGGTTACGACATTCCATACCTGGCCGGCTACAGTCTCGACGGCCACACGATCTTCATCGACCGGCACATGCCGAAAGGATTCACCTATCGAGGGCGCAAGGTGTCCACCGATCGCTTCCTCATCGTGCACGAAGCGGTGGAGAAATCGCTGATTCAGCTGCTCGGTTTGCATTACCTCACCGCGCACCAGATCGCGCTGCACGCCGAACAGGCCGCGGTGCGCGCCGAAGGCATCACCTGGGAGGCTTACGACGATTTCATGCAGCAATACATCAAGACGATCGAGGATGAGCGGCTGACCAAGGTGCCGGACAGCCTCGACATCACGCCGTATCGGGATTTCCACGACGCCGCGGAGCTGCGGCAGATGCGCAAGAACGTCGTGTCCTGTCCGACGCGCCCGCCACGCTACAAGGTGCATATCGCCGGATTGGAGTGATCGACATGTCCAAACTGCGCGTGCAGAGCTTCGGTGTTTCGCTCGATGGATATGCCGCGGGTCCCGACCAGGGCCTACAGCGTCCACTCGGTGTACGCGGCGAGGAATTGATGTCCTGGTTCTTTCCGACCCGCGTGTTCCAGAAAATGCATGGCGCAAGCGATGGCGAAGCCGGTGTCGATAATGCGATGGCCGAGCAGGGCTTCGAAGGGATCGGCGCGTGGATACTGGGCCGCAACATGTTCGGCCCGATACGCGGCCCATGGCCCGACGAAAGCTGGAAAGGCTGGTGGGGCGACGAGCCGCCGTACCACGTACCGGTGTTCGTTCTCACGCACCATGCGCGACCGCCGCTCGCGATGCGCGGCGGAACGGTGTTTCATTTCGTTACCGATGGCATCGAATCGGCGCTCGCGCGGGCCCGCGTCGCCGCGGGCGGCCGCGATGTGCGCCTCGGCGGCGGCACGGCGACGGTGCGTCAATACCTGCGCGCGGGCTTGATCGACGAACTGCATCTGGCGATCCGCCCGGTGCTGCTCGGCGCCGGCGAGAATCTGTGGCGCGATATCGATGCCTCCGCGCTCGGCTACGAATGCACGAAACACGTCGCCGGCGAGCGGGCGATGCACGTGTTCCTGCGCCGGCGGACATGAGTCGGTTCGGATACGATCACCGCCGATGAACTCGGCATCCGAATTCCAGCGACTGCTCGCCGGAGTGCGCGAAATCGAAGCGGCCGGTTTCGCGCAGCGCGCGGCATTGGCGACGATCGTGCGCACGCACGGTTCGACGTTCCGCCGCGCCGGCGCGAGCATGCTCGTGCGCGAGGACAAGCGCGTGGTCTGTTCGCTGGCCGGTGGCTGTCCGGAAAACGACATCATTGCGCGGGCGCGCAAGGTCATCGACGCCGACGCGCCGGAGCTCGCACTCTACAACGACAAGTCTGCTGGCGACGTGTTGCTGGAAGCCGGCTGCGGCGGTGAGCTCGACGTGCTGATCGAGCCACTCGCACAAGCCATGGATTTGCGATTTCTCGATATTCTGGCGCAGATGCACACGCATCGACGCGCCGGTTTCATCGCGGCCGTGTACGCGTTGCAGAATGCTCCGTTGCGGCCGCGGCCGCAGCGCCTGATCTGGAATGGCGTGCTGGCCTGGAGCGATATTGGCGACGCCGCGCTGGCCGATGCGATTCGTGCCATCGGTGCGGCGGCGCCGACGCAGCGCGCGTGGGCGCAGCGCATCGAGACCGCGCAGGGTTCGTGCGATGTGTTGTTCGAAAGCGTGCGGCCGGTGCATGCGCTGGTCATTGTCGGCTCCAACCCGGCCGCGCTCGCGATGGCGCGCGGCGCATGCGCGCTGGGCTGGAAGACGCTGCTCGTCGATTCGCGCGATCCACCGCCGACGCTGCCGGCCGAGACGTATTTCATCAAAGCCACGCCGGCGGCCGTGCTCGACAAGGTGCCGCTGGACGCGTACACGTCGGCGCTCGTCATGACGTTCAACATCGAACGCGATTGCGAATGGCTGCGCGCTTTGGCGCCGGCGTCACTTGCGTATTTCGGTGCGATCGGCTCGCGCGAACGCGCCACGCGCATGCACGCGAGTGTCGCGCACAAGGGTGCGCGTCTGCACGCGCCCGCGGGCCTGGATATCGGTTCGGAAACGCCGGAGGAAATCGCCGTCGCGGTCATCGCGGAAATCATCGCGGTGCTCAACTCCCGCGACGGCGGCAGCCTGGGGCGTTCGACCCGACCCATTCACCCGTGACGACGGAACGCATCGGTATCGTCGTGCTCGCGGCAGGCGCGGCGACGCGTTTCGGAACATCCAAACTGAGCGAAACGATGGACGGGGTGCCGCTGGTTCGACGCGCGGTGCTGGCGGCAACGGAGACCGGGGCGCAGGTCGTCGTCGTCACCGGAGCGCATCGCAACCTCATCGAGCCGTGCATCGCCGACCTGCCTTCGCAATGTGCATTCAATGCGAACTGGGCCGACGGCATGGGCGCGTCGATCGCCTGCGGCATTGCCGTGCTTGCGACGCGCTGCGATGCTGCGATCATCGCCTTGGCCGATCAGGTGCGGATCGGCGCGGAACAGTTCAACGCACTGATCGCCGCGCACGCAAGCTCTCCGCAGCGGATCATCGCGGCGCAATTCGACGGTGTGATCGGTCCGCCGTGCCTGTTTCCGCGCGCATACTTCGCCGAGCTCGCCGAGCTTGCCGGGGATCGTGGTGCGCGTGCGCTGTTGCAGCGGCGCGCAGATCGTGTCGACCCGTTGCCTATGCCGCAGGCGGCTGTCGATGTCGATACGCCTGAGGATGCGATCGCCTTCCTATGACTTTCGCCCTATCGCGCCGCCGCGCGATCCGGGTAAGCTGCGCAACGGCTCGCATTCGCGGGCGGTATACCAAGGACTATTCCCATGCGCACGACGGCTGTGCTCGTTTTCGGTGTGGTTGCATTGGCAGCGGCAAGCGCCGCGCAGGCGATCGGTGTCGACGAGTTGGTTGCAAAGAACGCCGCCGCGCGCGGCGGTCTGGACAAAATCCAGGCGATCAAATCGCTGAAAGTGGAGGGCCGGCTGCGCTTCGGCGGCAATTTCGATCTGGACTTCGTCCAATATCAGAAGGCTCCGGACTCCACGCGATCCGAAGCTACGGTGCAAGGCCTCACGCAGGTGCAGGCGTGGAATGGCAAGGAGGCGTGGCAGATCTCGCCGTTCGGAGGCCGCAAGGATCCCGAGCGCATGTCGGCCGAAGACGCCAAGGACATGGCGGACGACGCCAGCATCAGCGGCCCCCTGATCGACTACAAGAACAAGGGCAGTTCGATCGAATATCTCGGCACCGAAGATGTCGACGGCACCGACGCGCACAAGCTCAAGGTCACGCTCAAGAGCGGCGACGTCGATTACGTTTATCTGGATCCGGATCATTTTCTCGAGATCCGCGAAATTTCCCAGCGCACCGTGCGCGGCAGCGAATCCGAATCCGTGACCGACTTCGGCGACTACGAGCAGGTCAACGGCGTGTATTTTCCGTTCGCGATCGCCTCGCATCGCAAGGGCGGCGACGGCGGCACCGAAATCACGATCGAAAAAGCCGAGGCCAATCTGGCCGTAGATGACGCGATGTTTGCGTTCCCGACCAAGCCGGCAAAATAAGGACAACGACAATGAACCATTCACGCAGAATTTCGCTGTCCGTGCTCGCGCTGGCGTTGGTCGTCGCCGGCGCCGGCGTCGAAGCCAAGGAACACCCGGTGTCGCGTTTCGACGCCGGCGCCATTTCCGGTCTCGGTGCGCGCAACATCGGCTCGGCCGTGATGAGCGGCCGCATCGCCGCCCTCGACGCGATCGCCGAAAAGGACGGCAAGACGACGATCTACGTGGGCGCGGCGACCGGCGGTGTGTGGAAGTCCACCGACGGCGGCACGACATTCAAGGCGATCTTCGACAAGCAGTCTGTGCAATCGATCGGTGTGATCACGGTCGATCCGAACAACCACAAGACGATCTGGGTCGGCACCGGCGAGCCGTGGACGCGCAACTCCACTTCCGTCGGCGACGGCATCTACAAATCGATCGACGGCGGCGAGACCTGGACCAACATGGGTCTGCCGAACTCGGAGCGCATCGCCAAAATTTTCGTCGATCCGCGCAGCAGCGACACCGTGTACGCCTGTGTGCCCGGCAAGTTGTGGAGCGACTCGGCCGATCGTGGCTTGTACAAAACCAGCGACGGCGGCAAACACTGGAACCAAATACTCAAGGGCGCCAATCTTTCGACCGGCTGCGCCTCGCTGAGCGTCGACTCGAAAAATGCGGATGTGCTGTTTGCCAGTTTGTGGGATTTCCGCCGCAAGGGCTGGACGTTCCGCTCCGGCGGCGAATCGGCGACAGCGCCTTCGGGCAGCGGGCTGTTCCGCTCGGCTGATGGCGGCAAGAGCTGGACGGAAGTTACCGACACGGCAAACAAAGGCTTCCCGAAGAAACCGTACGGACGCATCGCGGTCGCGGTGGCGCCTTCGAACGCCGATATCGTGTATTCGTTCGTCGAAGGCACGGATTCGGCGCTGTACCGCTCCGATGATGGCGGCAAGACCTGGGACAAGCGCGACAAGAGCCAGATGATGGTGTGGCGTCCGTTCTACTTCGCCAACTTGCGTGTGGACCCGGCCAATCCCGATCGACTGTTCAAGCCCGACCTGCGCTTGATCATGAGCCTGGACGGCGGCAAGAGTTTTGCGAATGTCGGCGGAGGCACGCACGGCGATCATCACGTCGTCTGGATCGACCCGAGCAACACACAACACGTGATCACCGGCGACGACGGCGGTTTGTGGCAGTCGTACGACGGCGGCAACAAGTGGTGGAAGCAGAACAATCTGCCGGTGTCGCAGTTCTATCACGTCAGCCTCGATGATGCCGATCCGTTTCATGTGTACGGTGGCTTGCAGGACAACGCCTGCTGGATCGGCGATTCGGCTTATCCGGGTGGCGTGAGCAACTCGCGTTGGGAAAACACTTGCGGCGGCGACGGTTTCTTCATGTATGCCGATCCGACCAATCCGGAATACGTGTACGCGGAGACCCAGGGCGGCGAGATCATTCGCGTCAACCGTGACACGCACGACACGCGCAGCATCAAGCCGCAGGCGAACTACAAGGAAAAGCTGCGCTGGAACTGGAACACGCCAATGGCGCTGTCGCCGAACGAGAAAGGCACGCTGTATCTGGGTTCGCAATTCCTGTTCCGTTCGCGCGACCAGGGCCAGAGCTGGGACCGCATATCGCCGGATCTGACGACGAACGATCCGCAGAAACAGAAACAGGAGGAGTCCGGCGGCATTACCGTCGACAACTCCGCCGCGGAAATGCACACGACGATTTATTCGATCAGCGAATCGCCGAAAGCACCTGGCACGATTTGGGTCGGCACCGACGACGGCAACGTGCAAGTCACGCGCGATGCCAAGAACTGGACCAACGTCGTCAGCAACATCAAGGGTGTGCCGGCAAATTCGTGGGTATCCTGGGTGCAGGCGAGCAACTACGACCCGGGAACTGCGTTCGTCGCGTTCGATCGTCACACGTTCGGCGACCTGGCCCCCTACATTTACAAGACGACCGATTACGGCAAATCGTGGACGGCGCTTGTTTCGCCGAAAGACCCGAAAGGGTTGCGCGGCTACGTCCACGTGATCAAGGAAGATACGGTCAAGCCCGACCTGCTATTCGCCGGCACCGAGTTCGGTCTGTGGGTCTCGATGGACGGCGGTACGCACTGGGCGCAGTTCAAGGGCGGCGATTTCCCGGCCGTCGCGGTGCGCGACTTGGCCGTGCAGACGCGCGATGCCTCGCTGGTGCTGGCCACCCATGGCCGCGGCATCTGGATCATCGATGACCTGACACCCCTGCGTGCGCTCGATGCGAAGATGCTCGACAGCGAAGTGGCGTTCGTGCCGGTGAAGCCGAATCAGCAGCGCTTCGAAGTGTTCGGCGGGTGGGTCGACGGCGATGCCGCGTTCAATGGACAAAATCCGCGTGGCGGAGCCACGATCGCCTATTACCAGAAGTCCCGTCATTTGTTCGGCAAACTCAAACTCGAAGTGCTCGACAGCAAGGGCGAGCTTGTCGATACGCTCGGTGCGAGCGTGCGCCGCGGCATCAATCTGGTGTCTTGGTCGATGCACGCGAAGCCGCCGCGCGTACCGCCGGCGGCGCAGGTGGCGTTCAATTCGCAGCAGGGTCCACGCGTGCCTCCCGGCACGTACACGGTGCGCCTGACCAAGGGCAAGGACGTGTTCGAGACCAAGCTCGATGTGGGTCTTGATCGTCGCGCCACGTATTCCGTCGCCGATCACCAGGCGCAATACGACGCCGCGCTACGCGTACGCGATTTGTTCAACAACATGAGCGATCTCGTGTTCAAGCTCAACGCCGTGCGTGCGCAGGCGAGCGGGGCTGCCGCGAAACTTGGCGAGGGCGATGCGCTGCGCAAGCAGCTCAATGCCATCAACGACAAGGCCGATGCGATCCGCAAGGAAATCGTGGCCACGAAAGAGGGCGGCGCGATCACCGGCGAGGAACGGCTGCGCGAACACACCGACCAGTTGTACGGCGCCATCACGTCCTATGACGGCAAGCCGGCCGACTATCAGCTCGCGCGCATCGATGCGCTCACGCGCGAATACAACGACATCAATGGCGAATTTGCCGAGCTGGAAAAGAATGATCTTGCCAAGGCGAATGACGCGTTGAAAGCGGCCAGCCAGCCGCTGATCAATGTGCCGGCAGGTGCGCCCGAGGATGCCAAAGGCGCGGCCGGCGGCAAGCACAGCGAGGATGAGGAACGTCGTTGGGGCGTGGAGCGGGATTGAACGATCGAAAGTCCCCGCTCCCGGCGTGGGAGCGGGGCGCCCTGTTTCGAATGCTCAGGGATTGCGGCGCGGCGGGTGATCGTGGTGCTCGATCGCCTGCCAGGCCGGGGGCTGCGCGTCGCGCAATTGCTTTGCCTTGAGAACTGCCTGGAAATGCCGGATGGCGAGTTTCTTTTGCGCAGCGGGCGACAACGAGCGGCGCGACTGCTTCGCCGCGGCTTTCCTGGCCGTGGCTTGCGTGGCACCTTGGTGCGGCTTCGCTGCGCGACTCCGCTTCGGCGCCGCAGCACGTCTGGCTGCGGTCTTTTTCAACGTGGTTGCTGGCTTCGCGGCGGCGCTCGCTTTGGTTTTGCGATCACGCGCAGTTTTGCTCGCGCGCTGCGGAGCGCGTGTTGCAGCACGCGCGGACGTTGCGGACTTGCCGGTTTTCTTCTTCATGCTCGAGGGGTCCTCGATGGAGGCTGCCGAGCAGACTGCATGCGCTATGCCATACGATGCGCGGATTCGGCGCGAATGAACGTCAAAAGGCCGCGCGCAGCCACTCATTTTGCACTGTCGCGTAGGTCTTGCGCAGGCGAAACGCAACGCGCAAATACCGCGGCGCCGAGTTCGGCTACTATGGCCAACCGCTTGCCGGCAGCGTCATGGCTGGCGAAGCTGTAGATCCGCCCGCGTGACTAGGACGCGGATAAGGGTCCGTACGATTTTCTCCACAAAAACAGGACGAATCATGGCAACCAAGAAAGCTGCAAAAAAGGCTGCACCGAAAACTGCTGCGAAGCCGAGCGCACCGAAGCCCGTCAAGGAAGTCCTCGGCAAGTCCGGGCTAGTCGATTACATCACGACCAGTTGCGGTGTAATGGCCAAAGACGTTCGTGCCGTATTGGCCGGGCTCGAAGGCGCGGTGATCGGTTCGGTGAACAAGAATGGCGCACGCACGTTCATTCTGCCGGGCTTGCTGAAGATTACCGTCGCCTCGATCGCTGCGAAACCCAAGCGCAAGGGCATCAACCCGTTCACCAAGCAGGAGCAGTGGTTCGCTGCCAAGCCCGCCACGGTGCGCGTCAAAGTGCGTCCGCTCAAGAAGCTCAAGGATGCCGCGGCGGGCAAGTAATCCCGCAGGCTCTTGAGTTTGGCAGACCTTCTCCCGCGCAAGGCGGGAGAAGGCGGCAGGATCAGTTCAGCGGCGGATCACCGACCAGCGGCCGGCGCAGGCTCAGCGCAGTGCCCGCCGCCGCGACGATGATCGCCGCGATCGCGAGCCACTGCAGCGCGCTGAGCCGTTCCTGCAGGAAAACCACTCCGGTTACCGCGGCAATCGCCGGCTCCAGGCTCAACAGCGTGCTGAACGTGCGCGCCGGCAAGCGCGTCAGCGCGACCATCTCCAGCGAATAAGGCAGTGCCGAGCTGAGCAGCGCCACGCCGAACGCGTACGGCAGCAGCGCCGGTGACAGCAGGGCGCTGCCGGCATGCGCGACGCCGAACGGAATCGCCAGAAGCGCGCCGATGCAGGTGCCCAGCGTCACGGCATCCGCACCATAGGCCGCGCCTGCCTTCTGTCCCCAGATGATGTAGAGCGCCCAGCCGACACCGGCGGCCAGCGCATACAGCACGCCGGCCGGATCGAGCGCCTGCGCCGCTCCTTGCAGCGGCAGCAGCAATGCCAAACCCGCCACCACGAGCGCGATCCAGACCAGATCAATCAGGCGCCGCGAGCTGAACACCGCCAACGCGAGCGGCCCGGTGAATTCCAGTGCCACGGCGATCCCGAGCGGAATCGTGCGCAACGACAGGTAGAACACCAGGTTCATCGCGCCCATCGCAAGACCGTACGCCCACAGCGCGCGCCGGTCGCGCGCAGCGCCCGAGCGGCGTGGTCGCCGCCACAACAGCAGGATCAGCGCGCTGAGACCGAGCCGGTAAGCCGTTGCGCCCTCTGCACCGACCTGCGGAAACAGGTGCTTGGCCAAGGATGCGCCGCACTGATACGAGACCATGCTGATCAACAGCATGCCGATCGCGACGACGAGCGGAGCAACAGGGGAGCGTGGTGACATCGGCGCAACTGCTACGGGAGACAGTGCGCATGATGCCTGCAAATACGGCTTGTGGGCCGGCGCGCGTTCGTCGCTGCTGACAGAGCGTGTCAGCAGCGATGCCGGCCGTGGTCAGAACTCGTACGAGAATCCCGCGTAATACGTGCGCCGCAGTCCGGGTTCGATGCCGTTGGAGAAAATACGGTTGTAGTACTTCTTGTCGCCGATGTTGGACACGCCGCCGAGCAGGCGCAGCTGCGGCAACAGCCAGTAATCGCCGGAGAAATCGAACAGCGTGTACTGCGGCACTTTCGCCGGCAGGAAATTGTCTTTGTCGGGCGTGCTGAACGCCGCGTTCGCGTCGCCCCAATATTGGCTCGCCACGGAATTGGCCGACAGCGCGAGTTTGAGCTTCTTGTCTTCGCGATAGACCACACCCGCGCGTGCCAGATAGCGCGGCGAAAACGCCGGCGTGTTGTCGATCATCAACGGATTGCGCGAGCTCGTGAATTTCGCATTCTGCAGCGTCAGGTTCGCGAACACCGAGAAATGCCGCGTCGTATGCGGATCGCGCGCGGCGAGGAAGTCGTAATCGATCTGTCCTTCGAAGCCGCGGTGACGCGTGTCGCCGGTGTTGACGTTGATCGTTTCGTTGAGCGGGTCGCCCGGAATCGGCTGCGCTTCGATGCGGTCCTTCACGTTGACCCAGAACACGCTCGCGTCGTAGAACAGGCCCGGCAGCGGCGTGCCGTGCACACCGGCCTCGTACGACAGCACGTGTGTCGGCGTCGGATCGTTCTCCGCCGTGGGCGCGAGATTGCCGAACGGCGAGCCGACGTCGAAATAGCGCACCGGGCGCCAGCCTTGCGAGACGTTGAAATACGTTTCGTTACCCTTGCCGAAATCGTTGCCCAGTCCCAAGCCGAACAGCGGTACCGTATGGTCGACGGAGCGATCGACCAGCGCGATCGGATTGGAACCGGCCGGCGGCGCCGCGCGCACGTGCACGTCTTCGTTGATGTCGACGTTTTCGCGTTCCACGCGTAGCGACGGAACCAGATGCCAGCCGCCCTCGAAACGGAACACGTTCTCGGCGAACAGCGCGGCGTAGTCGGTCGAGCGCGCCTGATTGAGTTTGACGCAGTTGGCCGAGGAGGTTTTGGCGCAAACCGCATCGAAGCGATCGTAACGGTCGGTCCACAGGTTTGCATCATTCCACTGCCGCAGCGGCGCGTCGGACTGGTAGTAGACAAACCCGGCCGTCAATGCATTGCCGCGGCCCCAATGATCGACGATGCGCGAATCGACGCCGGTGAAACGGAATGTCGCGTCCTGCAAGGTGGTCGTTGCGGGCAGTGGCTGGCTCGGCAGATCGGCGAGCGCGCTCGCCGCGCGCGTCGTCTGATCCTGATAACCGCGCCAGATCTTGGTCGTCCACTGCACGTCGCTGCCAAGCTTGGTCTGATTGCTCAGCTCCAGCACGTAGCGATCGACCCAGTCCTTGTTATACGGCGTCGGCGTGAAGTTCTCATCGCGCACGAAAATCGGATAGCCGTATTTACCCGGATCGCCGCCGGCGAATTCGTAGCCGTGGAAATCCAAAGCCCAGTAGCTCGCCTCGTTCTGGTGCCAGCCCACGTGCGCATCGGTGCCCTTGAGAATCGCGCCGGCATTGTCGCGCTGTCCCTCATTGGTGCGGTAATGCGCGTCGATGAGGTAATCCCAATCGCCATGCGTACCGTCGATGCGGTTGAATGTTCCGAACAGCCCGTTTTTGCCGAACACGTTTTCGCTGTAGCCCTCGAATTCCTTGTTCGGATCGGGTTTGCGGCTGACGAAGTTCACGACCGGCCCCGGCTCCGGGCCGTACAGCAGTGAACTGCCGCCGCGGATCAGCTGCACTTGCGAAATCGTCTGCGGCATTGGCAGAACGTACAAAGTCGGGAATCCGATCCAGTCGCCCTCGAGCGGGATGCCGTCCTGGAGCACCGAGACGAACTCCGATTCCTGCGGATTGCCGATACCGCGATAGCTCAGGTTGAACTGACTTGCCGTCTGCTGCTCGGAAACGTACAGGCCCGGGGTTTGCGCAAACAGGTCGCGCAGATTGTTGTCGACCACGGTCGGAATATTGTCGAGCTTGGTGATCGAGCTCTTCTTCGTGACCGTGATCAGCGGTCCGTCCACCTCGCGCATGATGTGCTCGAGCTTCGGTCGCGTGTCGTCGTGCAGCGCTTTGTCCTTGACCTGGACGGTCTGCAGATTCTGGACGTTTTCCGGCGCATCGGTCGCGAACAGATTCGCCGCGCCCAGGCAACAGGAAGCGATCACCGGAACGATGAGAGTACGTTGCATTGGATTCCCCAGGAGATGACGCGAGAGAACGCATTATCGGCGGGTCGGAAGCCATTCAATAGCGCTTGCAGGCCTAGGCCAGCATCGTTCTCGGGACGGATGTCCGACGATCAGGCGAGCCGCGCCTGCCCCATCTTGTCGTACGATGTAGCACTGCGCATCGACACGGAAACCGCATGCCGCCATCTACTTCGCTGCCCGCAACCGATTCTTCTCCCGTCGTCGCGATATCGGGTCTGAGTAAAACCTATGCCGGCGGCTTCCAGGCGCTGAAACACGTCGACCTTTCGATCCGTCGCGGCGAGATTTTCGCGTTGCTTGGTCCGAACGGAGCCGGCAAGACGACATTGATCAATATCGTCTGCGGGATCGTCAATGCAACAGCCGGCAGCGTCATGGTCGATGGGCATGATATTGCGCGTGACTATCGCGTCACGCGTTCGCTGATCGGGCTGGTGCCGCAGGAATTGCACACCGATGCGTTCGAGACCGTATGGGCGACGACGAATTTCAGTCGCGGCCTGTTCGGCAAGGCGCCGAATCCGGGGCACATCGAAAAAGTGTTGCGCGACCTGTCGTTGTGGAACAAAAAGGACAGCAAGATCATGGCGCTGTCGGGCGGCATGAAACGCCGCGTGCTGATCGCCAAGGCGCTGTCGCACGAACCGAAAGTCTTGTTTCTCGACGAGCCGACCGCCGGCGTCGATGTCGAGTTGCGCCATGACATGTGGCAGATGGTGCGCGGCCTGCGCGAGAGTGGCGTGACGATCATCCTGACCACGCATTACATCGAAGAAGCACAGGAGATGGCCGACCGCATCGGCGTGATCAACAAGGGCGAGCTGATCGTCGTCGAAGAAAAGGCCGTGCTGATGCGCAAGCTTGGCAAAAAACAGTTGACGCTGACGCTGCAGAACCGCCTG
>Ga0207695_10003723_pt1 | contig 21226 bp, 15 predicted proteins | sample KBSC54metaG_FD_184354 | JGI IMG/M metagenome (GOLD analysis project Ga0207695, IMG submission 184354) | Corn rhizosphere microbial communities from Kellogg Biological Station, Michigan, USA - KBS C5-4 metaG (SPAdes) (version 2) | ecosystem: Host-associated > Plants > Roots > Rhizosphere > Soil...
TGCCCTCCGCCCGTCGATCCAGTTTCGGCTGGCGCCGCGCGGGGCGGAGGGCAGGCGAGCGCCCGCGGCGGTGGGCGCCAGCTTCTCGGACAGCAGCAGCACGCCGTCGTCCTTCAGCTTGCGCTCGAACGCCGCCAGCTTCTCGCGCGCGGCCGGGGGGACGGGCGTACCGGCCTCGGTGGCCGCGTCGCCTTTGCGCAGCAGCAGGAATCGCGCGCTGGCCTGCTCGGCGGGCGCGGGCATCACGCCCAGGTCCCAGGGCTCGACGACGGGCCCGATCTCGATCTCGCTGTCGCCGAGGATGTCGGCCAGCTGGGCCGCGTGCTCGATGGCGTCGTCCATCGTGCCGGTGCGGATCATGTAGCAGCCGGCCACCAGCTGGTTGCCGCCGTCGCGCCCGAACGGGCCCTTCGTCACCTCGCGGCGGCCCCCCTTCACGGTCAGCCGCGCGCGGCGGGCGCTGCGGTGCAGGCCCGCGCCGTTCTCGAACACGCCGTTCGCCAGGGACTCCCGCACCAGCGCGCCCATCTCGGTGATGATGCGCTCGTCGGGCCGCTCGCCAGCCTCCATCTTCTCGTCCACCTTGTGCATGACGATGAATCGCATGCGCGCATCTTATGAGATCGCTCGGCGATCGCGGCGCGGGAATTTACTCGCAGGTGCAGCCGGAGTTCTGCCGGACGTCGCTGGCCTTCTGGGCCAGATCGATGTCGCCCGCGACGGAGAGCGGCCCGCAGCTGGTGGGCAGGGTGATCATGAAGTGCACGCTCACGTCGCGCACATAGTCGGGCGTGACCAGCACGGGGTAATCGGCCGGGCCGCCGTCGGCGCGGGTCACGTCGTACTGGAACATGCTCATCGCGGCGCCGCTCTTCGTGCAGGTGCTGTCGCCGCTCGCCGGCTCCATCGCGTTCAGCATCCCGTGGCCGATGCCCGCCTTCAGGGAACGCAGATCGCTCAGCGGGGTCAGGTACAGCAGGATGGGGACGCCGTTCACGTTGCAGTTCAGGATGGGACCCTGCGACGCCAGCAGCTGGTTGCTGGGCCCCACGACGGTCGCGGCAGACAGGAAACATCCGGCGGGGATCGAGACGCCGCCGCCGGGCGACAGCGTGAACTGCATGGGCGGGTTGTTGCCCACCGAGGTCATCACGGTGCCGGAGATCAGCCGCGTGTTCAGCGTCGACAGATCGCAGGTGCCGCACGGCTGACAGGCGGTCACGGTCATCGCGAGCGCGGCGACGATCGACGGCCACGCGCGCGCCACCACGCGCACCGCCGTCCGGGGGTTCGGGGGAACCCTGGCTTCACCGGCCAACACGCGGCCTATTCTAACCATGGGCGCCACCCTTTGGCTGGGCGTCTTACAAAACGCGCGGTTCCGGCTCCCCCACGGCCTGGCCGGTCCTGGATCGGTACCTCGGTGCGCGACCTCGCTGAACCGCCGCCGCCTGGGCCGGCCCTCGCTCCGTGCCTCGGCGCGCTATCGGTGGCCGCTACCTCGACGCGTCGGGCGTGCCGGGCAGCACCTTCAGGACGCGCTTGCGCGGCCGCGGTACCCCATGCGCGTCCAGCCAGTTGATCAAGGTGCGGCGCGAAACCCCCAGCGTCCTGGCGGCTCGCGTCTGGTTGCCGGCCTGCGCCTTCAGCGCGGCGAGGATCCGCTCACGCATCCCGGCATCGTCGGCGCCGCGACCCCCGCTCCGGCCCCCAGGACCCAGGGGGGCCGCGACCGGCAGGCCCACGGTAACGGCGCGCGCGGCCAGCATCAGATCGCGCGGCTCGATGCGGCCCTCCTCGCACAGCAGGGCCGCCCGTTCGATCACGTTGCGAAGCTCGCGGAAGTTGCCCGACCAGGAATGGCCGCGCAGGTCATGGCGGGCGGCGTCGCTGAGGACGGGCGGCGCGAGGCCGTCGAGCACCGCCAGCTCGACCAGGAACTGCTCCGCGGCGGGCAGGATCTCGGCCGGCCGCTCCCGCAGCGGCGGCAGGTTCAGCCGGATCCCGTCCAGCCGGAACAGCAGATCCGCGCGAAAGCGCCCCGCGGCCACGTCGACCTCGATGGCGCGGTTCGTGGCCGCCACGAACCGGACGTCGACCTCCCGCGGCGCCAGGGCGCCCAGGCGATGGACGGCGCGGGTCTCGATCACGCGCAACAGCTTCGCCTGCGCGCCCAGGGAAAGCTCGCCCAGCTCGTCCAGGAAGAACGTGCCGCCGTCGGCCGCCTCGATCAAGCCCGGCTTGTAACTCTCGGCGCCGGTGAAGGCGCCGCGCTGATGACCGAACAGCTCGCTCTCCAGCAGGCCGTCGGAGATGGCGGCGCAGTTCAGCGCGATGAAGGGGCGAGCGGCGCGGGGTGACAGCTCGTGCAGCCGGCGGGCCAGCACATCCTTGCCGACGCCCGTCTCGCCGGTGATGACGACGCTGACGCGGGACCGCGCCACCCGATGCACCAGCGCGTCGTCGTCGCGCACGGCACGGATGACCGGGCGCTGCTGAGCCGAGCCCCCCGCGGGCGCTGGAGAGCTCGTCTCGGCCAGGCGAGGCGGCGCGCACGGCTCCGGACGCTGACGTCCTGTCGCCGCATCTTCCGCCACGTCCTCGTGCGCCGGTTTCATGTCGCTCGCGGTCGGCGGGTGGCCCGCCAACAGGTGGTACGCAGCGACGAACGAAACCTGACGGCAAATCCGCGGCAAAAGCAGCGACGACGCGGGGAACCCACGTCGTCGACCAGATCGTCGGGCAGGCCGTCACGGGGACGGCCGTCGAAATGGACGGGCCCACCCCACCGTGATACTGCTCGGGCGGCACGAACCAGGAGGTGGCGCATCGAGGCACGGCCGGCCGACGAAAACGCGGGGGGGAAACGTTTTCGTGTCAGCCGCAGCGGGTTCGCCGCGTATCTGGCCAGTGTGATTGTTCTCGCGGCGCCGGCTTGCCAGAAACAATCGCCGCGCGTGGACGGGGGCGCGCCCAGCGCGGAGCCGGTCCGCGTCGGTTGGGCTGGCTGTAAGCGTGTACGCACAGGTCCGCGGTGTGAGCTGGACCGCGACCGGACGCTCACGCTCTGGATCTCCGAGCGCGACTGGCAGCGGCGCACCTGGGCGGTGGCGAGCGACAGCGCCCCGCTGGCGCCGCGCATCGAGACCGGGATCGACGGGGGCACCCGGCTGACGGTCCCGGTGCCGGCGGGGGCGCGCGCGGTCCAGCTGCGCGCCGACACGGGACCGCCGCGCTGGTCGCTCGACCTCGCCGGCGGCACAGCCGACGCCAGCGTCGGGCAGGAGGAGATCGCCCGCCTGGTCGCGCTCGGTCGCACGGGCAAGTACGCCGACGCGCTGGTCGGCCTGACGCGCTTCCGCGAGACGGCCGGGCCGGCCGACCGCGGACCCGCCGACGCGGCCATCGGGCGGATGGCGCTGGGGCTGGGGGACGTGGACCGCGCCGAGCCCGCCTTTCGCGCCTCGATCGCGGCGGCGAAGGTCGAGCAGCGCGTCTCGGACGTGGTCCGCGACGGCGAGGCGCTGCTGTGGGCGTACGTGGTGCGCCAGCAGCGCTACGCGGACGCGCGCAAGCTGCTGGAGGAGACGAAGCCGTACGCCGACCAGTACCCCGAGGGGCAGGTCTGGCTGGACGGCGAGGCTGGCCTGCTCGCTGCCGACACCGCCGACGTGCGCACCGCGCTCGACCGATATCACGCGGCGCAGGTGGGTGCGCGGCGGCTGGGCCTGTCGCGGCTGGAGCAGAGCGCCGCCGACGAGGTGGCGCGCGTGCTGACGCGCGTGGGCCGCGCCGAGGAGGCGGCGACGATCCAGAAGGCGTTGCCGCCGCCCGCCGATTCGTGCGCGCGGGCGACGCGCGCCTTGAACCTCAGCGATTCGCTGATGGCGCTGGCGGCGCAGCGGTCGTCCCCCGGGGCGGGGGCGAACGCGGAGGTCGCGGCGGCGCTGGCCGCGGCGCAGACGGCGACCGACGCCTGCCCCGACGCCGATCGGCGGCTGCTGGCCACCGTGAACGCCGCCGGGTGGGCGATCGAGGTGGGCGACGACGCGCGCGCCGCGCCGCTGGTCGAGCGGTTGCGGGCGACGCCGCCCCCCCAGGATCTGCTGCGGTCGTGCCTGCGCGCCGACGTGATCGGGCGCTGGCTGCTGCGCCGGGGCGAGCCGGCGGCGGCGCTGGCGACGTTCGAGGCCCAGCTGCCCGCGGCGCGCGGACGCGGCTTGCTGGACGAGACGTTCCGGGCCGAGGTGGGGGCGGGGCGCGCGCTGCTGGCGCTGGGACGCCGTCGCGCCGCCGTGTCGCGCCTGCAGGCCGCGCGGCGCCTGCTGGAGGAGATGCTGCGGGGCATTCCCATCGGCGAGGGGCGGGGCAGCTTCCTGGATGGGCACGACGCGGGGGTGCGCACGCTGGTGCAGGCGCTGGTGGACGGCGGCGCCGCGGGCCAGGCGATGGACGTCGCGCGCTGGAGCCGCTCGGTCGAGCTGGCGCACGCGGCGCGCGTCGATCGGCTGGCGAACCTGTCGCCCGTGGCGCATCGCCGCTGGGACGCCGCCCTCGAGCGGTACCAGCACATCCGCCGCGACATCGAGCGCGAGGCCGAGGAGGACTGGAAGCAACCCCGCGCGGCGCTGGCCCGCCTGCGGACCGAGCGCGAGGCGCGCGCGCAGCAGGCGCGGGCGGCGCTGGACGACGCCTATCGCTTGCTGGCCGACGGCAGCGACGGGACGCCGGACAGGCCGCTGGCCGGGAAGCTGGCGGCGCCGGGGCCGGGCGATCTGTTCGTGGCGTTCTTCCCGGGAATGGACGGCTGGTTCGTGCTGGCGGCGACGTCGGACACCGTCGTGGCGCACGCCGTTCCGGCCGCCGTGTTTGCCTCGACCAGCGCGGCGGCGCAGGCGCTGGCGCCTCTCGGGCCCCAGCTGGCCCAGGCGCGGCGCTTGCGTCTGTTCCCGTACGGAGCCGCCGATCGGGTGTCGTGGCAGGCGGTGGCGTGGAACGGGCGCCCCCTGCTGGCGTCGTTCGAGGTGGAATACGGCCTGGACGTGGGAGAGCGGACCGCCCGGCCGGGCGCGCCCGCCGCGGTGAACGCGGGCGCCCCCCCGACGGCGCTGGTGATCTCGAATCCGACGGGTGACCTGCCGGCCGCGGCCCGCGAGGCGCAGGCGGTCACGAGCGCGCTGGCCGGCTGGAACGTCGTCCGGCTGGACGGACCGGCCGCGACCCGCGATGCCATGCTGGCGGCGCTGCCGTCGGCGCGCCTGCTGCACTACGCCGGCCACGCGCGGTCGGGCTTCACCGGGCCCCTCTCCAGCGCGCTGGTCCTCAGCGGGGAGGGGCGGATCGAGCTGGGCGATCTGCTGGCCGCGCCGGCGGTCCCCGAGCTGGTCATCCTGTCGGCGTGCGAGGCGGCTAGCGTCGAGGCGCGCCAGCCGTCGCTGATGGGACTGGCGCAGGCCTTCGTGGCGGCCGGCGCGGCGGCCGCGCTGGCGCCGACCCAGCCCGTCGGGGACGCCGACGCGCGTGCCTTCACGGCGGCGTTCTACGATGCGCTGGGCGATACGCTGGAGGCCCACCGGGGGCCCGCGCCGGACCAGGCGGTCGCGCGCATGCGCGCCGCGCTCCGCAGGGCCGCGACGACGCTGCTGTCGCGAAACGGGGCGGGGCCAGGCCCCGCCGGAACCCGGCGCGCCGACGAATTCACGGGGGGGAGCTGGGACAGTTTTCGGTTGCTCGTTCCATGAAAGGGGTGCTCATGCGTCGATCGATCCATCCGCGGCCATCTTCGAAGAGAGCAATCTGCGCGACGGTCATTCCATTGTTGCTGGCCGGATGCCGGCAACACGAACAGCAGGGGCGGCAGGTCGCCACGGCGCCGGCGCCGCAGCGATCGGCGTCGGACCAGGGGGAGCCGGCGCCCGCGCCGCTATCGATCGATCCCTACGACACACCGTACGCGGTGGTGCCGGCGCAGTCGGCGCATGACACGTGCCTGCTGCCGGCGAACGCCAGGACTGGCGCGAAGCCGCAGTGGGCGCCGGTGTGGACGCTGTCGTCGCGCCTGGATGGCTTCTCCGAGAGCCGTCACGAGCTGACGGCGCTGCGTGCGCCCCGACCGGGCGTGGGTGGCTTCTGCGCCTACAAGTGGACCGACCCGCATTCGCTGCCGAGGCGCCAGGACTTTCAGGCCATCGGCGCCGTGCCGGATCGCCCGCTGCTGACCGCCAGCACGGCGCCCGTCAGCGGCATCCCCCAGCTACCGGAGACGGTCTCCGGGCCGCTGTTGAAGCTGTTCGACAAGCTGGCCGGCGGTGCGCCCAGGACCACCACGAAGCAGGTGCTGGCCGACCACGCCGCCAAGGCCAAGGGGAAGGCGATGCCCGTCAAGGTGGCGGTCATCGACGCCACGCCCACGAAGAAGGGCCTGACCTCCCCCGATCGAACCTTCCACGGCTTCTCGGTCAGCCGCACGGTCGCGCGCCTGGCCTGCGAGGATGCCGACAGCCCCGCCTGTGCCGAGCAGGTGGTGGCGCAGCTGGCCTTGCCCATCGTCGGCGCCACCGAGGGGGACGCCACCGAGGACTTCGAGAACGGTGGCCGCACGGGCTCGTTCACGCATCTGTACGACGCGATCGAGCGCGCGCTGGACGCCTGGAAGCCGAAGGAGCAGCACCTGGTCATCAACTTCAGCGTGGGCTGGGATCCCGTGAAGGCGGATCCCGGCGACGAGAACGTCGAGCGCATCAAGGCCCAGCTGGAGCGGGCCTCCTGCCTGGGCGCGCTGATCGTGGCGGCGGCCGGAAACTACAGCGGCTCGACGGGGCCGGTGTTCCCTGCCGCCTTCGAGGCCCTGAAGGCCCCGACGGGCGAGGCCTGCGCGAAGTTCAAGCTGGACGGCATCGCTCCTGCGGCCAAGGCAGCCCGGGCGTCCAAGGCGAACGGCAAGACGCCGCCCTACGCTCCGCTGGTCCACTCGGTGGGCGCGGTGGACGCGCTGGATCAACGCCTGCTGGTCAACCGGCGCTGGGGCCAGCCGCGGCTGGCGGCGCTGGGCGTGTCGGTGATGGTTCCCGGGCCGCCCGGGACGCCGTACACGCCCCCGCACGACGGCACCTCCATGGCGTCGGCGATCGTCAGCGGGATCGCCGCCGCGGTCTGGGCGGCGCGACCCGAGCTGGACGCCGCCAGCGTCATGCAGGCGGTCTACGACGGCGGGGTGAAGCTGGACCCCGGTCAGCCCAGCCACCACGCGCAGACGGAGTATTGCGAAGGGGAAGCATACGGCCCCTGCCATCAGTGGCCCGTTCATCGCGCCAACCTGTGCGGCGCGCTGGCCAAGGCGCTGCCGGGCGAGAAGCTGGCCTGCGACACGTCGGCGCCCGGCGCCGCCGAATTGCCCAGCTGGCCAGCCGAAGCGAAGGCCCCCGCCGGCAAGCCGAAGCAGCCGTGCCGGCTGACGGAGTGTGGCGTTCCCCAGGGGCCGATGGCGAATCAGCTGGCCGCCGGCGCGGTGGGGCAGGGGAGCTACGGCAACTGCAACTCGTGCACGTTCCAGGTGCTGAACACCGGCGGCACGATGACGCTGGCGGGGACGCCGACGGTCGATCCGCCCAACCTGAACATGGACTGGTACACGGCGACGCTGAACACCGACCAGAACCAGAGCTACCCGCTGTCGATCACGTTCGGCACCTCGATGACGGGCACGCAGCTGACCAGTGTCCTCGCGAACACGTCACAGGCGTCGATCACCTGGGTGATCAAGATCCACAACGTCGCCCACACCGTCACGAACATCTCGACCTTGACGCGCGTCCCGCCGTACTAGCGAGGCGGCCACCGAGGGGCCTCGCGGGATAGACATTCACGCGGGGCCCCGGCGGGCCGGGTCAGACGCCGCTTCTCACTGACACATGGAGACGGCGAGACAGATGTCAGGGAACAGATCGCCGCAGCTGGCCTGTATCTCACAGGCCTCGTTTTCACTGACCGTGGACGCGCACACGGTGTTTTCCATGTTGGCCACGCAGTCGGCCTGGCTGGTGACGCCCAGGTAGTTTCCGTCGCCGCAGTCGACGAGATGGCCGTAGCCGCAGTACCGGCTGGCCGTCCAATCGCAATACGCAGCCTTCTGCGCGAGCGTGAGCTGGTCGAGCCGCGTATTTGGATCGATCCCCGAGGTGGCGGCGGCCGTGGTCACGCAGGCGCCCATCAAGGAACCGCCACGACCGCCGAGCCCGGCCGTGTCGCCCGCCTGGCCACCGGCCGCGCTGCCGCCCTGCCCACCGGCCGCGCCGGCCGTTCCCGCGCCCCCTCCGGCGCCTGCTGCCCCCACGGCGCTCGCGCCGCCGGTTCCCAGCCCGCCGGAGGAGTCTGTGCATCCGGCCCCGTACAGGGCCGCCGTCGTGACGGTGCCCGCGAGCAGTGCGATGGCCAGGACGGGAGGCTTGGAGCGGCTGGGCATTTTCACGCCCGCGACTCTACTTCCGAACGATCGGCGATGAAATCAGCCGGACTGTGTATCCGGCGCCGCTCGGTCAGCGCGGCGGGAGGTCCAGCGGCACGGTCAGGACGCGCCACCGCGGATCCGAGTCGCCGGGCGGGGCCGCGGCCGGCCGCGCGGGCAAGACGCGCAGCGCCTCGGGCCGACCGACGAACAGGCGCAGGCTTGCCGTGCCGTGCCGGGCTCCGATCAGGTCGGACCCAAGAAAGCGCAGCTCGATGGCGCCGGTGGGGGCCACCTGCGCGTTCGGCGCCACCTCGGTGGCCTCGTCGCCCTGAACGACGAAGGCCCGCGCCGCCACCGTTCCGGTCACCGCCGTCTCGGGGCGAGCCGCCACGATCAGCACGGACTCTGGTTCCAGCTGCTGCTCCGGCGCCACGGTGCGGCCGTCGTCCGCCCCGTCCGCGACCGCGCCGCGCGCCTGCTTGATGCCCCCGCGCGCCGCGACCGAGTAGGCCGGCAAAGACAGCTCCCCCGGCGCCGGGTGCAGCCACAGCGCCAGCGCCACGGCCACGGCCACGAACCCCCCGGCGACGGCCAGCAGGCCGCTCTTCAGGCGCGAGGGACGCGGGGCCGCTCGCAGCAGCGCGATCGGCGCGCCGGCGCCCGGGACGTCCCCGTCGCTGGACGATGCCCGTTCGGCGCGCTCGCGGGCCTGCAGGGCGAGGATCTTCTGCACGGCGCTCTCCCGCGCCACATCCGAGAGGGCGTGCGACGTGTTGGCGGCGTACGTCCCGATCTCCGCCTCTTCTTCGCGCGCGAACGCGCCGACGCTGGCGAGGAGGGGGCTCATTTCCTGCTCCAGGCGAGCGAAATCAGCCTTGTCGAAGTCGTCGCCTTCCGCATCGGAGACCTTGGGATTCGAGCCATCGCGTGCTCCGTCGCCGGTCATGTCTGGGGGACCCTCTTCGCCATACGTAGGCTGGGGCCCCTTTCTGACAAGGCAGGTGGACGGACGTCGGCGGCCAGGCTGCGCAACGTCTGCAACAGCCTGCTTTTCCACTGGTACGCCGCGGCCTGGCTGAGGCCTTCTTCGGCCATCACGGACTCCAGGGGCTCGGCGTCGACCACGATGCGCTGAAACAGGATCAGCCCGCGCGGGGACAGCGCAGCGCGCATGCGATCGAGCAGAACCTGCAGGTTCTGACGTGAGATCGTGACTGCCTCGGGCGTCACGTCCCACACATCCAGCTCGTCCAGCTTCTCGGGTTCGGTGGGCTCGTCACGCCAGGGAGACGTACGGCCGTTACGGAGGATCGAGATCGTCAGGTGCTGGGCCAGCATGCCGACGAAGCGGTCCAGCGACATGCCGCGCGATGGATCCCACGATCGCAGCGTCTTGCCGTCCGACTGAAAAAGCGACAGCAGCACCTCCTGCGCGATGTCGTCCACCTCCTGCGGCACGTTCCGCTTCCGGGTCCGTTTCCACAGCGTGGCAGCCACGCGCCTGGAAATGACGGGCGACAACCGGTCGACCAGTTCGCGGACGCTCGCCGACTCGCCGGCCAGTGCTCGGCGAATCAGCGCATGCGAGGCGTCGAGCTCCGTCAAAAGACTCCCCGGTACAATCCTGGAATGACAATGTTTTTAACATCGATGGGTCCATGACCGCCACGGCAACGAGCGGGCCCGGCGAAGTTGGTGCGGCGCCCCGCGCCGAACGGGAGTGACCGTTGGCCGTCCGGAGCGAGGGCGGCACAACCTGTGCCGGGCGCGCCGCTCAGGTTGTGCTGCCGCGCCGCGCAGCCTGGGCTCGTCGCTCGGAGGTAGTGGGCAATCATTCCGGAAGTCCGGGCAACCTCGGGGGCTTTGCAGCCCTGGACATCGCCCGGATGGTTGGCTCCGCTCTTGCTAAACCTGCCGCCGGGGGAGATACGACGATGACAATCGATGGACAGAAACCGTTGCAGGTCGGGCAGGTGCTGGAGGGATTGCTGGAGGGGGTAGCCGGGGCGGAGGTCGACGCCGGCCCGGCCCGGACCGGCAGCGCGCCGGCGGGCGTGCCCGGCCCGGCCGCCCGGCCGCGCCTGGCGCTGTGGGAGCGCATGATGGCGGCCCTGGACGTGAAGTTCGACGGCGACCGCGACGGCGACGTGCGCGGCGAAGGCTGACGCCGGCGCCGACCGCCGCAGTCGTGACGGGGTGCTAGTGTTGGCTCGATGAAGCTGCGCAAGCACGTCGTCGTCGTCGGTGGCGGTTTTGGCGGGATCGCGGTGGCGCGGGCGCTCGAGAGTGCATCGGTTCACGTCACGCTGATCGATCGCAGCAACCACCATCTGTTCCAGCCGCTGCTGTACCAGGTGGCGATGGCGGGCCTGGCGCCGGCGGAGATCGCCGTCCCCATCCGCGGCGTGCTGCGCAAGCAGGAGAACGTCCGCGTGCTGCTGGACGAGGTGATGGGCGTCGACCTTGCCAGCAAGCGGCTGACCACGCGCGCCTGCGGCACGATGGAGTTCGACTACCTGGTCCTGGCGCCCGGCGCCGTGAACAGCTACTTCGGTCACGACGACTGGCAGCGTGTGGCGCCCGGCCTGAAGAACCTGGACGACGCCGTCGAGATCCGCCGGCGCGTGCTGCTGGCCTTCGAGGCCGCCGAGCGCGAACCCGACCCCATCGTGCAGCGACGCCACCTGACGTTCGTCGTCATCGGCGGCGGCCCCACGGGCGTCGAGCTGGCGGGCGCCATCGCCGAGCTGGCCACGTTCGTGCTGTCCCGCGACTTCCGGGCGGTGCGGCCCGACCTGACGCGCGTGGTGCTGGTCGAGGCCGGGCAGCGTGTGCTGGCGACGTTCGAGCCCGAGACGTCGGAGCGGGCGCGTCTGAACCTGGCCCAGATGGGCATCGAGGTGCGCACCGGCGTGCGGGTGACGGCCATCGACAACGAAGGCGTGCAGATGGGCGACGAGCGCATCGCCGCGTCCACCGTGCTGTGGGCGGCGGGCGTCAGGGCGTCGCCGCTGATCGCGGCGCTGGGAGTGCCGACCGACCGCGGGGGGCGCGTCCCCGTCGAGGGCGACTGCTCGGTGCCCGGGAACCCTTGCGTGTTCTGCATCGGCGACGCGGCGGCGTTCGTGCCCCAGGGCGCCCAGGCGCCGCTCCCTGGCGTCAGTCCGGTGGCGATGCAGCAGGGGCGCTTCGTGGCGCGCGTGATCGAGGACGACATCGAAGGCCGCCCCCGTCCCACCTTCCGTTACCTGGACAAGGGCTCGATGGCCACCATCGGGCGCAAGCGGGCCGTCGCCGAGATCGGCAAGCTGCGGTTGAGCGGCTTCTTCGCCTGGCTGGCCTGGCTGTCCGTGCACATCTTCTATCTGATCGACTTTCGCAACCGGCTGTTCGTCCTGTTCGACTGGGCCTGGTCGTACTTCACGTACCAGCGCGGCTCGCGGCTGATCACGGGCGGCCGCCTGGATCCAGGCTCGCCGGCGGCCGCGACGGCGCCGCTGCTCGGACCCGCGAAGGGCGGCGACACGGCCCGGCGCGCGCTGTCCTGAGCCCGCGCCCCCGGATTCCCGCGCGGTCGACCGTTGAACCGTCGGGCCGCTGGCTGGCGACAGGGTTCGCCAGCCGCGGTTTCGTTCGATCAGATCGCCTCGCCCTTGTACTGGCTGACGTACAGGTGGTGATAGAAGCCCTGCTGCGCCACCAGCGCGTCGTGCGTGCCGCGCTCGATGATCCGGCCGTCGGCGATCACCAGCACCTGGCTGGCGTCGCGGATGGTGCTGAGGCGGTGCGCGATCACGAAGCTGGTGCGGCCCTTCATCAGGCGCAGCAACGATTGCTGGATGTGCGCCTCGGTGCGGGTGTCGATGCTGCTGGTCGCCTCGTCGAGGATCAGGATGGCGGGGTCGGCCAGCAGCGTGCGCGCGATGGCCAGCAGCTGCCGCTGCCCCTGGCTCAGGTTGCCGCCGCGCTCGGACAGCACGGTGTCGTACCCCTGGGGCAGCTGGCGGATGAAGTGATCGGCGTCGGCCAGCGTGGCGGCCTGCCGGACCTCCTCGTCGGTGGCGTCGAGGCGGCCGTAGCGGATGTTCTCGCGGACGGTGCTGGCGAACAGGTAGGTGTCCTGCAGGACCAGCCCCAGCTTCCGGCGCAGGTCGTCCTTCTTCAACGCCCGGATGTCGGCGCCGTCGATGCTGATCGTGCCGCTGTCTATCTCGTAGAAGCGGGTCAGCAGATTGATGATGGTGGTCTTGCCGGCCCCGGTCGGTCCCACCAGCGCCACCACCTGGCCGGGGCGCGCCTCGAAGGTCATGTCGTGGATGACGGGCGTGCCCTTCACGTACGAGAAGGTCACGTGGTCGAAGCGGACGTCGCCCCGCACCGCCGCCAGCGCCGCCGCCCCAGGGACGTCGGCGGTCTCGCGCGGGCCGTCGAGGATCTGGAACACGCGCTCGGCGCCGGCCAGCGCCGCCTGGATGGTGTTGTACAGGTTCGACAGCTGGCGCAGCGGGTTGATGAAGCTCTGCGCGTAGCTGATGAAGCTGGCGATGACGCCGACGCTGACCAGACCGGCCAGGGCCAGGAACCCGCCCAGGCCGGCCAGCACGATGATGAACAGGTTGCCCAGCACCGACGTCAGCGGCATCAGCAGCAGCGCGTAGGTGTTCGCGTACACGCCGGCCCGGTACACCTCGGCGTTGCGGGCCCGAAAGGCGGCCGTCACGGCGTCGCCGCGGCGGAACAGCTTCACCACCTTCTGACCGCTGATCGACTCCTCCATCACGCCGTTCAGCTCGCCCAGCGCCTTCTGCAGATCCTTGAAGCCGCGCCGGGTGTACACCGCCACGAAGCGGGTGAACCAGAACATGATGGGCACCACCAGCACCGACGCCAGCGCCAGCCAGCGGTCGAGCACGAACATCGCCACCAGGATCCCCACCATCGACAGCACGCTGGCCAGCAGGGAGGTGACGTTCTGGGCCACGGCCTGGTTGATGGCGTCGATGTCGTTGGTGAGGCGGCTCATCAGCTCGCCGGGGGCGCGCGCATCGAAGAAGGCCAGGGGCGAGGCCTGCAGGTGCCCGAACAGATCCCGCCGCAGGTCCTTCAGCGCGCGCTGCGAGATCCCCGCCATCAGCCCGTTGGCCAGCACCTGGATGGCGTTGCCGCCGATGGCCGCCGCCAGCATCAGCAGGGCGGTGCGGCCCAGGCCGGCGGCGTCGTGGCGCGATACGAAGCGGTCGAGCGCCACGCCCAGCAGGTACGGGTTCAGCAGGCCCAGGAAGGAGTAGAGGACGACGCACACGCCGACGATCAGCAGCATCAACCGGAACGGCCGGAAGTAGCCCGCCAGCCGGCTCAGGGTGGCGCGCCCATCCTTCGGCTTCTCCAGGCGACCGCCGATGCGCGGGCCCATCGCCTGGATGGCGCTGCGCGCGCCTTCGGTCCCGCTGCGGGGGCTGGGCGGCTGGGCCGCGGGGGCGCCGGCGCTCACGATGGCGTCTTCCCGCCCAGCTGCGAGTCGTAGATCTCCCGGTAGACGGCGCTCGAGGCCAGCAGCTCACGGTGCTTGCCCCGCGCCACCACCCGTCCCTTGTCCAGGACGAGAATCTGGTCGGCCTTGAGGACGGTGCTGATGCGCTGGGCGACCACGAACGTGGTGCGGCCGGCCTTGTCCGCGTCCAGCGCGTTCTGGATCTCTATCTCGGTGCGCACGTCCACCGCGCTGGTGCTGTCGTCCAGGATCAGCAGGCGCGGGCGCAGCAGCAGCGCGCGCGCCAGCGCCAGCCGTTGCTTCTGGCCGCCCGAGAAGTTGGCGCCGCGCGGCTCGACCGGGGCGTCGTAGCCGCGAGGCAGCCGGCTGATGAACTCGTGCGCCTGGGCGGCCTTCGCCGCCGCGAGCACCTCGTCTTCACCGGCGTCCGGCCGGCCGTAGCGGATGTTGTCGCGCACGGTCCCCGAGAACAGGATCGCCTCCTGCGGGACCACGCCCGCCAGCGACAGCAGCGACTCGTGCCTGACCGACCTGACGTCGTGGTCGTCGATGAGCACGCGTCCCGCCGTCGCGTCGTAGAAGCGCGGGATCAGGTTCACCAGCGTCGACTTGCCCGCGCCCGTGGCGCCCAGGATGGCCACCGTCTGGCCCGGGGCGGCGTCCAGGTTGACGCCCGTCAGCACCGGCTCGTTGCCGGCGCCGTGGTACGCGAACGACACCTCGTCGAACGCCACCCGGGGCTGGGCCGTCGCGGGGATGGGGGGCGCACCGGGCGCGTCGCGCACCTCGGGCTCGGTCTCGAAGATCTCGTCCAGCCGCCGCAGCGAGGCCAGGCCCGCCGCCCAGGTGTTCGACAGCAACGTCATCATCACCAGCGGCACCATGGTGCTGAGCAGGTAGTTCGCGAAGGCCACGATCTGACCCAGCGACAGCCGGCCCTGGATCGCTTGCAGCCCGCCCGACCAGACCACGATCACCATGCCGGCGCTCACGCACACCGACAGCACCGGCATCATCGCCGCCATGAACTTCATCACGCGGATCGACTGGTCAGTCATCTCGCCGTTGACGGCGGCGAACCGGGCCGCCTCGTGGTCGGCGCGCACCAGCGCCTTCACCAGGCGCGCGCCGGCGATGTTCTCTTGCAGCACGTTGTTCAGGCCGTCCAGCTTGGTCTGGACCTTGCGAAACAGCGGCTCCATGCGGGCCACGAAGAACACGATCAGCGCCGTCGTCGCCGCCAGCAGCGGCAGCAGGGTCAGCGCCAGATCGCGGCTGGTGCTGATCATCAACAGCACGCTGCCGATCATCATCAGGGGGGCCCGCGTGCCGATGCGCAGCGAGATCTGGATCAGCGCCTTGATGGCCGCCAAGTCGCTGGTCAGGCGCACCATCAGCTGCCCCGTCTTCTGGCGGTCCAGGTTGCCGAACGAATAGCCCTGGATGCGCAGGAACAGCGCCTCGCGCAGATCGCGGGCCACCCCCTCGCCGACGCGCACCGAGAAGGCGTTGTTGCCGATGGCGATGAAGGTCCCCAGCACGGCGATGCCCAGCATCACCAGCGCCGTGGTCAGCACCACGCTGCGATCGTGGGCCAGGATGCCGTGATCGATGATGCGCTGGATCAGCCGGGGAATGGCCAGATCCAGGCAGACCAGGATGGCCAGCAGGACCAGGGACCACACCGCCAGGGCGCGGTAAGGCCGTACGAAGCCGAACAGTCTGCGGAGCGACGAGGACACGGGCCGCGAAGTCTAGTCCGCCGCCGGCGCGCGGCCCCAGATTTCGCGCGGTCCGGGCCGGCGATCGAGGGCCCGCATGCGATGATGCGCCGGTGAACGAGCCCCGCGGCATCTATCAATCGCGCCTGGAGGCGCGGCGCCTGACCGCGGCCCGTCTGGACCGGCTGGACCTGGGGATGAGCGGCCTGCGCGGGCTGCTGGTGGTGGTGGCCGCGCTGCTGGTGTGGCTGGGGCCCATCCGCCACCTCGTGACGTCCGCCGCGCTGGCGCTGCCAGCCGGTCTGTTTCTGGTCGCGCTGCCGCTGCACGATCGGCTGGCCGCGCGCCGCACGCGCAACGACCGCGCCATCGATCTGTATCAGCGGGCGCTGGCGCGGCTGGACGGCAACTGGGCCGACCCGCGCGCCGAGAACGGGGCGCGCTTTCTCGATCCGAAGCACCCGTACGCCGCCGACCTGGATCTGTTCGGCCCGCGGTCGCTGTTCCAGTTGCTGTGCACGGCGCGCTCGACGGGGGGCGAGGCCATGCTGGCGGCGTGGCTGGGCGCGCCGGCCGCGTCCGCCGAGATCCGGGCGCGGCAGGCCGCCATCGCCGAGCTGCGCAGCCGGCTGGATCTGCGCGAGGCGCTGTGGGTGGCGGGCGAGGACGTGCGCGCGGCGATCGATCCGGAGCGCCTGGCCGCCTGGGGCGAGACGCCGTCCCAGCTTCCCTGGCGCTGGCTGCCCGCCTTGCTGTTGCTGGCTGCCCTGACGATGGCGGGGGTGACCGCGGCGTGGGTCGCGGGCGCGCTGCCGGCGCGGTCGGCGGGCGGATGTGCGGTGCTGGTGGTGGCGGTGACCGCGGCGCTGCGCAAGCGCACGGCCGCGGTCACCGAGGCCATCGGCCGTCCCGAGTCGCACCTGGCCCTGCTGGCCGCGCTGGTGCGCGTGTTCGAGGACGAGTGCGCGGGGGCCGGCTTCGAGGCGCCGCTGCTGCGCGCGCTGGACCAGCGCCTGAGGGGCGGGCGACCAACCTCCCTGGCCGCCGGCGTCTCCCCGTCGGACGGCGGCGGCGCGGCGGCGTCCAGGGAGATCGCGCGGCTGGGACGGCTGGCGCGGATGCTGTCCTGGGACCAGAACCTGCTGTTCGCGCCGTTCGCCTACTTCCTGCTGTGGCGGCCGCAGCTGGCCTGCGCCATCGAAGGCTGGCGCCGCCGCAGCGGCGCGCGCATCGCCGAGTGGCTGCGCGCGCTGTCCGAGCTGGAGGCGCTGTGCGCGCTGGCGACCCACGCCCACGACCATCCGGAGCGCCCGTTTGCGGACCTGGCGGATGCCGGGCCGGACGGCCCGCGCTTCGAGGCCGTGGAGCTGGCGCACCCCCTGCTGGCCACCTGCGTCCCGAACGACGTGCGCCTGGGCGGGGGCGGCCCGCGCCTGATCGTTCTCAGCGGCTCGAACATGTCCGGAAAGAGCACGCTGATGCGCACGGTCGGCGTGAACACGGTGCTGGCGCTGGCAGGGGCGCCGGTCCGGGCGGCGCGCCTGCGGCTTACGCCGCTGGCCGTGGGCGCCACGCTGCGCATCCAGGACTCGCTGCTGGAGGGGACGTCGCGCTTCTACGCCGAGATCAGCCGGCTGCGACAGCTGGTGGAGCTGGCGGCGGACAAGTTGCCGCTGCTGTTCCTGGTCGACGAGATCCTGGCGGGAACCAACTCGGCCGATCGCCGCGTGGGGGCGGCGGCGGTGTTGCGCGGGCTGGTCGAGCAGGGCGCGCTGGGCATCGCCAGCACGCACGATCTCGCGCTGACCGACATCGTGACCGATCTGCCCGGGCAGGCGATCAACATGCACTTCGAGGATCAGCTGGAGGACGGCCAGCTTCGCTTCGACTACCGGCTGCGCGCCGGTGTGGTGCAACGCTCGAACGCGCTGGCGCTGATGCGCGCGGTCGGGCTTCGGGTGTAGTTGGTAGCCCGCCGTGGGAAACCGCCGTCCGGCGCGGCCGCGGCCCGGTGAGCAATTGCGCTGACCGGTGTGGCCATGGGATCCTCATGCTCAGATGGCGGAGATCCCCCAGCCCATTCGCTTGTTCGCCGAGGAACCCGAACGACTGGTCGTCGAGCCGCTGCCCCCCGTGCGCCGTTTTCGCACGGACACCTTCACGCTGATCCTATCGCCCATGCCCTCGATGTCGAACGTGTCCTGCGTGCACACGACCGAGGTCGACGTGGACGCCACCATCGCCGAGGTCCGGCGCAGGGTGGGGCAGGCCGGATACACCCGCACCGTGTGGGCGGTCGGGCCGTCGTCGCGCCCGGCGAACCTGGCCGCGCTGCTGTTGGCCCGGGGCTTCGTGCCGGCGGATCGCCCCCCGTTCGAACGCGAGGTGACGGCGATGGCCCTGACGAAGGCGCCGCCCGAGCCACCCTCGAACGTGGAGACCCGCCCCATCCGCAGCCTGGAGGAGTACGTCGAGGCGTGGAACATCGCCATCGAGGTCTTCAACGAGTCGCCGGAGGACGCCGCGGGCTGGCTGGCGGCGGCGCCCGCGCTGTGGGCGCAGCAGGACGGCGTGCAACGGTCGTCGTACATGGCGCTGATCGCGGGGCAGCCCGTGGGCTTCGCGTTCGCGATGGCCGGGCCGGACGGCTTCTTGATGGGGGGCAGCGGTGTGAGGCCGGCGTGGCGGGGACGGGGCGCCTACCGGGCCCTGGTGGCCGCGCGCTGGCGGGATGCCGTCCGTCTGGGCAAACCGGCGCTGGTGATCCAGGCAGGCGTCATGTCGCGCCCCATCCTGGCCCGCTGCGGCTTCGAGGAGATTTGCCGGCTGCAGGTCCTGGAAGACACGGAGGCCGGCCAGCCTTGAGCGGGGACGGCTTTCCATGGTCGCCGCTGTCGGCTCCCCTGCGGTGACAGGGCGAAGCCCCGTCCCGCTCGCTCGCCTGACATTTCTGTCCTGCTCCGGTCGTCCCGCGCCCCAGCCGAGCGCGCGTGTTCGCGGACGTGACGACAGGCACCCTGATTGCTAATCGGGAAGGAATGAACATGCGCGCATTCATCCTGGGACTGTCGCTCTGTTTGCCGGTCGCGACGTGGGCGCCCCGCGCCTTCGCTTGCAGTGGCGGCGCCGCGGCGCCGACCGGGGCCTTCCCGTCGAGCGGCGCGCTCGGCGTCTCGCCGCAGTCTTCGCTGTTCATCGTTTCGGGAAGCGCCCCTCCCGCCGGCCTGACCTTGCGCGCGAATGGCACCGCGGTCTCTCCGGCACCCGCGCTCACCACGCTGGGCCCGGGCGTGACCCCGGCGGGGCTGGGGACCTTCTATCGGATGGCCGGCCCGCTGCAGCCGTCGTCCGACTACGCGCTGGAAGTGTCGGGGGTCGGTGGCGCGCCGGTCGAGCTGACGCACTTCTCGACGGCGGCCACCTACGACAAGGCCATGGGCGTCGCGCCGACGATCGACGGCCTTCGCTTGTGGCGCGTTCACTACCCGCCCGAGCGCGTGCGCGCGGGGGGCTGCGTGTTCAGCGAGTACGAGGGCTACTTCGCGCTCGACTTCACCCCGGCGAGCGTCCCGGGCACACCGGACGCCGAGGTGGTGTCGGTTCTCACGCTGTCTTCGGACCAGCTGGGCACCACGCAAACCTTCGCCTTCCAGGGCGTGACCGCGCTGCCCGGTGGCTTCGTCCCCGCCCTGACGGGGGACGGTGTCACGTTGCCGGAGGGGGGCGCCCTGTCGGCCAGCGCGGCCCTGTGGAAGCCGAACCTCGAGCCGGGGCGGACGTTCTGCGCGACGATCACGTCGTATGGACGCAACGATCTGGCCGCGCCGCTGCTGCAAAGTCGGCCGGTGTGTGTCACGGTCGTGGGCATCGAGACGTCGTCGGGCGCTGGTGGAGCGCCCGGGGCGGGCGGCGCCGGTGGGTCGCCCGCGGCAGGCGGCGCCGGTGGGTCGCCCGCGGCAGGCGGCGCCGGTGGGTCGCCCGCGACGGGCGCGTCCGGCGGCAGCAGTTACCCGATCGGCAACGATGCGCAGTCGCCTGGCGCCTGCTCACTCGCCTCGGGCCGCCCCGGCGGCGCCGCCGGCGGTCTGCTGGCGGCCGTCATCGCCGCGGCCCTGCTGTGGCGCCGGCGGGCCAGGCGCCCTGGCTCACAGCTCTGACGACGAGAACGTGTCGCAGGCGGCGGGGTCGCCCGTTCTCATGCCGGTGGTGAACCACTTCTGACGCTCCGCCGCCGACCCGTGGGTGAAGGTCTCGGGCGTCACGCGGCCGCGCATCGCCTTCTGGATCCGGTCGTCGCCGACGGCGGCGGCCGCGTCCAGGGCATCGGCGATCTCCTTCTGGTCGACCTTGCCCGCGCTGAACGCGGCGTGCCCCCAGACGCCCGCGTAGCAGTCGGCCTGCAGCTCCATGCGGACCGACAGCGGGCCCCGCTGATCCGGGCGCTCCTGCTGCATCGCCCGCACGCGGCGCTCGGTGCCCAGCAGGTCCTGCACGTGGTGCCCGTACTCGTGCGCGACCACGTAGGCCTCGGCGAAGTCGCCGCCGCGCGCGTGGAACCGCTGCTGCAGCTCGCGGAAGAAGCCCAGGTCCAGATACACGCGCTCGTCGGGCGGGCAGTAGAACGGCCCGGTGTCGGCGCTGGCCACGCCGCACCCGCTCTGTGTCGCGTCGCTGAACAGCACCAGCTTGGCGGGCGCGTACTGGCGTCCCGCCTGCGGCAGCTGCCGTCGCCAGAAGCCCTGCACGTTGCTCTCGACGCAGACGATGAACTTCGCCGGATCGTTCGTCGAGTCGACGCCGCGGCAGCTGCCGGCCAGCTGCGCCGGGGCCGTGCCCGGCGTGTCCTCGCCAGCGGAAGGGTTGCCCTGGTTGTCTCGTATGACCCGCGCGATCTCGCCCGCGGTCTGGTTGCCGCCCGAGGCCAGCACCTGCAAGCCCAGGTAGATGAGACCGCCCACCAGTCCCAGGCCTCCCACGCCGGCGCCCAGGCGCCCGCCGGGGAAGCGCATCCCGCGCCGATCCTCGACCTCGGAGACGTCTGCCTGATCGGATTCGTCGAATCTCACGCGGCCAGCATGTCGCGCGTGACCCTTGTTGGCTAGTCCCCTGGAACGATGAATCGTCGCAAACTGGGGCTATTCGTGCGCCAGTCTCTGGATCTCGTCGGCGCTGAGGGCGCGGTCGTAGACGCGAACCTGATCGAAGGCGCCGTTCCACGATTCGACGCCATCCCAGCGGGTCCCGATCGACATCTGGCCAAACAGGTTCAGGTTGAGGGCGGTCGTGTACACCGGGGCGCCGTCAAAGTAGACGGTCACCGTCCCGTCGCCTCCCGTGACCGCCACGTGGTGGAAGCCGGTGCCGAACGACGTCCCGATGGTCTGCCATCCCAGCACCGACGTGTAGACGCCCAGCTTGTCTCCCCCAGCCACGTCCGCCAGATCCAGGCCGTCTCCGTACCAGCTGAGGATGCGGGGATACCCGACTCCCGTCCCGTCACGCCGGACCCACAGGGACACCGTCACGGCGTCCGTGACGGTGTCCCTGTGGGTCCGGCGTGACGGGACG
>Ga0207695_10003725_pt1 | contig 21221 bp, 13 predicted proteins | sample KBSC54metaG_FD_184354 | JGI IMG/M metagenome (GOLD analysis project Ga0207695, IMG submission 184354) | Corn rhizosphere microbial communities from Kellogg Biological Station, Michigan, USA - KBS C5-4 metaG (SPAdes) (version 2) | ecosystem: Host-associated > Plants > Roots > Rhizosphere > Soil...
ATAGCGTCCCTTGGTGCTCAGCCGCATGACCGATCTCCTTCAAATGACGGCGTTTTTTCTTGGGGCTTTGGGACGGCTTGGTGTAAGAAGCGCGGCCCGCCCTGGAAAAAAGCCTGGATTCCAGCAGGAGGGATATAGATTTCCTGACCATCCTGGTCAAGTATTCACCTCCAATTCGCCTGCAACTTCACAAGTAGTTGAAAATGAACGGTTTTCAGATACGTTTGGTCACCTAAAAACCGAGTTTTCCGCTATGCTAAAGCCGCAGAGCCGCTCGTCAGAGAAAAACCATGCCTGACATTATCCTTCCCGGTTCCGCCGGCCGTATCGAAGCCCGCTATCAGCGTCAAAAGGCGCCCGGTGCACCCATGGCGCTGGTGCTGCACCCCCACCCCCAGTTCGGGGGCACGATGAACAATCCGCTGGTCTACGATCTTTTCCATATGTTCCACGGCCTGGGCTGCACCACGGTGCGGTTCAATTTCCGAGGCGTGGGCCGCAGCCAGGGCACCTTCGACAATGGTTCGGGCGAACTGTCCGATGCCGCTGCGGTGCTGGATTGGATGAATACGCTCTATCCCAATCCATCCAATGTCTGGGTCTGCGGCATCTCCTTCGGCGCCTGGATCGGGATGCAGCTGTTGATGCGCCGGCCCGAGATCACCGGCTTCGTCTCCATCGCGCCGCCGGCCAGCATGTATGATTTCGCCTTCCTGGCACCCTGCCCGGCGTCCGGCCTGATCGTACATGGAACCAAGGACAATGTGGTGCCCGAAGCCGATGTGCAGAAGCTGGTGGACCGCCTGACCGCCCAGAAGGGCATCAAGATCACCTATAACAAAGTCGAAGGCGCCAACCATTTCTTCGACAAGCACGAAGCCGATGTGGTGGAGACAGTGAAGGAATACGTCTCCAACATGATGAGCAAGCCGCGCGAAGGGCGATAGACCCCGCTGCCCAGACCTAATGCCTATGCAGCCTTCCTCCCGTCATGGGCTGCTTGACCCCCGTGGTGGTGGGCAGCGACAGAGGCAATCCTTTTTTCGCGCGCATCGCCAGATAAGCAAATCCATCCGCTTCCATCGCGTCGCCATTCCAACCTGCGTCTTCGGCTGACAGGACGGGCACGTTTACCCGCGCCTTAAGCTGATCCATCAAGAATGCGTTGTGCCGGCCGCCGCCGGAGATGATCCAGATCGCGGCAGGCTCAGGAAAATGCTCGCGCGCCCGCGCCAGGGACGCGGCGGTGAAGGCCGTCAGGGTAGCCGCTCCGTCTTCCGGTGACAGGCCTTCCACCGCCTCACTGCCGAAATCCAGCCGGTCCAGCGATTTGGGCGGGGGCCGGTCGAAAAATTGATTGTCCAACATCTTGGCCAAGGCCGTGTCGTTCACCTTTCCGCTGCGGGCAAAAGCGCCATCCTCATCGACGGGCTTGCCGCTGTGCCGCTGCATCCAGTCATCGATGGGCGCATTGCCTGGACCGGTATCGAACGCGATCACCGTGTCGCCGGATATATAAGTGACTTGCGCGACCCCGCCGATATTGCTGAGGACCAGCGGCGTGGGCAGGCCCGAGCGCCGGGCCAGAACCGCATGGTAAAGCGGCATCAAGGGCGCCCCCTGCCCGCCCGCTTTGACGTCGGCCGTGCGAAAATCATTGATCACATCGATGCCGGTCATCCGGGCCAGCGCGGCCCCATCGCCGATCTGCCAGGTCCAGTGTCGCTCCGGCCGGTGGAGGATTGTCTGACCGTGAAAACCCACCAGTGCCACTTCGTCGGCCGCCAGCCTCGCCTTCTTCAGAAGCGCTTTGACCGCCTCGGCATGCGCCTCGGTCAGGCGCTGTTCGGCATCGCGGATGGCATAGGGCACTGGTGCCCCCTGCTCCACGCCCCGTGCTTCTTCCAGAGCCGCCCGCAACAAAACCCGGGTCTCGGCATCATAGGGAATGGTCAGGCTGGCCAACGGGCGGGCGACATCCTCTCCGTCCGTCTCGATCAGGGCGGCATCGACGCCGTCCAGCGACGTTCCGCTCATCAAGCCAATGACTTTCGATATTTCCGGCATTTGTGCTATTTGCCCATCTGTCACGTTGAACCGCCCATAGCTTCGCTATGCGAGGGGAAGAAAGCCAGAGTTTATAAAATGCCAGCCGCGCCGCAATTCCAGTCCGAATTCCTGAAAACCTTTGTGGCGCGCGGCGCCTTTTATGCCTGCTCCGAGCCCGCCGCCGATCTCGACGCGCTGTTCCAAAAAGAACGTGTCACCGCCTATATCGGTTTCGACTGCACCGCCAGGTCGATGCACATCGGCAATCTGGTGCAATTGATGACCCTGCGACGGCTGCAGCAAGCCGGCCACAAGCCGATCTTGCTGATGGGCGGCGGCACCACCAAGGCAGGCGATCCCTCGGGCAAAGACGAGACAAGGCTGATTCTGACGCCGGAGCAGATCAATGCCAACAAGCAGTCCATGCTGAGCGGCGTGAAGCATCTGCTGAATTTCGGCGATGGCCCGTCCAACGCCATCATGGTCGACAACGCCGAATGGCTGGACCGGCTGGAATACATCCCCTTCCTGCGCGAGGTGGGACGTCATTTCTCCGTCAACCGCATGTTGACCATGGACAGCGTCAGGCTGCGCCTGGAGCGCGAGCAGCCGCTGTCGTTCCTGGAATTCAATTATTCCATCATGCAGGCGTATGATTTTGTCGAACTCAACAAGCGCTATGGCTGCCGCTTGCAATCAGCAGGCTCGGACCAGTGGGGCAACATCATCTCGGGCATCGAGCTGGGACGTCGCATGGCGAGCCCGCAATTGTTCGGCCTCACCACGCCCTTAATCACCACTGCCTCGGGCGCCAAGATGGGCAAGACCGCGGCCGGCGCGGTCTGGCTGAACCCGGACATGTTCAGCGTCTATGACTATTGGCAGTTTTGGCGCAACACCGAAGACGGCGATGTCGGCCGCTTTCTGCGCCTGTTCACCGACATGAAGCTGGACGAAATCATCCGACTGGAAAAACTTCAGGGCGCGGAATTGAACGAAGCCAAGAAGATACTGGCCACCGAAGCCACGGCCGTTCTACATGGGCGTGAGGCGGCGGTACAGGTGGCCGAGACTGCGCGCAAGGCGTTCGAAGAAGGCGTATCAGCGGAAGGCCTGCCCACCATCACCGCGAAATTGCCGGACGGCATCCTCAATCTGGCGGTCGCCAGCGGCCTGGCGGTTTCCAATTCCGAAGCGCGAAAGCTGATCGCCAACAACGGCCTCAAGCTGAATGACGCGGCCGTCAGCGATCCACGGCTGATCGTGGATACCTATGCACTCAACAACGATGGCGTGCTGAAACTGTCGAGCGGCAAAAAACGCCACGTTCTGGTAAAGCCCGCCTAGTTCGGTGCCTAGTTCGGCGGCGGCTGCGCGCCGGGCGCATTGGACGGTGCGTTCGCGGCGGTCGGAATATGGCCTTCGAAGATCCGGCGCAGAATTCCCGGTGTCAGCACCGACAAGGGATTGACATCGATCTTGGGCTGTTCGGCATTGCCGGTGGCCGAATAGGTGACGCCGAACACGCCCTCACCTTTCTTCGATACCAGGACATCCCCCAAAAGGGGAATATTGCCCAGTACCGAATTCAGCCCATAGGCCGGCACCAACGATCCTTTCAGCGCGACCATACTTTTCGGCCGGTCGATATAGCCGTCGGCCGTGGCGCCCACCGCACGTCCTCGCGCACGCGCATCGTGCACGCTGACCACATTGTTCTTGGAAGAAAAAGGCACATTCATATTCTCGACCGATATGCCGTCGCCGCCCATCAGATCGCCGATGCCGGTGAGCGATCCGGCGGAAAACAGACGCGCCAGGAAAGGCTGGTTCACCACCTGGAAGTCATCGATATCCAGCACGCCCTGATAATCCGGAGCCGCCAGGCCGAGATCGGGATCGGCGGCACGGCCGGGAAGACTGGCCGACAGTTTGAGCTTTCCGCCCTTGATGCTTTGGAAATTGAACAGCCCCTGGATCAGCGCGCCTGCGTCTCCGGCTTCGATCGTCAATTTACGCCCGATCAGAGACGTTTCGATATTTCCGCTGATCGAACCTTTGCCGATTCCGCCGGACAAGGTCAGAGCCGACGGCTTGTTGCCGACCCCCGCCAGGTCGAGATTGAACGGCGCGATCGAAACGCCATCGCGCATCGCCAGCCGGTCCAATTTGGCATCGATATGGAACGGGCCGGTGGGCGTATCGTCTCGGGGGCGCTGATTGCCGGACACGCCGGTCCCATTGGTGTCGCCCACATTCCGGCCAATCAGCGAGCCGTCCAGGGAACGGCCTCGAAGCACATAATCATCGCCCGTGGCCGACCGCGTCAGCGTGAAGGACAGATCGTTCAGGGCGCCCATCTTCACCGATGTGAAATTCATCACGGACAGGGAGCCACTATGATCGAATGTCGCGGTGCCATTGGCGGAAAGATTGGGGCCGGTCACCCGGATGATTTCGTCCTTGATCACATCGCCGGGCATAAAATTGACCGTGACACGCCCGGCAGCCGCCTGCCCCACTTGCTTGCCCAGATGCAGAATGGGAATTGCCAGCACCGCGTTGGTGAGATCCATCGACACGTCGGCGGTCGTCAACTGACCTCTTTTGCCTTGCATGTCGGCATTGACCGGCACCGGACCGGTGAGAATGTTCTGCAACCCGACATTCAGGCTCTGGCGGGCGGCATCAGTGATGGTCCCCTTGGCATTGATGCGGGTGGTGACCGGCTGGCTGGTCTTGAAGTCTTCCATCCAGTCGATGGTCAGGCGCGCATCCGCCAGATTGACCGCACCGGTCTGATGCAAACGTGAATTGTCGATGTCGAAATTGACTGCACCATTGGTGAGCTTCAACTTTCCCAAAGTCACCGCAAAATCATTCACCTGCGCCTTGACGGAAATTCCCACCGCATCCACCGCCAAGTCCTGCAACATCGGCACATCGAAGGCCAGGTCGGTGCTCGCCGTCCCTTTTGTTTGCTTCGGATCAATGCCAAAGCGCGTGGGATAGCCCAGCGGCTGCATGTCGATCAGGGTCATGATTTCCGGCATCTGGCCGTCCACATGCGCCGTGAACCGGCCCACGGTTCCGTGAACATGCAATGTGGGGATCGACGCATGGCCGTTGCGCACGACAAGATTGCCCACACGCCCGCCATCGAAATCGGCCGTGAAGCTGTCGCCCAGCATGGTGGCGGTGCCCGACACGCCGGTCACATGGGTCAGGCCTTTGACATAACTGCCTTCCACATCCTTCATGGCAAAAGTGAGTTTCATGGAATCGTCCGGCAGAACGTCCTGGTCCAGCATTCCCGCCGGAAAATGCGTTTCAAATTCCAGGGGCCCCAGAGAACCTGCGAAAATATTGGCGGCGATCCATTCGCGCGCACCTTCGGCGACGGGGAGCGGCCAATAGTGCAGCAATGTGCTCACCGGCAATGCGGTCAATTTGCCGTTCAAGGTAAGGCCTGGAGACTGCCCCTCGGCGCCCAACGCAATTCCGCCATTGGCAGACAAGGCGAAGCCCGGCGCGGTCAGGCTGGCGTGTTTGATATCGAGAGTGCGTGATGCAACCTGGTAATCGCCATCGACTTGCAGCGACTGGAACCCCACCGGCTTTGCGAAGACGCCGGGCATGTTGAGCGCAACACGGGTCGAGGCGACTGCAGCACTCACGCTGGCGAGCCCGTCACCGTCATAGTGGAGATCGGCGACTCCCTTGAGACGCACAATGCCTTCACGTGTATCAAGCGAAAGTTGATCCAGCGCGACGTGATTTTTGATGCCGTCGTAGGAACCATTCAAATGCAACTGCCGGACATGCAGAGTACCGCCCTTCAGAGCGGTCAGGGGTAACTCTCCGGCGGCAGTCACGTCGAAATCCACCGCCGTGATATGAGCGCCGCTCGCCACTGTGAAGCCGGTCGCCAGATTGACGGACAACGCGATATCCTTCAGCGGTTTGAACATGGGCGCATTTGCGGCCAGCGCGCGCGGATCGAGCCCCGTGACCACCGCTTGACCTTTGACCGGCCCCTTGCCCGGCGGCAAAGCGATGTCGGCTTTGACATGGGCGGTCCGACCGGAAATCATGGCATCGGTATCGACATGCAGGGCGATGGTATCGCCCCTGGCTGACATGGTCAGACTTGCGCGCGGTGCGACGATGCTGAGGCCGGTGGTTTCGTCGAACAACGCAATACGTGCATTGCGCACCGCGAAGCTTTGCAGGCCCGATGTCGATGACCCGCTCGCTTCGATCACGTCATTGAGACGCGTCAGAACATCGTTGCCGTTCTTGTCGCCTTCCGCGCCCAGACGGACGCCACCCTTTTTCATATGCACCAGGGAAAGCTGCACGCCCACAAGCGTGATGCGCCGTACCTGAGTTTTACCGGATAGGAATGGTGCAGCCGCAATATCGATGTCCGCCTTGGGCGCTTCGGCGACGATATGGTTGTTGCTGTCGAAAATCTTCGCGCCCAGAACCACCAAATTGATCCGGCCGTCGTCGCGGCTCCACTCGATCCCGGCCTGATCATAGGTCAGGGTGATGCCGGGCAAGGCCTGCTGGATCGCGCCCGACAGGGTCCCGGCAAATGGCCCCAGAGACACCGGCCCCATCAGCAGGCGAATACCCGCCCCCACCACGAAAAACACCATGGCGGCCGCCAATCCGCCGACGCAAACGGCGGCCCCACTGATGTGGTGGGCCTTGATGTAATTGGCGAAAGGCAGTCTCAAGCGAGCCGGTCCGGACTGGAAAGTGGGTACACTATCGCACCTGTTGGGCCTAAAAAGGGCAGACAACCCATTATCTTGTAAAGATATTTACGGGTTGCGCTCAGCTCTTTCCGCCTCTTAAGTTAAGTCCGACGGCTTTTTTAGGGCTGACGGCGGATGGCTTTGGCAGAGGGCGGCTTATCCGCCGGGGATCGTGCCCCCAACTTCAAGCTTGCGACCGATGAGGGCGATGGCGTTTCGCGCGCCGCTCTCAAGGGCAAGCCGTTCGTGCTCTATTTCTACCCCAAGGACGACACCGCGGGCTGCACCAAGGAAGCCATGGATTTCTCCGCCGCCGCCGCCAAATTCGCCAAACTGGGGATTGCCGTGATCGGCATTTCCAAAGACAGCATCGCTTCGCACGAAAAATTCCGCAAAAAATACAAGCTGAAGATCACCCTGGCCTCGGATCCCGACATCAAGACGGCAGAAGATTGGGGCGTTTGGGTCGAAAAGAGCCTTTATGGCCGCAAATATATGGGCATGGAGCGGGCGACCTTCCTGGTCGATGCCAAGGGCGTGATCGTAGAAGCCTGGCACAAGGTCAAGGTTCCCGGACATGTCGAAGCCGTTCTTGCCGCGGCCCGTGCACTATGACATCCGGCAAGCGTTTCGGTCCGCGCCTGACGTCGCGATCTTTTTTCTGGCAGCGCACCGGGAAAAGGAACGAGGGCAAATCTCTACCCCAGGCAACTGCCTCGCAGGGCAATCCGGCGATGGCGGCGACCCTGATGGAGCGCGCCTGGATCTGGATTCACGAAACCTTCCCCGAACGCCAGATCTATATCCGCAGCGACGGGCGCGTACAGTTCTTTACCTTCGGGCCTTCGCTGCAGGCCACTCTGGCGGGACTGACATTGATCTTCCTGGGCTGGGTGGCATTCGCCACCGTCAATGTGATCTTCAAGGACCGCATCATCACCGCCAAGGATCACCGCTTTCAGGAAATGCAGGCGGCCTATGAGAACCGCCTCGCCGACCTGCAGATTTCGTATGACGAGCTGAATGGCGCCCTGGTGGGAGCGGAAGACAAATTCAAAGCCACCGCCGACGAACTTCAGACCAAACAGAATACCATCGCCAATTTTCTCAATCGCAAGTCGCAGATCGAAGCGTCGATCGGCCACAACACCCTGTCGCCGGCCATGCCGAACATTCCGGCCTTCACGGGACCGGCCGACGACACGCCGGCCAGCGACAGTCTTGATGTGGGGGCGCCGCTTCAAGGCGGCATCGACACCGACGGCGGCAGCACGCTTTCCGTCCTTCCCGGCCCTGCCGCCCCGCAACCGCGGACCGCAAAGCCGGTTCGCGCCAGTCTGCTGAACGACACATTCGCGAAATTGCGCAAGATGGCGGCCGCCGTTTTCACGCATGCGCCCCGGGATACCACGCCACTCTCCGCGATCTATGCCCAGCACCCAGGCCTGCGCGCATTGGCTGCGCAGACGGTGCGGGTAGCAGGGATGGGAAAATCCGAAAGCCAGTTGATGGACAAGACCCATCAGGTTCTGTCGAGCGACATGGTGGCGCTACGCGAGATCGTTCGGCGGACCGGCATCAACCCCGATCAGTTCCAGCACAAGATCGCGGACAGCGAAGCCGTGGGTGGGCCGGAAATTCCGCTGGATCGCGTCCAGGTCAATGGCATCAAGGATCCGGCTTTCAACGCGACCTATCTGCGCGCCAGCGCCATATTGGGACAATTGAGCGATCTGTCGTTTGAAATGAGTCACATTCCGCTCGCAGTTCCGGTCACCGGCACGGGAGTCGAACCGACCAGCGGATTCGGCGCCCGCGTCGATCCTTTCACCCGCCGCTATGCGTTTCATTCCGGGATCGATTTCGCGGGGCCTTGGGGCGCGCAGGTTCGGGCGACTGCGCCGGGAACTGTCACCTTTGTTGGCAATCGTGGCGGCTATGGCAACATGATCGAAATCGATCACGGAATGGGCATCCATACACGATATGGTCACCTTTCCACGATCACAGTACGCGCCGGGATGAAAGTCGAAAAAGACACGGCGATCGGGCGATTGGGTTCCACGGGCCGCAGCACCGGTCCACACGTCCATTACGAAGTTTGGTACGAGGACAAAGTTCGCAATCCCGTCAATTTCATAGAGGCCGGCCGGCATGTTCTCTAGCAAAGGTAAAGGCGATGTCGCGATGCCGCTGAATATCGGTCCAGCGCCGATCCCGCCCAAGCGCACGCTGTCGCGCACCGGTTCGGTGCCCTCGATCGTCAGCGCCGATTTGACGGTCACCGGCACGCTCAACACCAGCGGCGACATGCAGATCGACGGCATTCTGGAAGGCGATGTCCGCAGCGCGGGTCTTGTGATTGGCGAACGCGCCGAAGTTCATGGCCAGATCTGGGCCGAGGATGTGACGATCCGCGGCCGCGTGATCGGACGCATTCATGCCCGCAAGGCACTTCTGTGCGCCACCAGCCATGTCGAAGGTGATATCGTTGCCGAAGGGTTCGCGGTCGAGGCCGGCGCCTTCTTCGAAGGCAGCTGCAAACATTCCGACAATCCGCTGGGAGACAAAGAAACCCAGCAGACGGTTCTGCAGCCGGTGCAGCCGGCTCAGACCGGACGGACGGTCCTCACGCCCCTGCAGACCACAGGCACCTGAGGATCTGGCTTATTCCAGATCTTCGATTTTTTCCTTGGGCTTGCCGCCCACTTCCTGGGCCAGCGCAGCGGCCATGAAGGGATCCAGATCGCCGTCCAGAACGTCCTGAGGCGTGCGGCTTTCCACGCCGGTGCGCAGATCCTTCACCAGCTGATAGGGCTGCAGCACATAGGAACGGATCTGATGGCCCCAGCCGATCTCGGATTTTTCGCCGACAAAGGCACCGGTCTCGGCTTTCTTCTTCTCCAGTTCGATCTCGTAAAGCCGCGACTTCAGCATGTCCCAGCAGATCGCCCGGTTCTGATGCTGACTGCGCTCGGACTGGCTCGCCACCGCGATGCCGGTGGGAATATGGGTGATGCGGACGGCGCTTTCGGTCTTGTTGACATGCTGACCGCCCGCGCCGCTGGCGCGATAGACATCGATCCGCACATCTTTTTCCGGAATGTCGATCTCGATCGACTGGTCAATGACGGGATAGACGGTGACGGATGAGAATGAGGTGTGACGCCGGGCGTTGGAGTCGAACGGCGAAATGCGCACCAGCCGATGCACGCCCGCTTCGGTCTTCAACCAGCCATAGGCATTCTCGCCCTTGACCAACAGGGTTGCCGATTTCAGGCCCGCGCCCTCGCCTTCGCTTTCCTCGATCAACTGCAGCTTGTAGCCGTGCCGTTCGGCCCAGCGCATATACATGCGAAACAGCATCGAGGCCCAATCCTGGCTCTCGGTGCCGCCCGCGCCTGCGTGAATTTCCAGATAAGAATCGTTTCCATCAGCCTCGCCGGACAGCATCGATTGCAGCCTGAGCTGCTCGGCGCGCTTTTGCAGGGCGTCGACGGCTTTCTCGGCATCCGCGACCATCGCAGCATCGCCTTCGGCTTCCGCCATCTCGATCAGGCCGGTGGCATCGGCCAGTTCATTCTGCACCTGACGGACCGCCGACAGCGCGGTGTCGAGCTTCTGCCGCTCGCGCATCAACTTCTGCGCGACGGTCGGATCATTCCACAGGCTGGGGTCTTCGGCGCGGGCGTTCAGTTCGTCCAGGCGGCGCAGTGATTTGTCCCAGTCAAAGATGCCTCCTCAGCAGGGCGATGGCCTGCTGGATGTCTTCGATGCTGCGTTCGGTCTCTGGGCGCATCTGCGGGATATAGGGCGGCCCTTTCCGGCCGTAAAGGCCTAAATTAACACGCGGGGGTCTTGCTGTTGGGCAAGGGCCCGATCGAGAAGAGATCGCGCTGGCCCAATTCCGCCGACCGCATCCGCTCCAGCTCGGCGGAATAGCGCTTCAGCGCATAGGCCTCGGTCATGTAGCCCACCACCGTCCGCTGGGCTGCCGAGAGCAGCACCGGCAGGGTTTCGATCTGCAGTGTGTCGAAACGCGTGAGCGCACTGCGGATATTTTCCGACGGCAACAGGAACTGGTCCGCTCCTTCCGCCAGGTCGCCCGCCACCGCTCCGTCCAGAGCATCGTCGATTTCCGCATCATGCAAGTCGGCGGTGTCGATAGAGCCGATATAGCGCCCCGAACCGTCCACCACATAGAGCCGTTTGGCGCCGCCCACCGGATAAGCGGCCCTGAGCGCCCTGAGGCCCAGATTTTCCGGCACGGTCTTGGCGTCATTGCGCATCAAGCGGCCCACGCTCATGTCGCGGATCCAACCCACGTCATGGGCGCCGCGGATGGAAAGCCCCCGCAAATGAAACCGCCAGGTGGCAAAGGAATAGCCGAACAAGATGCGCACGATGGTGGAAGCCACGGTGACCGCGATCACCACGGCGATGGTCACCTGGAAATCGCCCGTCGCTTCCAGCACCAGAAAGACCATGGTGAGCGGCGCGCCGATGACAGCGGCGGCCACCGCCCCCATGCCCGCCAGCATGAAGACATTGTGCTGCGCTTCCAACCCAGGCGAGAAATAGGCAGCACCTTGCGCGAAAACGGCGCCGAACAGCGTCCCTAAGAAAAGCGCCGAACTGAATAAGCCACCGCGAAATCCCGAACCCACCGAGATGGCGGACGCCACCAGCTTCAGGACCAGAAGCCCCGCCAGAGCCCAGAAGGTCCAGCGTATGTCGAAATGAAACTGGACCGCGCCATGGCCGCTGCCCAGAACCTGAGGCGCGATCAGCGCCAGCGCCGACAGCACGGCACCGCCCAGCGCGGGCCTCAGCCAATCGGGCAAGCCCGATGCGCGCAGACCGCGCTCGGTCCAGGTGACGGCCTGCATCGCCGCCACGGCAACGGCGGCAGCGCCCACACCCAGCACTGCGAACAGAACATAGCTGGCCGACGTGACGTTGAAATTTCCCGTCACGTCGAACAGCGCTTTCATGTGAGACATGGCGCGCTGGGTAAGCGCGGCCGTGACGCTTGCCACCACCACGGGTGCCAGCGCTTTGGTGGTGTAGCTGCCCAGGATCAATTCATAGCCGTAAAAAGCACCGGCCAGCGGCGCATTGAAGGCGGCCGCAATGGCGGCGCCGGCCCCCGCGGTCACGAAAACGCGCAAGTCGGCGCGGCGCAGCCGGAACCAGCGTCCTGCCCACGAATAAAGCCCGGCGCCCAGCTGGCTATAGCCCGCCTCCATGCCCAGCGAAGCGCCGGCGCCATTGGAAATCACGCTGGTAAATGTCAGCCAAAGTGAATCCCTGAGGCTCATGCGGCCGCCATGCAGGGCATTGGCTTCGATCGGATCCACAATTTCGTTCAGGCGCTTGGCCCGGACCGCTCTTGCCGCCAAGCCCAAAACCAGCCCTCCCAGCAGCGGCACAAACAACAGACGCGCTTGTGAGACACCGACGCCTTCGCTGAGATAGTGATCCGCCGGAATGCCGAAATCGAAAACATGAAGCCAGGCCACGCCTTCGCGCAACAGATCCACCACGGCCCCGATGAAACAGCCCATCGCGGCACAGAGGAGAATTTGTCCCGGTTCGGCGTCCCGCAGATCGCGTTGAACCGCGGTGAGGATCGCGCGGCCACGGCGAAGCCATTTTTCCAGGCTCACAGGCTCCGCGATAAAAGCCATGTCGCCCCGCTAACGGCCCGTGGCATCGTTGGCTTCACCGATCTCGCGGATCAACACAAACCTCCGCACCGTCGCTGTATTGATCCCCCGGATCAATACAAACCTCCGGTGCCCTCGCCGATATCGCCGACCGTGCCGCGTGAGGGCGCGGTCTGGCCGGGCGTGCCGGTGACCGGTGCACCCACATCGCCAGCCGTGACGGTTGCCAAAGACGCCGCGTTGGCTTCACCGGGCGCGGTTCCGGCCTTGAAGGCCTCTATGATGGCACCCGGCGTTCCTGGTTCGTCCAGATTGCCGCTCTTCCAGTCGATAGGAATTTCCTCGATGCCCGGGGCGACGCGGAAAGGCGTGGGCGGCGCATCGGCCAGCGCACCCTTCATGAAATCGCGGAAGATCGGCGCGGCTGCGGTAGCCCCCTGTTCATGCCCGCCCAAAGTGCGCGGATTGTCGAAGCCGACAAAAACGCCGGCCGCCAGATCGGGCGAAAAGCCTATGAACCAAGTGTCGCGTGCTTCAGATGAGGTACCGGTCTTACCCGCCAAAGGCTTGCCCACAGCGCGCACCGAAACGCCGGTGCCGCGCTGGACCACGCCTTCGAGTATGGAAACGATCTGATAGGCCGTGCGCGGATCGATCACCTGCTCGCGCGTGTCGGCCAGAAGAGGTTCCTGCTGACCGCTCCAATTGTCGTTGTCGCAGCCTTCACATTCGCGCCCGTCATGCCGCCAGATGGTCTTGCCGTTGCGGTCCTGGATGCGGTCGATCAAGGAGGCTTGGATTTTTTTTCCGCCATTGGCGAATTCCGAATAGCCGGTGACCAGTCTGAGCAAGGTCGTCTCATACGCGCCCAACGAATTGGCCAGGAGCGGCGGCAGCTTGTCGTAAACGCCGAAGCGGATGGGATAAGGCACAACCTTGTCCATGCCCAGCGTATAGGCCAGCCGCACCGTCATCACGTTGCGAGATAATTCCAGGCCGCGCCGCAAGGTGGTGTCGCCCAGAAAGTCATGCTCGAAATTGTCCGGCTGCCACAGACCCTGGCCCGGCCCCATATCCATCACGAAAGGCGCGTCGAGAACTTTGGAAACCGGCGTATAGCCATTGTCCAGCGCCGCAGCGTAGACGAAAGGCTTGAAGGACGATCCGGGCTGGCGCATCGCCTGCATCGCGCGATCGAACTGTGAGGAGGCATAAGAGAAACCACCCGACAGCGCCAAGACGCGGCCGGTATGGGGATCCATCGCCACGATGGCGCCGTTGATTTCCGGGATCTGGCGCAGACCGAACTCACCAGGCTTGCCTTCCGATTCGACATACAGAGCATCACCCGGCTTGGCGACGTCCTGGGGCTTTTGCGGCGGGGCGCCGACATTGGCGTTCTTCAGCTCGCGCCGGGCCCATTTGTAATTCTCATAAGGAATAGTGCCGGTGGTGCCGTCGGCGAAACCGATCTTGATAGCCTTCTGGTCGAAACCCAGCGCGACGGAAAGCTTCCAGGTTTCGACGCCGGACTGGTTGGGCATCTTGCGCAATTGCGCGCGCCAATCGCCATTGATGTCGACATGGGTTTTGGCGCCGCGCCAGCCATGACGCCGGTCATAGCGCACCAAGCCGGAGCGCAACGCGCCCACGGCATAGTTCTGCAGTCTGGTATCGAGCGAGGCCCGTACCTGCAGGCCACCGTCGTAGAGCGCCTTCTCGCCATATTTGGCATAAAGCTGGCGGCGCACTTCCTCGACATAATAGTCCACGTCCGCAGCCTGGCTGCCCAACGCGCGCATCTGCGCCACCAGCGGCTCAGCCTTGGCGGCGGTGGCCTGTGCACTGGTGATGTAATTATTCTCGGCCATCTGGCCGATTACCCAATTGCGCCGGTCCATTGCTGCGGCGTGATTGAAGCGCGGATCGTAATTGGCAGGTCCCTTGGGCAGCGCCGCCAGGAACGCCACTTCGGCGATATCCAGATCGTCCAGCGATTTGCCGAAATAGTTCAGCGCCGCCGCGCCCACGCCATAGCTGTGTTCGCCCAGATAGATTTCGTTGAGATAGAGCTCCAGGACCTTGGATTTGGGATAGGTCGCATCGATGCGGATGGCCAGAATGGCTTCGCGGATCTTGCGGCTGAACTTCACGTCCGAATTGAGCAGGAAGTTGCGCGCCACCTGCTGGGTGATGGTGGAGGCGCCTTGAGGCCGTCTGCCCTCCAGCACCAGGCCGACATCCTTCAGCGCGGCGCGCAGAATGCCGGATGGATCGATGCCGGGATGGCTGTAGAAATTGCGGTCCTCGGCGCTGGTGAAGGCCTCGGCCACCAGCTTGGGAATGAAGGCCGCCGGCACGAAGATGCGGGACTCGCGGGCATATTCGCCCAGGACCGTACCATTGCCGGCATAAACGCGCGTGGTGACGGGCGGGCTGTAATTCTTCAGCGCCTCGACGCTGGGGAGATCCCGGGTCACGTTATAGATATAGAAGACGACCGCCAGCACACCCAACACGGCAAGCGCGGCAACTCCGAGACCGGCATAGACAAGAAGGCGGCGAACCATTGAGCCTCTGGAGCCTCGTTGATTGGGGCTCACTTATAGTACCCTTTTTGGGTTGAAAAGAGGCGCATATTCCGTCCGATTTTTCATGAAGTCCCAGCGCCTAGGGAGGAGTTCCCGCCGAACTGACGCCGAAATGCCGATCCACGGCATTGGCGATGGTACGCGCCACCCTTTCGCGCCAGGCGTCGGTGTTCATCTGCGCCGCGTCCGACCGATTGGATAGATAGCCCAATTCGATCAGAACCGACGGCACATCGGGCGCCACCAGCACGGCAAGACTTGCGGCGCGATGGGGACTGCGGGCCAGGATATCGGTGACCCCATGCAGATGGTTGAGTGCCGTCTCGGCAAAGCGCGAGGAGCGGTTCATGGTGTCGCGCTGCGCCAGATCAATCAGGATCGGCGCCACCGGGCTGTTGGCATTGGACAGATCCACGCCCGCGATGATGTCCGACTGATTTTCGCGCTTGGCCAGCGCCGCGGCCTCACGGTCGGAGCGGCCGTCATTCAGGGTGTAGATCGACAAGCCGTTCACGTCCGGATCGGGATTGGAATCGGCATGCAGCGATATCATCAGGTCGGCCTTGAGCTTGCGCGCGATCGCGACCCGCTCCGGCAGAGGAACGAAAGCGTCGCTGTCGCGCGTCAGATGCACTACATAATCCCGGGCCCGGAGTGCCTTCGCCAGCTTGAGCCCTTCGGCCAGCACCAAGTCCTTTTCCAGGAGATCGTTGACGCCGTTGGTGCCGGAATCCAAGCCGCCATGTCCCGGATCGATCACAATTACTTTGCGTCCCGATGGACGCGGGGCTTCGGCGATCATCGCCCGGAGCCGCTCCGCGTCGGTTTCCCTTGCTTTGAGGTCAGCCGGCCACCCTGCTTCGGTGTTGAATTTGGTGCGCTGGGTGGGGAAGAGATCAATCACCACCCGATAGCCGAAACCGCCGGAGGGTGGAATCACCAGCGGGTCGGACACTGTTACCGGCCGGCTAAGATCGATCACCATGCGCGAATAGCCCTTGCGGAACACGCCATAGCGATAGGATTTGACGGAACCCAAACCTGAAGGACGCGGCGGCGCATTCAGGCGCCAGGACACTTCCGGCATGTCCAACACCACCCGGTCGGGATTTGTAAGCGTGAAGGCGCGCAAATTCACCGGATCGCTGAGCTCGATCACAAAGCGGGTGCGGTCGTCATGCTCGCCAATGCGGGCACTGAGCACGACCGGGGGATTCGCCCCCACATTGGTGCCGGGAGATGGTCCAGCTCCCTTGGGCGGCGGCGTCTTGGCCGGGGCGACTGGCAGATGGGTGGCGGAAGGTGGCGCATTGGGCGCGGTCTGGTCCTGGCGCAGAACCCGAGCGATCGGATCGTTCGCCGGCTGAGCTGCAGCCGCCAGGCCCAGGCCCGCCAAAACAACCGCTATGACCATGATTCGAAACAATTTTCAGCCTCTACCGGGTGAGGAACTCTAAAATCACCCGAAAATCTTTACGCTTCGTTAGCCGCACGGCCCCAGCTTAGTCCCGTACAAGCCCTTGCCGGGAGGCACCCTGCCCCCTACAAGTGCTTCCCATGCTGCTCTGCCCCGGCCATGGCCGGAAGATGCAGTGGTCCGGATGCCCCGCCGTCTCCCCAGATATCTTTCCCGAGACGGTGCAGGAAGCCCTCCATTGCAGATAGCAGTGCCTCTCCGCCCCCGGGCGGCCCGAATTTAAGTGTTATTCATGACCGGCATTTTGCGACCCAACCCGATCTGCTCCGCGGCCTTGCCGCGGGGTTCCGGCGGTCGCTTGCCCCCAACAATATGGCCCGCCGCCCCCGCATTCGCGTTGTCACGCGATCGGCAAGCGCGCGCAGGCCTCGGAGATATCCATGTCCAAACGCATGCTCATAGACGCCAACCACCCGGAAGAAACCCGCGTGGTCGTTCTCGACGGATCCAAAGTCGAGGAATTTGATTTCGAAGCGGCCAGCAAGCGGCCGCTTAAAGGCAATATCTATCTCGCCAAGGTGACGCGCGTGGAGCCCTCGCTCCAGGCCGCGTTCGTGGAGTATGGCGGCAACCGCCAGGGCTTCCTCGCCTTTTCGGAAATCCATCCCGATTACTACCAGATCCCGGTCGCGGACCGGCAAGCCTTGCTGGCCGAACAGGAAGCTGAAGCCCGCCGCCGCCAGGAAGACGATATCGAAAGCTTCGAGATGGGTTCGGGCACCAAGCCCGAAAGCGAGGAAGACGAAGAAGAAGACGTGGCCGAAGACGCGGCCGAGGACGGCGACGACAGCGCTCTGGTTCCTCTCGACGCCGCCAGCATCGAAATACCGGGCGAAGGCGAGCCGGATGCCGATGACGCTGCTCGCGAGGCGGCGGAAGACGCGGCCCACAGCGACGAAGACGATCACGCCGATGTGTTCGTCAATCACGGCGGCGCCGTGGTCGAGCACGATACCGATGAGGATGAGGACGAGGTTCCCACCAAATCCGAAGCCGCCCATGCTGCCGAGGCCGATTACAGCCACGACCCGCAGGTCGTAGAGGCCGAAGCCGCCGAAGAGAATGAAGGCGAGATCGAGCCGGTATCGGCCGGCGAAGCCGCTCCCGACAGCGATATCGCGTCCGCGGAAGCTGCGGAAGAGAATGAAGGTGCCATCGAGCCGGTGGACGACGAAGCCGGCGAGATTGGCGAGACTCATTCGGACGAAGACCAAACCGGCGAAGACCAAACCGGCGAAGGCGGCGAGAAGAAGCTGCAGATGCAGCGCCCGCCCCAGAAATGGATGCGCCGCCGCCATTACAAAATTCAGGAAGTCATCAAGCGCCGCCAGATCATCCTGGTGCAGGTGGTCAAGGAAGAGCGCGGCAACAAGGGCGCCGCGCTGACCACCTATCTGTCGCTGGCGGGTCGTTATTGCGTCCTGATGCCCAATACGCCGCGCGGCGGCGGCATTTCCCGCAAGATCACCAATGCGGCCGACCGCAAGCGGCTGAAGTCCGCCGCCCAGGGCCTGGAGCTTCCCGAAGGCATGGGGCTGATCATCCGCACCGCGGGCGAGAACCGCACCAAGCTGGAGATCCGCCGCGACTATGAATATCTGATGCGGCTGTGGGACACGATCCGGGAAAAGACCCTGTCCTCCAATGCGCCTGCCTGCGTCTATGAGGAAGGCGACCTGATCAAGCGCGTCATCCGCGACCTCTTCACCAAAGATGTGAAAGATGTCGTGGTGGAAGGCGAAGCGGGCTTCCGCAACGCCAAGGACTTCATGCGCATGCTGATGCCGGCCCAGGCCCGCAACGTGCATCAGTACAAGGACACGGTGCCGCTGTTCCAGCGCATGCATATCGAACAGCAGCTCGACGCCATGTTCTCGCCCACCGTCACGCTCAAGTCGGGCGGCTATATCGTCATCAATCAGACCGAGGCCTTGGTTTCGATCGACGTCAATTCGGGCCGCGCCACCCGCGAACATTCCATCGAGGAAACCGCCCGCAAGACCAACCTGGAAGCCGCGGATGAAGTAGGCCGCCAGCTTCGCCTGCGCGACCTGGCCGGCCTGATTGTGATCGACTTCATCGATATGGAGGAAAGCCGCAACGACCGTGAAGTCGAAAAGCGGCTGCGCGACGCGGTGAAGAACGACCGCGCCCGGGTCCAGATCGGCAAGATCAGCCAGTTCGGTTTGATGGAAATGTCGCGTCAGCGCCTGCGCGCGGGCGTGGTCGCCTCCTCTACCGTGATCTGCCCCCATTGCGGTGGCGCCGGCATCATCCGCTCAGTCGAATCCACCGCGCTGCGTGTGCTGCGCGCGTTGGAGGAGGAAGGCGAAAAGAATCGCGCAAGCGCCGTGACGGTGAAGGTCGCCAATGACGTGGCGATCTACACTCTGAACCAGAAGCGTCGCGAACTTGCCCGCATCGAAGCCGAATATGGCATGGAGGTTTCCTTCGAGCCCAAGGAAGGCCTGATGGCCGGCCATTTCGAACTCGACCGGATCCGTACACGCGATCCCGAAGACCGGCCGCGCAGCCATGCCGTGTCCATCGAGGCGGGCTTCGTGCCGTCCGATGAGCCGGAAGACGATGTGGTCGAGGCGGGAGAAGAAGAGATCGAGGAAGCCGAGGAGGCCACAGCCACGGCCGAAGAGGAATCACATCAGGCGCCGCCGCAGCCGCGCGATAGCGATGGCAAGCGCCGCCGCCGTCGCCGGGGTGGACGGGGCCGCAATCGCGACCGCGCTCCCCGTCCCGAAGGCGCCGATCCGGCTGCGCCCGCCAGCGAGGCTGGCACTATGGCCGCTGAAGCGGACGACAGCGATCAGGTCTCCGCAGGCGAAGACCAGCACGGCCATGAAGGCAATGGCCATGCAAATGAAAACGAGAGCCAAGGTCAGAATGGCGAAGGCCGTCGCCGCCGGCGCCGTCGTGGTCGCCGCGGTGGCCGCAACCGCGATGACGCCCAGCCCGCGCCGTCTTTCAGTTCGGACGCCGACCGTTTCGGCACCCCCGACGAGATCGACACCACGCCGACCAGCTCGCCCGTGCATGCGCCCGGCGCGCCTTCCGCGCCTGCCTGGTCTTTGCAGGACGACATTCCGGACACCACGCCGAAGGATGAAGCGCCCAAGCCCGCCAAGAAGGGCTGGTGGCAGCGTGCGTTTAGTGGCGATAAGTGATCGCCACTAAACGCTTCTTCTTATGCCTTACCGCTTCGCTATGTCGCTTCGCCGCTTGAGGGCATGTAGTGGCGGCGAATAAGTCCGCCTTGTGTGAGATGCGTCAGGATTTCTGACGCATCTCCATGCCGCCCAGATCCTGCACCCAATCCAGCGCCGAGCGGCACCAGATCTGACGCCTGGGCTTCAACGCGGCGCGTTCGGCGAGCGCGCCGGTCCTGAGATTGAACAGCGCCGGATGCTTCACGTCCGACGCATAGATCGGCGTGCCGCACGTAGCGCAGAAGGCCTGGGCACGCGGATTGCCACTTTCTGCCGTCTTCACGTAAATCTTCGGCACACCACTCAGGATGCGAAAATGCTCGGCCTTGGCTGGGACACTGACGCGATAGGCCGTGCCGGTGAGAGTCTGGCAGTCCACACAATGACAGATACTGGCCTGGGCAGGATCAACCTCCGCCTCATAAACCAGTTCGCCGCAATGACACTGGCCGTGAACCTTCATGCGCCTACTCGCTGGTCGCCGCACCCAGGCCATGGCCGCCCGGGTCCGGCAGCGCCACACAGACAGTCTGGCAGGAAATCACATTGACCGTCACCATGGGAGCCGCCCCGGTGGAACGCATATCGGCAGGCCGGCCGATCTGCTGGCCGCCCGCAAGTTTCAGAAACGCATAAGCGATGGCCGCCGTTCCGTTCGGCCCACCTGCGCCCACGCCGGTCAGCGCCGCGCGGCCACTGCCGTCGCGCGCGATCAGGGGCGTCAGGAAAGCCCCGGCAATGCCGCCCGGCGTCGAGGGCGAATTCGCCAGAAGCACACCCGTGCTGCCGCCGGTGTGGCCGGCGCCAAACGCGCCGTTTAACGTCATGGCGCACGTCGCAACCTGACCGTTGCGATCGACGGCGGCAAAACCGGTGCCGCCCAGATCGGACGGCAAAGTAGAGACTCCGAAGCTGGCCAGACTCTGGCGTACCGCCAGCACCACCGACGCTTCCGTATCGGCACTGCGTGCCGCATTGGTGAACAGCGATTGGGCGAACTGGCCGGCGCCGGTGGCCGCGTTCGGCAACGCAACGCTATATCCGCCCTGGTTCATCAGGTGCGGTGCGGTGATCGTGGTGCGATAGTCGGCTAGGTCGGCAGCGGAGATCGCGCCGCCCTGGGATGCGGAATAGCGCATCAGCTCGTCAGCCACCGCGCCCTTATAGAAACCGTCTGCGCCGGAAAGACGGACGGCGGCCAGGGTCTGCGACAGCGCCAGGTTGATCGCGACCGCGCCTTCCGGCCGGGGTGTCCCGTTCTCGTTCATAAACTCGGCTGCCAGAGACGCATCCAGCCGCACGCTGTTCTGCGCGTTGCCCAGCCGCGTCCACAGAGCGTGACTGATGGGAAAGCCGGTGGCGGCATAGGCTTCGCCACCCGACACGGCGCGTTGCCAGGGCAATGTCCCGAACGCCGATTGAAGATCATAAAAGCCGCGAACGGCGCC
>Ga0207695_10003727_pt1 | contig 21216 bp, 19 predicted proteins | sample KBSC54metaG_FD_184354 | JGI IMG/M metagenome (GOLD analysis project Ga0207695, IMG submission 184354) | Corn rhizosphere microbial communities from Kellogg Biological Station, Michigan, USA - KBS C5-4 metaG (SPAdes) (version 2) | ecosystem: Host-associated > Plants > Roots > Rhizosphere > Soil...
ATCGCAAGGCCGAACAGGCCGAAAAGGATATGGCCCAGCAATTCCATCGTATTTGAACCCCGCAGATACGGCCGCAGGGTCCCCTTAGGCCATCAAAAACAATCAAAAAACAACCGACCGAAGGGTAGAGGAGGGCGCCCCCGGGGGCAAGCTGCGCTGCGGGCAGGCAGTCGACGCGCAGGCAAAGCCTATAAAATGGCGTTGCCCACCCCGCCCCGGAGTCGCCTCATGAGCCTGTTTCTGACTATTGCCCTGGTGCAAATCATTGCGTTGATGAGCCCGGGGCCGGATTTCTTCTTCGTATCGCAGACGGCTGTCAGCCGGTCGCGGAAGCAGGCCTTCTTCGGGGTGGTCGGCATCACCCTGGGTGTTGCCGTCTGGGCTGCCTTTGCCCTGTTGGGCCTGCAGCTGTTACTGCAGCGGCTCGCCTGGCTGGAGCGCCTGATCACCGTGGCCGGTGGCCTTTACCTCGCATGGATGGGAATCAAGATGTTGCGTGGCGCCTGGAAGGCTCCGGTGGTCAGTGCCGAGCCACGACAGCAGTTGCAGCAGGGTGATCTGGCGACGTTGCGTGCAGGTCTTTTCACCAATCTGGCCAACCCCAAGGCGGTGGTCTATTTCGGCAGCGTGTTTTCCGCATTTCTTGGCGACCGTGTCAGCAATGGCGCGCGCTGGGGGATCTGGTCACTGGTGGTGATCGAGACCTTGCTGTGGTTTTCCCTGGTGGCCGCGCTCTTTGCCATGCCGGCCATGCGCCGCAGCTACCTGCGCCTGTCACGTTGGATCGACGGATTTGCTGGCGCCATCTTCGTGGCGTTCGGCTTGCACCTGATCTTTGCCCGCCGAGCTTGATTCTTTGAGCCGAGAGGCTGTCGATTTACACAGGAGCAACTTCAAGTCGCGGTCGTTTGAAGCGCGCCGGCGGCGGCCCCACCGCCGTTGCGCGCTCCCGCAAAGATCTAGGCTGCCCGTCCGTCGTAATGGCTTACCGGGATCGCTGCCAGGTCGATGTCTTCCAGGCAGCGGATATTGATGGCTGCCATCCGGTTGCCCTTCGGATCCGTGCCGGTACCGAACGGATGCATGCCGCAGGTAGCACAGAAGTGATGCTTGATCGCGTGCTTGTTGAAGGTATAGGTGCTCAGGCTTGCTTCGGGCGTCTCCAGATGCAACTGGTCGTATCCCACGAACCACATCAGGGCTCCCTTGCGCTGGCAGATCGAGCAGTTGCAGGCCATCGCCTGGGTTGGCTCGCCGTCGACTTCGAAACGGATGTTGCCGCAGTGGCAGCTGCCTTTCATGATGTCTTCCTCTTTCGGGAGCTATTGGCCGATGGAGCATGCCGCCTCGGTCGAAGGCTGTCTTGACGCTCCGCATCAAACCCCCCGGCTATTTCGTCGTGGGGCAGGCCCGGTCCTTGAGACGCGAGTCGCATAAGGTGACCTGCTTGAGGTACTTCATCCACTGGATGACCTGTTCCTTCTGCGGCTCGGCGTGAAAAGCCACCTGCAACACGTAAGTGCTGTCATTGCCCTTGATCATCTTGAACCAGGTGATTTCTGGCGGGTGCTTTGCGTCGGTGTGATGACACGACTGCATCCAGATCTGGAAGTCGTAGCCATTTTCCTTGCCGGTAGTCACCGGCACCGAATCGGTCGTGTCGCAGGCGGTTTGCCAGCGTTGCTCCATACCCGATTTATAGGTCTCGAACGAAGGCCCGCTGGCGCCGAAATAAATCTGGGTGGTAACCATCTGCGTCCAGCTATCCACGGTTTCCGCGCTTGGCACCATTTCCGTCAGCGCAGCGCGATGGTTATGTTCCTGCGTCGCGATCTTGAAACCGGTCGGCAGCGGTTGCAGAAGGTTTTCGCCTTCCAGCGAAGCTGAGGCTGCGCTGGTGAAAAGCGCCAGCGCCATGCCGCAGGTCAGTAACACGTTTATCCTGGTGCGGCGCCGAAGGGGTTCGCCGCATGCCCCGTTTCGATAGTCCATTACATCGTCCTTGTGATCCGTGTTGCCGTCTGGCTTGTGCCAGACGGCGTGGTGCGTCCCTTAGATCTTCAGCATGGGGACATCCACCTTGGACATGAGCCGCTCGGTGAAGTGCTTGTCCTTGTAGTAGCGAATCTTGTCGCACAGCACCGGATGCGGAATGCCCTCGTAGAGAAATACTTCCTTGTCCGGTCCCATCGCCTTGAGTTCCTGCGGCAGCATCAGCGCGCGGCGCTCTTCGGATTCACTGCGCGAATCGCCGCCCTTGGCACGGGTGCGGTTTTCCTTGCGCACGGTAGTATAGCCGAGCATGTCGGAGTAATCGTTGGCATCCTGCTGCTCACGCGGAGCGTAGACGATCTGCAGGGCATGGTTGGTAATGAGCGTGCGCGAGACATCCTTGCCGTAGGTGGCATCGAGCTGGGCCATGCTCTGGATGATCGGCAGCAGGCGGATGTTGTAGCCGGCCATATAGGACACCGCCGAGGCAATGATCTCCACCTTGCCGATCGAGGTGAACTCGTCCATCAGCAGCAGGCACTGGTATTTCAATGCCTTGTTGTTCTGCGGCAGCTCCTTGGTGTTCTGGTTGATCAGCTGGCTGAAGAACAGGTTGACGATCAAACGGGCCTCGGCCAGCTTGTTGGGCTGGATACCGATATAGATGGTCATGCGCTTCTTGCGCACGTCGGTGAGCAGGAAATCGTCAGCGCTGGTGGCCGCATCGAGCACCGGGTTGATCCAGGCGTTGAGCGGCTCCTTGAACGTGCCCAGGATCGAGGCAAATGTCTCGTCCGCCTGCGAGAGCAGGTTGGAAAAGGCCGAACGGGCATTGCCGGACAGGAACGGTTGCTGCGAGAGCTGCTGGTAGAGCTTTTTCAGGTCGGTGCCGTCGCCGGAAGAAAGGCGATAGACCTGGCCCAGGGTCGGCTTGCTACGAAGCGAGAGGGGAATGTTGCGTGCTTCGTCGTCTTCCCATTTCTCGAACAGATACAGGGTAAAGGCCATAAAAGCGTTGCGCGCCTGGCTGACCCAGAACTTCTGGTCGTCCGAGCCGTCCGGGTAGAGCATGGTGGCGATGCTCATCAGGTCCGAGACGCGGAACGCCGGGTCCGAGGACACATAGGTCAGCGGGTTCCAGCGATGGGTGCGGCGGTCTTCGGCGAAGGGGTTGAAGAGATAGATCTCCTGCCCCTGCGAGGCGCGCCAACCGGAGGTGAGCTCGAAGTTCTCCTGTTTGATATCCAGTACGACCATCGACTCCTGGTACTCGAGCAGGTTGGGGATAACCACGCCCACGCCCTTGCCTGAGCGAGTCGGGGCCGCCAGGATCACGAACTGCTGACCGCTCAGGCGCACCAGGTCACCCTTGAACTTGCCCACGATGATGCCGTTGTTGGTGGCCTTGAACATGCCGTTCTTGTTCAAGTCGCTGGAGTTGGCAAAACGCGCGTCACCATGCATCGACTGCTTCTTGGGGCGGCCGATGAAGTAGAAGGCGATCAGCCAGAGAATCAGTGGCAGGCCGAAGCCGATATAGCCGCCAATCTTGATCTTGCTGACGTAAGGCGCGACCTGTGGCAGGTCAAGCGCACTGACATAGCTCCAATACGTCTTCAGCCCCAGGTCCGCCGTGTCGAGCTTAAGCAGCCACAGCGTGAATAGCCCCGAGAGGTACTCGCCAGCGGCCAGCGCTACAAGCAACAGCACCACTACCCAAATCCACTTGCTCTTACTCATGAAATCCTGCCCCGAAATGTCGACCCCTGGTGGGATCCCCCTTGAACGACAGGCCATGGTGCCCGGCGTCAGTCTTTGCACTCGTGAAAGATGGCTCTACCGAGCGTCCTGCCATTCTCGCGCATCAGCTCGACTACGTCATGCGTATCGAGGGGTTCTGCGTTTGTTCGTGCTGGGAGGTTTGAACGCGTTGCTGCTGATCGATCTGCTGCAATGATTGTGTGCTCTTGTCCAGCGGGGTGGCCATGCCTTGCTGCGTATGTACGTCGGCGATCTGCTTGAATGGCGAATTGAGGTCGCCCTGCACGGCGAACGTGCGCGAGCCATCGTCGCTTAGCGCTACATGGTTGATCTGACTCATGCCGTCATTCCTGGCGGCGACCACCAGGGCGCCGGCAAGGTTGCTGCTGCCCTGGTCAGGCGTGCGATGGTGGGCGGCATCGAGCTGGTGCACGCCCTGTAACGCCTGATTGAACATGGCGTGGTCCGGGTGGGCCGCCTGATCGAGCCTTGCCGCCGGTTTGGCCTGCGCGTCGTTCTCGAACAGATGGGACGGATGGCGTAGCGTATCGAAGAGCTGGGACGCCTTATCGCCTACGCTCTTGCGAGCGGCGTCCAGCGCCTCCGATGCTTCGTGCAGCTTTTCGCCAATGGCGTGCTTTGCCGTGTCAAAGGCGTGTACTGCATCATTGCCAACCTTCTGCGCTGCATGCTCGACAAATTGCACGCCCTTGGACAGGTCGTCGGCGACGGTTTTGCGAGCTGCGTCGACAGCATGTTCCACTCGGTCCACCGCGTTGTGTGCCGCCTGAGAGACTTGATGGCCGATGTTCTCGGCAGTCTTATGTAGCGCGTCGTAGGTTTGGGCAAGTTTTTGCGCAGCGGCATGCTCAAGCGATTCCGCTCCGTGCACGACGGCCTTGGGAATCTCCCAGCCCGCAGAAATGACCGTACGGGCATCCAGTACGTCAGTGCGGTAACGGTCGACCATACCCTGATGCGCCTGATAACGCGCTTCGTTTTCCGGCGACATGATCGATTGCCCCAGTGTCTTGCTGTTGGGCACGAAGTTGTCGATCGCGTGCGCGCTCAGGCTGGTCGCCGCCACCGCGATGGGATTGCGCAGGCTGAGCGCGGTACTGTTGTCGCGGTAGCCTTCCTTGGTGAGCTTGTCGATGTCCTGTTGCACGGCAAAAGTACGCACCTCGCCGAAATGCGCGCTTGCCGCACTCACCACATCGGTGGCGCGCACATTGTCGATCACCTGATTCCCGCCCTTGGGAATACCCTCAAGCAAGCCGGCAGCACCGTAGGCATTGAATGTCTGGCCGTGCAGGCCGAACTTGTACGCGGTAGCTTCGGCGAGTGTGCCGCCTAGCGAGTGTCCGGTTACCGTCACGTTGGGTGTGTAATGTCCCTTCTCGGCGTCGCTCTTGGCCTCGTCCATCACGCGCTTGGTAAAAGCGACCGCATCGCCCATTTGCAGGTTCAGACCTGTCAGTACCATGCCACCGTCGGTGATTACGCCATCACGGATCACCTGCTCGGTACCGCGATGGGCGATAACCACTTCGCCGGTATCCAGGCGCTGGTAGGCGGTGCCCTGGTACCCGGTGACCGGATCGTTCATATGATCCATCACGCGATACGAGATGCCGCCCAGCTCGACCTTGGTGTTGTTCTGGCGTGTCTGATACGAATCCTGCGACAACAGGGCGTAGTCGGTTGCGCTGAGCGTCATTGGAAATCTTCCTTGGCGGCGAGCGTGACCGTGAACAGATCGGTGCGCGACTCGGGCTGAAAGAGCGAGCGGTTGGTCGTGCCGAAGGCGCTATGCGGTTTGGTGTTGTCGGCGTAGTCGCCCTTGACGAAGTACGTCGACACCGCATGCTGTGCCGTGATGTCCTTATGAAAAATGGCAGGGCTGAATTCGACGGCGTTGTTCTTCAGCAGCGCCGAAGCGGCGACAACCTGCCAGTGGCAAACTCCGAGCCCGTAGTAATCCTCGTCCTGCATGAGATCGGTATAGATCGTGCCGATATAGACACCGTCTTTTTCACGCCTGAACACCACTGGCACTTTCTCTTCCGGCACTATCGTGGCGCCGCTGACTGGCTCGAGTGGAACGCACTCATCATTGGCGACCTTGTACTCCACGAACCCGGTGATCGAATCAAACGGACCGGGCGCGCCATCGACCGTCAAGGTGATGTCGTAGCGCTTCTTCGGTGTCGGATTGTGCTTGATGTCTGGGGTTTTCATAACGGACGTATAAGCCGAAGAGAGAAGGGCGAAGGCCAGTAAGGGAAGAGCACGTCGCAAGCCCGGTGCCAAGTACATATCGCTATCTCCTTGCCTGTGGCGATACCGCCCCCCACACGGCCGGAATATCCGAGAAGAGCCATCCTAACGTTCGTGCGTCATGCGTGGAGCGCCCTGGTGGTGGGCTTCACGTTCCGCCTGCCGCTCGGCCCGATGCTCCTTGATGACCTCCATAATGTGACCGTGGCGTTCCAACTGCGCTTTTTGATCGTCAACGAGGCTGCTGAGCATTTCCAGCGATGCGCTGCTGCCCTTGACCGGCGTGGCAGCAGCCTCGGAAGTGGGGACACCGGTAATCCGCTTGAGTGGCGAATCGATCTCACCTTGCACGGCGTACGTATGTGCTTTGTCTTCGCTCAGAATGACATGGTCGATCTTGGTCAAGCCTTCGTGCCGCGCCGCAACGGTCAGTGCGGCAGCCAGGTTCTCGCTATGCTGGCCGGAACTTCGCTGCTGCTGTGCATCCAGACGCTGCACGGCGCCGAGTGCTTGTTTGTAAAGCTCGTGATCGGGATGCGTGGCCTGATCCAACTGCGCACCGGCAGTGCCGGCATGGATATCGTGATGAATGGCATGAAGCGTTTGCGCATCGGCAACCCCGTTGGCGCGCAGCTGGCGATCCTCCTGGAACCGGCTGAGCGCAGCCGCGGTGAGCGTGTCGAACTCACCATTGATCGGTAGTGCACGGCCCTGCACTTGGCCATAGCCAAGTCGGTTGAGGTCAGCTTGAAGTCTGCGTACGTCTTCGCCGCGTGCGCCTGGCTCCAGCGCAACACCTGGTGACGCGACGTCGCGCTCACGTGGATTTCGGGCTTCGGTGGAATGTTGAGCAGTGCTTGCCGCCGCGTCCGCGGCGCCTGGTCCATGCAAGGGCTTGCGCACCTGGAACTCCGGCTTGGCGCGCAACGCTCCGACGATTTCGAAGTCGCCGCCGTTCCAGTAACCGCCGGGGCGTGTTCCAGTCGTTACCAGGGCTGGGCCGGTGCTGACCTGGGAGCCGAAGAACTGGATATTCCCCTGAGCATCGTAGCCGCGAAAGATACCGACATGCTGCCCATGCTTGCTGCGGAACATGATGATGTCGCCTTCCTGCAGGGCGCCGTGCGGTTTGCTCGCATCGGTCGCGGAAACGACATCGAAATGTTGCCGCGCATACGGCGTAGCCTGGTGGCCGTTGAATAACTTCGAGGTGGCGAAAGGCTCGGTGCCGACGTCGTAGCCCGCGTTGCGCAACCCGCGCCAGACGAGCGAGGAGCAATCCACGCCGCGTAAACCATCGCCATCCATATCCTTCTCGGTACGGCTCGTGTCGGAACGGCCATTGGGAGAATGGTTCTTCAGTGCGACATCGCCGCGACCATACTCGTAACGTCGCCCTTCCTGCGTGAAGTGGCGATATGCTTCTTCAAAGATCTCGCGACCCATACAGCCTCCAGCTATCGATCGATCAGTATCGTCAAAGCCCGTTCGAAAATTCGCTAAAATTCTCTGCCTTCACCCAACCTGTTGCACAGGTGCCGGTGTAGCTGCCATCGGCACTTCTATGACAAGGGGCGCCTTGCACGGGCGTAGTCCAGTCGACTGGTAAATTCCCTGGCCCGCATGCCACCTTGCCGTTGCAAGCCTTCACGCTGTCGCGGGGTATGGCTTTGAGGTAATACCAGACAACATCGTTGTGGCCGCTTATGCGTGCTTCTGCTGTCGTACAAACCAGTTGTTCGTCGTGCAACTTCGCCACAACCCGACCATTGGGGAAACCATCCTGCACGACGATCGTTTGCGAATCTGTGGCGTAGACCATGCCGTAGAAACCATGCGCTCCACAGCCGGCAGGATAGGTGGCGATCTCGAAATCTCCGTAGGTGCATTGGAGATCCCAGCCTCTTTTCTGGCGAGTGCAGAGAGCTCCCTGCAATCGGGAAACCGAATCGGGCAGATCCTTTACCTGGTCCTGCGCAGCCGGCCTAACAGGGCCGGCTGCGCCCATAGGTGCAGGTCCAGGCAACGCATGCGCAGCGCCAAGAGCGCAAAGCGCTGCACAGATCACCCACCCAATTGTTTCGATGACACGGGTCGAACACTTCACCGGCATTCCTTCGCAAAAACGCAGGTAGCCGCTTACTGCACGCCTTTGGCGGCTAACCTGGATGGTACTGGCGACAGCTTGCCTAGCCGTCGCGCCAGTTACATCGACGCCGATCGGGTGCTGCGCGATTCGGCGGTTGCTTTCTTCTTGCCGCTGCCCTTGCGGTTTTCGTAGAAGAGCTCGAGCCATTGCTCAGGCCGCAGGTCGTCGGATTTGACGCCCAATGCGTTGGCTCGCTCCTCCAGGACACCGTGCATGATTTCGATATTGTCGGTCGAGGCCGAGATGACCGAGAGCGCATCGTCCAGACCGCGCAGGTTGAGCTGGCATACTGACGAAGCATGTCCCTGCTTGACCAGGAAGCAGCGCGAGCGCTCATCGAGGCTGACCACTACCTGATACTCGGCGTCGGTCAGCTTCAACCCTTCCATATAATCTTCACGGCTTGCATTGGGGTTGGGCAGCAGGATCATCGTGGCGGTCTGCTCGATCAGGGACGCGGCGATGTCGCTGGCCAGTGCATCCTCCGGGCTCTGCGTAGCGAAGATGCCCAGGCCGTTCTGCTTACGAATGGTCTTCTGCTTGTTCTTGGCGAACTCTTTCAAGCCACCCTTGCCGTCGAGGATCTTCCAGAACTCGTCCATGACGTAGATCAAGGGGCGGCCGTCGATCAGCTCTTCCAGGCGGTGCAACAGGTAATTAATGACCGGCGCACGAACCTCGGCGTTATCGATGATGTCGGTGTAGTCGAAGCCGATGATGTTGGCTTTCTGAAGGTCGATGGTGTCGACCGGATTATCGAACACCCAACCCAGCGAGTTGCCGGCAGTCCACTTCTTCATGCGCACGAAGAGGCCATCATCACCCATATTGGGTAAGCTCTTCTGAAAGTTACTCATATTGCGCAAGTGTTGCGGCGTATCGAGCATGTTCTCCACGGCGCGGAAGATGTCCTCTTCCTCGCGCGAGGAGTAGACGCTCTTGCCGGCCAGCACCTTGATCAGGTCGGCCAGGAACTGAACGTTGCCCTCGTTGCGCTCGCAATGGAATGGGTTGAAGCCTGTGGGCTTGCCGTTTTCCAAGGCGAGGTAGTTGCCGCCACAGGCGCGCACGAAGATCTCCGCGCCGCGATCCTTATCGAAGAAGAAGATCGTGGGCGAGGGCTTGAGCTTCTGTACCTGGCTGAGCAGGAAGTTGATCAATGCTGTCTTACCGGTACCGGACTTACCGATCACCATGGTGTTGGCGATGGCTTTCTCGCCGAGCGAGTTTTCGGCCGGATGGGTGGCGTGGAAGTTGAAGAAGTACGGCTGACCGTTGGTGGTCTGCAACGTGGTGACGCAATCGCCCCACGGATTATTGTCTTTTTTGCCAGTGGCGAAATTGTGCAGGGGAGAGAGACCTAGGAAGTTCAACGAACTGACATTCGCCGTGCGCGTGCGATATTTCCAGTTACCGGGAAGCTGGGCGTAGAACGCCGAGGTTACCGCGATATCCTCCTTCACCGTAACGAAGCCGGCGTTGGAAAGCTCCGCACGGGTCGCGGCAATCTGCTGCGACAGCGCTTCCTGGTCTGGAGCATAGATTGCGATGGTGAAGTGGTATTCGCCGAGCACGAAGTTGCCGGAGGCCAGTTGGTCCATGGCCTGATCGAGTTCGGCGATCTGGCTGAAAGCCTTGTCGCCAGACGACACCATCATGCCCTTGGTACGGTCGAGCGCCTTGAGGGCGTCTTGACGACCCATCGGACTGAAGGAGTGTGTGATGACGTATTCGAAATCCAGATACTTCAGGCCATTCAAGATGCCTGGATAGGTGCCATCGGTGTATTCCTTGATATTGAGGATGGCACCGAAGTGATTCGCACCGGTTGGCGTCGTGAGAACGAAGTCGCCGGTCTTGGCCGAGAAGCGCTGCTTGCTTACCGGCAGGTAGTCGTAGACCGGAGCCTTGAGTACCGGCACCGGCTCGTCGATACGATTGAGAATAAAGCCGTAGAACTCCAGCACCTCGGAGAATACGAGGCCGTTCGACGCCTCGTACATGCCCAGGCGATACGGTGCGTAGTCCTTCAGCACAGCCTCGACGTTGCCGGCCAGTTCCTGGATAGTGTTGATGGCTTGAAGCTGCAAGGCTTCGAGCTTGGCGATTTCGCTGGTCTTTTCGGTAAAGCGTTTGCCGCCGACGACCGGCCGGTAGAGCATCGTCAGGTAGAGCTCGTTCTGCATCAACTTCTGACTCGATAGCGCGTTGTAATACGCGTCAGACATCTGTTGATTGAATTTCTGCCCGAATCGGCTGTTGTCTTTCAGCCGCCGCCGGCGGCGCACGTCATGGACCCAGAAAGCCACGTTGACGAAATCGGGCGCGCGCAATGTCTGCAGCATGCGGTTGAAAGTGTTGTGGCGGTGTTCGAGGTCCCACTCCTCACGGCCGACAAACGGTAAACCACCCAGACGCCACACCATCAGGAAGTCGCCGCCTGTCGTCTTGAGGACGGTAGGCGAGACATGGGTGGAGATCGGAATGAACTCACTAATGGGAGCGTCTGGGTTAAACATGATATCGATTACCGTTGTTATCTGAAGAAACACCCTGACCGGCTAGGCCAGGGGATCTTTGCATCGCTTACTTCTTTTTCTTGCCCGATTCGCGGTAGCTATTCGGCGTGAATACCCACATGCCCTCGTTCTCCTGCAGATTGCGCACGCGAGTGCGGAACTGCAGCCGCAATCCCAATAACCGGAAAATCAGTTCGTCGCGTCTGGCCATTTGGCGCATGATGAACACGGCAATCGGTATCGTGATCAGATAAAGGAGGTTGGTATACACAGACAGCAGGAAGCACCCGCCCACCACAAAGAAAAATGGGACATATGGCACGCCCAGGAACATGGGCGGGCGTGTGCAACCGCGAAACATGGCGTTCTTATGCATAGCGACTGAGCAGCATGTGCACCACGTAAGCCGTGGGAGCGGTGCAAGCGGTGGCTGCGCCACTCTCGGGCGTACCGATAACCATCTTGGCTACCTGGCCGGCGCCGCCGATGATCACACCGCCCACGAGCACCGGGGCCACATCGGCAATGCGCTTATGGGCGAAGGCGATCTGGTAGCCAGCGAACACGACGGCAGCGGTGACTACTGCAATCGACGACATGTTGAGGATGCTGTTAATGCTGCCAAAGAAGCCGCAGACCTTCTGGCCGGTTTCGCCAAAGCCTTGAGCGAGCGCCAAGTCCGGTATAGCGATAATGCACAGGATCGTGCACATGATCATGGCGTTAAGCAGGCGCTTGGTTTTGTCTGAGTTCGGAGCCATCTCGGTTTTCCCTCTGAATAGTTCTGATGCGATGCGGTTAGGCGTCGACCGCGGCGTTGAAATGAGCTGCGTGTTGCGCAGCCGGCTTTACGAACTGCTTCGGTTGTAGCCTCGAAGCAGGATTGCGGCCCGAAGGCCAACGCAACGAGCGACAGGCTCCCGCTGCGCGAAACGACACCGGAAATTCGGTGAGCTCAGCGCGCTTGGCGCGAAGAACCCGGTCCTGTCCGGCAAATTCAAAAGACAAATGCGCCATCGTTGTTCCCCTGTCGAAGGTCTGCACGGTCGGCGGCGGGAGCTGGCTGCTGGCCGGCCGCGGCCGGTTGCGCGCCAGCTTGAGCCTGGCCTTGTACGGGATCGTTCGGGCCGCGCACTTGCGGTTCGAAAACATCATCCGACGATGCCTGGGCAGCAGCCATGGCCGCCGCTTGCTGCTGTTGTGCCATCGCTGCCGCCTGTTGTTGCGACATCGCTGACGAAGCGGCCTGGTCCGGGGCGCCTTGCGGCTGCGCAGGGCCATAATTGGCTTGCTGTACCTGCTGCATCATTTGCTGCAAGCCATTGCCCGAGGCCTGGGCTTGTGCCTGATTGCCATAGTTGGCCTGCTGCACTTGCTGCATCATCCGCTGCAAGCCATTGGGCGTGGTGGCCGCTTGTCCCTGAGGCTGGCTTGGCGCTTGTGCGGTTCCCTGCAACTGCGCCGCGGCTTGCGCGGCGGCCGGATCGATGTCTGCGGCGGAAGCGACCGCGGGCGACACCAGTGTGTTGAGCGCCGTATCGATCAATGAGCTGCGGATGGCCTGACGATAGGCGGCATCGTTGGTTACGACAGGCGCCTGAACCTTTGCAGGGGTCGGCGTCGCCGGCAACGGGGTTGCGCGCGGATTGCCTCGATGCTCATCAGCCAGCAGGATCGGCGTAACGCGCGGGGAGCTGTTCGCCACCATTGCCGTACGGTTGATCGAATCAAAGACTTTCTGAACGTAACCGGTGCGATAGCCGGTTACGAAGTTGCCCGAGTAGTAGCAGCTGAACGCCTTGCCCCAATCTCCGCCGGAGCTGTTGTAGCACTCGGCGAGAATCTGCGAGCCGGCAGCTAGGTTGGAGCATACGGAGAACGCCTTTTCATAGGAGTCCAGGCCGTATTTGCCGAGATTATTGCGATTGACCTGCGCGATGCCCAGCGAATAGTTGTAACCCTTCGATTCGAGCATCTGCGCCGTGGAGATCGCCTCATCCATGTTTTGCGGTTGACGTACAAGCTGACCGCCGACCACGCCGATGGCGTATGGATTCTTGCCTGACTCCACATTGACGATGTGCTGCATCACCTCGGCAGGAACCGACATGTTGGGGCAGGACATCATTTCAATTCCGGCGATCATCTGGCGTTCTCCGATTCGGCTATGCCCGGTTTTCCGCCAGATGGCGGCCCGGATTGAAATCGATACCGGTGATGTGGCGGCGGCCGGCATGCGCCTTGATGTGTACGACGATATCGATGGTCATCATCAAGAGGCGTTTGATGGTCTCAAATTCGAGGCCGGAACCTTCATTGGATGCCTTGACCATCAGCGCGAGCTGATCCCAGGTCTGCTCGGTGCTACCGGCGTGGCAGCTGGTGATCGAGCCCGGGTGGCCCGACGCGCAGTTGCGGATAAAGTAGAACGATTCGTCACCACGCAACTCGGCCAGGATGATGCGGTCGGGCTTCATGCGCAGGCAGGCTTCCATGCAGCTCTTGGCGGTGACGTTGCTGGTACTCTGGCCGCCCTTGGAGTAGAGCAGATGCACCACGTTGGGCTGGTCGATGAACAGCTCGCGCGCATCTTCGATGGTGACCAGCCGCTCGTTAGCCGGGATGTGATGCACCAGCGATTTCATGAAAGTCGTCTTGCCGCTGCCGGTGGCACCGGCGACGACGATGTTCTTTTTCTTCAGCACCGCCTGTTTGAAAAAGTCGGCGTAGCGCCGTTCGCCGCGCAGGTCCAACAGCTCGCGGTCGCTATCGCTGATCCCTGGGGCGTTCTCCAGGATTTCGGCAAAAAAACCGTCTTCCTGATACTGCGCCAGGGTTTTGGTCTGCTTGGAGGGCAGGCGGATCGTGATGGAGATCTTGCCGGCGTCAACCGCCGGCGGGATGACAAACTGAGCACGCTGACCGGTAGGGAAAGTCAACGAGACGACCGGATCGACGTCGGTGATGCGCTGTCCGGTGTTGCTCTCGTTGACTACCGCGGTACAGAACTGACGGGCACGCTCGAAGGTTAGCGAGGGTAGCTCCATGCGTTGCCAGCCGTTCCGGCCCTCCATATAGAGTTCACCGGGACGGTTGATGCAGATTTCGGTAACGTCCGAGGACGCCATGAGCTCCCGGATGCCCAGCACTTCGTACTGGTAATCCAGGAACTCGTTTGAAACCTGTGCGATCGCGCCGTCGTCCATTTTTCAGTTCATCGTCTTTTGGGTTAGAAACGTGCAACCACACCACTGAAATCGACGTCCTTGGCGACGTAGACATACAGCGTTGTGCCCTGGTTGATGGTGAGCGTGCCCGGCCGGTTGGCCGCGTCGCGCACTGCTTGCTGTGCGAGTGTCTGCAAGGTCTGGGCGGTGTTGCTCTGGAACGGAGTTGCCGTCACTGTGCCACTGCCTACGCCGACGGTGGAGGTTTCCGGTCCATGCTTGGCCGCTTCGTACGAGAACGCATCGCTCAGCATGCTGATCAACAACGCCGAACCGATGCGGCTTGCCCAATGGTTGTTGAGATAACCGGGGTGGCCTGCGCCGCCGAGGTTGTCGATGCCGGGGCTGGCCATGTTCACGTCGATGCCGGTGGGCGTCAGGATGCGATCCCAGATCACGGCCATACGGTCGCCGGTCGGGCCCGCATCGTACTTGCCCAATACTTTCGAACCCTTGGGCAGCAACAGACGCTTGCCGTTGAACGAATACACCGGTTCGGTAACGATGCACGAGGTGAAGCCCGGGATATCGCTGATGATGCGGGTTTCCAGTACGCAGCGGATATAGGTGCCACGTTGCATCATCGTGTCGGGCGAATACAGCGGTTGCGCGCTGGATACGTCGGGCAGACCGACCGGTGAATTGAGCGGCGCATGTTGCTGGCCGGACAGGCCAGGCAGGCGCGAATATTGATCCTGCCCACCGGGTCCGCCCAATGGCGAGCGCGGCACATTGGCAAATCCGGCAGGGGCCGACCCGCCGCCGCCTGCTCCGCCACCGGATATGCCATTGGCATCACCCGCCTGTGCGGCGTTTTCACCTAGCATGCGGCGCTCCATCAGCGACGGTCCACGCGGGCCGGCAGGGGCGGCTGCCTTGACCGGGAGCGGGGGCGTCGTGGGCTTGCTGGATAGCTGGATCGGTTGTGGTAGCTGCGGTATCTGGCGTGGCGTTTGCGTCGGCATCTGAGGGACCGGTGTCGGGGCTTGCGGCACCGTCAGTGTTTCTTCGCGCTGCTTGGGCTTGTCGTCGTCGTGGTGTGCTGCCTTGAGCACCCATACGGCGAGAAATGCCACCAGTACGACGATGGCGGCGAGGAACATCATCGCGCGCCGGTTCATCCGGGTCATTTCTGCCGAACGCAGCTGCGGCGCGCCGGCATCCAGATCCGGGGCCTCAGTCTGATGTTGCGGGTTCGAATAAGGATTGTTGGCCAACGGATCGGCAGCGTGAGTTTCGCGCTGTGGCGGAACGTGCTCGTTCTCGTTGCCTTCGTCAGGCTGATAGGGATTGTTCGGGCTCACTTTTTAGTATTCCTGCGCAGACCGACGACGTTGTTGTCCTGGCGAATCACCAAAAACGGATAAGTGCCGTGCACGACGATCGTGTTTCCTTCGACGGTCGTGTTCACGAGCGAGTCTTCGCCGTGTTCCTTTTCACGCATATAGACGGCAGGAAAATTTCCGGTCGGAAACTGTTTCATGTCGCTCATCTTGATATACGTGAACTGGCCATCGTCATAGACGTTGACCGGCACCAGCCACGGCGCTTTTTTGCTGTTGTGCGTCGCGTAGTCGTAGCTGAAGTTGTAGCTGCGGCCTTTGACCAGCGTTGTGTTCAGCTGCGGAACGTCGGCTTGTTCGTCGCTCTGCTTGGCGAACGACGAGTCGGAGGGATAGGAGAAGGTGATCTTGTACTGCACACCGGCGCGCTTGGCCTGATCGAGCGCCTTCCAGTCGGTGGCGACGACCTTCAATTCGAAGATGTAGGAGTGCGTCGCCGTGCGAATCATCATGTTCGTGTCGACGTCGACATTCTTCGGCTTGAGATAGAACACGTTCTCGCGCCGGGTGAGTTCCCACCCGCTGCTGAAACCGGTGCTGTAGTCGAGAATCTTCTCGTAGGGGCTCAGTTCGATCTGTGTCGTGATGCCCAGGCCGGTACGTACCTGGTAGACGCGATCAGGCTGATATTCGTACTGCTGCACTACCTGCGCGCTGACCGGCAACACAGCCGTGGCCGCAAGCAGGCCGAAGACACCGGCCAGGGCGAATTTGATTGGACGAATCATCGACGGCCCACTCCGTTAGCGGCGTTGCGTTGTGCTGGCGCGGCAGGTGCCTGCGCGGGTGCATAGGTTTGTGCGGGAACTTGTTGAGGCATGCCTGGCGGTGCGCCAGCAGGGGCAAACTGCGGCTGTGCAGCACCTGCCGGTGCAAATTGCTGAGGTTGTGCAGCACCGGCGGGCGCAAATTGCGGCGCGGCACCCGCTTCGGGTGTACCAGCGGCAGCCTGACCGGGCGCGGCGGCGTTTGCATCCTGCGCCTGGACATCGGCGGCAGCCGGCGCGGCGCTATTGATTTCTTCCGGCGGCGAGGTCGCGTAGTCGTTGTCAACGCGGTAGTTCGTTACCTGGAAACCCAGCGGGTTCTCTATCCGCGCCGAATCGTCCATCTTCAAGTTGGCCTTGTAGGTGAACTCCATCGTGGCGATCTTGCTGTCGAGAGCTTGCGTCTGGCCGGTCTGCTTTGTGTACACCGAACGCTGGAAGCGTACCGTTGCTCCCTTGGGCATTTGGCCCTGTCCACCGCCGAGCAGCACGATGCTGAGCAGTTTCACGCGGATCGCGCGGTCCTTGCCGTAGGTCGCGTAGGGATTGCCTGGGCTGCCCGGCTGGTAGAGGAGCGTATAGGCGGCAGCAACCTGCGGCGAAGCCATGGTCAAGACCGTGGACCAGTCGCGCAAATTGATCAACGCATAGTCGTACGCCTCACGAGCGAGGACGAAGTGCGCGATATTGCTGCGATTGATCGCTTCGCTGCTGGTGACCTGACGGTTGGTGAAGTCTTCGGTCAGGCGCGCAACGGTGCTGGTGCCGGTGTACGCGTCGGCCATGACGATGTACGGCACCTTTTCCTTCAGCGGCAACATATAGAAGTAGCCGCCGGCAAGGATCAGCGAAAGTGCGACCGCGGTAAACGCGACCCACCACGCACGTTTCTCGCTGCGACGGGCCAGATCGGCCACGGTGATTTCGAAGTTGGCCGAGTGCGCCACCGCCTCGTCAATCTTCTTGCTAGATGTTTTCTTATTGATCACGAGCGGGCACCCCTGTCAGCTGTCATGTCGAATGTGAATGTCATGACTTGGCACTCGCCGGTGCATCCTGCTTTGGAGCAGCGGGCTCGGGTGCCGGTGCGGCGTTATCCGGTGCCGGAGCGGGTGCATCAGGCGTGGAGCTCGGCGCTTCATCGACCAGGATCTGGCGCTCGTTCACCGTGACCTGCACGCCTTCGCTCGCGTAGATCGCAGTCAACTCCGCAGCGGCCGCTTTCGCGTTCGGCGTATGGATCTGCGATACGGGCTTGAACAGCGTGTAGTCCGAATGCAGCTGATAGGACAACACCATGCCGGAGTCTTTTGACCAGCGCGTCAGCATGGCTTTGAGCGTGCCATCCATCGGCGACGCATAGAAAGCATATGGCTGAGCGAGCGGAATTTCGGTAGGTGCATCCTGGAACCGGTTGATCGGCTTCCACGAGCCACCGAAATCCTTTGCCGGCGGAGTTCCGCAGCCGGACAAGGCCAGTGCCGCAAGCATCGAAGCGCCCCCAAGGGCTCGAGTTACGTAAACCTTTTTCACGTCGTACCCGCAAAGTGAGATTGAAATAGCTGGATTCGCGCGGAAAACCCGCGTGTCACGCTGCGTGCAAGTACTTTTGAGCACGCCAAAAACGCCCGCCAAAACGGCAGCGTCAAGTCAACGCGAATAGCAAAGCTTCGCCGTCCTACACGGAGGCGAACGCTCGAGCAGCTCGAGGAAAAAGTCGGCGGTAAATCCGCTCGTGAACCCCTGTTTCTTCGCTGCTACTGCGGCCGTGCAATACAGCCGCGGACTGTAATTCGTCGATTCCATTCAGGCTCCCTGTCAGACAGGCCTTATAAGCCGTCCTACATCTTTGAACCGTCCAATGCGCATCTGGAAAGCGAGCGCCCCGTGCGCTCGACCCGTAGGCTTACCTAGATGCCGACATTGACCCCTGGAGAGGCCCCTAGTCCCCTCAGCGAGGATTCTGACGCAAGATGTCCGATTGTGCTAGTCCACATCAGAAAAATAAGGGTTTTTGTGTTTCAAACGATTGCATGAGGCTGCGATGCAGCATCAGCTTGCCAGCAGAAATCGCAATTTATTGCGTCCATATGGACGGCCAAATGTGACGTATATCTCATTTGCTTTCGCTGTCATTATCTCGTCATTGGATTGAAGGCAATGAGGAGCTTGTAGGGGAATGCTGACAGATTATGTAGGCGCATTAAGTTAAGCCGTTTTTGCCCATCAGATACGCGTAAAACCGCAGCTTGAAGGCGGAAGAAGAAAATGCGCCTGGAGATGTGCTGTGATTTATGCGAACAGCACGGTCAGATATTCGAAATTTGAATGGCTGGCGGCAAGGTCGATGGTGCTTTGGTCTCGGCAGAGGCTGGGTGACCTTTATCTGCCGGATTCGGGAGCCGTCTTCACGGTGACATTCGACGATTCATCGACAGGGCAGGGTGAGTTTGCCTGGCGCGTATCGCAGACGGTGACCTTGCCCAGATACGCCATCGACTCGGCCAGCTGCGCCTTCCCTGGCTGAAAATGAAAAGCCATCTGCACAACATAAGTCGCGTCGCGCCCCTGGATGAACTTGAACACTGTGACTTCGGGTTTCTTCTGCGTGTCCTTGTAGGCGCAAACCTGTAACCAGATATGCGTGGCATAGCCGTTCTCGCTGCTGTCGGAAAACGGTTTGGTATCGGCCACGTCGCAGGCCTTCGACCAGCGCTCCTTCATCTGATCCTTGTACCTGGCAAAGAACAAGGCGTCGTTCAAGCCACGATAGACCTGCGTGGTCACCATGCGTGTCCACTGGTCGACGGTCTCGTCCGTTGGCACCATCTCGGTCAATGATGCGTGTCCTTCCGCTTGTTCAGTGGCGATCTTGAAGCCGGCGGGCAGGGGCTGAAGCAGATTCTCGCCCTCAAGCTTGGCGCTGGCAGTGCCGGAGGCCAACCCTAGAAGCACTCCGAGGAGCGCGATGACTGCGCGACATCGAGACCGGTACTTGCTTGCGATAGCTCGATCAGCCATGGGGAGAGTTGTGGCGCCACCTGAAAGTCGCTGTGACACTACGACCTGACCGTAGGGTGCGCAAGCTGGGGGCTGCTAATCCGTATTGAAGGCGCCTCGCAGCCACGCCATTTGGGTCTTCCCGTGAGGCCCGTCATAGCCGACGACATCGAAACGACAGGCGCGGTGCGCGTGCTTCGGATGGGCTGCCAGCCATTTTTGCGCGGCAAGGATCACCTTGTTTCGCTTGGCTGATGTAACGGAGTCGAACGCGCTGCCACAGCGTGCGCTTTGCCGGTAGCGCACTTCGACGAAGACGACAGTCTGGCGGTCGAGCATGATCAGATCGAGCTCGCCATGGCGTGTGTGATAGTTGCGGGCAAGCAGCACAAGGCCGGCGGCCTGCAGCGTGGCATACGCCCGATCTTCAAAGACATTGCCGGTCGAACGCATGGTCCCTTTGCCTTGTGCGACAGCCTCACTGTATTGAGTCAATCTTCGGGATGCGTGTCGAGTCGGCGCGGCAGAAGCGAGAGCTACACGTGGAGATGTGCTGTGCGTCGGTGTTCTTCGCAGGTTGGTAGTGAGGCGCCCTTCACGCTGATCTTTTGCCATGGCGAGCCAGGGGCGAGGAGTGAGAGAGAGCCGGCACGCGTAAGTCTTACTTCTTCCGCGTGCACCCACTCTCCTGGAGAGCCAAAAGCACTCAACGTGGAAACTCGCCCCGGTCAGTCCCTTCTCCCCTGGGTCACCGGGGAGAGGGCAGGGGTGAGGGGGCTTCAAGTCCTCAGCGGTACGACGCCTCGCGCAGCAATTCGGTGTACCTCAGAGGCGCCTGAAGTGCACCCTGATGGTTCGAGAGGCGGATCTGAGGCCATTTCTCTCTTTACTCCGGGCCGGCTTCGCCGTTCCCATGCGCTACGCGCATGCGTGGGCCGGCAAAGAGAAAGTGACTCGCTCGCCGGCAGGCGAGTGAAACGCCCGCTAAGTTAAGTGGCCCGGTCGCGGAAACGCGCAGGCAGGTGCGAGTCCGCCACACTCCATTTCATCAGTAGGTTGGCGGATTGTCGCTAGTGGGCTGCTGTTGCGGCGGCGTTCCCTGCGTTGGTGGCGTCGAGACCGGGACGCTGTCCATCTGCAGGCTTCCGCTCAGGGGATGTGCGAGGCCGTCCTCGAACTTCGCCCAGACCAGAACGCGCCGGATGCGACCGAACTGGTCGGCGGTCAACTGGCCGCTGGCGCCGGGCAGGTAGCTGCCTGGATGTTCATGCAGCCAATCCAGATACGGCACGAGGCTCCATGCGTCCATGCCGAAGGCGAACAGCCGCGCCGACACGCCGCGAGCGGCGGGCAGCGGCGAGGCCATGTCTTCGTGGTTAGGCAATCCCGGCTGCGCATCGAACAGCCATGGCGCATCGGAGAATTCGACACCGTCCAGGTCGCGATTGGAGCCCGCGTCGTCCGCACCACCATAAATATGCGATGTGCCGAACACTGGCGCATTGATGCGCGCAAGACGCAGCTGCGGCAGCAGCAGGCGTGCCTGCTGCGGCTTCATGCTGATAAATACGCCGGCATCGGTGCCAGCGGACGCAGCATTCAACCCGGTAATGACGCTGGCGTAATTGACGCCGCTGCCCAGGGTGCCGCTACCGCCAACCGCTCCGCCGCGTGCTTCAAACTCGGCCTTGAATGCACTGCCTGCGCGTTGCGCGAAATCATCACCGGAAATCACCACATAAGCGTTGTGCAGGCCCTGCTCCACCATGTGGTCGGCGGCCTGGGCGCCTTCGGTTTCCGGCAGCAGGCCGAATTCGCTGGCGCCCGTGGCGGGCAATGCCTTGTCGTCAGGGTGGTTGAGTGCAAGCACCGGCACCGGCAGTTGGCTCAGGCCGAAGACGCCCGACACCTCGGCCCGTGTCAGCGGCCCGATGATCAATTGCGCACCGTCGTCGACCGCTTGCTGATAGGCCTTGGTGGCGCTTGCGGCGGTGCCGCCGCTGTCATAGACGCGTACTTCGGCGCGTGGCGCGTGGTTGCGTGCGGCGTCGGCATAAGCGGCAAAGAAACCTTCACGAATGATCGAGCCTGCACCGGCATAGTTGCCGCTGGCCGGCAGCAGCAAGGCGACGCGGCCGGGCATCTTGTAGCCTTCGCGCACATTCGCGTTGTCGCCCG
>Ga0207695_10003732_pt1 | contig 21192 bp, 22 predicted proteins | sample KBSC54metaG_FD_184354 | JGI IMG/M metagenome (GOLD analysis project Ga0207695, IMG submission 184354) | Corn rhizosphere microbial communities from Kellogg Biological Station, Michigan, USA - KBS C5-4 metaG (SPAdes) (version 2) | ecosystem: Host-associated > Plants > Roots > Rhizosphere > Soil...
AATGCATAACGGCGTGATACAGAAGCGGGGACCACCGCCGGGAATCCCGAGTTTGCGCCGCGCATCGGCGCCGCCGCTGCCCCAGCCGAAGGCACTCACATAGTCACATTTTTCGACCAGCACCCGCGGGTTGTGACTATTGAGGACTATGTAATAGCGCCCGACGTGGGTACTCAACGTCGGCGTGCCCACCGAGCCCGGACCGCGAAACTTCAGCCGCCGATAGTCCGAGCCGACGCCAATCAGGTTCGTATTGCCATAGGCATCGACCTGCACACCGCCGATGAAGAACACATGGTTGTTCCAGTCTTTCACCCGATCGAAGCGATGACCGGTGTCGCTGAACGATTCGGCCCAGCGGACGACCCGGCGATCCCATCCGAAAGCCGGCATCGGTATGGTCTCGAGATGCGCCACGTTCATCCGCGCGCCGAGGAACACCAGATCCATATTTGGACCATGTGTGAGATGGGCAAGACGCACGGCGGCCTCCGCCACCGGCATCGCGACACCGACGCGCAGGACTTCGCCGTCTTTCAATTCACGCGCGATGAAGACGGTCAGCAGTTCGGATATCGAATAGTCATTTTCCATAACGGCCTCGAGTAAGCCATTGACGGGTCATCTGATACACAACCGATTACTCAGTCGCGCGCTCGGGGGTTGAGGCCTGGGCCGCTGCGGCCCAGGCAGGCGCGAAGCGTTGAGTAAAGTGCTTCGGATAACGCGCGCTGAAAACGATCGCGGCGCTCAACAGGAAAATTGGCAGAAGCAGGCCGAGCGACAGCAAATATCCCGTCCGCAGCGCGATTACACCCAACCCGGCGTTAATCGTGAAGGCCAAACCAAACGAAACCGTGAGAATCACGTTGAGGCGCATAAACAGCGGATGGTCCCAGATTTCACGCGGCGTCTGCTCGCGCGCATACTGGATAGTGAAGGGGAAGCCGATCAGCAGCGTGACCCAAGTGACTATGGCAAACGCCCCCCAGGTGAGAAACACATTGTAGTACTTGAAGAGTGCCGGTCCGACGGCGACGGTTATCATCAGGGCGAACGCGAAAAAGGCGACGGTCGTACAGCTCATAATTTTAGTGGCATGATATTTATACTCATGCGCGACGATCGCGAGTGCGATGATGAGCGCGACCAGCGACGCCGCGATCCAATGGCCACTGCCTGAGATAACGCCGTAAACGATCCATGCGACGATCCCGTAATTTGTCGCCGCGCTGCCGGCCGGTTGCACATTTTGGGTCATAGTCATTTCCCGGGTTGGTTCCCCACCTTGATTACTCAGTATTCGTGGAGCGCCAGCAACCGTTTGACGCCAATTAGTTCAAGATAGTCGGCATGAGTTGCGGGCTTGCGACAGAAAAGATCGAGGTAGTCATCGAGAGCCTTGCGGTCGCCGGCCGCGGCGCGATTGGCCGCGTCACTGTATATTTTGAGATGTTCGTTATCCTGAAGATGATAGCCCCGCGAATAGAAAGGATGTGCACCGTAGGGCGTACGGACGATCGCGTCGGCCGCCGCGATAGTGGTCTTCCACGGATCGGATCGCACCTGTTCGTTGGAAATGACCTGATCGACCTGCACGATCACGCGGTCGGCGGCGCGGCACATGAACAGATCGATCCATCCGGGACCGCCGACGTGCTGTACGTTGCCATAGGCATCGGCGTTGGCCGCGTGCATGATCGCGACGTCGGCTTTGATCGGTGGCACCGCGATCAGCGTCTCGCCGTTAAGCGGGTCTTTGAAGACCTTCAGATCGGGATTGACCTCCGGCAGTGAGGTGCCGACACCGCCGCGCCAGGGCAGAAAGGGCAGGGATTGAGCAGCCGCCTGCAGGCCGGCGCAGAGGATACCTTCCTCACATTCCCATACCTGGATCTCGCCGCGTTCGGCCGCGCGCCGAAACGACGGGCCGACCGGATTGCCGAAGCCGCCGCCGGCATAATAGCTGACGACCTTTCGCACGCAGCCGGCCGCGATCAGGAGGTCGAGCGAGAAGCCCGCATCGACGATGGTCAGGTCCTTCAGGCCGCGGCGAATGATCTGCCGCACCAGCGCCATCGGTGTCGGCTGCCCGATAGCGACGGTCATGCCGCTCTGAATCCAGTCTGCCGCCTCGACTTCGTTAATTATCCGTTGTCGCCGTTCCGTGTTCATTGCAGGTTCCATCCTCCAAAACGGCCCGCAGCGCAGCCGCCCCAGTCTCTTGCGAAATCGGCGCCGCGGCAAGCGCGAACTTGAGGCGGGCGCTGCGGACGAATGACCCGTTGGCTAATTCGGCGGAAAATTTTGTACACTTCCGCGAACGAATCCCACCCAAAACTGAAGGGGAGAGCGAATCATGGCACTGATCAAGTTTGACGATTACGCCAAAAAGTACCAGCACATCAAGATGGAACGGCGCGAGGGCATCCTGCAGATGACGCTGCATACCAACGACGCCGAGCTGAAATGGGGCATGGGACCGCACGAGGAACTGTCCTATGCGTTCAACGATGTCGCGCGCGACCATGAGAACCGCTGCGTGATAATAACCGGCACCGGCGATGCGTTTTGTGCCGAGGTTGACGCGGGCAAAGGGCGTGGCGTGCCGGTCACCGGCAATGGTGCACCGCAGCCGGCGGGAGTGCGCTCGACGACCTGGGACCATATCTATAATGACGCGAAGTACCTGCTGATGAACCACCTCAATATCGAGGTGCCGATGATCGCGGCGGTGAACGGGCCGGCGCTGATTCATGCGGAACTGGCGGTGCTCTGCGATATCGTGCTAGCGTCGCCGAACGCGGCGTTCCAGGACGCGCCGCATTTTCCCAACGGCATCGTGCCGGGCGACGGCGTGCATATCGTGTGGCCGTTGGTGCTGGGGCCCAATCGCGGGCGCTATTTTCTGCTCACGGGACAGAAGCTGTCGGCGCAGGAGTCGCTGGATTTGGGCGTCGTCAGCGAAATTCTGCCGAAGGACAAACTGATCGAGCGCGCGTGGGAACTCGCGCGTAACATCACGATCAAACCGACGCTCGCCGTCCGTTACGCGCGTGTCGCGCTGACGCAGCAGCTCAAGAAATTGATGCTCGATAATCTCGGCTACGGGCTCGCGCTGGAGGGCCTCAGTGCAGGGCAGTCGTGGCCGGGCGCTCGCGAAAGGAAGTAGGCGCAGGGCGGCCACGAAGGGGGTCGCGCGTGGGGCGCGAACGGGGCCACGCGGGCGAGCGCTATCCCCGGCAATCGGCACTGTAATTCTACGCGACGGATTAGCCACGGTTGGTCGCCCGGGATGAACGCAACTTGCGGGAATCGTGGTAATAGAACTGTCAGCGGTGTGAAGGTCTCGCACGCCGATAAAAGGAGTACGGAATGAAACTGGGATTGTTCCTCATGCCATCACATCCGCCGGAGCGCGGCTTGAAAGCGGGGCAGGAGTGGGACCTCGAAATAATTCGCGCGGCCGATCATCTCGGCTATAGCGAATGCTGGATCGGCGAGCATTTCACCGCGCCGTGGGAGCCAAATCCGGCGCCCGATCTGCTGATCGCGCAGGCATTGATGCAGACCAAGCGCATCAAGCTGGCGCCCGGCGCACATCTGCTGCCGTATCATCATCCGGCGGAACTGGCCTGCCGCGTGGCGTTTATGGACCATCTGGCGGAAGGCCGTTACATGCTCGGAATCGGCGCGAGCGGGCTGCCGAGCGATTGGCAACTGTTCTGCGTCGATGGCGTGAAGGGCGAGACCCGCGACATGACACGCGAGTCGCTCGACATCATGTTGAAGATCTGGGCGAGCGACGGCGGCTACGAACATCAAGGCAAATACTGGAGCGTCAGCGTGCCGCAACCGATGCTGGGGACGCTGAAACATCACATCAAGCCGTTGCAGCAGCCGCATCCGCCGATCGGAATCGCAGGCTTCAGCCCGAACTCCGATACCTTGAAGCTGGCGGGCGAGCGCGGATTCATCCCGCTCAGTTTGAACCTGAGCAACTCGTACATCGCGTCGCATTGGGATGCGGTGACGGAGGGCGCGAAACGGTCGGGCCGCACGCCGGACCGCGCCGACTGGCGAATCGTGCGCGAGATTTTCGTTGCCGACACCGACGACGAAGCCTACAAGGGCTGCGTGCAGAGCGGGATGGGCCGCATGATGCGCGAGTACCTATTGCCACTGTTTCACGAATTCGGGTTCACGAAATATCTGAAGCACGACGAGAGCATCGCGGATGCCGACGTGACGCCGGAATATCTAGCGCATCATGGATGGCTGGTGGGATCGCCGCGGACCGTGACCCGCAAGCTCGGCGAGATGCACGACGAAGTCGGTGGCTTCGGCACGCTGCTGCATTTCGGTTTCGACTACGCCGACAATCCGGCGCCGTGGCTGAAATCGATGCGGCTGATGGCGGAGGAAGTGATGCCGCATTTTGCGGACCGCACCCGCAACGGCGCCGATGTTGGCATGGCGGCGAAAGCCTGATACTCCCATTCGGCGATAGTGAGCTATTCCATGAATCCGCGGACGCTCGAAAACATCGGGCGTCCTCGGATAGTACATACGAGACTGCGCACCAATACGTATTGAGCACGGCAACCGAGAGGTGTCGATGAGCGAATATACTATTAAAGACAGAGTCGCGATTATCGGAGTCGGCGAAACCAAGTACTACAAACGCGGACAGGCGCCGGTACCTGAGTTTCGGCTGGCTTGCGAAGCGATCATGAAAGCGGCCGACGACGCGGGTATCGATGTGCGCGACATCGACGGCATCTCGGGCTATGCGGACGATCGCAACGAGGCGTCGCGGCTGGCGACAGCGCTCGGGCTGAAGCATCTCGGCTTCGCCGGGATGGTATGGGGCGGCGGCGGTGGCGGCGGTTCGGGCGCAGTCGGTAACGCGGCGGCTGCCGTCGCGGCCGGCTATTCGAAATACTGCGTGGTATTTCGCGCGCTCGCGCAGGGACAGTTCGGACGTTTCGGGCAAGCCCCGGTGACCAACTATGTATCCGGCAGTCCCGCCTATACCGCGCCCTATGGCCTGTACGTCCCCGCGCAATGGGTCGCCCTGCGCACGCGCCGCTTCATGCATCAGTACGGCATCAACCAGGAACCGCTGGCGGCAGTCGCACTGGCCGATTACTACCACGCGCAATTCAATCCGCGCGCGGTGATGTATGGGCGTCCGCTGACGCGCGAGGAGTATGACAAGTCGCGCTGGATCGCGGAGCCGTTTCATCTATTCGATTGCTGCATGGAAAACGACGGATCGGCTGCGCTGATCGTGACGACGGCGGATCGCGCGCGCGACGCGAAGCAAAAGCCGGCCTACATCATGGCCGCCGCGCAGGGTTCTAACTATCGGCATAATGCGACGATCGAAAACTCCGCCGACTATGCGTCATCGAACTTCAAGACGCTGGCGCCGCGGCTGTTCGAGATGGCGGGCATCACGCCCAAGGACGTCGATTGCGCGCAGATGTACGAGCACTTCAGCGGCGCGGTGATGATCAGCCTGGTCGAGCACGGCTTCTGCAAACCCGAAGAGGTAATGGAGTTTGTCACCTTCGAGAACATCACGGCGCCCGAGGGTAAGCTGCCGATCAATACCAGCGGCGGCAATATCGCCGAATGCTATATGCACGGCCTGGAACTGGTGAACGAAGCGGTGCGACAGGTGCGCGGCGATTCGACCTGCCAGGTCCCGGATTGCAAAATCTCACTGGTCGCGTCGGGTCCGATGGTCTCGCCGGTCAGCGATCTGATAGTACATAGTAAGTAGGGAGAGCGCGCGATGGCCGACGAAAAGAAATACTACTTGCCGGAGGGATTACCCACTCCGCGCGCACAGCGCACCGGACTGGATAATGAATTCTGGGCGGCGAGCAAACGCCACGAGCTGATGGTCCAGCGCTGCAATTCCTGCAAGGCGTTTCAGTGGGGCCCGGAATTTCTCTGCCACGAATGCCGTTCGTTCGATATGGGCTGGCAAAAGGTGTCCGGACGCGGCCGCTTGTATAGCTGGGTGCGATGCTGGAACCCGGTGCATCCGGCGCTGAAAGAAGCGTGCCCGTATATCGTCGCGGTGATCGAACTGCCGGACGCGGGCAACGTGCGCATGGTCGGAAATCTGCTTGGCGACCCGATGCAGAATCCGCCGTTCGACGTCGCGGTCGAGGCGGTCTTCGAGGACCATCCGGAGGCGACGCTGGTGCAGTGGAAAGTCGCGTCGTAAAGACCGGTTCGCTCTCCGCATAGAGCGAACGTCGCTCGCACGAGTGATTCACCGGCAAGGCCCGCGCGACCGATCAGCGCGGGCTTTCGTCTTCAATGGCGTCGTATGCTCGGAGTCCGATGTCTAAGGCCGCCAAAATTTCAACCGCGTCGCTCCCACCCGCTGAGCTTTACGAGCACGACTTTCCTGCCGAATCGTAATTCCTGAACGCCCAGCCCTGCGGCTTCGAAACCCCGTCAATAGTTAGTTGCTCTAACTACTTACTACTTCGGCGATATAGCTACTTCGTTCGAGGTCTCTTCAGGACACTGCGTCACGGCTGCGGGTGACCTTATCGACGATTTCCATCACGTCGAGGGTCTGGACCTTCTCCTCCAGTTGTTTGGCCTTGATGCCGTCGCCGAGCATCGTCATACAGAACGGGCAGGAGACAGCGATGACCTCGGGATCAGTCTGAAGGGCCTGCTCGGTACGGAGCAGATTCACCCGTTTGTCCGGGTCTTCTTCGAGCCACATCCGCCCGCCGCCAGCACCGCAGCACATGCCGAATTTATGGTGGCGTTCCATCTCCTGAACCTGAGCTCCCGCGCGGCTGAGCAACATCCGTGGCTCGTCGTATACGTCGTTGTAACGCCCGTAGTAACAAGAGTCGTGGTAGACGGTCCGCTTCGGGAATTCCTCAGAGATCGTGAGCCGCCCCGAAGCGATCAATTCCCGCACGAAATCGGCGGCATGAATGACCTCGTACGAACCACCGAATTGCGGAAACTCGTTTTTGATCGTGTTGAAACAGTGGGGACAGTTCACGATGATCTTACGAACTTTGTGGTTGTTGAAGGTTTCGACCAGCGTTTGGGCCATCGTCTGGTAGAGGTACTCGTTTCCGAGCCGACGGGCCGTTTCGCCGTTGCAAGATTCCTCCCGCGCGAGGCAGGCAAAGTCTACGCCTGCTTTCTGCAGTATGCGGACGAAGGCCTGCGTGGTCTTCTTGTTGCGATCATCGAAGGCGCCGGCGCAGCCGACGTAGTAGAGGAACTCGGCGTCGGGCTTGTCGGCGAGGGTGGGGACGTTCATCCGTTCGGCCCACTCGAACCGCTGGCCGGAATCGAGCCCCCACGGATTGGATTGCGTCTCCATGTTCTTGAAGGTGCGGGTAAGCTCCTTGGGGAAGCGGGCCTCTTCTTGCACGAGATGACGGCGCATGTCGACGATCTTGTCGACGTACTCGATCATTGGAGGACAAGCCTCCTCACAGGCTCGGCAGGTGTTACAAGCCCACAGGGTGTCGTCGTGGATGACGGAACCGACAATGTTTTCGCCGACCTCCGGGGGTTCCGTGCCATCGCCTTTGCCTGGGTGGCTGCGCTTTTCAATGATCTCGTTTTGATGCTGGTAGAGGTAATCCCTTAGATCGAGTAGCAATTGACGTGGAGCCAGGGGCTTCTTGGTTGCGGTGGCCGGGCAATTCGAAGAACAACGGCCACATTCCGTGCAACTGAACATGTCGAGCACCTGCTTCCAAGTGAACTGATCGATATGGGAGGTGCCGAAGCGCGTATCATTTTCGAGGTCCTGCTTGGAGAGCTGCCCCTTGGGCTCGAGTTTCGCGAAAAAGATGTTCGGGATTGCAGTGATAATGTGGAAGTGTTTCGAGGGTGGCAGTAAGTTCAAAAAAATCAGAATGTCGAGGTTGTGCACCCACCAGGCTACGTTGCTCGCCTGCAGGGCGAAGCTCGTGCCCAGGGCTTTCGCCATGCCGCGGCCCACTAAGGCTGAGAGCGGCGCCCACCGCGCCTCCCGAACGAACTTCATGTTGTTCGGGTGAGAAACGATTTGCCCGCCATCATAGACGAGGCCTGTCACCATGACTATCGCGATCAAAAGCAGGATCGTATAGGCCTCCCAGTGCGATTGGCCGCGCAGGCGACGCTCGGGCGGAAGAAAGCCGTAAAGTCGAGGCGCGTGTATGATCGCCCATCGCACCAGCGCTATCCCAACTCCAACCAGGACAGCCACTTCCATCAAGTCGCGGAGCAATAAATACGGGCCGCCGAGGAGATGCATGCTAAACCCGGGGACGACGAATGAGTCCGAGTAGCCACGACCGAACATCGTGATGATCTGGATTCCGAGGACGCAAAACCCCCAAAAGATGAAAAAATGCATCCACCCCGCGGATCGCTCGGCTCCCGGATTCCTGCGTATGAATTTCCTTTGGCCAAAGGCCCAGACCAGCACGGCGCGAACGCGTTCGGGAATGCGATCGAAGCGGGACACGGGGACGGCGCTCCGCAGCACCTGAAAGCGGCGCCAAAGCTGGTAGAAAAAACCGCCCAGGGAAACAAGAATGCAGAGACTGAAGATAATCTCCGTTATCATCGGACCTCCATCATGATTAGCAAGTAATCGGGAAACCGAAAATTCCGGCCGCTTCGACGATACCCTGGTTGAAGCATCCAGCCCCAGGTCTCGCGAATGAGACGAGCGGCACGCTCCAGAGGATCTGGCGTGTAACCTCGTAGTTCACGTATCGCTCCGGCGAGATTTCACGGCAGCGCCGCGCGGGTGCGGAGATCAGGGTTGCCGCGAATTCGATCGCACATGACGGGTACTAGATATGCGCAACCCTCAATGCTTGATCTTCTTCATCGCCTCGACCATCTCGGGCACCGCCTTGAACAGATCGGCGACCAGCCCGTAGTCGGCGACGCTGAAGATCGGCGCTTCCTCGTCCTTGTTGATCGCGACGATGGTCTTCGAGTCTTTCATTCCGGCGAGGTGCTGGATGGCGCCCGAAATTCCAACCGCGACATAAAGTTCCGGCGCGACGACCTTGCCGGTCTGTCCGACTTGCAAATCGTTCGGTACGAAGCCGGCATCTACGGCCGCACGGCTCGCACCCATCGCGGCGCCCATCTCATCGACCAGCGGCTCCAGCACGATTTTGAAATTCTCGCCGGATTTGAGGCCGCGGCCGCCCGAGACCACGATGCGCGCCTCGGTGAGCTGCGGACGATCGCTTTTGATCTCGTTGAAGCTCACGAACTCCATCTTGAGACTGGCCGGGTCGAGTTCAGCCTTGACCTTCTCGATCGGCGCGGCAGCGTCAGTCGGCTTGGCCGCATCGAAGGCGGTACCGCGCACAGTCACCACGCGCACCGGCCCGTCGAGTTCGATTGTCGCCAGCGCATTGCCGGCATACATCGGGCGGACGAAGGTGCCGTCATCGTTGATCGCGATAATCTCGGAGGCCATCGGAGCGTTGAGGCGCGCGGCCAGCCGCGGCATCAGATCCTTGCCCATCGCGGTCGCGGTCGCCAGTACGGTCTCGGCGCCGGTGCTTTTGGTCAAGCCGGCGAAAGCCTGAGCGGCAGCGTCGGCCAAATGATGTTCGAGGCGCGCGTCCTCGAGCACGATCACCTTGCTGACGCCGTATTTCGCGATTTCGGCCGCGGCGCCGTCCGCGCCCCCACCCATGATCACTGCGATGCAATTGCCGCTGCGTTTGTGCGCGATCTCGAGTCCCGCGTTGACCGCGATCAATGTCGTCTTCGGGAAATGGCCGCCCTGATGCTCGGCAAAAACCAGTACGTCACCCATTTCAATTCACTCCGGCATCTGTCCGCCCGTCATTGTCAAATCGCCAAGCGGCAATTCAGCTCGATGACAATCCAGTGATGCGCTTGATGGATATGCTATGCGTCCGCGAGAGCCCTTCAGACGGCGCCCTCAGATAACCTTCGCTTCGGTATGTAGAACTTCGACCAGCTCGTCCACCGACGCGACCTTGCGGCCGGCCTGGCGCTTGGCGGGCGCGTTGAGCGCCTTAATCTTGAGCTTCGGAGCCAGGTCCACGCCGAGGCTATCGACCGCGACCTCGGCGAGTGGTTTCTTGCGCGCCTTCATGATGCCGGGGAGCGACGCATAGCGCGGTTCATTGAGGCGCAGGTCGGTCGTAATTACCGCGGGCAGCGGAAATGCGATGGTCTCGAGACCGCCATCAGCCTCGCGCACCACCGTACACTTCTCACCCGCAATCTCCACCTTCGAGGCAAAGGTCGCTTGCGGCCATCCGAGCATCTCGGCGATCATCTGACCGACCTGGTTGGAATCGTCGTCGATCGCCTGCTTGCCGATCATCACGATGCCCGGCTTTTCGTCGGTCGCGACCTTCGCGATCACGCGTGCGATCGTCAACGTGTCGAGCGGAGTCTCGCTGCGGATAAGAATCGCGCGATCGGCGCCCATCGCGAGCCCGGTGCGCAGTTGCTCCTGCCAGGTCTGCTGTCCGATCGAGATCAGGATCACCTCGCCCTCGCCCTGCTTCTCCTTGATCCGCAGCGCCTCTTCGATCGCGATTTCGTCGAACGGGTTGATCACCCATTTCACGTTGTCGGTCGCGATACCCGAGCCGTCCGCGAGCACGCGGATAGTGGTTGCGGGGTCAGGCACACGTTTAACTGGAACTAGAATCTTCACAGCGCTGTCACTCCGAACGGCCGATCATGCAGACGTAAGTATCGCTAATCATAGAGGGCTCGGGAATTAGTACCGGAACCATGCGACGGTAACAATCGAGAAACGGGTAGTCAAACCTTCGCGATAGACCGGGGGTGTGCGCGGCGACCGGCAAGCCGCGCGGGTCGGTCTCGGCGAAACGGTCGCGGCCGGCCTAGACGTTGTAGCCCAGCCGATGCGACAGCTCGCGGCCGGCTTCGAGGATCAACGGCGCCAGTTCGATATTGATGCGCTCCCCGGAAATTCGATAAGCGGGACCCGCCACCGCCAGCGATCCGACCACCGAGCGGGTATAATCGCGGATGGGCACCGCCACCGACGCAACGTCCTCGAAGTATTCGCCGTTGTCCACCGAATAGCCCTCGCGCGCGACCGTGTGAAGTTGATCGAGCAGCACCGCGCGATCGACGATCGTATGCTCGGTGTAACGCCGCAACTGTTCGGGCAGCATCGACATGAGCTGCTCCTCAGCGTCGAAGGCGAGATGGGCCTTGCCGATCGCCGTACAATGCAGCGGCAGGGTCTGGCCAATCGGCGGCGTGATGCGTACTGCGCGGTCGTCGGGCTCGGCGGCTTCGAGCGGCACTACGCCGTCCCGCCGGGCGATCGCGACAAAAGCGCTTTCGCGACACTTCTTGGACACCTCGGCCAAAATCGGACGCGCCTGCCGGACCAGCCCCATGTGATGGATGTAGCGGTGGCCCAGGTGCAGACATTTGATCCCGAGGCGGTAGTTCTCGGTCGATTTGTTTTGTTCGATATAGCCGCGCGCCTCGAGCGTGGCGAGCAAACGAAAGACGTTGTTCTTATGCAGCTTGAGCCGCTTGGAAAGTTCGGTGACGCCGAGTTCGTCAACTTCGCCAAAAAACTGTTCGAGCACATCGAGGGAATGCGCAACGGATTGAATAACGTAGTTTGTCTTATCGCGACGGACCATTAATTCACGTTCTCCACATGCGGCCGCTGTAGTTTCTCAAGTGCAGGCAATGAGCGGTTTGGAAAACTGTTTTACTTTAGACGGCGCGGCTAAACCATGTCAACGCTTATCGCGCCCTCTCCGCGATTTGTCTAAACCATTGATTTTACTGCTATTATTCGCTTATCCGAAAGGCCCGTGAGGGATTATGGCTCAACCGCCCAAACCCGATTTCTATCGCCGCATCGACGAATCGGACGACGAGCTGTTCTATCAGTATCCGCGTTTGGTCGTGCATATCGACGACGGCGCGATCGCCAAGGCAGGTGAAATCTATGCCGGCGTGCTGCCCGAGGGCGGCGTGATTCTCGACCTCATGTCGAGTTGGCGATCGCATTTGCCGGACCGCGTTCGGCCGGCGAAAGTTGTCGGTCTGGGACTCAATCGTGCTGAGATGGAGGACAACCCGGCGCTCGGCGAGGTGGTCGTGCACAATGTCAACCAGAATCCGCGGATGCCGTTTGCTGACGAAACCTTTGATGGCGCAGTGATGACCGTTTCCGTTCAGTATCTCACCCGTCCGATCGAATTGTTTGCCGATGTCGGCCGCGTGCTGAAGCCGCACGCACCCTTCATCGTTACTTTCTCGAACCGCATGTTTCCGACCAAGGCAGTTGCGCTGTGGCACGGCGCCAATCACGATCAACGGGTGACCGTCGTGAAGAAGTACTTTGCCGAGAGCGGCGCGTTTGAACGGATCGAGTCGTTCGATCGCAGCGCGCCGACCGATCCGCCGTCGGATCCGATTTGGGCGGTGACCGGTTTCAAGATCGCGCGTGAGGTCCCCGAGTAATCAGGTGATAAACCATCGTGGACTGAGACATCTCGCACTGCGGGTATCCGACGTCGATCGAGCAATGAAGTTTTATTGCCGCGTCTTCGGCATGAAAGTGATATGGCAGCCCGATCCGGAAAACGCCTACCTGAGTTCGGGTTGTGATAATCTGGCGTTGCATCGTGGTGAAGTCGGCCCGGGGCACGCGCAATCGATGGACCATTTAGGATTCATCGTGCCGACCATCGCGGAAGTCGAAGCGGGCTATGCGTGGGCACAGGCGAATGCGATTGATATAGCGACGCCGCTCAAACATCATCGCGACGGATCGGTTTCCTTTTATATTCGCGACCCCGATGGAAACGTAATTCAGCTACTCTACGAGCCTTCGATCAGTCCGCTTAACATCTCGTCAACGACCGGGCCCGAGTTTGCGGCTCGCGAGGATTCTCCGATGCTCAAGCATGCGGCCACCGCGGAGGCGACGGCGTCTTTTGCCGGACGGTTTCCGGAATTGCCGGGAAACTTTCGCGAGACGCTCGGCCTCGCGATCTCGTCGATCGGCATCGGAACGTATCTCGGCGAGAGCGACGACGCGACCGACGCCGCGTATGAAGACGCACTGCGCACCGCGCTGATTGGCGGAATCAACCTGATCGATACCGCAGTCAACTATCGCTTTCAGCGCAGTGAGCGTGCGGTTGGCAAGGTCCTCGGCGAACTCGTTGGCGCAGGCAAGATCCGACGGGAAGAGGTCATCGTCGCAACCAAGGGCGGGTACATCACGTTCGACGGCGCGATGCCGCCGGATCCGCGGCAGTGGTTCGAGGATACCTACGTCAAACCGGGCATCGTCACCGCGGACGATCTGGTCGAAGGCGCGCATTGCATGACACCGCGATGGCTCGCGGCGATGATCGATCTGAGCCGCACCAACCTCGGACTCGAGACGCTCGACGTCTACTACCTGCATAATCCGGAAAGCCAGCTTGCGGCCGTCAGCCGCGAGGAGTTCAACGCACGCCTGCGCGCCGCCTTCGAGCTGTTGGAGCGCAAGGTCGGCGAGCGGCTTATCCGCTGGTATGGCGCGGCGACCTGGAACGGCTTTCGCGTCGCGCCCACCGATCGTTCCTATCTGTCCTTGACCGAGATGGTGAAAATTGCGCTCGAGGCCGGTGGCAAAGACCATCATTTCCGTATGATTCAATTGCCGTACAACCTCGCGATGCCCGAGGCCTTTACCGCGAAAAATCAGCAATTGCCCGACGGCACGGCTGGAAGCCTGCTGGCCGCCGCCGATGCGACCGGTGTCGCGGTATGCGCGAGCGCGTCGCTGCTGCAGGGCCGCCTGACGCGCGGGATGCCTGCGATTCTCTCGGACGCGTTCGCGGGCTTCGACAGCGACGCCCAGCGCGCGCTGCAATTTGTACGATCGACTCCGGGGATCAATGTCGCGCTGGCCGGAATGAGTTCGGCCGCGCATGTGACGCATAATCTGGCTACCGCGCGCCGCCCACCGGCATCGTTCGAGGCCCTGATGAAGCTCTTCAAGCATGCGCAGTGATTATCGGCCGATCTTCGGCCCGCGGCCGCGCGTAAGTTTTAACGATCGAGCGGCGATGAGTCCGGGAATTTTGCCCGAGCGCGTGTCACCGCCGAGGCTTTGCGGGATCGGCAAGAATTAAATGACGAGATCATTTCGGGCCATTAAATTTCACGGACTGCGGCGGTGCGTCCTCGGAATAGTCGCTCTCGCGGCGCTCTGGGGGATGATCGCGCCCGGCGCGTCCTGGGCGGGAGAACTCGATTTCCCGGACACCAGTTTCACCATCCGCAGCGCCGACGGCGCACAGGTGATTGGCCACGCACATTTCGGTTTGACCACCGGCACCGACGGCCTCACCACCGTGCGCGGCGAGTACCGCTTTCTCGATGGCAACTATGACATCGACCAATCCACCTTGCGGCCCGGCGTTGACGGCAACCTGCCGACGCTCGTGCGTAACGACCATTCGTTTTTTCTTGCCGATGGTTCGCGCGATCGAGTGAGCCACCTGGAAGTTGCCGAAGGGATCGGCACCTGCACGATCTACACTAACGGAAACGCCGAGGTCCGCAGCGCGAAATTCGACTTTCCCGCGGATACGTTCGCCGGCGATACCGTGATACTCCCGCTGCGACGGTTTGTGGCGGCGGGTGGCATAGGTTCGCTCAGCTTCCACGCCTTCAACTGCGTCCCGGGCCCGAAGCTGCTCAAGGTTACCGTCTCGGCGAAGGCCCCGGCACCGTGGGATTACTATACGGGCAACCTGATGCAGGTCGATGTGAAGCCGGACTTCGGCTGGATCAACGTCCTGATCGCGCCGTTTCTACCGCAGATTCGGGCGTGGTTCGATCCCGGTGACGACTGGTCTTTTGTCGGCTGCGAAACGGCGCGCTACTACAAGGGCCCCAAGTACATGATGGTTCGTGTGCGTCCCAGGAACGCAGAGATCAAGGCAGCCCAAGCGCCGGTTCAGGATTTACCGATGGCGCCCGAAACGCGGGCACAACCTACTCCGCGCGCGCAGCCGACCGGCTAACGGCCGATCGGACAGAACGACGCGTCGCCCACCGAAGTCTGCGTACTGCCGTCAAGGTCCGTGCGAAAGGTCGCGTGCACCCGATTGACCAGCGCCGCCAGGCCAACCGTGAAGCAAAGCTCGACTAGCTCTTCGCGCGGAAATTTTGCAGCCAATTCCGCGTAGAGTTTGTCGTCAACCCGATTCTCTCGCGTGAGCACATCCGCGTAGCGAATGACCAACCGGTCGGTGGCGTCGAAGAGCGGGCTCGACTCGGCCTCAGACATCCATCCTATTTCTTCATCGTTCAGTCCGATGCTCCGACCGAGCATCACGTGTGTGGGAATTCAATAGTGACAGGAATTCAATTGAGAGGCGCGCAGATAGGCCAGCTCGCGATAGCGGGGCGACAGCTTCCCATGAAAGTAGAGGCCGCCGGCGAATGCATACAGGCCGGCGAGGAAGTGATGGTTGTTCGCAAACATCTTCATCACGTTGAGGATTTGGAAACCGTCAGCTTCGAACTTGTCGTAGAGCGCGCGCACCTCGGATGGCGCATTCTCCGGCTCAACCAATGGAATTCTTGACATGAATCCTCCGACGCTTGCCTTCGCTGCAATGGGTAGTTCCCGGAATTGGGATCCGGGTTTTCCGATCATCACGCAAATGACGCACGCTGATCAACATGAACACACACTGATAAACGCGAACGACGCACGCTAAAGAGTATCCTGCGCAAGTTACATTGCGAAAGCCGCGCGGCGTCGTCGCTCTGCGGTTCTAAATTTCTCGGGAAATACCAGCGGCATGCCGCCGGCATGAGTACTAAAAGTGAGTCGCGCCGTTCTCGCCAAAGTGCCGCACTTTCGAGCGTTGCGGCTTTTGGTACTGGAAGATGACCTGACAAGTCGGGCAAACACCCTGTGGTTGAGCGAGGCCCGCCCGGCGCGCCATTTTGATATAGCGGACAGCTCCATCGGTGCAGAGATGCCCGGCGACCGGGAAGTCATAGACAATGCGAACGGCGGGTGAGTTTTCCATTTCTTGCGCTAACGCTCCCTCATGCAGAATATTTCCTTGTTTGGATCACGTCCGGCGGGCCGGGCGCGGCTTCGGACAACAGCGTTCAACAATAGTGATTTCACGACGCCGATCAATCACTTTTCTGCGCCGCACGGAATTTTTCCAAAATTTATTTTTACTGCCTCCTTCCAGCGGCGCCAAAAGGAGGCAATCCGAGTTCACTTCGGCCGGCGCGGCACCAGCACCCGGCGCCGCAACGTCAGCACCTGCTCGCCCTTCTGATTGAGTCCGTGGGTCTCGACGTAAACGATTCCGCGGTCGGGTTTGCTCGACGACGGGGTGACCTCGAGCACGGTGGTCTCCGCATACAGGGTATCGCCGCCAAAGGTTGGCGCAGTATGCCTAATCGTTTCGTATTCGAGATTGGCGATCGCGTTCTCGCTGATGTCCTTAACGCTCATGCCGGTGACGGTCGCGATGACCAGCAGGCCGTTGACCAGGCAGCGGCCGTGCTGGCTTTTGGCGGCGTAGGCGGCGTCGAAATGAATCGGGTTGGTGTTCATCGTCATCAGCGTGAACCAGGTGTTATCGAAATCAGTAATCGTGCGACCGGGCCAATGTTTGAAGGTCTGGCCGGGATTGAAATCCTCGAAATAATTGCCCATGGTTTCCGTCACCTCGCGAGTCGGTATTTGCGCTCGCAATTAACCGAATGACCGGCGCACATGCAAACCGCGGACGCTATCGCCGCGCGGCAGGACCTGGCCGCCTCTCCGAGTATCGCGAGCGTCGATCCTCGAAAGCATGGAATGGAAAGCATGGAATGCCGCGGGCACGACGCGTATGGTAGGCTGCCGCAAAGCGTGAAACCGCGAACCATAAAAAAGTTGCTCGTCGCCAATCGCGGCGAAATCGCGTTGCGGATTATCCGCAGCGCACGGGTGCTCGGGATCAAGACGGTCGCGGTCTATTCGGAGGCTGACGCCGGTGCGGCGCATGTGGCCGCAGCCGATGAGGCACGGCCGATCGGACCGCCCGATCCTGGGCGCAGCTACCTGAATATCGACGCGATCATCGGTGCCGCGTCGGCCGCCGGCGCCGACGCGATCCATCCCGGCTACGGGTTTCTCTCGGAGCGGCCCGAATTCGCCAGTGCGACCGATGCTCACGGGATGATCTTCGTTGGACCGCCGGCCGCCGTGATGGCGGCCCTGGGTGACAAGGTCGCCGCGCGGCGCATCGCGATCGACGCCGGCGTACCGGTGGTGCCGGGTCTGGATACGGTGGACGCCAGCGACCTCGCGACCGCGCGCGGCTTCGCCGCCAGCGCAGGGTTTCCGGTGCTGGTGAAGGCCGCCGCAGGCGGCGGCGGGCGCGGCATGCGAGTGGTCAACGAAGCGGCGGGACTCGCCGCCGGGCTCGAAGCCGCCGCGCGCGAAGCGCAGGCTGCCTTTGGCGACGGCCGGGTCTTTCTCGAGAAATATCTCGCGCGTCCGCGTCACATCGAGATTCAGCTACTCGGCGACCATCACGGCACCGTGGTCGCGCTCGGCGAGCGCGAATGTTCGATTCAGCGGCGCCATCAGAAGCTGATCGAGGAATCACCGGCGCCCGGCTTATCGTCAGCGATGCGGACTCGGATAATTGAGGCGGCGCTCAAACTTGCGCGCGCGGCAGGCTATCGCAACGCGGGCACCGCTGAATTCCTGGTGGACGGCGACAACTTCTACTTTCTCGAAATCAACGCGCGGCTGCAGGTCGAGCATCCGGTGACCGAGTTGCGCTTCGGCTGCGACCTGGTGGTCGAACAATTGCGAATTGCGGCGGGCGAGCGCGTGACGGAACCGGCCGCGCCACGTGGCGCCGCGATCGAATGTCGCATCAACGCCGAGGATGCCGCACACGATTTCCGTCCGGCGATCGGCCGGGTGATCAAGCTTGGTCTGCCGGCGGGCCCCGGCGTGCGCATCGATACCCATCTCGGGGTCGGCGCGGAAGTATCGCCGTACTACGACAGTCTCGTCGCGAAGCTGATTTGTTACGGCGCCGACCGCGAGCAGTCGCGTGCCCGGATGGCGGCGGCGCTGGGCGAGTTCTCACTGCTCGGTATAAATAATACGGCGGCCTTTTTGCGCGACGTGGTCGCCAGTCCCGCCTTCGCCCGCGCCGACTTGTCAACGCGCTTTCTCGAGGAGAACTTTCCGCACTGGACTGCCGCCGGTGCCGACCTCACCGCCGCGCTCATCGCGGCGGCCCTGGTGGCCGGTGGAAATCTCGACAGCGGGCGGGCGGGCGCGGGTACCGCTGCGGCAAACAGCACACGCAACGAGTCGGATGGCGTGGACGGGCGAACTCCTTGGACGGAACTCGCGGGATTTGAATTGTGGGGCCAGCGATGAAGGTCAAGCAGGTCGGCGATCAACGCGAGATCGAAGTCGCGATCGCCGCGCGCGACGGCGCAACGGTGCATGCGCGCATCGACGGTATCGACGTAATCGCCCAACTCGAACCGCTCCCCGACGGCGGGGCGATCCTGCAAATCGACGGCCGACGCATCCGCATCGCGGGCGCACGCACGCGCAACTCAATCCTGGTCGCGGCGGGGCCGGCCAGCTTCGAGTTCGTGCCGGTCGAGGGCCGCGCGGGCGCCTCGCGTCACGGTCTGGCCGCACCGGAAGTGACGGCCCCGATGCCGGGCAAGATCCTCAAGCTGATAGTAGCCGAGGGCGACCACGTCGAGCATGGGCAGGCGCTGGCGGTGCTCGAAGCGATGAAGATGGAGACGACGCTCTACGCCGAAAGTGCGGCTACCGTGAAAAAAATCCGCGTCAGCGTCGGCGACATGGTCGATCATGGGGCCGTGATTATCGAATTCAGTCCGGCTCCGGCAGATCCATCAAAGAGCGAATCACCGGCTCCAGACGCGTGAGCCAGTCCGCGAAATCGCCGTCCCGATCGACTACGATTTCAAGCTTGCTGTCCTTCATGATGCCGATGCGGCCGGGACTTTCCGTGCGCAGCGGGATGACCAACGCCTCACGCGAGATCCCCAGCGCGTCGGTAATGGAAAAGATCTGTTCGATTTCCTTGAGTGTGACCGCTTTCAACATTACATGGCGCTCCCTGCGTCCCTCTTTACATAAATCCGCGACGGTTTAAGCTCAACACAGTTGCCACGTGATCGCGGTGGAGGGTTTACGGTGTACGGCACGATCAAGAAAATAATCAAGGACAAGGGCTTCGGCTTCATCAATCCCGACGACGGCAGCGACGAGGTTTTCTTCCATCGGTCGCGGCTCGCGCCGAAGGTTTACTTTGAAGATCTGCGCGAGGGCCTGGAGGTGCAGTTTGAAACGCGCCCCGGCGAGAAAGGGCCGCAAGCCTTCAACCTCCGCCTCCGCTAGTCCTCGCCCACCTGCACATCAGACGTTCTGATAGTTGGCGCAGTTTCCGATCCGCGATCGTGTTCGCCCGCTCAAGGGAGAGTCCGCAATCAGAAATGATTGACGAGGCTGAGCTGGCGCGGCGGAGATGAATCGGCCGCCGTCGGGATCGTCGATTCGTGATCGCGCTCAGCGTCGGTCGTGAAGCCATGCTTGCGCTTGAGGCGCGTGAAAATCGCCGACAGATGTTCGTCGTAAGTGCGCGGGGCATAGGTTGAGCGTCCATAGAAGTCGTAGATTCGCGCCGCGTGTTCGGGGAAATTTGCGCAGATGAATGGAACGAAACGGCGCGCGGCCGCAGGCTTAAGGAAGAGCGATCGCCACCATAAGCCGGTGGCACCGGCGCGGCGCGCGGTACGAATCACGCTCTCGATCGCAGCGGGCGCGTCGGTCAGTCCGGGGATCATCGGCATCATCAGGACATTGCAGCGGATACCGGCCGCCGCCAGTTGCGCGAGCGCGCGCAGGCGCAACGCCGGTCGCGGTGCGCGCGGCTCCAAAATTCGCTGCAGGCGCCGGTTGATCGTGATTAGCGAGAGGTTCACCGACAGGCGCGAGCGCGCGTTGATCTCGCGCAGCAAATCGAGATCGCGTGTAATCAACGCCGACTTGGTCGTAATCGACAGGTCGAGACCGCCCAGCCGCGCGAATACTTCGAGCATCGATCGCGTGAGCCCAAACTTGCGTTCAGCAGGCTGATACGGGTCGGTGGCGGTGCCAATCGCGATCTGGTCGGCACCGATTGGCGTGCGCGAAAGCGTTCGCGCGAGCACTTCCGCGGCCATGCGCTTGACGAAGATGCGCCGCTCGAAATCCATCGGGTCGCGCAAATCCAGAAACTCATGGGTATAGCGCGCGTAACAATACACACAGCCGAACTCGCATCCGCGATAAGGGTTGATCGTCCAGCGAAAGCGCAGCCTGGGGTTATCGCATCGATTGAGGATCTGGCGCACCGGCATATCGACGAACTCGACATCCCTTACGGGGGCATTCGCGGCGACGAGGTCGGGACCGAAGGGGAGTTGGCCTTCGAGTGAGGCAGCGATCGATTTCATGGATTGAATTTCGCTTTTTCTTCGCTCTCTGTCAAGTCAAAGATCTCGGACGAAGATCGCGGCGGCCGCCCGGCGAGGGCGACCGCCGGGCTTACGAAGCGAGGCGCTCGCGCCATTCGCGGCAGCGCCCGCTTCGCGTGACCGGAATGGCGAAGGCGCCCGTGACCTGCGCAGGTGAAAACGAAAACCGGGAGCGGTGTGTTACATACCGCTCCCGGTTGAGTTGCGCCATTTCAGCAGATCGCGGATGGCGCGCCCGACGACAGTCCTCGATTCGCTAACGCATGATCATCATCAAGCCGCCGGGGCTGCCATATTTGACGCCATCCAGATATTCCTTGGGCGCGTTGTTATCGAGATACGGCTTGCGCTTCCACGGGTTGCCGAAGCCGCACCATACGGTTTCGTGTGAGTTCTGGAAATCCATAGCGGACGAAGCAACGCCATCCCACGCGGAACCGAGTCCAGGGACCTGGCCGGCGTCGTTGTAATAGGAGATCGACTTCCAGAGCTTCTTGTTCGAGTCGTAGAGGTCAACCCAGTCGCCGTTCCAGTGCTCCCGATCGGCATACATGATGCGGCTCGAATAACAGT
>Ga0207695_10003738_pt1 | contig 21160 bp, 23 predicted proteins | sample KBSC54metaG_FD_184354 | JGI IMG/M metagenome (GOLD analysis project Ga0207695, IMG submission 184354) | Corn rhizosphere microbial communities from Kellogg Biological Station, Michigan, USA - KBS C5-4 metaG (SPAdes) (version 2) | ecosystem: Host-associated > Plants > Roots > Rhizosphere > Soil...
CTTTCGTAACCACACAGGCCTGAAAAACAACCTCCACACCCGGCCCCATCTCTCCCCACCGCCGGCTCTCCCCACCCCGACTCCCCACCACCAGGCGCCGCCGGTTCAAGCGCCGCCGTACGTCACCACAAGGTCGGTTACCACCCCCAGCAGAAAACCAGCCGCCAGCATGTACAGGCCCAAGGTGCGATAGCCGTAGCGGCGCATGCCGGTCCAGATCTCCCCGATCACGTACAGGATGGCTCCTCCGGCGAGCGCGTAGAACAACAGCTCCAGCTCGCTCGAGCTCACCTGATAGCCCACCAGCGTCCCAAGGAACGTCGGACCTCCTCCGACCAGGCCCGCCACGGCGAGCCACTTCCAGGTCGGGCGCACGCTCCCGAGCGGGCCGACGATGCCAAAGCCCTCGGTGGCGTTGTGCAGGCCGAAGCCGATGATCAGCACTGTCGCCAGGCCGATCGCTCCGGCTTTGGCCGACACGCCGATGGCCAGGCCCTCGGCGAAGTTGTGCAGGCCGATCGCGATCGCGATTACCATCCCGGTGCGCAGCGCGCGATGGCGAGCTTCCAGTTCCCCCTGGTCGGGGGCGACCAGGCCGGCGGGAGCAGGCGCCGCTTCGCTGACGGCGCCGCCCGCTATCGGCGGCGGCGGACGGTCGCGCAAACGGCGCTCCACCATTGAGATCCCGGCCACCCCGGCGGTGAACCCGGCGGCCAAGATCGCGAACAGCGCGAGCACGTGGCCAAAGGAGCCGCGATTGTCCTTGAACGCTCCCAGCGCGTCGGCGACGATTCCCTGCGCGTTGGTCGTCACGTCCATAAAGATGAACGCCAGGATGCCCACGGACAGCATCGCCAGGCACACGCGCATGCGCGTACTCACACGTTCCATGCGACCCAGCGGCAGGCCGATATAGATCGTGAAGCCGGCGATCGCGCCGAGAACGGCTGTCTCGGCGAAGCTCATTTGAACGCGAGGCGCGGCGGGAATACGAAAGTCATAGTTAGGTCGCCCTAACTTCTACCACAGAGGTCGGGATTGTGCGACGACCTGGCAAGGCGGCCCGCCGGACAGGGGCCGCACAGCGACGGATCCTGCGCCAGAAAGCTATGCCCTAATCGGCGGAACGCGCGAGATGCGGACGGAGGGACTCGAACCCTCAAGGGCGTAAGCCCACTGGCTCCTAAGGCCAGCGTGTCTACCAGTTCCACCACGTCCGCTCGTCCGCCGCCCCAACTGGGTTGCGGGGCGAGGGCTCCAGATTGTAAGGTCATCATGGAGATGTCCACGCCCGCCGGCAGAACAGACAAGCCCGGGGTGCTCGTCACGCACCCAAACCGCGACAAGGTGGTCGTGCAGGCGACCCGCGCGACGGTGATCCTGCTGCTGCTCGCCTCGACCGGTTTGATCCTGATCGTGACGCTGGGCGGCTGGAGCACTCTCGAGGGACTCAAGCCGGTGTTGATCGGCTGGGTGCTCGTGTATCTGTTGATGGCCTATCTGGCCTGGCAGTGGCGCCGCGGCGTGCTGCCGATCGCCGCCGCCCTGGGGCTGCTGATGCTCGTGTTCGCGCTCGTCTCCGGGCCCGCCTGGTTCACGCGCGACAAACCGGGCTACGCCGAACCGGCTCTGCCCGCCGGCTTGCTCGGCGTCATCACGCTCGTGATCGTGCCCGTGCAGTTGCTGCTGATCGCCTTTGCCATGCGCGGCTTTGCCCAGGGCTGGAACGTCGAGCTCGAGCAGCTCGACCCGGGCTACGAACGCGACGCTCTGGCGCACTCGGGGTAATCGCCGGGGGCCTGCGGCGTCCGCCGCGAGCGCGCTGGGCGTATATTGGATGCTCTGCGGCGGTGGCGGAACGGTAGACGCGATGCTCTCAAAAGGCATTGTCCGCAAGGGCGTGTGGGTTCGATTCCCACCCGCCGCATCGATTTGAGGTCAGCTCACGAGCTCGATCAGCGACTTGGCGATCTCGGGCGCCGCGGCCATGACTCCCCGCGGCAAGTCCTCACGCTCCGGCAACTCGCGAACCTCGAGCCCCGCTCGTTCGCAGATCAGCACCCCCGCCGCGATGTCCCACGGCTTCACCGTCCGCTCGAAGTAACCGTCATACCGGCCCGCCGCCGTCCACGCCAAATCCAGCGCGGCGCTGCCGAAGCGACGAATGTCGCGTACGCGCGGGATCAGATGTGCGAACACCTCGGCCTGCGCCGCGCGCACCTGCGCGTCGTAGGCGAATCCCGTCGCCACCAGCGCCGTCGCCAAATCCTCGCAATGGCGCGCTGGCGCCGGCAGCGGCGCGCCGTTCAGCAGTGCCGGGCCCTCACGCGTGGCCGAGAACATCTCGCCGCGACACGCATCGAACACCGCTCCGGCCAGCTCGCCGCGCTCATCGCGGACGGCGACGCTCACACACCACTGCGGGACTCCGAACAGGAAGTTGACGGTGCCGTCGAGCGGGTCCACCACCCAGGTCAGGCCGCTCGAGCCCTCCTCTCCCCCGCCCTCCTCGCCGAGAAAACCGTCGTCCGGTCGCACCGCGACAAGGCGCTCGCGGATCAGACGCTCGGAGGCCAGATCGGCCTCGCTGACCAGGTCGGTCGGCGAGCTCTTGCTGGCCAAAGCCAGCTCGCTTCCGCGCTCGAAGCGCTCCAGCAGCAGCGCACCCGCCTCACGGGCGAGGTCGGCGACGAGCGCCGACAGTTGTGCCTGATTCACGCGAACGCGGGCGGCCGGTCCTGCGCCCACGGGCGCTCGGCCTCGATCTGGGCCGAGAGCGAGAGCAGCGTGCCCTCGTCACTCGGGCGTCCGACGATCTGCACGGAACGCGGCAGGCCGTCCGAGCCAAAGCCAGCCGGAACGGCCGCGGCCGGCTGGCCAGTGAGGTTCCACGGGGCGTTGTAGGGCACAAGCGCGATCACACCGTTCAGCGTCCGCAGCGCGCCATGCCCGTCGAACTGCCCGATCCGCGGCGGCGGCTGGGCCGTCGCCGGCGTGATCAACACGTCGTGACTCTCGAGCACCCGGTTCAGGCGCGCGGCCAGCGCCGCCTCGCCGGAACGCGACCACTCCACGAGCGCCGAGGGCACCAGCGCGCCCAGTTTCGCGAAGCCGCGCGTGGAGCGCGACAGCCGCTCGTAGTGCGGCAGCGCGTGAGCTTCGTCGTGGCCGCCGCGCAGGTAGCGCGTCAGCACCGACGGGCCCGTGTCGAAGCCGTAGTCGGGGTCTTGCTCGGTGAGCTCATGACCGAGCGAGCGCAACAGCTCGAGCGTCTGCTCGAACGCGCGCCGCTGCTCGTCCTCCAGTTTCGCAACCAGCAGCGGCGGGATCTTGGTGGAGAAAGCGATCCGCAGTTTGCCTGGAGACGTGGCGGCGTACTCCGAGAATGGACGGGCGGGCGGCTCGGGACGATCTCGATCGACCGCGGTCGAACCGGAAGCAATGTCGTGGAACAGCGCGGTATCGCGTACCGAGCGAGCAAGGATGCCGTTGACCGACATCCCGTGCCATGTCTCGGCGTGCGGCGCCATCGAGACCCGGCCGCGCTGGGGCTTGAGGCCAAACAGACCGCACCAGGCCGCGGGGATGCGGATCGAGCCGGCACCGTCGGAGCCGAGCGCCGCGCCGATCAGACCTGCCGCCACCGCCGCGCCGCTGCCGCCGCTGGAGCCGCCGGGAGCGCGCTGCGGGTCCCACGGGTTGCGGGTCGCGCCGAACGTCGGCGTCTCCGTGAAAGGCCAGATGCACAGCTCGGGCACGTTCGTCTTGCCGATCGGGATCGCACCCGCCTCGCGCAGCCGGCGGACGACCTCGGCGTCGGCCTGCGCCGGGATGTCGCCGTGCCCGTTGGTCCCGAGCATCGTCACCTCGCCCGCGATGTCGAGGTCGTCCTTGACGGCGATCGGCACGCCCAGCAGCGGCCGCTGGGCGGGCGGGGTTCCGGCTCCCCGCCGCGCGTCGGCCTGATCGGCTTCCATCAAGGCGCGCTCGGCGAAGACGACCCGAAAAGCGTTCAGGCGGCCGTCGTAGCGCTCGATCCGCCGCAGGTACAGCTCAACCAGCTCGCGCGAGGAAACCTCTCCGGCCGCGATCAGCTCGGCCTGGCGGGCAATCCCCGCGAACGCTAGCTCGGTGGCGTCCATCGCGCCAATCCTAGACGGGGGTGACCGGGTTGCGCTTGGCCGGCCACTGCCGCCGCTTGCCCTCGGCGTGAGCGAAACGACGAATCAGATCCTCGCGCAACGCCTCGGGCTCAACGATCGCGTCGATCACCAGCTCGGAGGCCAGGTGCAGGATGTCGATGTCCTCGGCGTACTCGCGCCGCAGCTGCTCGATCTTCGCCGCGCGCTCGGCCTCGTCCTCGATCGCAGCGAGCTGGTTGTAGTAGACCGCGTTGATCGCCGCCTGCGGGCCCATGACGGCGATCGACGCGCTCGGCAGCGCGATGCAGCAGTCCGGGTCAAACGCGGGACCGGCCATCGCATACAGGCCCGCGCCATAGGCCTTGCGCACGATCACCGAGATCTTCGGCACGGTCGCCTCAGAGACGGCGCTGATCATCTTGGCGCCGTGGCGGATGATGCCCTGGCGCTCGACCTGCGTGCCGATCATGAAGCCGGGAACGTCGGCCAGGAACAGCAGTGGAACGTTGAAGGCATTGCACGTCCAGATGAAGCGTGCGGCCTTGTCGGCCGAGTCGGAGAACAGAACACCCCCCTTGTGCTTCGGTTGGTTGGCGACGATCCCGATCGCCCGCCCATCCAGGCGCGCGTAGCCGACGATCAGCTCCTTGGCCCAGCGTGAGTGCACCTGCAGCAGCGAGCCCTCATCCACGAGCGCCTCAATCAGCGCCAACATGTCGAACGGCTTGTTCTCGTCGGCGGGTATCAGTCCGGCGATGCGCCCGCCCGCAGCGGCGCCACCGTCCGCCGTGCCGTTGTCCATCGCGCCGTCGGCGTCCACCGAGCCGGCCGCGATCGGCGTCGCGGCGGCTGCCGCCGGCGGCTGTTGCTCGAAGCTCGAGGGCATGTAGGACAGGTAGCGCCGCGCAAACTCGATGCCCTCCTCGTCGCTCTTCACCAGTTGGTGCGCGCAGCCCGACACCCCCGTGTGCATGCGCGCCCCTCCCATCTCCTCGAGCGTCACATCCTCGCCGATCACCATCTGCGCCATCCGCGGCGAGCCGAGGTACATCGAGGCGTTGCCGTCACGCATGACCACGATGTCGCAGAAGGCCGGGATGTAGGCGCCGCCGGCCGCGCTTGGGCCGAACAGGACGCAGACCTGCGGCACGACGCCGGACATCCGCACCTGGTGAAAGAAGATCCGACCGGCGCCGCGCCGGCCGGGGAACATCTGCACCTGCTCGGTGATGCGCGCGCCGGCCGAGTCGACCAGGTAGACCATCGGGACGCGCAGGCTGAGCGCGCGCTCCTGGATGCGCAGGATCTTCTCGACGGTCTTCGGGCCCCATGACCCCGCCTTGACGGTGGGATCGTTGGCCATCAGGGCTACCGGGCGGCCGTCGATCGCTCCAACGCCGGTGACGACCCCATCGGCGCCGAGGCCCTCCTCGTTCCAGTTGGCAAGCAGCGCCTCCTCGGAGAAGGAACCCTCGTCCAAGAGCAGCGCGACGCGCTCGCGCACGGGCAGCTTGCCTTGCTCGGCCGCCTTCTCGCGGTGGCGCTGCGGCCCGCCGGCAAGCGCGCGCTCCACCGCTGCATGCAGATCGCTCATCGGCGCGGAGCGTATTAGGATCGCCGAGTGAGCATCGTCACCACCGAAGACCGCGGCGCCGCGCGTCACCTGATCCTCAACCGGCCGGAGAAGCGCAACGCGATGAACCAGGAGCTGCTGCGCGCACTCGCGCAAGCACTGCGCGACGCCGCCGCCGAGGACGCGGTTCACTGCATCGTCCTGCGCGGTGAGGGACCCGTCTTCTCTGCCGGCGTGGACCTGGTGGAGCTGGCCGAGGCGTCCGGGCAGCCCGGGACGCTGCGGCCGTTCCGCGAGGTGTTCCTGGAGTGCCCGAACCTGTGCGAAGAGACGCCCAAGCCGGTGATCTGCCAGATCCACCGCACCTGCGTCGGCGGGGCGCTGGAGGTCGCGCTCGGCTGCGATCTTCGCATCGCCTCCGCGGACGCTCAGCTGGGGCTGCCGGAGGTCAAGTTCGGGATCATCCCCGACGTCGGCGGCTCCTCGCGGTTGCCGGCCGTCGTCGGCCTGGGCCGAGCCAAGGAGCTGATCATGACCGGCCGTACGATCGACGCCGCCGAAGCCGAACGGATCGGCCTGGTCAACCGCGTGGTCGCCGCGGAGGAGCTGGAGCAGGCCACGCAGGCTCTGGTGGACGAGCTGCTTGCCAACTCGCACTGGGCGGTGGGTCGGGCAAAGCGGGTGATGGACGCCTCCGCGCGGCCCGCGCTGGCGGCGACGCTTGAGATGGAGGTTGCGGTGCAGGAGTACTGCGTGGCGATGGCCCGCGAGCAGGCGCGGCAAGCGTGATCCCACCCGCCTGAGCCCACAGTCTGGCTGGGCATCGAGTGTAGTTGCCTTTCTCCCACTGCCAGCGACCGAGGTCCTCCGGGCGCGGGCGACGGTATTGTTTACTCGACCGCACTTTGCGACCACTCCACCGGCCCGGCCACCAGCGTGTGCGACCCCAGCTGGCGCCCCAGCACCTCCTGCACGCGCCGCGAGCACGCCAGCAGCGCTTCCAGGTCCACGCCGGTTTCGATCCCCATCTCCTCGAGCATCGAGACGAGGTCCTCGGTCGCGATGTTGCCGGTCGCGCCCGCCGGCACCGGACAGCCGCCCAGCTCGCCGAACGAGGACTCGAAGTTGGTGACGCCCGCCTGTAGCGCCGCCACTACGTTGGCCAGACCCTGGCCGCGGGTGTTGTGGAAGTGAGCGGTCAGCTCCAGCTCCCGCAGTCCCTCGCGCCAAAGTCCGAACAGCTCCCCTACCTGAACCGGATTGGCCATACCGGTCGTGTCGCCGAACCCGATCTCCTGCGCGCCCGCGTCGCGCAGGCGCCGCGCGATCTCGAGCACCCGCTCGGGCGGGACGTGGCCCTCGTAGGGGCAGCCGAACGAGGTGGAGATGACCGCCTCGCAGCGCAGCTCCCGCTCGCGCGCACGGGCCAGCACCCGCTCCAGCGCCACCAGCGACTCCTCGACCGAACGGTTGACGTTCTTGCGGTTGTGAGTCTCAGAAGCCGACAGGAAAACGTTGATCTCATCGAACGCCGGGCGCTGCCCGGCGTCCGTATCCTGCACCTGAAGCGCCCGCTCCAACCCGCGCTCGTTGGGGATCAGGACGCTCAGCGCCACCTCGGCCGGAACGTCGATCGCGGCAAGCACCTGCTCGGCGTCGGCGAGCTGTCCGATCACCTCGGGGGGCACGAAGCTCGTCACCTCCAAGCGGCGCAGGCCCGTGCGCGCGAGCATGTCGATCAGCTCGACCTTGCGCCCGGTCGGGATGACCTCCGGCTCGTTCTGGAAGCCGTCGCGGGGACCGACCTCCCGGATCTGCACCGACCTCGGAAGGTCAGCCATCACCACATCGACAGGCCGCCAGACACGTTCAGCGTCTGACCGGTCACATAGGAGGCGTCCTCGCAGGCAAGGAACGCGATCGCCGCCGCCACCTCCTCGGGCTCGCCCGAGCGGCCCATCGCAGTCTGGTTGACCATGCCCTGCTTGAGGCGCTCGCCCAGCTCGCCGAGCAGCTTCGGGGCGGCGTTCAAGAGCGGCGTCTCGATCGGGCCCGGCGCGACGGCGTTGGAGCGCACCCGATAGCGAGCGGACTCGCGCGCGATCGCCTTGGTGAAGCCGATCACGCCCGCCTTCGCCGCCGAGTAGATCGAGGAGCCTTGCGAGCCGACGCGGCCCGCCTCGCTGGCGACGTTGACGATCGCGCCCGCGCGGCGCTCCTGCATGCCCGGCAGCACGGCATGTGTGACCGCGATCGTGCCGCGCAGGTTGACGCCGAGCACGAAGTCCCACAGGCCCTCGTCGCTGTTGACGAAGTAGGAGAACAGGTCGGTGCCGGCGTTGTTGACGAGCACGTCAACGGGCCCGAGCGCCGCCTCGATCGCCGTCAGGCCCGCGCACACCGAGGCCGTGTCGGTGACGTCCAGCTTGCAGCCGTGGCCGTCGAGCTCGCCCGCCAGCTCACGAGCGCCGTCCTCGTTGACGTCGCCGATGCCCACGCGCGCGCCTTCGGCCGTCAGCAGCCGCGCGGTGGCGGCGCCGATCCCCGACGCACCGCCCGTGACGAGCGCGACCTTGCCCTCGAATCGCATTGCAGGCAAGACTAGCCGCAAGCGGGGGCGGCGCGAGCGTTTCTATACTCCGCCGCCGTGGCGCCCTCACCTTCGGACCCGGTAGCGATCGTCGGCGCCTCCGGCGCCCTCGGCTTCGGGCTGGCGCTGCGGCTCGGGCGCGCCGGGGTGCCGGTCGTGATCGGCTCGCGCGAGCAGACGCGCGCCGTCCAGGCGGCCGACCGCGCGCGCGAGTCTGTGGCCAAGGGGGGCTTCACCGGCGCTGAGAACGCCGAGGCCGTCGCCGCCGTTGACACCACGATCCTCAGCGTCCCATTCCGCAACCAGTCAGAGACGCTGAAAAACCTGCGTGACGCTTTCACGCCCGAAGCGCTGCTGATCGACGCCACCGTGCCGCTCGCGGCGACTGTCAGCGGACGCGCGACGCGGATGCTCGGCGTCTGGCAGGGCTCGGCCGCCCAGGTCGCCGCCGAGATGGTCCCCGACGGGGTGAAAGTCGTCTCGGCCCTGCACACGGTCAGCGCCGCATCGCTCGCCGACCTCGAGCATCCGCTCGACCAGGACGTGCTCGTCTGCGGCGACTCGCGCGAGGACAAGGCTCGCGCCGCCGCCCTGCTCGAACAGGTCCCCGGCCTGCGCTGCGTGGACTGCGGCAAGCTCGAGATGGCCCGCATCGCCGAGTCGCTGACGGCGATGATGATCGCGATCAACTCGCGCTACAAGAAGCACGCGGGCATCCGGGTCACCGGGCTGCCCGACGCGTTGTGGGAGTAGCCCGCTGACCCGCCCCCGCACGCCTGGCGAGAACTTCCCTCCCGCGGCCGGCGGCGACGGCGACGTACCCCGCCCCCCGACCGGCGACGGGTCGAAGGTCGTCGTGCTCGCCGGCGGCACCGGCGGCGCCAAGCTCGCGCGTGGAATGCTCGACGTCGTCGGGCCCGACGAGCTGGTCGTGATCGCCAACACCGGCGATGACATCGACATCTACGGCGCCCACGTCTCCCCCGACCCCGATCTCGTCTCCTTCTGGCTGGCCGACGAGATCGACGAGCGCGGCTGGGGGCTGCGCGACGACACCTTCGCCGTGATGGACGCCCTGCGCGCGCTCGGCCACGACGTCTGGTTTCGCCTCGGCGACCGCGACCTGGCCTGGTGCCTGGAGCGCCGGCGCCTGCTCGACGAGGGCCTGCGAGCGACCGAGGCGCTCGCGCGCCTGAACAAAGCGATCGGCGTGCGCGTGGCGGTGCTGCCGATGTCAGATGAGCCACAATCCACGCGCGTGCGCACCGACGAGGGCTGGCGCCCCTTCCAGGAGTTCATGATCCGCGACGGCGCCACCGCGCCCGTGCACGGGGTGGCCTTCGGCGAGCCGGGCGCCTCTCCGACGCCGCCGACTCCCGAGGTGCTCGCGGCCCTGCGCAACGCGCGCGCGGTGATTGTCGGCCCGAGCAATCCGGTGATCTCGATCTGGCCGATCCTACATTCGCTTGGCGCGGCGCTCGCCGATCTCACCGCGCCGGTGGTGTACGTCAGCCCGGTTGTGGCCGGCCAGATCGTCAAGGGCCCGACCGCGGCCTTTCTGAACGTCTATGACCAACCCGTCAGCGCGGCCGGCGTGACAGCCTTCTACGAGGCTGTGGCGCCCGGCCTGCTCAACGGCGTGGTGTCCGACGAAGCGCTCACGGATCTGCCGACGCTGCAGATCGACACGGCGATGCCCGACGCCATCGCCCGCGCGCGCGTCGCCGAGCAGACGCTCGCGTTTGCGCTGTCGTTCGCCGTCTGAGCTCAGCCCCGACAGTCCACAGCGACATCCAGAGCGGCGCAGACTTGGTGCATCCGATCGTCGCTGAGGCGGCCCAATCGCTCCACGAGGACCCCGATCGACACGCTCTCGATCGAGTCCAGGTTGATCGCGGATCGATTCGGGATCGGGTCCTCGCCCGGTTCCAAGACCACCTCGCTCGGCAGGCCGCGGACCGTCGTCGTGCACGGCGCTATCAGGGCGCGTCTCAATCGCGGAATGACCGCGTCGCGGGAGAGCACGACGACGGGACGCCGACCGATCTCAGGCAACTCGCACCACCAAATCTCGCCGCGCGCGGGCAGCGAAACGACGCTCACGACGCCGCGGCGGCCTCGCGGAAGGAGGCCAGGTCGCCCCAGGCGTCCGGCTCTCCGAGCGGGTGCTCGTCGTAGGCAGCATAGGCGGCGTCGATCTCAGCGGCGCGGTGGCCTGCGAGCAGCGACGCGAGCGCCTGGTCGAAGAGGGCAGCGTCCGTCAATGTCGACAGAGCCTCACGGGCGCTCTTCAGAAGACGCTCGTCGACGGTGGTGCTGACTCTTGCTCTTGCCATGCCACAACTATGGCATGTTTGTCGGATGCCGCGCCGCGTCGATACGCTGCCGGGCAGATGCGTACCGCCGCCATCCTCCCCGTCAAGCGCTTCCCGCTGGCCAAGCAACGCCTCGGCCAGAGCGTCGCCGATCCATTGCGCCTGGAACTGGCGCGGGCGATGGTCGGCGACGTGCTCAGCGCGCTACGCGACTGCGCCGCGATCGACACAACCATCGTCGTGACCAACGAGCCAAGCGTCGCCGCCGCCTCCCGCTACCTGGGCGCGACTGTCGTCGAGGACACTGCCGATGACGGACAGAGCGCGGCGGCGGCACTTGGGATCGCATGCGCTCTCGCGCAGAACTTCGAGCGGGTGCTGTGCGTGCCCGGCGACTGTCCCACGCTTGACCCGCGGGAGCTGACGGCGCTGCTCGCCACCGATGAGAGGGGCATGACGATCGTGCCCGACCGTCACGGAACCGGCACCAACGGGCTACTGCTCATGCCCGCGAATGCGCTCTCCCCCAGCTTCGGCCCGGACAGCCGCGAGCGTCACGAACGGCTTGCGCGCGAAGCCGGCGTCAGCTGCCGTGTCGAGCAGCCCGCTTCGCTGCTGCTGGACATCGATACCGGTGAGGATCTCGCCGCGCTACGTGAGCAGCTGGCCGACCGGCACGGCGGAGCGCCGCGCACGCGAGCGGTGCTCGGCCTGGCGAGAGCTACCGGCGCCGTGCCGTCCCATTCCCCGCGGGCCGCCTGAGCGTGAGCGGCCTCAGTGCCCGCAGCCTGAGCGGGCTGCCCGAGGTGACGGCCGGCGCCGACATCGCCGATCTGATCGTCGGGAGCCTGCGCGCCGAACCAACCGGCCAGGAACTTCGCGACGGCGATATCGTCGCGGTCGCCCACAAGGTCGTCTCCAAGGCCGAGGGCGCCGTCGTCGAGCTGAGCTCGGTCACGCCCAGCGAGCGAGCCGTTGAGCTGGCCGCCGAGCAGGGCAAGGACCCGCGCGCCGTCCAGGTCGTGCTCGACCAGTCCGCCGAGATTCTGCGCGCCAACGGTGTGTTGATCTGCCGCACCCACCACGGCTTCGTCTGCGCCAATGCCGGCGTCGACGCCTCCAACTCGCCTGACGAAGAAACCTTGATCGTCTTGCCGCGCGACCCCGACGCCTCCGCCCGCCGCATCCGCGCGCGCCTGTGCGAGCTGACCGGCGCGCGCGTGGGGGTGCTCGTCACAGACAGCTTCGGCCGCGCCTGGCGTCACGGCCAGTGCGACGTCGCGGTGGGCTGCGCCGGTATCGCGCCGCTTGACGACTGGCGCGGTCGCGCCGACAGCGAGGGCCGCGATCTGCACGCCACCTGGCTCGCGGTCGCCGATGCGATCGCCGCGCTCGCCGACCTGGCCCGCGCCAAGGACTCGCGCGAGCCGGTCGTCGTCGTGGCCGGGCTGGAGCGCTTCGTCAGCGAGCAGGACGGACCGGGGGCGGCGCAGCTGTTGCGCCCGCTCGAGGAAGACCTGTTCCGATAGAGCGCCCGGGAGCGAGCGCCCTCAAGCGCTCTCCGCCTTCACTACGCCCGAGCCGCTGCGACCGCGCTCGGAGATCGATCGGCGCGCCGTCGCGACCATCGCCAGCGGGATACCCGTCGCGAGCATCCGCACCGGGCCGATGTTGCGCGAGCCGAACGCCTCGAACACGCGCGCTGTGCGCTCGTCGTAGCTGGCCGCCGAGAAGAACACCTTCTCTCCCCCACCCAGCTTGCGACCGGTGGCGTAGTCGAGGATCGTCTTGGTGTGGCCGCCCAGGCCCCGCGCGTGGCGTCGCTTGTAGCGCTTCAGACCCCGCTCCAGCGGCTCGGCGCCGGCCAGCGCCGGCGCAACGCTGTCGGCGAGCCATTCCGAGCTCTGCAGCGCAAAGCCGCAACCGACGCCCCACAGCGGATCGACGGCGCCCGCCGCATCGCCCACCAGCGCCAGGCCCGGCGCGGTCGGCGTGTGGATGACGTTGGTCATGTCGATCTTGCCCTGCACCGGCTCGACCAGGCGCGAGGCGAGAATCGGCGGGGCGCCGGGAACCGAGGAGACCATCTTCTCCAGCGCCGCCCTCGGATCGGCCTTGAAATCGGGCAGGTGCTCCTTGGTGGGCATCACTGCGTAGAAGGTCAGACCGCCGTCGGTCGGGAACGCCCCGACCATGTTCGGGTCCATCAGCCACAGCGTCGGGCAGGGGTGACCCGCGTAAGGGGGGCCTTCGTAGTAGCCGCCGTAGGCGATTCGCCCGTGCGGCGCCGTCCGCGTCTTCACCTGCGCCAGCTTGGCGATACGGGAGTCGCGGCCGTCCGCGCCGACGACCAGGCGCGCGCGCAACTCGCCCGTCTGGCCATGCGTGTCGCTCGCCCGTACGCCACACACCTGCTCGCCTGCGCGCAGCAGCTCGTCGACGGTGTGGCCCATCATCAGATCGACACCCGGCGTCCCGGCGGCCGTTTGGCGGATCATCGGGTCCAGCAGGCGGCGACGCAGGTTGATGCCGCTGGGGATGTCGTCTCCCGGCGGCGGCTCGATCGTGCCCCAGCGCGTCCACACCCTTATCCGCGAGCGCAGCGCGCCCGCCTGCATCATCGGCTCGATCAGACCCAGGCGCTCTAGCGTCGGCACACCAGAGGACTGGACGTAATGGGTGCAGATCTTCTTGTACGCCTGCGGGTCGGGGCTCTTCTCCACCAGGGCCACGCGCGCTCCCGAGCGCGCCAGCATGATCGCCGCTGCGGAGCCGGCTAGGCTTGCTCCGACGATCGCCACGTCGTAGTCGGTATGCGTCTGCTCGGTCATCTGGCTCAGCTCCTCGCGTAGGCGCTCCCGCGGCAACGGGACGCGTATAGTTCGAGGCGAACTATACAGGACGAATCATGGAACGCAAGTCGATACGCCTCAGTACAACCTCATATGCCGTCATGAGCCTGCTCGACGTGCTCGGCGAGGCGACACCCTACGACCTCAAGCAGACGCTCGACCACTCGATCCAGAACTTCTGGCCGGTCCCGCACACGACCTTCTACGACGAGCCGGCGCGCCTGGCGAGCGCCGGCTATCTCTCGCAACGCCAGGAGCCCGCCGGGCGCCGGCGCAAGGTCTATTCGCTCACCGACAGCGGGCGCAAAGCTCTGCGCGAGTGGGCCGACACGCCCGGAGCGCCACCCTCGCAATACCGCGACGAGGGGATGCTGAAGGTGTTCGCCGGCGCCGACCCGAGCCAAGCCTTCGCCGGCCGCGCCGAGTGGCACCGCGCCAAGCTAGCTGAGTTCGAGGGCTACCTGGTCGCGCTCAGAGAGCTGGAGAGCACCGCTGATCATGAGCGGCTGTCGGGGCCTGAGGCCACCCTTCTAGGCGGCATCGAATACCACCGTCAGATGAGCGCCATCTTCGAGCGTCTGCTAGGCGAGGGCGACGGGCACGGCGACAGCGACGGCGCCGCATAGCGAGCGCCGGGCGGCGCTACGTAGCGACCGGCTCGCGCAGCGGGTAGCGGCGCCTGATCTCGTACAGCGTCGTGCGCTCGGCCGCGGGGCGGCCCGCCTCATGCGCCGCCGCCACCAGCTGCTCGGGGTCGAGCTTGGTGCCGTGATAGGAGCCCGCCAGACGGCTGATCGACTCCTCCATCAACGTGCCACCAAGATCGTTGACGCCCCAGCGCAACGCCTCCGTCGCCGCCTCCAGGCCCATCTTCACCCACGAAGCCTGCAGGCTTTGCACCGTCCCGCCCAGCGCTAGGCGAAAGACAGCGGTGTGCTTGAGGTTCTCCTCGCGCGAGATCTCCTCGACGCCGTGCGTGCGGCCGAGCAGGGTCTGAAACGGGATGAACGACAGCGGCACGAACTCGGTGATGCCCCCCGTGCGACTCTGCAGCTCACGCACGACGCGCATGTGCTCGGCCAGCTCCCACGGCTCCTCGATGTGGCCGAACATGACCGTGCAGGTCGAGCGCAGGCCCGCCTCGTGCGACGCTTCGATGATCTCCACCCAGCGCGCGACCGGCAGCTTGTTCGGCGAGATGCGCTCGCGCACGCCGTCGTGCAGCACCTCCGCCGCGGTGCCCGGCGTCGAGTCAAGGCCCCCCTCGCGCAGGCGCGCGAACACCTCCGCCGGCGTCATGTGCGAGATCTCGCACATGTGCGAAATCTCCATCGGCGAATAGGCGTGCAGATGCAACTCGACACCCGCCTCACGCGCGGTCGACTTGGCCAACCGCAGCCAACCCAGGTAGTCCTCCAAAGCCCAGTCGGGGTGGATGCCCGACTGGATGCACAGCTCGCTGGCGCCATAAGCAATCGCCTCTTGCACCCTGCGCACGAACTCACGCTCGTCGTGTTCATAGGCGTCGGGCGAGCGCTTGCCCTGGCCGAAGCCGCAGAAAGCGCATCCGACCGTGCAGACGTTGGAGATGTTGATGTTGCGGTTGACGACGAAAGTGACCGTCTCGCCGGCCAGTTCCGCCCGCAGCTCGTCGGCGGCCGCGCGGATCTGCTCGATCGCCTCCGGGCGCGTCTCGGCGAACAGGGCCGTCAACTCGTCGGGGCTGAGCGACACGCCCTCGCGGCCCTTCTCGATCGCGCCGCTCACGAGCTCCGGTCGGATCGGCGCCGGCGGATCGGTGCGACCAGATCCACGCCGAGGGATGAAGCTCCAGTACTTGAGCTTGATCGTGTCGAGCACGCCCTGCGCGAGCCAGTCGCCGTCGATGTACTGCGGGTAGACGCACAAGCGCTCGGTCAGCGCCGCGCCGTCGGCCTGCAGGCGCTTGCGCACCTGGTGCGGCGAGGGGAACGGGTGCTCGGGGGAGATGTGATCGCCGTTGGCCGACAGCCCGCCGAGATCGGTGGCGCCGGCGGCGACCAGCTGCGGCCACCAGTCGGCCAGGTTGGGCGGCACCTGGATGCCGACGTCCGGCATCAGCTCGCGCGCGTGCGCGATCAATTCCTTCATGTCCTCGATCGAGACCGGCCCGGCGCCTTCGAGCGCCCACTTGGGCAGCGGGACGTCGGAGCGTCCCTCCTTTGTGCTCGGCTCGCCGACGCTCCCCTCTGCACCCTCAACACCCCCGTTGGTGCGCTCAACACCCCCCCCTGCGCCGTCAACACCCCCCCTTGCGCGCTCAACACTCCCCCTTGCGCCGCCGATCACACCCGTCCGCCAATACTCTCGCGACGCCGCCTCGGCGATCTGCGCCGGCTCGCGACCGTAGTAGGACTGGTGAGGGACGAAGTTCTGCAGGATCACCTCCTGTATGTGGCCGTACTCGGCGTGTGCGGCCGCCAGCGCCTCCAGCGAAGCGACGCGCTCCTCAGCGGTCTCGCCGATCCCGACGAGAATGCCGCTCGTAAACGGAATTTTCAGCTCGCCCGCCGCGCGAATCGTCTCCAAGCGTCGAGCCGGGTGCTTGCTGGGCGAGCCGGCGTGCACCGTCCGCATCAACCGCTCGGACACCGACTCCAGCATCAGGCCCTGCGAGGCCGTCACCTCCCGTAGCCGCGCCAGATCCTCGTGCGAGAGCACACCCAGGTTGGTGTGTGGAAGCAGACCGCGCTCGAGCGCCCGTTCGCAGGTCCACACGACATAGCCCGTGAAGTCCGCGTGGCCGTAGGAGGCCAACCGCTCGCGCACCTGCGGGTTGACCTCGGGGCGCTCGCCGGTGAGCACGAGCAGCTCCTTGACCTGCCGCCGCGCCGCGCCGGCGAGCACCTCCTCCACCTCTTCAGGCGAGTACAGATGCGCCTTGTGCGTGGCAAACGCGCAGTACTTGCAGTAGCAGCGGCACGTGCGCGAGAGCGAGAGCGTGAGGTTGCGCGAGAACGTGACCCGACGACGCATCGTTCTTGGAGTCTATGAAGACACCGGCGCATGCGCCGGTGTTCCGACGGCGCATGCGCCGTCGGCGCCCCCGCACATGTGCGGGGGCGTGCGGGCCGTACATGTACGGCCCGCCGGACGGCACATGTGCCGTCCGGAACCCCCCATACATTTCCGCCCATGTCCGAAGACACCCTCCGTCGCGCCGTGGCCGAGATGGTCGGCGCGTTCACCCTCACCTTCATCGGCGCCGGCGCGGCCGCCGCCGCCGGCGCCGTCTCCGATCCCTCCCTGATCGGCGTCGCCGTCGCCAACGGGCTCGCGATCGGCGTGATGGTCTGCGCGCTGGGGCACATCTCCGGCGGGCACTTCAATCCGGCCGTCACGCTCGGCTTTCTGATCGCGCGCAAGATCAAGGCCCCCCTTGCCGCCGTCTATTGGATCGCCCAGTTCGGCGGCGCCGCGCTGGCCGCGCTGCTGGTCGACCAGCTGCTGCCGAAATCCGTCACCGATCCGGTCAGCCTCGGCGTTCCGGCGCTCGGCCACGGCGTCAACGCCAGCTCGGGGTTCTTGCTCGAGGCGATCCTCACCTTCTTCCTCGTGTTCGTCATCTTCGGCGCGGCCGTCGACGCGCGCAACCAGTTCAGCGTCGTCGCCGGGCTGGCGATCGGGCTGACGATCGCGATCGACGTGCTGTTCGGCGGGCCGTTCACGGGCGCCGCCATGAACCCGTCGCGTGCGTTCGGGCCGCAGCTCGTCGGCGATCACTGGGCCAACGGCTGGGTTTGGTATGCGGGGCCGCTGCTCGGCGCGACGATCGCCGCCGGGCTGTACTCGTTCCTGTACCTGCGCAAGCCCGGAGTCGAGCCAGCGGCCACCTGAGCAGGTGTGAGCCCCGCTCGCGTCTACCTGGCCCGTCACGGCCAGACCGCCTACAACCTCGAGCGCCGCTTCCAGGGGCACCTGGCCGTCCCCCTTGACGACACCGGACGTGAGCAGGCCCGCGACCTGGCCGAGCGCGCGAGCGCCCATCCGTTCGCGGCGCTCTGGTGCAGCCCCCTGTTGCGCGCCCGCGAAACCGCCGACATCGTCGCCGAGCACATCGAGCTGACCCCGCGCGAGGACGCCCGCCTGATGGAGACCGACGCCGGCGATTGGACCGGCCGCCTGTTCGTCGACGTCAACGCAGAAGACCCCGACGGCTTCGCCGGCTTCATCGAGGGCCGCCCGGATTTCGCCTTCCCGGGCGGCGAGTCCTTCGCCCAGCAGGGCGAACGCGTCGCGACGGCCCTGGCCGACGTCGAACGGGGCGACCTCCCCGCGCTCGTGGTCTGCCACGGCGTCGTGATCCGCATCGCCCTCTACCAGCGCGCGGGCCATAGGGTAGCCCTGGCCGAGCGAGTCCCCAACGCCGCACTGGTCCCCCTCGACCCGGTCGAGGCCGAACACACCGACCTCGGCGGGGGCGCAGCTCTGCCGCCGAGCTGAGCGTTAGCCCATTTACAGACGCGGGCGCTGGGTGCGACCCGCGCGCCCAGCTACCAGGATGACATGATGCAGACAATGAGCAACATTTACCGCATCGCAGCCACGCTACTGATCTTCTGCCTGTCGCTGACCCTCGCCGATCTTGCGCTGGTGATGCTCAAAGCGCCCATAGGCTGGCTCTACGGCGTGGGTCTTCTACTCACCGCCCCCACGGCGTACCGAATCATCTCGGTATTGGACGACGTCCACATCGGTCGGTGGCTTGGCCGCCTGAGGAAACGTAACAACCGCCTGCCACGTCCGATTCACTGAGACGTATCTCTGCGCCCAACACAGGCAACCCCTAGCTGAGCCGAGGGTTAACTGGCGCCTCCGGCCAGGCGCACGATCAGATTCGCACCTTCCCGCGCCATGCGGGACCGAGGCACAGTCAGGTCAAAACCTGTGCTCTCAGCCAGTGCGCGTGTGTCCGCTTCGACGTGGGAGTAGAACGCCAAAGTGCGCACACCGTCCAGATCGGCTTCGCCCACGAGCGCCTCGACCAGGCTTGCCCGCCGCGCCGACTCGTCGGTGAGATCGACCACGAGCACATCGGCGCCTTTTGGCAGCGCACCACGCACGCCCTCCTCATCCCTCACCAACTCAACCTCATGACCCGCCGCACGCAACGCACCCTGTACCTGCGAGCCGAACAGCAGATCTGGGATGTAGGCGACCACGCGTGCCATGGCAAAGGGCCGCGAGACCGACTACTGCGCCCGCAAGCGCGCGAACTCCTCGCGCACAGACTGCGGGCGGCCCCACATCTGCGTGACCTCGACGCGACCCACGCGCTGCTCGCGCAGGACCAGTTCGCCCTCGATGCCCGCTTTATCGAGCAGACGCAGTGCGCCGTGCGTCGTTGGGGCCGAGGCAGCGTGGCCGAAATTGTGGGCTACCAGCAAGCGCCAGTGCCAGTCGTGGTGAGAGTAAGGGCGCGCGTTGCACGTCGTCAGGTACACGCAGGCGTCTATGTAGCGCGACTCGTCAGCGACACGGAGGTCGAACTCGAGGTCGGTCCAGTCCTCTGGGAGCGAGTCGACAATCTGCTGGAAGCTGTCCGCGAGCGCCATTGAGGCGAAGCCTAGCGTGACTCCCGGAGCTCGGGCGAGAACCGGCGCCGCGTGACTATGCTCGAACCGTGGCCAGTGTCCACACCACCGAGCTCACACGCGAATACGCAGCGCTGAGCGAGCACTGCGGCTTGATTGACCGCTCCGAGCGCGGCAAGCTGGCGCTTACCGGCGCTGACGCTGTCGAGTTCCTGAATGGGCAGGTCACCAACGAGCTGCTCGACCTCGGGCCGGGCCAGGGGCGCTACGCCGTCTTCTTGACCCACAAGGGCAAGACGCTCGGCGACCTGCGCATCCTGGCAGTCGGCGATGGCGACAGCGACGACGGCACAGCGCCCAACGAACTCCTGCTCGACACCGAGCGAGTCGCGCTGCAGGAGCTGTTCGACATGATCAGACGTTTCAAGGTCGGATATCGCGTGGAGCTGCACAAGCGCACGCTGGAGAGCTCACTGCTCTCGCTGATCGGACCCGGGGCGGACGAGGTGGTCCGCGCCGCCGTAGAGGACCACGAGCCGACGCGGCGCGGCGGCGAGGTGGACGGCGATCGGACGCGCGGCGAGTTGCCCGAGCACGAGTACGACCACACCCTTGCCAGCATCGCCGACAGGCCCGTGCGGCTGATTCGCGCAGACCTGGGCCTCGACGTGCTGCTGGACCCCGCTGCGATCGACGGCGTGCGCGAAGCGCTGGAGACGGCCGGAGCCGTTCCCGTGAGTGAGGCCGCCGCGGAGATCGTGCGCGTGGAGTCCGGGCGGCCCCGCTACGGCATCGACATCGACGAGAACACGATTCCCCAGGAGGCGGGGCTGAACGAGCGCGCGGTCAGCTTCACCAAGGGGTGCTATGTCGGCCAAGAGACCGTCGCACGTCTGCATTACAGGGGCAAACCCAACCGCCACCTACGCGGACTGCGACTGTCTGCGCCGATCGCCTCCGGGGCGGAGCTGCGCCTGGGCGAGCGCTCGGTCGGCCTGCTCGCAAGCACAGTCCTCTCCCCCAGATTCGGCCCGATCGGGCTTGCCCTGGTGCGCCGCGAGGCCGAGCCGGGCGCGACCGTCGCAGTCGGCGACGAGGGGGCGACGGCCACCGTCGTCGAGCTGCCGTTCCAGTAGGCTTCCCGAGCCCCCGACAGACGACCGACAGACGAGGTTCAGAGCACGTGGCAATCGATCTTCAGCAGGTATCAAAGGTGGACGCCCAGCCCGGCGATCTGCCCGACACGATGGCCGCCTGGGTCATCCGCGAGGAGCGCCAGGGGGAACCCAAGGACGCCTTCCAACTGGAGGAGATCGAGGTCCCAGAGCCCGCCGCCTTCGAGGTGATCGTCCGCGTGATGGCGGCCGGCGTCAACTACAACAACGTGTGGGCGGCGCTGGGCAAGCCAGTGTCGGTGATGAAGTACGGCGACCATCCCGAGTTCGGCCACCACATCGGCGGCTCGGACGCCTCGGGCGTCGTCTGGAAGGTAGGGCCGGGCGTCACGCGCTGGAAGCCTGGCGACGAGGTGGTCGTGCACTGCAATCAGGCCTCCTACGAGGACCCCGAGGTGCACGGCCTTGACCCGATGGCGGCTCCCTCGCAGAAGATCTGGGGGTATGAGACGACATGGGGGTCCTTCGCCCAGTTCACCAAGGTGCAGGCCCAGCAGCTGCTCCCCAAGCCCAAGGCGCTCAGCTGGTCTGAGGCCGCCTCCTACGGGCTCGTCTACTTCACCGCCTACCGGATGCTGATCACCCGCTGCAAACTGCAGGCGGGCCAGAAGGTGCTGATCTGGGGCGCCGCCGGTGGCCTCGGCGTGTTCGCCACGCAGCTTTGCGCAGCGGCGGGCGCACACTGCGTCGGCGTCGTCTCCTCCGCGGAGAAGGGGGAGCTGGTCAAGCGCCTGGGCGCTGTGGACTACATCGACCGTGCCGAGTTCGCCGGGATGATGCGCAAGGGCGGCGAGAGCCCCGAAGAGGAGAAGGCTCGCTTCCTGACCTCGCGCGAGTTCTCAAAGCGCGTCAAGCAGATCCTCGGCGACGCTCCCGACGTCGTCTTCGAGCACGTCGGCCAGGCGACCTTCCCCACCTCGGTGTTCACGGTCAAGCCGTT
>Ga0207695_10003739_pt1 | contig 21160 bp, 22 predicted proteins | sample KBSC54metaG_FD_184354 | JGI IMG/M metagenome (GOLD analysis project Ga0207695, IMG submission 184354) | Corn rhizosphere microbial communities from Kellogg Biological Station, Michigan, USA - KBS C5-4 metaG (SPAdes) (version 2) | ecosystem: Host-associated > Plants > Roots > Rhizosphere > Soil...
TTGGTCGTTGGCAAAAGAAGAAGTTAAGAAAGTATGAAAAAAGCAGCCAATTCAGCATCGCGGAGTAGGGGCCAACGACTAACGACCAAAGACGAACGACAGGGTTTCTCCACCCGCGCCATTCACGACGGTCAGGAGCCCGATCCCTTGACCGGAGCCGTTACCGCTCCCATTTATGCGACGTCCACCTATGTCCAGAAAGAATTGGGGAAAGACATCCGTTATGACTATGCGCGTGCCGCCAATCCCACGCGCGACCGGCTGGAAACGAATCTGGCTTCACTCGAAGGTGGGATCGCTTCGCGCGTCTTCGGGAGTGGCATGGCGGCAATCAACGCCCTCTGCACCATGTTCAAATCCGGCGACCACGTTGTCTGCGGACACAATCTTTACGGCGGCGTTCCGCGACTGTTTAATCAAATCCTCACCGGGTACGGCTTCGAATTCACCTACGTTGATACTTCTGATCCTAAGAACGTCGAGCGAGCACTCCGAAAAAATACCCGCATGGTCTACGTGGAAACTCCCACCAATCCCTTGATGGCGCTGACCGACCTGGAAGCAATTTCACGCATCTGCCGTGCGAAAAAAATCGAGCTGGTTGTTGACAACACCTTCATGTCTCCGTATTTTCAGCAGCCCCTCGCTCTGGGCGCGGACATGGTAGTCCACTCGACAACGAAATTCTTAAATGGTCACAGCGACGGCCTTGGCGGAGTCGTCGTCTGCACCCGCCAGGACCAGGCCGATCAGCTGGCGTTTGTGCAAAAGGCCGCAGGAGCGATTCTCTCCCCTTTCGAGTGCTGGCTGATTCTTCGCGGGACGAAAACTCTGGCCGTCCGAATGTTGCAGCACGATTCCAACGGGCGTCAGGTCGCCGACTTCCTCGCTGGCCACAAAAAAGTCAGAAGAGTCTTTTATCCCGGTTTGAAAGACCATCCGCAGCACGAACTGGCGAAGCGCCAGATGTCCGGCTTCGGATCTATGATCACCTTCGAAACTGGCTCTCTCGCCAATGCAGCCAAAATGCTAAAGCGGGTGCGCGTGTGCTCCCTCGGCGAATCTTTAGGCGGAGTCGAAACTCTGATCTCCCATCCCGCCACCATGACTCATGCCGGCCTTGGCGAAAAGGGAAGGACTGCAATCGGCATCACCGACGGTATGGTGCGCATTTCCGTCGGAATTGAGAACGTGGAAGACATCGTCGCCGATTTAGACCAGGCCCTCAGCTAAACCAGCAACACCAACCACAATCCTCCCAGCCGACTGATACAATCCGGCCTGCTACGAACCTATTTGCTTGAGAAGGGACGACATGAAGCGTCCGTCAGTCGGCGCAGTGTTCTTCGGTTTGGTCCCGTTCGTTGCTGTCTGTTTTTCCGTGTCGCTCTGGGACCGCATTAATCCCATTATTCTCGGACTTCCATTTAACTTCTTCTGGCTGATTCTGTGGCTGCTACTCACACCGATTTGCTTGTGGGCCGCCTATCGAATCGAAATGCGTGCTGGAAATATCGCCTCTGAAAAAAAGGCAACACATTGACTCCCAGTCTGATCGCGTTATCGGTGATCGCTGGCATCGTCGTGGTGGCTTCCGTCGTCGGTTTTTATGCCGGCACCCGCCACAGGATGGACCTGGAACAATGGACCGTCGGCGGCCGAGGCTTCGGCTTGTTGCTCGTCTGGCTCCTGATGGCCGGGGAAGTCTATACCACCTTCACTTTTCTCGGGGCGAGTGGCTGGGCGTACTCCAGAGGCGGTCCGGCTCTTTACATACTCGCGTATATGCCGCTCGCTTACGTATTGTCTTTCTTCATCCTTCCGCCGATTTGGGAAGTGGGGCGCAAATATCGGCTGCAGACGCAGGCAGATTTTTTTCAACTCCGCTATGGCAGTAAGGCGCTTTCGGCCTTCGTTGCCTTGGTCGGCGTGGTCTTCATCATTCCGTATTTGCAACTTCAGTTGGTTGGGCTGGGAATCATTGTCGAAGTTTCAAGCTTCGGAGGAATCCATCGCGCTCCGGCCATGATAATCGCCTTCGCCATCGTAGCCGCATTTGTCTTTACCAGCGGGGTTCGCGGCGTCGCATGGGTGAGCGTCATTAAGGATTTCTTGCTGCTGTTCGCCGCTGTATTCATCGGCATTGCAGTGCCCTACATGTATTTCGGCGGGATCGGAAAAATGTTTGCCGCTGTGATTCACGCCAGGCCTACTCATCTGGTTATGCCGGGAACCACAAAAAATCTGGGGCACACCTGGTACATTTCGACGGTACTGCTGACCTCGTTAGGCTTTTACATGTGGCCGCAGGCGTTCGGTTCCAGCTTCACCGCAAAAAGTGGCGACACGCTTCGCCGCAATGCCGTGGTGATGCCGCTCTACGGCATCACCATGCCTTTAATGCTTTTCGTCGGGTTCGGTGCGCTTTTGGTGCTGCCCAATTTAGCCAATGGCGACCTATCCCTGCTGACCATCGTCCGTAAAACTTTTCCGGCTTGGTTTCTCGGTCTGGTGGGAGGCGCCGGGGCGCTTACCGCTATGGTACCGGCGGCAATCCAAATTCTGACTGCGGCAACGCTTTTTGCGAAGAACCTATGGCGCCCGCTTTTCGCACCCCAAATGAGCGATCAGCAAGTTGCGACCCTCGCTCGGATCACGGTGTTGGCGATCACCGCCATCGCACTGGTTTTTGCAGTTTACAGTTCACTAACCATCGTTTCCCTTCTTCTACTCGGATATGCGGGGGTCACCCAGTTTTTTCCCGGCATCGTGCTGGGGCTTTTTTCAAGGCGGGTCAGGGGGCCAGCTGTTTTCTCAGGCATTGTTGCGGGTATCTCTACGGTCACGTTACTGATGCTGACCCAGCGTGATCCGTGGATGGGATGGAATGCCGGCTTTGCGGCGTTGTGCCTCAATTTCGCTGTGGTGGCTGCAGTTAGCCTCGTGCAGCGAACTCGTCCCACTGAAGATGCGAATGTCTTTGCAACCAAAGCCTCCGCGATTTGATTCAACGCCATTATTGAACTCACAAACCCTTCCTGATGCATCCCGAACTCCGCCGCTGAAAGCGGTGGCAAAGGGACCTTACGACGCGACCATAGCATTATCGGCGTGCGCGATCACCAGCCAGCAACTTCTTCTCTGCTTTCGGGTTTGTAGCTCAGGGCCTGGATAGGCCCAGCCAGAGGAGGCTATATGCGACGACGAATCGTTTCTATGCTGTGCTTTGCAGTGTTGGGCTCGTCTTTTGCATTGGGTCGGGACATTCGCACGGATAGGCGTGATCTGCGCCATGACAAAGTCGACCGAGTACACGACCGGCGTGATATCAGGTCCGATCGACGAGACCTGCGAGGTGACCGTCGCGATGTTCGTAAGGACCTTCGAAAAGGGAATTACAAACAGGCCCGCCGCGACCGTCGTGACATTCGCAGGGACCAGCGTGATCTACACAGAGACCGCCGCGATCTGCGTGCGGATCGTCGCGACATCCGTCACGACCGCCGTGACATGCGTCACGATTTCAGAAAATAAATCCGAATCGACTTGGGGGAGGAAAGCGGCGGCGAAATCTGCTGCCGCTGTTTTTCGCCATTCAGATCAATATCGCGAACTACATACGGCCGTTCGCCATCGTCAGCCGACCGACTCTTCAATCCACATCAGATATTCTGCGCTGCCATCTTCCATTGAGATCACGATGCATTCGGGTAACTCGTAGGAATGCAGCTCTCGAATCGCGGCCTTTACGTCCCCACTGCGGGCTTTTATAGTTTTGATAATCAGCAGAAACTCCTCAGCCGTTTCCACCTTACCCTCCCATCGATAAACGGATTGGATTCTCGGAACGATGTTGACGCAAGCCGCCAGCCGCCGCTCAACCAGCTGGTTTGCAATGTTCTGGGCCTCTGCTTCACTTCCAGCGGTGGTGAGGACGAGCACTTTATCAGTCATATAGAATCACTTTTCGTAACCAGTCCGAAACTTGCGCAAGGGAGGCACGGCTCAGCCGTGCTGCTCAAAGAAAAATTTATGTACGGCACGGCTGAAAGCCGTGTCCTCCCATCTAACGAAAATTAACCGAACCAAAACACCATGACTACAGAAATCAAGTTTGGCACATCCGGATGGCGGGCGGTGATGGCCGAGGAGTTTACTTTTGAAAACGTACGCCGCGCCGTTCATGGAATCGCACGCTACGTGAAGTCCCAGAAACCGCAAAACGCATGCGTGGTGGTCGGGCGTGATCCTCGCTTTCTGGGCGAGACATTTTGCTCCATCGCCTCCGAAATCTTGGCTGGCTACGGCATCACTCCTCTGGTGATTTCCGATCCTGCGCCTACACCTGCGATTTCATACGCAGTGATGCACGAGAAGGCCGACGGCGCCATCAACTTTACAGCCTCGCACAATCCGCCCGAATATAACGGAATTAAATTTTCCACTCCCGACGGCGCGCCAGCGCTGCCCGAGGTCACCCAGCACATCGAAAAGGAAATCGCGTCCGGTGAGCAATCGACTGCGGACTCCAAATCCAAAGCTCAAACCAAGGGTCTTGACCCCAAGCCGCCGTACCTGGCTCGCCTTCGCGAAGCCATCGATACCAAAGTCATCCAGAAAGCCGGATTGCGCGTGGTCTTCGATCCTCTCTGGGGCGCGGCCCGCGGCTACTCGGATTCTCTCCTGCGCGAAGCAGGAGTGAACGTCGCCACGGTTCACGACTATCGCGATGTTCTGTTCGGCAATCACGCGCCGGAACCGGACGACCATCTGCTCGAAGCTTTACGCGAAAAGATGCGCGAGCAAAAAGCTCACATTGGAATCGCCACCGACGGCGATGCCGATCGCTTCGGCGTCGTAGACGAAGACGGCACTTTCCTGCAGCCGAATTATGTCATTGCCCTGCTGTTCGATTATCTCGTCGAGAGCCGCGGCTGGAAGAACGGCGTCGGCAAGTCGGTCGCCACGACCAATCTCGTCAACGCGCTCGCGAAATATCACAAAGTGGAGTTGCACGAGACCCCGGTCGGCTTCAAATACATCGGTGAGCTCATCAAGCAGGATAAGATCGCCATCGGTGGCGAGGAGAGCGCGGGACTTTCCATTCGCCACCACGTTCCCGAGAAGGATGGAATTCTCGCCGGGCTACTCTGCTGTGAAATGGTGGCGCAGCGAAAAAAATCACTTGGGCAGCAATTAAAAGAATTATTTGCCAAAGTTGGTTCCTTCTACCCCATGCGCGAGAACTTCCGCTTGACCCCCGAGGTCAAAGCCAAGTTTACTGAGAAGTTACGGGTTGATCCGAAGGACTTCAGTGGCCAGCGGGTCAGCGAAGTTGTGCGCAAAGACGGCCTGAAGCTGGTGTTGGCCGACGGGTCATGGGTCTGCTATCGGATTTCAGGCACTGAGCCAGTAGTTCGAGCGTATTCTGAAGCGCCGAGTGAACAGGAGTTGCAGAAACTAAGCGCGGCCGCCAAGCAATGGATATTCGAATAAACATCCCTAAAATTCGGATCGTGCCGTCATCCGAAGACCGGATGCGCACACTCGTGCAGGGCGCGGATCACGCCGAGGCTTGGGCTGAGAAAGCGCGGGCCCACGCCGCCCCTCTTCTCGCAAAGGTCTACGCGGTGCGTCGCCGGGCAGCAACCGGCGCGGTTGTCGTTGTGGCAATCTGGATTTTTGTTCACGCCATGTTAGGAGCGAATGGCGTCACCGTCTACCGCGCGAAACGCGCCGAATACCAAGACCTGCAAAAGCAAATCAATCAACTCCAAAAAGAAAACGACGCATATTCGCAGCAAGTCAGCGAGCTGAAATCCGATCCCAAGCGAATTGAGAAAGAAGCTCGCGAGCAATTTCACTATGCTCGTCCCGGGGAAGTAGTTTACGTAGCGCCTGATCGGCCTGTCACCCGGCAGCCCGATACCCATTCCGCCCGGAGATAGCCTTCTTACAACTCCAAATTTAAGCTGTGGTATAGTTGCGGCGATTTACATGTTTCTCGCTGCTCCATCTCTCGTTATCGCAGGAGATTATCAATTGCGGCCCAGCCGCTTAAATGAGGAGATATTTGCCATGAGAAAGCTTCTACTACTTTGTACTTCGCTCGCCGTTATGTTCATGTTCGCTGGAGTTTCATTCGCGGGTGACGCTACCACGGTCAAAGGTTACGTCTCCGACTCCAAATGCGGAGCTAAGGGCGCGAACGCCAAGGCCGCGGAATGCACGAAGAAATGCATCAAGGAAGGCGCCAGCATGGTTGTGGTCACCGATGGAGACCAGAAGGTATTAACCGTCGCCAATCCTGATGCACTGACCGGCCATGAAGGCCATCACGTCGCCGTGACCGGTGAAGTCAGCGGTGAGTCCATACACGTGGACAGCGTAAAGATGCTGTGAGCATCTGAGACATATTTTGGGAAACTCAAGGGGCGGCGCAAGCCGCCTTATTTTTTGTGCAGATGGTTTTGGATCTCAGCGACTAAATTCGATTTCGCGCCGCGATGCTCGCCAGGCTGTTAGCTTCGCGATTGTTCTCCCGCGGCACGTGAGAGATTGAAAATTCCAGCGAGCGAGCTAGCTTGCGGCAAATCCAGTTGAGTGAGTAGAGCCGTGGACTGCGGCAGGCGTACTCCCCGCGCATTTGCTTGACCACGATCTCGGAATCCGAATACACATGTAAGGCGCGTGCGCTCATGGCCACGGCCCTTTGCAAAGCCTCTAACAGCGCCAGATACTCAGCAACATTGTTGTCCTGGTGCCCAATCCACTTCTGAATTCTGATCGGTCCGTCTTCGCAACCATCAATAATTACGCCAATGCCAGACGGCCCCGGATTTCCCAGAGAGCCTCCATCGACGTAAGCGACTAAATCCGGCATTTGTCGAACTTTTCCTTAGATGCTGAATCAACAATGCGCGACCAAATTCAGCCAGTCAAGAGACTGTGTAGGTACTTTAGTCGTAGTTATTTCCAAGTTTTCCTATTGCGAATTGTGTTTTGCACAAATCATCCACAGAAATCTCGTATTTCAACGTGATTTGAAATTGACATCAAAAGCGCGAGAATTTAACGTAACTTCTGTCGACGGCTGAAAGGGTTGGCAAAATAAAATTAGCCAGTCCGAAGTAAGCTGAGTGATAAGCCCAGCAGGGTAACCTGAAGGGTGGCCAGACCCGAAAAAACCGACTGACTCTGCGAGGAGCAGTTGGGGTTTGGAACTGCGAAAGCAGTAATCACATCAAGGGCTGCGACGGTGCATGTCTCCACGCTGTTGGCTTCCTCGCAGGAGCCGGTAGCTAGAGCATAACCAATGTCGCAGCCTTTTTACTTTTCTGGCGCGATCCCTCCCCCCTTATCTCGGTCATCTTAAGCATTCCAGCGAGTCTCGATTTGTGGCGGATGCAGCATGGTTTGCAGCACCACGCAATACTGCTCTGCTTTTTCCCGAAGCCCTCGTAGTTGCTCTGGTGTCGCCTGCGGCGCATCGATATTGAACGTCACGCGAATAGCTTCGAAACCTACAGGCACCGCTTTCGAGATTCCCAGCGTGCCCGATAGGTCCATATCGCCATCGACAGTGACATCAATGTGCTGAGTCGGAATCCCCATCGCTGTCGCCACCAATTGACAAGTGAGCTGCGCACAAGCGGCCAGAGCTCCGAGCAGAAGGTCGCCTGAGCACGCTGCCGTGCCCGCGCCGCCGACTCCTTTGTGGGCTTCTGCCTGATAAAGTGCGCGTCCAATGTCCACTGAGCAGGACAACGGCGTTTCGTTTTCGGAACCTTTGGCGGTCAGGGTGATGCGCGAGGTGCTGGGATCGCGGCGGTATTGCTCTTTTAAGGGTTTCTGAAGTGTTCTGATGTCCATGATTTCTCCGAAAAACTTGTGATCTCATCTAAACCGCAGATCAACTAATTTATTCCAAACCTCTCTCTGTATGCGCTTGGTGATACGCCAGTGTGACGTTGAAAGAGCGTGCGGAAAAAGACGGCATCCTGATAACCGACAGACTCGCTGATCTCCTGCATCGAGCGATGGTTACTCTCCAACATTCGCTTAGCTGCCGCAATCCGCAATTTTTGCAGGTAGGTCAGCGGGCTGTCGCCAGTGGCGTCCTTGAAGCGTCGCACGAAATTTCTCGTGCTCATGCCAACTCGATGCGCCGGCTCCTCGAGCGAGAAGGTCTTGGCAAAGTTCTTGTGCATCCATTCCTGAGCGCTAGAAATATTGTCATCCGTATGATCCGTTTTTAGGGGCACGATGGCGAAGCCGGACTGCCAGGCGCGAGGAGTTTCTATGAGTAACGCCTTTGAAGTCTGCATCGCTATCTCATGTCCGCAAAATCTTTCAACCAGATATATGCTGAGATCAAGTGATGCATTGACCCCACCGCCGCAATAAAAACCGTGGTCCTCGGTCACCATCAGCTCCGGCATCCAATTCACTCGCGGATATTTGTGGCGAAAACGTTCTGCTAGTCCCCAATGCGTGGTGGCGCGTTTGCCATCAAGCAAGCCAGCCGCTGCCACCAGACCCACTCCCGAGCAAACGCTGGCGATAGCCACGCCACGGGTGCTGCGGCGCTGCAACCAGGGGACAATCGAGGCATTCCGCTCGACCACATCGTCCACGCTCAGTCCAGTGGTTGGAACAAAAATCAGATCGGTCTTGCCGACATCGTCGAGCGCCAGGTTCGGTCGAATCTGAATTTCTCCATCACACTGAACGGGCCGCCCATTGGCCGAGGCCGTGGTCACGTGAAAGCTCGGAGCGCAACGCGTTCCGGTGAGGATGTTCCACAATGATCCCGCGTGCCGGAACACCTCCATCGGTCCAATTGCCGTGGAAGAAAACATCTGATCGAGCAGAAGAACCGTGATCTCTTTCATCGGGAAGCCTCGGGATCGTTTTACCGCATGGCGTAAGTACCTACCTACAATGGCATATCTGCCATCTTGTTGCAAGCGGATTTTGCGCTTACCTTCAGACTCGTCAGAACAAAAACGTTCACAAAAATCATCAGGAAGACGAGGAACACGAACATGGCAACTGCAAAAAAGTTTTCAACCGTTATCAATGGAGTCATGGTTGACGATCTGTTTACAACCATCGACGCCATAAAAGCTACTCCGGCGGTTGCGAAATTCAACTTTCGCATTCGCAACCAGTGGGAAGGTGGAAGTCAGAATCGCTCAACCGTCGACAAGTTCTATGGAGCCACTCAGGAGTTGTCGCATCCTAAGCCGTTTGTGCTGGAGGCAGATGAGCCGGCAGTCCTGCTAGGCAAGGATATGGCCGCCAATCCAGTCGAGTATCTGCTTCATGCGCTCGCCTCTTGCCTGACCACGTCCATGGTCTACCACGCGGCAGCGCGCGGTATTCAGATTGAAGAAGTCGAGTCATCGCTCGAAGGCGACATCGATCTGCACGGTTTCCTTGAGCTCGACAAAAGCGTGCGCAAGGGGTTCCAGGGCATTCGCGTGAATTTCAAGATCAAAGCCGACGTGCCGGACGAGCAACTGCAGGAAATCGCGAAGTTGGGATCCGCGCATTCGCCGGTTTTCGATTCTTTAACCAACGGTGTGCCGGTCTCGGTGACGGCGCAGCGAATGTAACTGAAAACGCGGGGATAAGAACTCCGAACCGGAAGTAGACGTGGGGAAAGTCAAATAAAAACAAAAAGGAGAAAGACAAATGTTTATGCAAAGCTCGAATTCAATGTTGAGGCCGGCGCTAGGCATGCTGCGCATCGCAGTGCTGAACGCCCTGGTTATGGCCGCGCCAATTCTCGCAATCGCCGGCGATTCCGGTCACGACCACAGCCCGGCGACGCTGGTGCAAATCGTTCGTGCGAACACCGCGCAATTTATCAACGTCAACAACCTCAACGGGACCGGCTACGCTCCTCTGTTTGGCTGCGTCAGCGGTCCGGACCACGGCGCGATGGGCATTCACTACCTGAACCTGGGTCTGGTGGGAGACGGAATGCTCGACGCCCGCTATCCCGAGGCCCTGATTTACGAACCGATTGGAAATGCGCGACGCCTGGTTGGGGTCGAGTACATTGTGGACGCAGCCACCTGGCTCGCGGCTCACGACGGTGCTCCGCCACAACTTGAGGGTCAGGATTTCCAGTTCGTCGATGCTCCGAACCGGTTCGGAATTCCGTCGTTTTTCGAGCTGCATGTCTGGGCTTGGAGAGACAATCCCAACGGCGCATTCGTGGACTGGAACAATGATGTGACCTGCGAACATCAATAACTGGGAGCGAATCAAGAGAAATCAGTGGTGAATCGGGCGAGATCCTATCCAGGCACGCTGGCCATCCCGTTCAAGCTTTTGCTTGGACGGGATTCTTGCGCTTACGAGTAAATTATGTCTGCAATTCGCAGCGCTCCTCAAGGACTAGGTGGTGTTTAATGTTCGAGGCGCTTACGATCCTTTGTGTTTGAATTTCAGGCTAGAGAGGGCTGGACATCAGTCCAAGAGGATGTCGACTGCCGATCAGAGTCCACCAGGAATTCGATGCCATATAGATAAAGCGCGCGATGGCGAATGATTCCCCAAATCTGCATCCGTTCGGTTGATTGGGGAAGAAGCAACTCAATGTGAATGCGGGAATCTATCGGCAAATTAGCGATGGTGAAGAGTGACATGCCGACATCGCTGATATTTATTCCCAACGCGTCAAGCGGACCCGATTCAGTAAAGACCCGGACAGAGGTGTTGAGCAACTGGCGTTTGCGACGTCGCCTGTCACTGCCGAAATTGCGTTTGAGGAACATGGGCAGAGGGTCTGAAGACAAAGTAGCGCACCCGCTCTGCCTGAATAAAATTACGAAAGTTCACGGTTCCTATTGAATATTTGGAACCGACCTGAACGAAATTTCAAACCCAGTGTGCCACCTAATACCCGGCCGCACCCTATGCGCTCCGGCTAATCGTTAGGCATCTGAGTCCGCGTAGCGGCGGTCGTACACATGTAGCTCCGGTAAGAGCAAAGATCGGAGAGCAAGTCCTTCGATTCCGAGAGAATCGCCGCCTTTTCGGTTTCACCCACCAGCATAATAATGACGTCATCTCGCCCCGGGCTCATGCTCAACATAAATGGATAAAGACTAAAAGGCTTGCCGCCGATGTCGGCGTCCGTAACACCCGGAGCATAGAACATGTAATGAGGCATATTCATGGTCACGGGCTCTGTCTTGTCCGTCCAACCGCGCATTACTGGCGCGATCATGTAAGCCACGCCGGCTCGCGAGGGATTGGGGTAATCTTTGGTGCCAAATTTTCTCGTGACCTCAAGATGTGCTTCTTTTGCATTCATCCCCCGAGCCCTCAATTCGGCGGTATAGAGGTAGTCTTGCAGCAGTGTCTTTGAGCCCTCGGCATCGAAACAAACCGCCCAGGCAATATCGTCCCGAAACGGCTTGGACCACTGCCAATCGCTACGCACAACGATGCAGCTAATTCCGTTTGTGCCTTTGTGATTCAGGACGTATCCCTTCGATGGATCCAGCACATACGTTGTCGCCGCCCCGCGCAAATGCGGCGGCGCAGCACTCAGCGCATAACGCACTTCTAATGACTCCGGCATTCGTTCCAGCTTCGATTCCGCTGCGCCAGGGCTTCCCGCAGATGTTTGTGCAATAGAAGTGAAACTCGCCAGTATTCCTAAGACGGCAATGCGCTTTGAAATGTTCATGATCTTCCCCTTTTGTGGGACACAATCTTACGTTATGAAATGTAAACATCCGCGTGAGCCATCGGATTTGCTATGAAACCCTATCGTTTCATTCCATCCAAGATAGAGCCCACGATTCCCCCGACTACGCCACCTTCGACAGCCCGTTGCGATTCATGCGGCAAATAGTGATCAATGGCATGCGCCAGCTTGGCAATGGGAAGTGTTTGAAGCCAGATTCTTCCCGGCCCGGTAAGTGCCGCCAGAAAAATTCCATCGCCGCCGAAGATCATGTTTTTAATTCCAGGCACAGTCGTGATCTGAAATGACACGCTCGATTGAAATGCGCCGACGTGTCCAGGATGTACCCGCAAAGTTTCGCCCGGCTGCAGGTCGCGCACCACCAGCTCGCCGGAGAGCTCAAGCCATGCCATGCCTTGTCCGCTGAGCCGTTGCAGCAGAAAGCCATCGCCTCCGAAGATGCCTGCGCCCAACGACTGCTGAAATCCAAGCGAAAGTTGTACTTGCGGCGTGGCGCATAAAAAGCCGTGCCGGTGAATCATGTATTCGTGGGCAGGCGAAACTTCGACCGGCACAATATGCCCGGGCAGCTTGGTAGCAAAAGCCACCTCGCCAGGAGCGCCATAAGCGCGGTATTCGGTCATGAAAATCGAACCTCCGCCGGCCACCCGTTTCAGCACCCCGAACAGCCCACCTCCACCGGCAAACTGGGTGTGCGTGGTCATCTGAATGGAACTGCCCATCCACGACAGCTCTCCCGCTTCCGAGACGACCGATTCATTTGGATCAAGTACGAACTCCAGCACCGGCATGGTGGTACCGGTGATGCGGCTCTGCATAAATTTCTCCTGTTGTTAGTACGTACGTAATGAGGTCGCGGTTCTCTGCAGTTGGGAAAGTATAAATGGCGGCACCTTACATCCGGCCAATTTTCGTCGAGCCATGGCTACGACTAACTCGTTCCGGCTCTGGCCTTTACGTCGGCGTTATGGCTGGTACTAGTTTCGACCTGCAAATAGTCACTAAGGAATCTCTTTGCCTTTACTCAGGAATCTACCTGATCCTCAAGTAGGGCCCTCCGGGAGATGATGTTATTGACGACTTGGGGGTCCCAAATGCGAAGAGATGAGCTGATGAAGCCGGATATGTTTAGCGAAGCCCTGCTATTGATATTCGGCACGGCCATAGTCATGGTTCTGGTATCGACGCTATGGCTCGCAATCCGATTCTGAAGATTTGTCGGTCTGCGTCACAAGAAAAATAACTTTCATTTAAGCGCTGTAGTCTGCGCCATCTTCTCGCTCGCCGACCCATTTTCTGCAGCGCTGCTCAGCCGCGTCAGCCTCGGGAAAAACGGCGTAAGCTCAAACGGCATTTTGTCGCGAGCGTTGGTGATGGTCATCGGCGCAGCCTTGATCATCTCCACCCGGTCTTCCCAGGGATCAAGCTTGACTCTTCCGCCCAGCGGAAGCGCCGCCAGTTGGTCCAATTTCTCATCATCAAGATTGGGCGCGCTGTTCATAAGAACAGACAAGCGAATAACCTGACCCTTGCTGTCGGTAAAATTATTTCCCAGATGCGCCGTGAGCAGCGCAGCCAAAACCGGAGCCCGCACCTGAAGCTGTTTCAGGTATAGCCCTGCCGAGGCGACCTTCTGCGCGTATGGCGAATTCTTCAGCATGTCGAGCGCTTTGGCGTCCGCCGCCGCTTCTTCATCAGGATTGTGCTTGAATCCGAAATTCTGGTAGGTCGACTCATCCGTAAACAGCATACGATCGTTGAATGCGAACTTGCTGCCCAGGTTGTGCCCGAGCACAACGTGCGCCAGCTCATGCGAAAGAACGGCCGCCAGGCTGGCCTCGTCTGGCAACGTGTCGATCAGGCCGCGGCTGATCACGATCGTGTTGCCTACGCTGAAGGTTTCAAGCGGCGAAGTCAGCATGACGCGGCAACGTACCGGGCGCGGCAGATCAATGTTGTTGGTGATCTCGATATTGTTGACTACGGTTTGCAGGACTTTATCTACCTCGCCCGAAGGCGCAAGCAAACCCGCTTCCTGCAGTCGCTCTACTACGTTGTCTTCCGCCTGCTGTTGCCATTCGCGCTGCGCTTCGAGCGGCGAGGCATCCTGTGCCCCTGCGCTTTCGTCCTTCACCGCCTCCACCTTCAGGTCCGTCAGTTCGTCCTCACGATTGTTCTTGAGCAGGTCATATCCCCAAATGCGGGACTGAGCCTTGAACGCCAGCTTGTCTTTCGATCCATAACTGAAGTCGCCCTCTTCGCTATAGATGTACGCGGGCAGCCAGTAGCCGGCGACGAGGTTCAGACGCCAGCTATCCATGTGAAAAAATTCCGCATTCCTTGGGCGCGGAACGTAAGTCCCATTGAGCCGCACAATGTTGAAATCCTGGTCTTCGGCCCAGATGCGGCCTTCGAACATTCCTTTACCTGCGCCACTCTTCGGCTTTACGTCGAAAACCACACACCGCACTTCGCCGAGGAACTCGCGGCGAACGTATTTAAAGTCATAATGCGCGCGGTCAAAATTCTGGCGGTCAGCGAAGACCATCCAGGAAAATCCCATGGGCTCGTACTGAATTCGGAAAAGTTTGCTCACGCCACCCAGCATCAGCTTTTGAAAGCTGGCCTGCGACGCGAGAAAGTCGCGGCGCTCGATTGATTGCGCCATGTCCAAACGACCTAAAAAATAATGGTCTTCTTTGGGGATTGCGCCAAGTTTCGTGTCCGGCGCCAAGTTTTGCAGATAAGTCTCCACGATTGGCTTGCGTGCGGAGAGGAAAGTGATCAGCGCGTGTTCACGCTCGATAATCTGGTCGATGACTTGGTCCGCGCTGACCGGAGTTCTCGTCGCCTGCTGTGCAACCGCGACTCCCGGAGTATTCGTAGATACCGGCTGCACCGAAGCGGATTGCGGAGAACTGGCCGTCTGCGGTGATTGCTGAGCAGGCGCGCCGAGTGAAAGCAACAACAAAGCCGTCAGTATCCAGCGTGTCATGGGTGCGATCCTCTTTCCTGAAAGCTGATCAAATGGCATCGGTTGTTATGAGGCCATTTGAAACATCACATGCACGATGGAGAGAGAATCGACAGGCGATCCATTGCGTTGCGCCGGCTTGAACTTGATTTTGTTTGCCGCGCCCACAGCGGCTTCATCCAGCCCATGCCCCAAGCCGCGCACTACTCGATTGACGTGTAAATCGCCACTTGCCCCGAACACGACTTCGAGCAGCACTTCGCCTTCAATGTTTAGCTTCCGCGCCTCATCGGTATAAACCGGCTTTGGCTTATACAGAATTTCCACCTGCGTGGTCAGCGCGGCAGAGTCGTCGAGAGTATGCTTCGGCGCGCTTGCAACTTGCTGTGCCGCAAAGCCCGCAGCCTGGACTCTCCCGCTCTTCCCCCCATCACCTTGCCCCGGTTGCGCGATACCGCTGCCAAACCCGGCACTTGCAATTGTGCCTTTCATTCCGTGGGCCCCGCCAGTGCCATTGCCGGTTCCTGCACCTTCGGGCATGTCGAACGATCCCAGTTTGGCGGACATCAATTTTGCTTGCCGAGCCTGTCCATTCAGCCCGTTAGGATCTCCAAAGCCGCCGGTCTGCACTTTCTGAGTCGGAGCATTCACCGTAGGAGTGGCCGAGCTGCCAAATTCGCCGGTATGAATAATCTTTGCCGGCATGGCGGCGGAAACTTCGAGTTTGGGCGCGTCAAAGTGCGCCGGCTGGATTTTTGGCGGCTCGAGCTTCGCTTCCTGCTGTCGTGGCAGATCTTTCGGGACGATCAGCTTCGGCGCTTCCATCTTTATCGCGGGAAGCAGCCTGGCTACCTTCGGCTTGACCTGGGCCTGAATTTTTTCCGGGACCAAATCCGGTCTCACGATCACGTCAGTCACCGAATACTTGGCTGGTGTGGTCATGCTCACTGGCCAAATCAGTCGCGCCAGCAGCATCAGTAAAACCAAGGCCACGCACATCGTGTAACTGAATAAGAACGTGCGCCAATCCCGCTTCTCTTCGGGTAATAGGCCTAAGGTCAGAGCTACATTAGACTGCGAACGCATTTTTAACTCCAGCGCGAGACCCGGGCCAGGGAGAGACAGACCCGACGAATGCTCAGGTTACGGGAGAATCGTAAAGGGGTAAACGTTCCTCGGGCTGTAGTACCAAAGTCACTAAGAGGGAACGAAGGGCGGAGGATTCCCGGTGCTGAACTGCAGCTGGTCACGGCCTACGACGAAGAGCGAATCCGTAATATACCGGAATACCCGCCAGGATTACCACAGTTCCCATGGCCGAGTATCGTAAGTTGCTGGTGAATGTGTAATAAAGCAGCGCCGCCGAAGCCACAATAAACAGGCAGGGGGCAAGTGGATATTGCCAGATCGGAGGTCGGCGCTCCTGGGCACCGATCTTCCTGCGGAATACGAAAAGGGAGCTGCTGGCGGCCATGTAGGAAAGCCATTCGGCAAATATTGCGAGCGTGAATAGTTGCCGGAAGTTTCCCCCGATCAGAAGGAAACAAATCGACAGGATCGCCTGAGCGATGATTGCTACGTGCGGAGTACGGAAGCGCGGGTGCACCTTCGCCAAAGCCGAGAAGAAGTTTCCATCGCGAGCCAGCGCAAACGCCATTCTCGATCCGCTCATCGCTACGCCGTTCAGCGAGGCGGTCAGTGAAATCACCATTGCCGCCGAGACCACCACTGCGGCCGCTGCTCCCAGGAAAGAAGCGTGCACCGCATCCGACATCGGCGACGACGATTGCGCGACTGATATCGCGGGCAGCGCGTATTGCACGGCCGCGTTGACCAGCATGTAAAGGGCGCCGATCGCCAGCAGACCGCCTACCAGCGCCAGAGGAACATTCCGTTCGGGATCGCGGACTTCTTCGGCGACCATGTTCAGATCGCTCCAGCCGTCGTAGGCCCACAACGCAGCTGTCAGCGCGGCAAAGAAGCCGGCAACTCCGCCGATTGCCCCTGGATATTTCTCGGCAAAATGGGACCAACTGCCATGCGCGCTGAAAGCGAGCGCCGAAATTGCCACGATCAACACGATCTTCAGAACCGTGAATGCAAGCTGAAAATTTCCCGCGCGACGCACGCCGACGTAATTGACCAGCGAAACAAAAATCACGAATCCGATGGCGACAAGTTGCCCCCAGGTTACCGGTATGTGTCCCACCCGGGCTGCGAGGAAAGCTAAAGGAGGAAAGTTCGCAAGAATTCGAACCACGCCGGTCGAGATCGCCGCCAGTGAGCTTGGCTTGACCACAACCGTCCAAGTCCAGCCAGTGAGAAAACCCGGCAGCGGCCCATAAGCGTCGCGAATATAAACATACTCACCGCCAGATTGCGGTTTCATCGCGCCTAGCTGCGCATATGTGACTGCCCCAAAAAAAGAAAATATTCCGCCTACGATCCATGCAAGATAGACCAATCGGGCTGATCCTGCGGCCTGCATCATCTCCACCGGAACCAGAAAAATTCCACTGCCGATCACAACCCCGACAACAATCGACGCCGCCTGGCTCGCGCCTAAATCTCGCAATAGGCCCGTGGGGGTTGAGGTCGGATTCGTCGCCGTGGCCATGTGGTGGGAGTATAACGTTAACGGCGTGGCTGAAGCCTTCCGCCTTGCGTTTATGCGCGCGCCGCGCCCCACAGCGCAGCAATCGCTTCTTCGGGTGTGGAGAAAATCAGGAATAAGGCGCCCGTGCGGGTGACATCAAATAGTTTTTGTACCCGCGGGTTGATGCCGCTAAGCACCATTCTTCGTCCTAACTTCTGCCGTGTCACGTATGCCGTCAACAAAGTGCCCAACCCGGAGGAGTCAATGTAGGGAACTTCGCTGAGGTCAAGGATCACAGTCTCGGCAGGTTCCTCCCGGCGCATCGCATTTTGAAATACGGAGGCATTGGCCGCAGTCAGCGGGCCTTTCAGCTCAAGCACTTCCAGCGGAAACTGGTCTGAGCGCTCTACTACCAAGCCATCGGTCATCATTGCTGTCTCGGGTCGTTTCATCAGGAAGGGAATTGTAGGGTACTTCAATGCGAACCATCAACTTGGAAAACGTTTTTGTCCTCCGCCGGTTGCCCCGCGGACCCTCGTAAGCCCCAGATGGACCAGCGCTTTGCGAAATGGCGATCCAAGAGCTGAGCTTCTTATAGAAACTCACGAGTATTATTTTCGTGTATATTCCCGCACTGATGCCCACCTTCTACGACCGCTTCGTGGAATGCGCCCAACGCTGGCCGCAAAATGTCGCCGTCGAAGTGCAGCGGCCTGATGGAATCGAAAGCTACAGCTATGCCGAATTGCGACGCATGGCGGAATCGATTGCAGGATGGTTGCTTGACTCGGAAATGGCAGCAGGCACCCGCGTCGCGATTCTCGCCGACAACCATCCGCGTTGGGTAGCGGGTTACCTGGGCATCATCGCCGCCGGCGGAACTACCGTGCCGCTCGATACCGCTTATCACCCAGACCAAGTTTCAAAGTTGCTCCGCGATAGTGGAGCAACGTTGATCCTCTGCGATCAGAAACACCTGGAAACGGCGCAGAGTGCGGTTGCTGGTTCGGAAATCGCGATTGTGCTAACCAGCGCCGATAAGGAACTGGGGGCGCTTCCCGCGAAGGTAGTGGCCGACCTCGATGGTATCTTCGCGCAGTATACGAGCAGCTTACGCTCCGTCCCGCGCGTTCCAGATGACATTGCTTCGTTGCTCTACACCTCAGGAACCACCGCCGACCCCAAGGGCGTGATGCTCACTCACTCCAACTTGCTGGCGGAAGCCGATGCGGTTTTTGCCTGGGCCCGCATCGGCCCGAACGATGCAATTTTAGGTGTGCTGCCTCTCTTCCACGTCCTGTCGCAAATGGCGAACTTGCTATTGCCCTTGGTCGCCGGAACGCGCGTGGTCTATCTTTCGACGCTCAACACCACTGAATTGCTTCGTGCCTTGCGCGAAAGAAACGTCACCGCGTTTGCCGTGGTGCCGCAATTTTTTAATCTCATTCACGAGCGCATCTTCAAAGAGGTTCAACAGCGCGGCGCACTGGCGCGTTTTGCTTTCGCTCGCATAATGCGGTTGAACGGTTTTTGCAGAAAGTTTGGATTCAACCTTGGCCGGGTCCTTTTTGGAAGAATTCACGATCTCTTCGGCCAGCGCATGCGCTTCCTGGTCACCGGGGGCTCGCGCTTCGATCCGCAAATCGGCCGTGATTTTTATACCCTGGGTATAGATGTGCTGCAAGCTTACGGCCTCACTGAAACTTGCGGCGGCGCATTCGTTAATTTACCCGGCGAGAACGTGATCGGCTCTGTCGGTAAGCCGTTAAAAGGTGTGGAAGGAAAGACTATTAACGCACAGGCTTCGGATGACGGCACTTCCGCCAGCGGCGAAATTCTGATTCGCGGTCCCATCGTAATGAAAGGTTACTGGAACCGTCCTGATGCGACAGCTGAAGTATTAAAAGACGGCTGGCTTCATACCGGCGACCTTGGTTACTTCGACGATGGTGGCAATCTCTTCATCACCGGGCGCCAGAAAGACGTGATCATCCTTGCGAACGGTAAGAATGTTTATCCCGAAGAAATCGAAGCACATTATTTGCAGTCGGCACTGATCAAAGAGATCTGCGTGCTCGGGCTCGAAGATGGAGGAACGGAAAAGCTCTATGCCGTGATCACCCCCAACTTTGAGGCTCTGCGGCAGCGCAAAATCGTGAACACCAAAGAGGTCATTCGCTTCGACATCGAAGGCCTATCGGCAAAACTACCATCTACAAAAAGAATCGCCGGATACGAAATCTGGCAGGAAGACCTTCCACGCACCACCACGCGAAAGCTAAAACGATTTGAAATTCAGAAACGAGTGAACGCAGGGAAGCGTGGCCATGCTGGCGCGGAGATCGCCAAGCCCCACAGCCAGGAAGACACTGCGTGGCTCGAACAACTCCACAATCAGCGCGCGCTGAAAATCATTCGCGAATACTCGCCAAGCCATCCTGAAAAAATTTCGCCGGCCGACAATCTGGAGCTCGATCTCGGCCTCGATTCCATGCGGCGGGTCGAACTGCTGGTCGCGCTGGAACAAGAACTGGGCGGAGACGTCGAAGAATCGCGCCTGGCCGATATTTATACCGTCCGCGAACTGCTCGATGCCATACGCGAGAGTACGGCTTCGGGGAAAGCGCCGAACAGGAAGCCCGTACAGACCTTCGCCGGCTGGGGCACCGTTCTCAAAGAAGATCCCACTGATCCTGCGGCTCTCGCCATTACGAAGCCGCGCTCGCTCACTGATCGCGCGCTGTTTGTCGTAACGCGTACGATCAAGCTGATCTGGAATCTTCGAGCCCCAATAAAAGTTGAAGGCCTGGAGAACATTCCATCGCGCGCTCCGTTTCTGTTGTGCTCGAACCACCAGAGCTTTCTCGATCCCGTGATATTGCTGGCAGTTCTGCCGCTACGAGTGCTGCTGGAATTATTTGCGGTGGGCACCAGTGAGATTTTCGGCTCCGGATTTATGCGTCGCGTCGCGCGCATTCTGCGCGTAGTGGTAGTCGATCCCGACGCCAATCTCATTCCCGCGATGCGCGCGGGCGCCTACGGCTTGCGTCAAGGTTTGTCGCTGGTCCTGTATCCCGAGGGGGAGCGCAGCATTGATGGCACGCCTCGAACCTTCAAAAAAGGTGCGGCAATTCTTTCGATTCACCTGCAGGTCCCGATTGTCCCAATTGCGATTGATGGATTCCATGATGCCTGGCCGCGCGGGAAAGCCTTTCAGAAATGTGCCCCGCTAAGGATAAAGATCGGCAAGCCGCTCATACCGCCACCGGAATCGCAAGCGTCAGAAGACGCCTATGCTAGGCTGACTGCCGAGTTGAAGGAGAAGGTGGCGGGGATGTGGCAAGAGTTGCGAGAGGGCAAAGTTGTCAGCACGACTGCTTAAACGGGAGTGCGCTATCATTATCTGAGCAGGTTTCTCGAAATGAGCGTATTAAACCAGCTAATCACAAAGGATCCCGATGTGCTCGGCGGAACGCCCGTCTTCCGCGGCACTCGCGTTCCGTTCCAGAATCTCTTGGACTATCTGGAAGCCGGGCAGACGATTGACGAGTTTCTCGCCGATTTCCCTACCGTCACTCGTCAGAACGCCGTTGAGGCTCTCGAGCATGCCAAGGCTCTCGTCATCAACCAACTGCGATGAGAGTTTTGCTCGACGAGTGCATACCTCGAAAATTCAAGAACCAGCTTGCAGGCCACGACTGTACGACTGTTCCGGATGCTGGATTCGCCGGAAAGAAGAATGGTGAATTATTGAAGTTGGCAGTAGACGCTGGTTTTGAGGTGTTTGTAACGATTGATCGAGGTATTGAGTACCAGCAAAACCTGACGGTACATAAACTCGTGGTCCTCGTTCTTCGAA
>Ga0207695_10003740_pt1 | contig 21155 bp, 19 predicted proteins | sample KBSC54metaG_FD_184354 | JGI IMG/M metagenome (GOLD analysis project Ga0207695, IMG submission 184354) | Corn rhizosphere microbial communities from Kellogg Biological Station, Michigan, USA - KBS C5-4 metaG (SPAdes) (version 2) | ecosystem: Host-associated > Plants > Roots > Rhizosphere > Soil...
TGCGCGAGAAACACTGGAAATCCGCGCTGGCGATGCTGGAAAAAGCCGAGCAGCTTTCCCCTGGCGTGCCTGGCATCCAGCTCAATATTGGGTTGGCATATTATCGGCAGAACAAATTTGAGCAAGCAATTCCGGCTTTCGAGTCGGTGGTGCGCAGTTCTCCCTCGTCGGCGCAAGCGCGTTACCTCCTGGGACTTTGCTATTTCTTCACCCAGGACTATTCCTCAGCAGTCGGCGCGTTGCAACCGTTGCAGGAGCAGGAATCCAACGACCTAAATTTTCTTTATGTACTGACGATTTCGGCCTGGAAATCAAAGCAGCCGGAACTAGAGCAGCGCACTATGGCCCGACTGGTTGAGGTCGGCGCTGACACTCCTGAGTTTCACCTGTTGATGGGCAAGGCGCACTTCAATCGCGAAGAATACGACGACGCGATCAAGGAACTAAAACTGGCCGGACAGGCTTCGCCAAAGCTGCCGTTCGTCCATTTTTATCTTGGGCTTACTGAAATGAAGAAGCAGGATTTCGACGACGCCCGGGCAGAGTTCCTGAAGGATTCTGAAATCGAGCCCGAGGTTTCGTACAACTACGATCAGCTCGGGCTGATCGCCGCCAACCAGCAGCACCTGAAACAGGCGGAAGAATATTTCAGTAAAGCATTGCGCATCGATCCTAATCTGGCGAGCTCCCGTTACCAATTGGCCCGGGTATTGCAGAACCAAGCCGAATACGCGAAAGCGCTTTCTGAGGCGGACGCGGCGTTGAAGCTGCTGCCCGATAATGCGAGCATTCATTACCTACGCGGCCAGATCCTGCAGCATCTCAGCCGGACGGAAGAAGCCAAAGCTGAAATGCGGAAAGCCGCCGGAATTTCCAACCAGGAGCGGGCACAACGGGAGAAAGAACTGGAAAACCCCGATCCGGATTTGCGCCAGTCGCCTGAACCCTAGCGATTTTTGTTACACTTACGTCGTTTTCAGCCCACTCCAGCAGCGGACACCTCATCCAATGTAAGCCCTCGGACCTGGAGGTCCTCATGAAACGAGCATTGAAAATAGTCGGAATCGTGATCGCAGTTTTAATCGTGATCGTCCTCGTGCTGCCGTTCGTAGTGAACGTGAATGACTACCGTCCACGAATCGAATCCGAGCTGACCAATGCTTTGGGTCGCAACGTCACCGTAGGCAATCTCAGCCTCTCGCTGTGGTCGGGAAGCCTTGCAGCGGATAACATCGCGATTGCCGACGACCCGTCGTTCAGCAGCTCACCTTTCATCAAAGCGCAGGCGCTCAACGTTGGCGTTGAAATACTGCCCTTGGTCTTGTCAAAGACCCTTCACATCACCGAGTTGACGCTTACCCAGCCACAAGTCAACCTGCTGCGTGACCGCTCAGGAAAATGGAATTTTTCGACTATAGGCACGGCTAGTCCGACCAAGAAGACCGGAGCGACTCCGCCTTCGAGCGCCGGGCAAACTCCACCTGCGTCTGCTGCGGAAACAACAAAAACTTCACCATCCACTCCGGCCGAAAGCCCGAAGCAAACATCGAATCCAAAATCTGAATCGTCGATCGAGCAGAATTTATCAGTCGCAAAGCTCAGCATCAAAGATGGGCAAGTCTCCATTGCAGACACCGGTAAAGCGAAACCGCATGTTTATAAAAATGTGAACTTGACGGTCAAGGATTTTTCATACACCTCGCAGTTCCCATTTACATTGACGGCGGACCTGCCCGGCGGCGGAAATATTAATCTTGACGGCAATGCGGGACCGATCAATTCCAGCGACGCATCGATCACGCCGGTTCAGGCAAAACTCGATGTGAAAGGGTTCGACGTTGACGCCTCGGGATTTATGGACCCCAGTTCCGGTATTTCTGGCGTGGCCAGTTTCAATGGGACGGTTAATTCCAACGGAACCCAGGCACAAAGCAACGGCAATGCAACTGTCGACCGGCTCAAAGTTTCGCCTAAAGGCTCTCCTGCTCAACGCTCGGTTGCGTTGAAGTACCAGACATCCTATGAACTGCAAAAACAGATCGGTCAGATTCAAGCTGACGTGATGGTTGGAAAAGCTGTCGCCAAGCTTAGTGGTACTTACGATCTTCATGGCGACTCCCCCGCATTGAGCATGAAGCTGAATGCGGACAACATGCCGGTCGATGATCTTGAAACCTTGCTCCCGGCATTGGGCGTAACGCTACCGTCAGGCTCTTCACTGCAAGGTGGAACCCTTTCCGCGGATTTCACAGTGAACGGTCCGGTCGAGAAACTGGTTATCACAGGCCCCGTGAAGCTTGCTAATACCAAGCTTCACGGCTTCGACATGGGTTCGAAGATGTCCGCGATATCCATGCTTAGCGGCGTGAAAACCGGACCGGACACTGCGATCCAGACCTTCAGTTCAAACGTGCACGTTGCGCCATCTGGAATTCAAACCAGCAATGTCAACCTTGTTGTTCCTGCTCTCGGCACGGTGACTGGTGATGGCACCATGAGCCCTTCGAACGCGCTGGATTACAAAATGAAAGCCAGCTTGAATCCGAATGCGGTGAGCCAAGCTTCCTCTCTGGCTGGGTTTAAAGGCACCAGCGCCAGCATTCCGTTTTTTATCCAGGGTACAGCGTCAGATCCCAAATTTGTCCCTGACGTCAAAGGCATGTTGAGTAGCGGTCTGGGTAAAGGTTTGGGGAAGAGCCTGGGATCGCAAGTTCCGGGAGGGCAAAATACGCAGGGAGTCGTGAATGCGATCGGCGGCCTATTCGGCAAAAAGAAAAAGCCGCAGTAGTCACTGCACTACCGAGCAGCGTTTGCCATGCCCGCCACCAGCGAACGTCCCTGCATCGTCTCGGGAATTTCGTAACCCGCGAGATCAAGCAAAGTTGGTGCAATGTCTAACAGACGGGCACCGTTGTATTCCCCGCGCAACCGGCAGTTCGGAGCTTTCAGAATGAACATGCCGTACTGCGCGTGGTTGCAGGAATCGGGTCCAGTGTCATTTTCCTGAACGTGAATCGCGTTGTGGCCAACCGAGCCGATGGAACGCCAAAGTAGTCCGGCGAAATGTACGATTAGATCAGGCGCAACATTGCGGACGCTCTTGTAGATTTCCTTGGGCTTGAACACCAGCGAATTGAGCGGCTGACCTTTGTCGTCGGTCAAAGCTTCGAATCTGGCTTTCATTTCATCCTGAAAAGATTCGTATTCGCCCGGCGAAACCACGCCGTTGGGTTCGCGGCCCTGGACATTGAAAAACGCCCGCGCGTAGTATCCGCCTTCGCTCCAGACGCGCGTCTTGCTCCAGTTCACGTTGAGCCGATCGAAAGGTGTGATGGCCTTCGGATATTCGTTCAACACAAGCAAGCCCTCGCGAATCAGCCATTCGTTGACCGCAATGCCACCGTCGAGGCGCTGCGCGCCATGATCGGAGACAACAAGCACGATCGTGTCTTCATCGAGGAGTTCGAGCGACCTCCCTATCTGCTCATCCAGCCAGAGATAGTATTCCGGAATCGCGCTCTGATACGGATTTCCGGACTCGAACTGCACATGCTTTTCGTCGAAATAACTCCAAAAGCCGTGATGCATGCGGTCGAGCCCGATGTCCACAAAATGAAAGTAATCCCATTGCTGCTCTTTCAAAAGCCAGTGCACAACCTTCCATTGCTTTTGGCTCATGCAAAAAATCTCGTCCTTTAGCCAGGCTTTGTTGTCGGTGCGGAAATTTTTCACGTCAACCGGATATTCCCCGACCAGTTCATTAATTTTGCTTTTGAAACTTGCCGGATTAGTGAAGTCATTCTTCGCAGTATCGGGAGTGAGGAAACATCCAATGCTGATGCCATTGATCCGCCGCGGAGGATAATTCGGCGGGACGCCCACGATGATCGACCGTTTCCCTTCGCGTCCCAGATGGTCCCAAATCGCCAGCGCTTTGATCGATGCGGAATTTGCAAAACCCAGTTTGTCGTAGGAATGATCAACCCGATTGCGAAAGCCATACACACCCAGCGAACCGGGATCCTGGCTGGTGCACATGCACATCCAGGCGGGAACGGTTATCGGTGGAATCACACTCTCCAAGCGGCCGTAAATTCCGCCAGCCATTAAGCGCCTGAGATTCACCAGACGCTCGTCGGCAAAGACCACTTCCGGTGCTGCGCAGTCGAGACCAAAGACACAGATTTTCATTTGAGAAAGGCGACAGGTTTACGGAAGTTCTAATGATTCAGGATCGCGGGCTGCAGGTCAATGATGTTTAGGACTCCGAGTCCCGGACGAAAGCTAAGAAGGAGTATTGCTGGTGTCGTCGGATTTCTCCGAGGCCTCGCTCGGCTTGGGTGCGCGTCCAATCAATCTAAAAAATGCATTCACAAGTTTGTGCCAGAAAATCAGCAAAAAACCGACCAAGCTGGCGATGCCCGAGGTGATGGTCATCACCTGATCAGGACCGCCGTAAAACGCCAGTAGATCAAAACGCATGCAATCTCCGTGAATCAATTTTACGGGAGTTTCAACCTTTAAGGCTACCCGGAAGTCGCGGTTGGAATCGCCAGTAACATCGGCCGTCGAGGGGGGAGTTAATGCGATATTTCAGGGGCGAGAGCCGCTGCGGTGGCACGACCCGCCGGAGTGCTAATCAGATTGCTTGATTCGGAAGGGTCGGCTTTCCAATCATAGATCTGATCTCCATATTTTTCGTGACGGATGAGTTGCCATTGCGGCGATACGACGGAATTCATCCAGCCATCGGTGGCAAGCGGTATTTTGCCCTGCATGGCGCGATCCGCGGCTACGATTGTGTTCGTCTGGGGCAACTCAGAAACCGGATCCGGCCAGTCCTTCGGAGGAGACGACTCCCACAACTCGGTCAGACTTGGGCCTGGAAACGGATTTTGTTTAGCGCCGATAAGGCTTAATACCGTACTCGCGATGTCGCCATTCGAGACTGGCTGCGCAATGCGAACACCCGCCGGCACGTGCCCCGGCCAGGAGATCACTAACGGAACACGAACCAAGTCTGAATACAGCGCCGCGCCGTGAAAACTCAACCCGTGATCTCCGAGCGCCTCGCCATGATCGGAGGTAACAATGACGATTGTGTTTTTTAAAACATGTAACCGATCCAGCCCGTGGAGCAATTGACCGATGAGATCGTCGGTGTACTTCACCCCGGCGTCGTATTCATCAATCGTGCTCCCTTGGTCCCACGCGGGCTTCGGATAACCGCTCGGACCGCCGTATCCGAAGTGCACGTCGAGATAATTCAGAAATGCAAAAAACGGATGTCGCCCGTCGCTTGCGATCCAGCGCTGAGTTTCGCGATTCACTACGTTAGCGCGCTTGCGAACTCCATAGATTCCCCCGTAATCACCGGATCCTTCAGAGTCTTTGTCGAGCCAGGCACCGAGGCCGAAATAGCGAAACGCTCGCGTGACCTTGCTCTTCGGGCTGCGGTTCATGTACAGACGCGCAAACTCTCTTCCGAATTGCGTGCGAACAAAGCTATCGCCCACGCCGTCGAAATAATCTTCGAAGTGAATAAATCCGCGGCCCAGTCCAACGTTACTGGTGAAATAAATACGGTTCGCCGAAAACGCCCCGGTGCGATATCCGCGTTTTTGTAAGGCTTCGCCCAGCGTCGGCAATCCATTCAGCCCAGACTTGCCCCATCCGAGCCACGGCATCGGTTCAACGTTGCCCATGCCATGCACGTGCACAGTCTGGCCGGTAACCAGAGATGCATGCGAAGGCAAGCTCCACGACGAGGGCGTAATGGCGCTTTCGAATAACACTCCGTTGCCCGCCAGCTTATCGATGTTGGGACTGGTCGGGCGCGAATACCCGTACGAAGAAAGATGGTCTGCGCGCAAGGTGTCGACAACAATGACGAGCACGTTCGGAGAACCAGGATTCGCTGCGGGAAGACTTGAAATTGTCCGGCTTTCGCTGATCCATTTTCCGCCTTGAACTCCGATGATGACCAAAGCCAGCAAAATGCGCATCCAAGGCACAGATTTTCGCCACGTGGTCACTGCTCCGAGTTCATGTTTTTGAAACCAGCGGCTGAACGCCACCGTAACCCCCAACGCAAATAAAAGCGCCGCGCGACGGTAAAAATGTCCGGTGAGCATGAGCCAGTCGTATGACGTGAGGAGAATCAGCAGGAAAGCGAGCACGCGAGCTGAGGGTATACGCCGAAAAATACGCGTTACCAGCGCGACAGCAAGTCCGATCACCAGAAATAAGCAGATATCAACCACCGGCGAAATCCAGAATATTTCTTTCGAAACATGCATGACCCGCGCCCACTGCCGCCAATTAATGCGCTGAAAAAGCAGGAGGCCGAAGCCTTCGCCGAAACCCGCGACAATTCCGAACCACACGGAGATGGAGAACAGTGAACTCAGCGACACGGAATTCATATCGATGCCTCGCTGGGACTTCGTAGCAGGCATTTTTTCCGCGTCACGGGAGGACGAAATCATCTTGAGCCAGTTTAGCAAGGAGAAACTTGGGGTCCCGCATAGAATAGACCTTCGCATGGGAACCGCAGCCTCGACGCCCGAGCAAAATGCACCGTCGCACGCGCCGACTTCCTGGCTCTACTTTCTGTTGGTGGCGGTTGGATTGTTCCTGCGGCTGGGACTGGCGTGGCGGACGTTCTTAAATCCTGACGAAGCACTCCATTATTTTCTGGCTCACCAACCGTCATTAAAGCTCGCCTACGAAGCCAGCCTCACCACTGCCCATCCCCCTCTGATGATCCTGTTTCTGCATTACTGGTCCCTTCTTGGCCGGTCCGAATTTTTCCTGCGGCTTCCGTTTGTGATCGCGGGAACTCTTTTCTGCTGGGTGATCTTTCTGTGGATTCGCAGAGTTACAAGCGGGACCGCGGCGTGTTTTGCGTTGGCGATGTTTCTGTTTGCACCATCGCTCATTTCGCTCTCGGCGGAGATCAGGCAGTATTCGTTTTTGCTGCTTTTGTGCGCTTGCTGCCTGTATTGGCTGGAACGTGCGCTGCAGAATGACGGCCAGAATTCAGTTCAGTGGATATTGTTTTCTGCCGGATGCCTATACCTGGCATTACTTACGCATTATTCGGCAATCATTTTCGCGGCGACGGTTGGAGTTTATGGACTGCTGTCTGTCGTGCGCAAGAAATCCCCCGCCAGGTTAATCAGCGCATGGATCCTCGTCCAGGCTGGCGCTCTGGCAATTTGCGCCTTCCTCTACATATCTCAAATTTCTAAATTGAGAGAAAGCGGCACGCCTTCGGAGATCGCGGCGACCTGGCTTCGAAGTTCGATTTTTCAACTAGGACAGGACCACCTCGCGAGCTTCGCGTGGCGCAACACGCTACGGTTGTTTCGCTATTTTTTCAGCCACGGAACCGTCGGCGTGACTGGATTCGGTCTGTTCGTCTTCGCTTTGGTCGCTTTACTTTGGAGTTACCAGAACAGTGAACCTAAGCCGCGTAACCGCGAACTGACAATACTTCTCGCTCTACCGTTTCTGATTACGTTCTTGCTCGCGACCTTCGGAATCTATCCGTATGGCGGCACACGGCACGATGTAGTGCTGGCGATTTTTGCAGTTTCCGGAATAGCGGTGGGGTTGGATCGCCTTCCACTTGGCGGGTCTGGCGACACAGCCAAGCTTGTAAAAGGCCTGCTGCTCGCTTCAGCCATGCTCATCTCCAACTTTTTCCCTTCGCCGTCAGGCCCGTACATACCGCCGCGTAATCAACGCCGTGGATTAATGCAGCAAGCCATCAGTTCGATAAACTCCCTTCCTCCGGGATCGGTCATTTTCACCGACGCCCAGGGCAACATGGTCCTGAATTACTATCTTTGCAACGACGCAATGGCCCTGCCTTTCACGCCACAAAAGCCACTATTAAAATTTCGTTGCGGCCAATATTACCTGCTCACTTCAATGGCGGCGGAGACGGGTTTTGACCGCGCTACTTTTCCTGAATTGCTATCGAGAGCCATGCGAGAGAATGCGAATGAAACAACGTTGTACCTTTTCCAGTCCGGATGGATCGACGATAAAGAGGAAGATTGGATAAGTGAACTGCGCGGCTTAGGCGGTAATCCGCGCAACTTGGGACCAAATATCCTACTGTGTCCTTTTACCGCTAAGGAACTGCGGCCGGCGCACGAATAACTAGAAGCACACTGTGTAAGGCTTAACCTGTCCCGTAGCCAGCTTGTTCAGATAAGTGACATTATCCGGCGGAGCATACGTTCCATCCGTCTGAAGCTTCTGGTGCTGCCACTTAACTAATCCATAGGGTTTGGCTACGTGAAACTCTTCTTTGTTCTTGCAGTTTTGCAGGCTGCTGTCACAACTGTACTGGTAGCTGATCACCAGAGTCTGCAGATTATCCGGCAGGTCGCCTCCCAGTGTTTCCGAGTAAGGTCCCCACACGGTATTCACTACACCGCCGAGTTTCTGGGTGATAAAGGTGTTGCAGTCGCTATGAGTTTCGTAAGTCGAACTTGATGCCGCAACCGTGACTTTCGATCCCGGGAAGCCGCCTTGCGCAAACCGTGGCACCAACGGCAAGTTGTAATCGCCAAGCACCGGATCATGAAAGACCTTGTAAGTGCTGGGATTCTGCCAGTTCAGTTCGGTCACCCACAGGTAAATGTAATTGTTATCGTAAAGCTGAATGTCCCAGGGGTAACCTTGCCCCGTCTTAGTCCAAAAGAACCGGTCTGAGGCAACATTGGTATAAATCGGGTTCGCTGTTCCGGACATATGATGACTGGCCGCAAGTGTGGGATCCATGGTCATCCACGCCAGCATGTCGTAAGTCTGCGCTTGCGGTTGAGGCGCGGGCGGTGGCGGAGGCGGCGGACTCTGCTGGCCCGGCTGGCCGGTGTTAGCGGCCGGCGCGGCCATGTTCAAAGGAGCACCACATCCGACAAGGCACACCACTAACGCGAGCACAATAAAGTACTTCATCCCAAGTCCTCAGTTTTGGTTGAGTGCGCTTGCGACTTGCTGGGAGGACTTTATCGTGGCTTTGAGAAAGACAACAGGTTACGAAAGGAGATGGGTCTTAGGTGGATACTTCGATCGGAGATGCGGGATCGTCCAATGACCTCTGATCTAAGGGTATTGTTCGGAGGACACTTAAGACTCGACGATTTACTGGTCGATGGTGACGGTCTCAGATCCACTCGAGCAGGTCCCCGACGAAGTGACGGACGCGGTAACAGAAGTCGTTCCGGTAGTCACTAATTGTGCTAACCCGGGAGTTGAAGAAAACGCAAGGATGGAGGTATCACCCGATGTCCAGGTAGCGCTATTCGTCACATTGTTATTGCTGCTGTCGGTTGCTGTGAACTGAACACTCGGTGTCGTCGAGAGACTAAACGGTTGTTGCACGCTGGAGCTTATGGTTAGGGTTTGGCCGGTGCCGCCGGTGACACTACCAGTGGCAGACCCGTTCACTCCCCCTACTGATGCAGTAATGGTCACAGATGAGGCAGTGCCCAAGCCCTTCACAGTGCCCGCGCTCACCGTCGCGCATGGAGTCGAACTGGCCCAACTGGCGGTTTTGGTGACGTCCTTAGAGCCGCTATTAAAACTAGCTGTGGCCTGCAGTTGGACTGTCGCTCCCTGAGCCACCGTAAAAGTGTTTGCGCCGGCTAGGGTAGTTACGGAGATTGAATTTGGCTGATTGACAAAGAAGCCCGTGCAACCGGCCCCCAACACCAGCAGAGCCGCCGCGCCAATAATCCAACCTTTTCGCCCGGAACTTCGCATTTCGAAAACCTTCGACAAGAATCTTGCTAGCTATTTAAACCTGCAAAATTGTAGCAGAGACACTCGGCCCAGAATCGCACCCTGTACCAACGAGTGACAACATCCGTGCGTGGAATCAGAACGACGGCTGGACCGAAAACTTGCAGAAAAAAGTGGGTAGCAGGCAGGCTCTAATTGGATCGTTTGGCGTTGGCGATGCGCGAAGTTACCGGCTTGCGTCCGGCAAAGCCCTCGCTCACGCTGTGCCAGTGAGTGATTGATTTCTCGCCTAGCTTCCAGCACAGCAGCACGACCTGGCCATCAACTTCGCAGGGGAAATCAAGCAGGCCGATATCGAGGTCTTTCACCTGTACGCCGATGGCGGCGATTTCATCCATCGCGTCTTTGACCCGCTGAAAGGTCTTCTCGCGCGCCGCTTTACGACTCGCCAGATGAACAACGTTGATCGACATGCCGCCATTCATAAAGATCCGATGCGCGACCGCCTGCAATTCGGCGTCGACGGATTCAATCAGCTTCTTGCCATCGAGGGCCTTGCGCAAAAGGGATTCAAGGACCGGCAGTAGGTCTTGCGCTTCGTCAAGGGTGAAAGTGCGGGAAGACATAGGGTTATTCTAGTCTATTGGCCATGTGGCGCGGGCGCCCTCGCCCGCGACTGGACTGCCAAACATATCTCAATGCCAATTGTTTAACAAAACGCGGGCGAGGGCGCCCGCGCCACACTCAGCTCATTTAACTTATTTCCAGCATCCTATCCAACGCCACTTTCGCCCAATGTTTCACGTCATCGCGCACTTTTATCCGGTTCACAATGTTTCCTTCGACGAGATTCTCCAGCGTCCAGCACAAGTGTTGCGGCGAAATGCGAAACATGGTCGTGCACAGGCATCCGGAATCATCGAGCGTGATGACCTTCTTCCCTTCTGCCGCGAATTCTTTGCCCATACGATTTACAAGATGAATTTCGGTTCCCACCGCAAACATTGTCCCAGCGGGCGCCTGGCGAATCATCTTCAGCAGGCCCTCGGTGGATCCAATGCCGTCGGCTTTCTGACAAACTTCCCAGCGGCACTCAGGGTGCACAATCACGCGAATGCCGGGATATTTCGCGCGTACGTTATCCACGTGCTCCGGTAGAAAGCGCTGATGAACTGAGCAGTGCCCTTTCCACAGGATCACCCGCGCTTTACGCAACCGCTCAGGATCAAGTCCTCCATTCAGCATGTAAGGATCCCAGACCACCATTTCATCTAACGGAATTCCGAGCTTGTAGCCGGTATTGCGGCCGAGATGTTGATCCGGGAGAAAAAGAATCTTATGCCCGTGTGGCGCGGGCACCCCCGCCCGCGAAGCGCTGGTTTGAGTTGCCCACTGAAACGCGCCCGCCGCATTAGACGACGTGCAGACCACTCCGCCGCGCTCGCCGCAAAACGCTTTGATCGCGGCTGTAGAGTTCATGTAAGTGATCGGGGTGACGCCATCTCCAGCGTCGTTAGTGACACCCGCGCGCACCAGGTTCTCCCAGCAATCTTCCACCTGGGTAATTTCCGCCATGTCCGCCATGGAGCATCCGGCATTCAGGTCGGGGAGTATCGTCGCTTGGCCCGGATGCGCCAGAATGTCGGCGCTTTCTGCCATGAAGTGAACGCCGCAGAAGACGATATATTTACCGCCCGCCTGGGCCGCCTGCTGCGAAAGCTTGTATGAATCACCGCGAAAATCCGCATAGCGAATCACTTCATCGCGCTGGTAGTGATGGCCCAGAATCACCACATCACGGCCGAGCTCTCGCCTGGCCGCAGCAATGCGGTCGTCCATGGTGTGATCGGGAAGAACTAGATAGTTATCCAGACTGCAAACTTGTGTTGCCGTAGCCATATTGGGTCACGCTTTCAGCTCCGGAGTCTGCGAAGATCGGACAATTTTGCCCGGCCACTGCAAACCTCAACTCCAGAACGGGGATGTTGAAAGCCTCTCAGCGGCTCCAGCCGGCTCACTGCGCGTATTCGAACTCGAAGTCCGAATCCGCGCCCAGCCTGCGGGGATGTTGAAGCCACCTGTTACTAACAAATTGGATGCTCGCCGGCTCCAGAAAGTGTCGCTTTTTCTAGTGCCTGTTTTACGGAGTATCCAGCTACATTGTGCACTCTTTGCCGTGCAGCGCGCAACTGCAAGCAGGTGTGGGGCGGACACTCTTGTCCGCCAGGGTTAGTGGGCTCGGGCGGCAGAGGGATCGGCACTAGTCGCCGTGTTCACGTCCATAAACAAGTGGCTCGATGGACTGACTCCCGGCGGATAACAATTCCCATCGCGGTTGTAATTGTGGCATTTGGCAGCAAAATCAGGCCGCCGGGGCGATTGCGCAAACTGCCAGACATCGGCGAAATCGATCTTGCTGTCCGCGGGTCGCGGAGGCTGGCCAGGAAAGGTGCAGCCTGGCGACGGCGAACACACATCATTCGTAACCCAATAAACAATTTGGCGCCCTTGAGCGTTGTTGCGAATGTCATCCGCACTAACAATCGTTGTGTTCTTGTCCTCGCGCGCGGGAATGCCGGAGCAGTACACGCCCGCGCGAGAGCCAGACCTGTTGACCGCATCAACCCACGCGTAAATGTAGGCCTTCTGCTCGGGCAGCATACGCCCGCCTTCTTCGATGTCAAGAAAAATAATTGTGTACGCGGGAAAGCCTTCGCGATGGGCTGAAGTTACTGCCGCCTGTCCATCTGCTTTTCCGAGCGCGGCGGAATTATGTCGCAGTTGTTTGTCCAGCCGCCCGTTGAAGAGCACCAGAAAACCGAATCCAGCCGATTCAATTGCCTGCCGCTTACCCTGCCACGAATTTGTGTTCTCGCCAGGAGGATTGTTGAGCCAAAATCCGGCGTAAGCAAATGTCTGTCGCAAAACCTTCAAGTTCTGGTCACCGGGATATCGATTGCGATCAAAGCCGAGATAGCTTTGCTGCGCCGAGGCACGGCAGACGGCCAAACCTACACTGCAGAGGATAAAGAGTTTCACGATAATGTGCGGCTTTTCGGAATTTAGAAGCATAAACCAGGAAGGACACGGAGTTTCACGATGGAAGGCCTCTTGTAGCGCGACTAACGATTATTGTTAGGGGTTCTCGGCGCACTCCGCGAACTCAGCACTGAAATGGTTTTTGCTGACAGCTGAGAGCTGATGGCTGACAGCTAACCTCCAATATGCACCATCGTCCTTGAGGCCGGAACAAAATCCGGCTCGCCGATGTGATGGCGCGCTTCTTTTTTGCTGACTACATCGCGGATGAAGCTGACAAGCTCGTCATCCGACGCGCCGCGGCGCATCAACTCATGCAGGTCGTGGTCCCACACAGAAAACAGGCAAGTGCGGATTTTGCCGTCGGAGGTAATGCGAATGCGGCTGCAATGCCCACAGAACGGATGCGACACCGGCGCAATAATTCCGATCTCACCAATGCGGTCGTCGAAGCGATAACGCCGCGCCGTCTCGCTGTGCTGATGCGGGATCTCGACCAACGGCCGATACTCTGCCATGCGCTTAACAATTTCATCCAGGGTTACAACCACCTCAGGTGACCAAACGCGATCTTCTTCGAGTGGCATGAATTCGATGAAGCGCACGATAACGTTCTCTTCACGCGCGAACTTGCCAAACGGGATGATCTGGTCTTCGTTGAACCCGCGCATCAACACGCAATTCACCTTGACTGGCCCCAGTCCGGCGTCGCGGGCCGCACGCATGCCAGCAAGCACTTGATCGAGGCTGCCGGGCACGCGGGTTATCTTTGCGAAAATGTCAGGATCGACCGCGTCCATGCTGACGGTTACGCGATTCAGCCCTGCATCCTTCAACGGCTTCGCCATATCGGCCAGCAGATGGCCGTTGGTTGTGATGGCGATATCGAGCCTCGTTCCGCTAGGTGTTTGGAGTCGCGACAACTCGCGCACAAAGTTCACCACTCCATTGCGCAGAAGCGGCTCGCCGCCCGTGATTCGAATCTTCGTAATTCCCAATGAAACCAGCAGGCGCGCCATTCGCAGATAATCCGGAAATGGCAGCTCGCCGTAAACCGCGCCTTCATTTCCGGTGCGGCAATAAACACACTTGTAATTGCAGCGATCGGTAATCGAGATCCGCAGATCGGTAATGGCGCGGCCGAATTTGTCAGTGAGCGGCATTCAGCTTTTGGTCGTTCGTCGTTGGCCGTTCGCGGATTCAGCGATCGGCAGCGAATAACTCAATTTTCTTCGGAAGGAATCGGCGGACGGAAAGATCCCGGCAGTCGTCTCCTTTCCAATGCTCTCTTTCGAAAGCGGGAGGCGCAGGCGTTACCACCTGCACCTTCGGAAGACGTGTGGTGCAGGCGCCCTCGCCCGCATACCGCCCTCCTCGCCGCCCAAGCCGGGTATTCCCGTAGGCCAAAGACGGTCGGAAACTCAATTCAATTATAGATGCGAGACGGGCATCCAGAAATGCTCATTTAGTTTTGAAAGTGATCAGGGTGTCCACAATCTGTTGAGCGCGTTCCACTGAGGGTGCCTCTATCTGGACTGAAAAAATATAGCCCTTTAAGAAGCTCGAGTACATAGCTTGAAAGTGAGGCTTGCTGTCTCGCGTCTTCATGACAACCTTAATAAAGGGTACTCCCGAAATTTTAGTTGCAGTCTCTTCCTGAGCGGTGACGAGTCCTTCGTGTTCAAAGTTGTGGCGAACGATCCGTAAATATTGCTCAGGAGATTTAATCGAGGGGTTGGCTGAGAGAGCATCTGCGAGCAATGCAACACTGTACTTGTCCGCCCAAGTAGCCGCATCACGCTGAGCGTGAACAAGCCGGGCCCTTTTCCCTTGAGGGCTGATGAAAGCACCCTGCGGAACGAACTGAGCGCCATCTGGTTTCAGGGTCAAGCCAAAATATTCGTTGGTGTACTGACCGTTGCTAATTTTGCCCTCGGCGAAAACAGCAGAAATATCTTTATGGGACTGCTGCTGTCCTGCAGCTGCGGAAAACAAAGCCGGCAGGAAAAAAAGAAAAATGGCGCAGCTTTTCGACAAGTTTGTAATGGCAGCCTTCATAAGCTGGGCGTAAGCCCCTTTTCAATCGCCTTCTCCGCCATTGGCGCCATCACCGCAAATCCAGCTTGGTTGGGATGGAGGCCATCATTGGCAAGGTCACGTTTTAGCAATCCTTTGTCATCGACCATGGCGCTGAAATAATCAAGATAGGTCAAGTCATTTTTCTCACAATAATCCTTAAGCCAAGCATTCAGGGCGAGGATTCTCTCCGGCGGGCGCGACGCAAAAAATTCCTGCGACTGGGGCGTGTAATTGTTTACCGGCAGAATCGACGCAAAAATCATCCGTATGCCGTGCGCCTTCGCCAGTTCCGCCATAGATGCCAGGTTCGCCTCAATATTCTCGTTCGTGATCGGCCCGCTGTTTCCTGCAATGTCATTGGTGCCCGCGAGAATGACTACAACTTTTGGCTGCAGATCGATCACGTCCTGGCGGAAGCGAACCAGCATCTGCGAGGTAGTCTGGCCGCCAATTCCGCGATTTATGTAGTGTTTGGCTGGAAATGAATCGTCGAGCTTCCAGATGTCGGTAATAGAATCGCCGAAAAAAACTACGCGGTTCTCATCCGTCGCGAGCGGCTTCAGTGCGGTATTGGCGTCGCGATAACGCGCGAGTTGGCCATAGTCATTGACATAGACAGCAATTCGCGATGCGCGATATTTATCTAACCCTGCAAAGCCGGTCGAAGGCAGCGTAACGGTCTGCGGCCCGCTGGCTGTCGTGGCTGCATTTTGTGACCGCGCGGAAGCGCAGCAAAGAATTCCGAAGAGAAAAAGAACTGTGGTTTTCATTAGTCTCCTCACGAGATTTTCACCAGTTCCACCCGACGGTTTTTCGCCCGCCCATCCTCAGTCGTGTTGCCGTCCACGGGCTTACTCGATCCCCAACCTTTCGCTTTCAAACGCGACGCGTCGATGCCATGAACGGTCAGCCCATGCCACAACCGCCTGCGCCCGTTTTTCAGAAAGAGTTTGATTCGCTGTTGTCGAACCAACGTTGTCGGTATGACCTTCGACGCTGACCTTGGCGTCCGGATTCTGCTGCAACATCTTTGCGATCTCGGTGAGCACGCTCTCAGAATCCGGCAGAATCGTAGCCTTGCCGGTCTCGAAATGAATTCCATACAGCGCCATGTGGCCGGATTTGTTCAGCTGGCCGGCGATGCTGGACGCATCCGCAGTCACCTCTTGCTGCATCGACTTCGCCGTTAAAAGAGTCTGATAGTAATAGCTGCCCGAATTCTGCAGCCAGTACCAGGTGTCTCCCTTGTTTGCAGTTATGATTCCGGGAGAATCTTCATAAACTATTCTCATGCCCGCTTGCTTAAGCGCGGTTTCGAAGTTGCGAAAAACCTGGATTTCACTCACACCTTCACGCGTGCCGTAATCCCAGGAGTGAAATTCACCTTCCAGAGTTTTCTCCGTGACGTTACCATCTGCATCTTTGGCAACTGGGACCTTCACTTGTTCGAACTCTTTATTTTCGCAACTATGAATCGTGCTCCCCGGCATGCGGGTGATGATCGGAGAGTCTTTGCAACCTTCGGCATCTTGCGGAGCATCGTCCTGAGCCATCAAGAGCGCAGGGATCAAAACCAGAACCACTACTAGGAATCCACTGAAAAACCATCGCATGGTGAGCCTCAAAATTGAAATACTCGCGAGCCCCGGCGAGCGAGGAAAATCATTTTGCCACGTTTGGCGGATTTTCACTATTCATCACCGGCGTGGATCGATCTCTCGATCGGCATCAGGATGCTGGCGAACTGGCGCGCCGCTGAGGATCACATTCCATCGTAGTTCGGGCCACCACCACCTTCGGGTGGAACCCAGGTAATGATCTGGTATGGGTCCTGGATGTCGCAAGCCTTACAGTGCACGCAATTTGAAGGATTCAGGCTGATGCGTTTGCCATTCGGCGCGGAAGAATCATCGAGCATTTCGTAAACGTTCGCCGGACAGAACCGCTGGCAGGGGCTTCCATATTCGACAATGCATCGCGACTCACAGATATTGGTATCGTGAATGATCAGGTGCGCGGGTTGATCTTCTTCGTGTTTGGTGCCGGAGTGATAAAGGTCCGTGAGCTTATCGAATGTGAGTTTGCCATCGCCCCTCGCCGGGCCGATCAGATGAGCTTCTGCGCCGCCATCTGCGGGCAACTCACCCAACTTTTTCATCCGCGCGTAGCCAGCGGTTCCTAAATACCGACTGCGCACGCCGCGGCCGCCGGTAAATTGCTGGATGCCGGCGTGGAACATCCCGTGCCAGAAGCCGTGTTCAAAACCTTGATGAAAATTACGCACTCTCCAGAGTTCTTCTTTAATCCAGCTGTTCTCAACCCGACTCTGAAAACTACCGAGGGACGCTGCCGAAAAATCATCCTTCTTTAATGCCTCAAAAGCAGTCTCGGCTGCCAGCATCCCGCTCTTTATAGCAAGATGAATTCCCTTTAAGCGTTGCGAATTTAGAAACCCCGCCGAATCACCAAGAATCATCCACCCATCCCCCGCCACTGGAGGAATCGCCCACCACCCGCCGTACGGCAGTGACTTGGCCCCGTAACGGGTCATCTTTCCACCCTCGAGCAGCTTTTCCACAAAAGGGTGCCGCTTGAACTGCTGCAACACTCGCTGCGGATCAAGTCGCGGATCGGGATAGTCCAGCCCAGTCACGAATCCCAAAGAAACGACGTTGTCCTTCCCGCCATAAATCCATGCGCCGCCGTACTCTCGCGAAGTCAGCGGCCAGCCCATGGTGTAAATCACTTCGCCCGGAGCGATGCGACCAGATGGAACCTCCCACAGTTCCTTTACGCCCTGGCCGTAGGTCTGCGGATTGCGATCTTTCATCAAATCAAACTTCTTGATGAGTTGTTTGGTGAGCGACCCGCGCGTGCCCTCGGCGAGAATCGTGATCTTCGCTTGCAGATCGTATCCGGGTTCGAAATTCGATTTCCGCTGATTGTTTTTGTCGAGGCCCTTGTCGTCGGTGCGAACCCCGGTGACGCAATCGCCGTCGTATAGCAATTCAGATCCCGCGAATCCAGTGAAGACCGTTACTCCGGTCTCTTCAACTTTTCCGCCCAGCCACTTAACAAAGCGATTGAGCGAGATCACATAATTCCCGTGATCGCGGAGCGGTGGAGGCGTGATGGGAAATTTCAGTTTGCCTTTTTCGGTGAGAAAGTAAACTGCCTCCTTCGAAACCGGCGCATCGATCGGCGCGTCTTTCTCAAATCCTGGCAAAAGTTCGCGCATCGATCGAGGATCAAGCAGCGCACCGGAAAGGCAGTGTTGTCCGATTTCGCGGGCCTTCTCTAAAACATAAATATTTTCTTTGCTGAGCTGCGAATCAGGATTTTGAGCGTTGTGCTTGTCGATCAACTGCGAGAGCCGCAGCGCACAAGCCATTCCAGCCGGCCCGCCGCCGACAATGACTACATCAGCCGGCATCTGCGGGCGAGTTATATCTGTGGGAGGTTTGCGGAAGGTGAGCATACTCGAAGTTTCAAGGTTTCAGAGTTTCAAGGTTTCAAAGTTTTTTGCCTTCACCTCTCACTTTGAACCAAGCGAACTGATCCAAAATGGAACAACACTGAAAAACAAAATAGCTCCAAGCGACCTGCGCGCTGTTCTTGCGGCTAAAGTAACACCAGGAGGCTGGATTGAGCCGCACCTACCGCGAACTCCTGGTTTGGCAAAAAGCGAAACACTTGGCTACGCTCGTTTATCGCGAAACCGAGCGCTTCCCGAGATCTGAGATATTCGGCCTCACCTCCCAAATCAGAAGAGCCGCCATTTCGATTCCATCCAATATTGCAGAGGGCCAGGGGCGTCTCACGAAAGGAGAATTCCGGCACTTCCTAGGCCAAGCTCGGGGTTCAATTCTCGAACTCGAGACTCAACTTGGAATCGCGCATGACCTTGGCTATCTTCACGAACCAAGACACCAAGCGCTTGATTCACAGACCTTCCAAGTTCTAGGTCTCTTAAATCGGCTCATCGAGTCACTCTCGATTTCAGAAACCTTGAAACCTTCGAAACATTGAAACCTTAACTCTTCGCCTTTTTCACTTCCTCAATCAGTGGCGGCACTATATCAAACAAATTTCCCACCACCGCCACATCGGCAATCTCAAAGATCGGAGCCTCGTGATCTTTGTTGATTGCAACCACGGAGCGCGATCCCTTCATTCCCACGATGTGTTGAATGGCGCCGCTGATTCCCAACGCCAGATAAAGCTTAGGCGCAACCGTCTGCCCCGAAGAACCAACTTGCCGGTCCATCGGAAGCCACCCTGAATCGCAGATAGGACGTGAAGCCGCGATCTCCCCACCCAGAGCATCGGCCAATTGTTTCGCCAGTTCGATGTTTTTTTGTTCTTTAATTCCGCGCCCGACGGAAACAATGATCTCGGCCTGGGTAAGATCGACTGCTTGCTTGGCCTCTTTGAAAACTTCCTGCGGCTTGTTGCGAACAGTCCCAGTGGGAATATCAAGTTTGACCGTCTCGACTGGCGCAGCGCTTCCGCCCGCTTCAACCTTGTCTCCGCGAAACGCACCATTCTGGAAGGTAACGAACCAGGGCGCATCACAATTAAGGCTCACATCTGCGGCGAATTTGCCCTGAAACATTTGGCGCGCGAATAGCAGCTTGTCGCCATCCTTGCGGAAGCCAATGCAGTCGCTAATTACGGTTCTTCCCATCGCGGTCGCCAACTTAGGAATGAAATCCCGCACCTGGTAGGTGTGTGGCATCAGCACTAATTTCGGCTGTTTGGATGCAAGGAATTGCTTGAGTCCGGCCGAGAACGCGTCTGGTGTATACGGTTTCAGCGCCGGTGATTCCACCGCGTAAACTTTCGCGACCTTCTTGCCGGCGACCTCGTTTGCGATCGGTCCAATGCCATCACCGACGACCGCGGCTTCGAGCGCCCACCCCGTTTCCGAGGCAATCGCCTGCCCCGCGGCCAGTGTTTCCCAGGAAACGCGGTTCAGTTTCCCCTCTCGTTGTTCGACAATCACCAGAATGGTTTCAGGCATACTATCTAAAAATTGCGAGACAGGAATTACTCAGTAAGCGGTCCGCGCTTGACCCAACCCACGATCAGCAAAGTCAGACCGATGGCGCCCTGCAAAAGTGTCCAGAACGTGTACAGGTAAGAGCCGCCCTTGATCCCGCTGTACACGAACGACAGAAAAATCAGATCCGTCCACAGCAGCAGTTTGCCGACCGTCATCAGCACCGTGCCTTGGGTTTCGTGACCGCCGAGTTGAACTTCTTCCATGCGCATCAATTGCTTGCCGGACATTGTTTTTCCTCCTGTCTACAGCACACGAATTTCGTTGCGTAGCTTGTCCACCAGTTTCTTTGCGATTTCGGATGCAGACCCTTCCAGATACTCGGTTTTCTTGGTTTTCTGCGGAATATACATGCGCTCGATCTTCTGCAAATTCGCTCCAAATGCCGATTGCACCTCAGATAGCGGTACTTTTCGCAGAGGCTTATTTTTCGCCTGCTTGATGCCAATCAGCGTAGCGTAACGCAGCTTGTTAATCCCGGATTGAATTGTCAGCACCGCCGGCAAAGGCATTTCGACGAACTGAAAATATCCCGCCTCGAGTTCGCGCTTCACTTTGATGCCGCCATCGCTCTTTTCAATCTGCATGATGATGGTCGCATGCGGCCACCCCAGCAACTCGGCAACAATCACGCCCGTCTGTGCGAATCCGTAATCATCAGACTGCAAGCCGGTAAAGATGAGGTCGAAGTTTTCGTCTTTGATGGCGGCAGCAAAGGCCTTCGCCGTATTGAACGCGTCCAGTCCAACGAAACCGGGGTCTTCCAAGTGGATTGCACGATCGGCACCCTTGGCCAGCGCCTCCCGCAAAACCTGCTGTGACCGCGCCGGCCCGGCTGTGATGGCGACTACCTCGCCACCGTGCTTCTCTTTCTGGCGCAGAGCCTCTTCGAGCGCATACGCGTCAGGTTCGTTCACTTCATAAGACACATCTTCGCGGATCCAAGTGCCGCTCTCATTGAGTTTGAGGGGAGCGTCTTTTTGCGGCACTTGCTTGATGCAAACCAGAATCTTCAAACCATTCCTCGCGTTTGCGCAACCAGGCAAACGAATTAGTATAACCGAGTGAGTAGGCCTGCGCCCGCGACGCCGGGTAAGCGTGCACACAAAGTTAAAGGAGTCACCATGCTGAAGTTAAAGCGTGCGTACGACCCGCCGGCCCGCGATGATGGCCGCCGATTTCTGGTGGAGAGATTGTGGCCGCGCGGGGTAAA
>Ga0207695_10003742_pt1 | contig 21145 bp, 30 predicted proteins | sample KBSC54metaG_FD_184354 | JGI IMG/M metagenome (GOLD analysis project Ga0207695, IMG submission 184354) | Corn rhizosphere microbial communities from Kellogg Biological Station, Michigan, USA - KBS C5-4 metaG (SPAdes) (version 2) | ecosystem: Host-associated > Plants > Roots > Rhizosphere > Soil...
ACGAACGTGGCGAACGTCACGAGACCGCTAGCACCTTGCTCGAGCCGCGCAGCCAGCTGCCCTTGAGCGTCACGGGCTGCGCGTTCGTGAGCGATAGGCCCGCGGCGACGTTGGTGAACACGATGCCGCCGGGGGGGATGGGTAGATCGTCGGGGCCGGGTGCCTGTACGGCGTCGCCGACGCACGCCACGGGCCGGCCGCCGTCGCCGCCGAGAGACACGCTGATCACGTCGTCGGCCGACACGAGGTAGGCGAACGGCGCTCGCGGCGAGCCGCCGGAAAAGCCCAGCTGCACGCGCGTGCCCGTCTTCACGCGCACGACCGCGCCGGGGATGCCGAGGCGGACGGGTACGTTGGTGGCCACGGGCACGAGCGGCGAGTCCGGAAGCACGTCGACCGCGCCGTCGGCGCGCTGCGCGGTCACCTTGCCGGCGTAGAGAGCGAAGAGGCCGAGGCGCGCGAGGCGCACGCTCGCGAGGGCGCGTACGAAGGCCAGGGTGTTACTCAAAGTAGGCCTCCGTACGCACGGCGTCGTCGCCGATGAGGTGCTCGACGTACCCGACCTTTTGACCAAGGAACGTCACGCCGGGTAGCAGCCACGGATCCTCGCAGCTGATCTGCACGTACTGGCGGTCGCCTCGCTCGTCGAGGAGCGTGAACACCGGGGCGTCTACGCCCGAACTCGGGACCGTGGGGAACGTGTCGGTGCCGACCCAGATCGTGCCGTCGGCCTGTACGCGCCACGTGGCGCCGAGCTCGTTCGCGACCTGGTCGACGCCGAACGACGCGGGCCCGGTGAACATCGCCCATCGCGCGAACACCGTGGCCGTGGCCGCGGCGTCGCTCGCCGAGGACAGCGTCTCGCCGACCTGCGCGACGATGTCGCTGAGCACCGACTTGGCGGTCGCCTGTTCCCAGTACTTCTTCTGCACCGTCTTCGGCAGGCCCGCGCCGCCGCCGACGATGCGCGCCTGGAAGACGCCGCGCACGACCGCGGAGTCCACGATCGTGCCCACGAAGGTCACGCCCGTCGACGCCTGCAGCGTGATCTTGCCCGCGAGGAGCTCGGGGGTCATGAGCTCGACGTCGCCCGTCCACACGCCCTGCCTCGGCATCGCGAAGCGAGCCTTGAGAACGGGAACGCCGCCGTCGGTTTGCATGCTACCTGCCGAAGAATCCGCGAGCTCCGCCGGCGGGCACGGGCGGCCTCGAGGCGACGGTCGACGATGGCGGCGGGTTGGCGTAGCTGCCGTCGGCGCGCTGCTGCAGGACGTTCTGCGGCACCTTGCCTGGGTCGCGCGAGCCGATGGTGCGCGTCACGTCCTTCTTCGGCGGGAAGTACTCGTAACAGTCGATCTCGATGACGTAGCCGTCCTTCGTGTATTTCGGTCCCTTGATCTTGTGCGGGAGGATCGACCTCACGCCCCATAGCGCGGCGACGGGATGCTGAATGTCGAGCTTCTGGACGTTGCCGATGTTGCCGCTGGGTCGGAAGTAGAAGGCGATGGCCTGGAAGGCCTCCCATTCTTCCTTCGTCGACAACGTCGTCTTGATCTTCACCTTCGCGGGCGCGGGCCCGTCGTCGGTGATGCTCGCGCCCGGCCGACCCTTCGGCTTGTTCACGTCGAGGCGCTGCTCGGGGTCCACGTCGACCGTAGACACGCCGGGGATCGTGAACTTCTGCCCCTGCTGCGGCGTGAGCACGACGCTGTCCCACGTCTTCGGCTGATCGTCCCAAAAGGGGATTCGTAGCGGCGCCGCAGGGGCCGGGCCCGTCGTCTTCGGAAGCGTGGGACCAGGCATCGCTACATCGCTCCGCTCTGCGCCGCGGCGTCGCGCGCGGCCGCAGCGCCAGCGCCTCGGTTCACGCTCTCGTTGATGGCTTGCCCGACGCCCTCGCCGATCTTCTTCGCGTCGCCCTCCGTCTTCACGGTGACGCCGCCGACCTCGACGTGGATCGACTGCTGGAGCTGTCCCTTTGCCTTGTCATTCAGGACGCTCCACCACGGCGACGACGAGTCCTGAGCGGGCGCGTTGGGCGCGAACTTGACGCCCGACTCCTTGAGCGTCTGCTCGAACATGTTCTTTTGGAACTCGAGGAAGTACTCCCGCTGCCGAGCGATATCGTCCGAGTGCGGAATGATCGTGGCGTTCGTGAACGCATCGACCTTCGAGTTCGAAAGATCTTTGATTTGCTCGTCGTAGCCGCCTCGACGCACGCTGAGCTCGAACTGATCTTTGAGTTGCTGGAGCGTGACGTCGCCCTCTTGCCCCGACCTCTGCATCGCGGCGTGCTTCGACCCAAACCCCTTGGCGACGCTCATTAGATCCGCGTCGCTGCCCGCGTAATCCTCGGCCGTGGGGTTGGTCGAGAAGTAGTCGTGGATCGATTTGATCGCTTTCACGACCTCGCCGAGGACGCTAGCGAGCGTCTTGCCGAAGCTGATGGCGGTCTCGAAGAAGTCCTGGATACCGCTCTTGCCGTTCGGCCCCACCTTGGTCATGTCGGTGAGGATGTTGAACACGCTGGAGAGGATGTCCTGCAGCGCGTGACTCGCCGCCGGCGTCTCGAGCATGCCGCGCACATCCCTCAGGAAGTCGATGACGGGCTGGACGTTCACGCCCTCGAGGAGCTCGTCGAGCGAGACCTTCAGCGCATTGAGGCCACCGCCCACGGTGTTGGCCGTGATGTCCGCCTGCGTGGCGCCGAGGACGCCCGTGCGCTCGACCTTGGAATTGATCGCCTGCAGCGCCGCCTGGATGACGTCGCCCTCGCTCACGATTCCCTGATGCAGCTTCTGCTTCGCCACATCCGTCGTTGTGCCGAACATCTTCCCGAGCTGGGCTTCGATGGCCTCGGGCGCGATGCCCAGGTGCTCTAGACCCATGAGCGCGCCGGTCGAAAGCTTCCCGCCCTTGTCTCGCTGGCGCTCCAGCTTGTCGATGAACTGCTCGATGGTCTTCAGGCCGCCCTTGGGGTCGCCCATGATGTCGCCCAAGGCCATGCCGCCGGAGATGATTCCGCGAATGCTCTCGACCTGAAACCCGACGTTTCGCAGGTGCAGGTACGTCTTCTCCAGGATCTCGGGCGCGATCCCGAGGTCCTTCGCCGCTTCCTTCATCTCTTGGAAGGCCTCGACACCTCGGCCAGTGGCGCGTTCAGCGATGTCGAACGCCGCTCCCATCTGCACGCCCCAGTCGTGCGCGTGGATGGCGTCCGCAAGCAGTTCCTCGCCCACCTCGATGAGATTGCCGATGACGGCACCGACGATGTTGAGGGTGGCGTCGAACGCCATGTTCAGCGCGCCGACTGCGACGCCGGCCTTTACTAGGTCGCCGAGTCCAACCTGCGCCGCCACGTGGTCGACGATGCCACGCACCTGCTTCCAGTTCTCGACGTCCTCTTTCCCCGGCGAGTGCGAGCCGCCGCCGCTCGCGCCGCCGCCACCTCTCATCAGGTAGCTGGCGTCGCTCGGTCCGCCCTTAGCCATGGTGCGGTACGCCTCGAGGACGCCCGCGTGTCCGCCCGCTGCACCCGCGGCCTTCGGCGCGCCGAAGTCCCCGGACTCGAGGTCGATGCCGAATAAATCCTCGATGCCCTTCTTGTCGACCTTGAGCTGCCTCGACTGGCCGGCGACCGTCTTCAGGGTCTCGTTGAGCTTCTTCACCTGCGCGTCGGCGCGGTCGGCTCCGCCCGTGATGGCGTCGATCGACTGCTTGATCTCGTTCGCGGGCCCCGTGAGCTCGTTGACGAGCTCGACTTCCCAGGAAGTACTCTCGTCGGGCATCGCTCAACCCCGCAAAAAACGAGAAAGCGCGACGAGGTCGCCGATCAGCATGGCTCCGACGAACGCGTCGGTGGTCGGCTGACCGTCGGCCGTCGTCGCGCGGTACTGAAACGCGAGGAGAGCGTGCGCGCGCTCGAGCGGGTTGTCCCGCGCGCGCTCGTACGCCCTCAGCCTTTTTTTGCTTCGCGAGTAACCTCGCCGCTGGCGAGCAGATTGAGCTCGGCCGTCACCTTGCGCGGCAGCGCCGGCATCTCCTCGAGGATGGCGTCGAGTCTCGCCTGGTCGGGGTAGACCACGACGTCGCGGAACGCCTGCTCTTGCGCGTTCGCGAGCTCGCGCGCGCTCTCCGCGATCGTGGTCACGAACGAGCGGTACTCCGCGGCGCGCCACGGTCGAAAGATGACCACGCGACCGTTCGGGAGCTTCAGCAGGAAGTGAAGTCGGTCGCCGTGCTTGGCGACGAGCTGTCGCCACACGGCCATCGCCACGCCGGACGCATGAAACTCGGGCTCGCCACCCTGTTCGGGGATGGCCTGGATGTCCGGGTTCGGAGGCAGTGGGCGGAGCTGGGGGTGCGTGGGCTGGGGCGGATAGTCGTGCATGGCGGGCGGTTCCTCTCAGGCGCCCATGTGCGGGCGCGGTGACTCAGTAGCCGGACTGGCTCCCCGGCGTGCCGGGGCCGGGCTGGAAGTCGGCGACGGGCACGTTGCCGCCGGGCACGATGCCCATGATGTTGAGGCCGAGGGTCACGACGGCGGGGTCCGTGCTCTTGTCGTTTCCGTTCTTGAAGTCCTCGTCCTCGATCATGCAGCCGATGATCTTGTCGGTGAAGATCGGGTCGCCCGGGTTCTCTCTCCACTCGACTTGGATGTCGAAGGGCTTGAAGAAGTACCCGCTGTTCGGCGTAGGGTTGTTCGCGAGGTAGGCGACGAGGCGGTTGTACTCGACGCGCACGAGCGTGACGTTCGTGCTGCCATCGAGCTTGCCGCGCGTGCGTCCCTGCTTCTGGACGCTCGCGCCGTAGCTCGAGCCCATCTTCGCGCTCTGCTTGTAGTTGCACTCCGTGAATCGCGTGATGACCAGCGACCCGACGCGAAGGCGAATGCTCGCGAACGAGAAGAGGAAGCCGTTGATGAGCGGCGTTTGGTCCTGGATGATGGCCATGGGCTCCCTCGGCGATGAGTCGTTGTGGCCGTCGCGGGCGGACGCGGCCGAGGTTCAGGAGTCGAGGCGCGCGGTCAGACCTGCGGCGCCGGAATCGGAATGTTGAACGCGAAGCCGATGTCGACCGTGATGGCCTTGATGTAGCCCTTGGGTCGCACCCGGACGCTCGCTCGCAGGTTCTGCGTGGACAGCAGGTTGTCCGTGCGGTTGATCTTCGCGCCCGCGGCGCTCACCTGGCGCGTGGCCACGAGGCGCTCCGTGAGCTTCGAGGCGATGAGCCCCTCGATGGCCTGCGCCTGGCCCTCTTCGATCGTGCCGTCGGCGTTGACGAGCAAGTCGTCGTTCACGCTCTGGCGCAGCTGCGCGAGGGTGATGCGGCAGGCCTCGTCGATGACCTGGCCGTGCTGCAGGTACTTGTAGTCGCTGCCCGTGTTGGACAGCAGCGGCATCTCCGTGATGAAGAAGCCGACGATCTTCGTGCCCGTCGTGACGCTGCCGCCGACGAACGTGCGCAGCGTGCCGATGCGGTGAGCGTCGAGCGCGGGCGTCTTCGCTTCGTCGCGCCCGATCGACACCACGCTCGGGGGCAGCGCGCCGCGCGCGACGCGGCCGGGGTCCTCGCCCAGCGGCTTGTTCTGCAGGCGGCTGAGCGCCGTCCACGCTGAGTGCCGCTTGTTCACTCGGCCGGTAATCGCGCTCGCCTGCTGCACGCTGCCCGCCATGGGCGCGACGTGCGGGGCGACGACGGCGTCGATGGCGGTGATGATCGCGGCATCGGCGCCGTTCGGTTGCTCGCTCGCGATGGGATCCGGGAGCTCGACGATGAAGCGCGGATAGTGGTACAGGCCGTTCGCTGCCGCGGCCGCGGTCTCGACGACGGCGATGATTGCCGCTGCCGCCGCTTGGCGCGCGCTGTCCGAAACGCCGCCGGCTTGGCCGACGATGTGACAGATCGAGTAGTCGCCGGGGTCGGCGTTGAGCGCCGACAGCGCGGTCGTGAGGTCCGTGGTGTTGAACATCGGCGCCGTCGACGTCCAGCCGTACACGTCGGCCGCGACGTAGGTGCCCGCGGTCCACGTGATGGTCAGGCCCGTGCCGGTGATGACGTACGTGGCGGCCGTGGCGATGACGGGCGACCACGTGTTGCCGTTGTCCAGCGAGTACTGGAAGGTGGACGTGCCCACGGCGCCGCCGGCGACGATGAGGAGCAGGCCCTCGAAGAGGTCGTTCGGCGTGCCGGCGATGGTCGGCATGGGCGGCGTGTTGCTGCCCGAGACCTGCGCGATGGTGCCCGCGGTGCCCGCGACGCTCGCGGCCGTAGGGATGACGTCGACGGGGCCGCCCTGCTCGACGAGGACGAGCGCCGCGGCCTCGACAGCGGGGCCGCCGACGAGCGTGGACACGAGCGTCGTCTTGTCGTTGAACGAGTAGCGGGTGTAAACCGTGCCGGCGGTGCACACGCCGACCTTGACCTGGCCCGCGCTATTGGTGTTGGCCGAGAGGCCGAGCGCGCGGTCGACGATCGACATCGAGACGTCGGGGAGAACCGTCATGGCAGCTCCGTTGGAGAGGACGGAGCGCGGCCGGGGCGGACGGCACGCGCGGGGAGGTTGTCAGGGGGGGTGAGGAGGCGTCAGCCGAGGCGGATGTTGCTGACGCCAGCAATCGCGGCGTCGAACTCGGCCTCGGTGAGCGTGGGAGGCGGGTGGCCTGGGTCGGTCGGCCATCCGGCGAGATGGTGCGCGCCCGCGAAGAGGTGCGCGGCCGTGCCCTTCTTCTTCGCCCACCACGCTGGCGAGTTGTCGGGGTGCGGCGCGGCGACGGGGCGGCCCTTCTTGTCGACGCTGCGCGGGTGCGAGCCTCGGGCATCGGCTTCCTTGGCGAAGGCGGCGACCTCGTCGAGGACGCTCTTCTTTGCCGTGGTGTCGGGCGTGGGCGAGGCCTTGGCGGGGGTGCTCGCGGGCGTGGCGGTCGTCGCGGCGGCGGGGGTCGTCGGCGTGGTCTCGGGCATGGCGTCTCCGCTACTCGTTGTCGGCGTCGAGTTCGCCGTCGCCCGGCGTGTCGGTGACGGGCTCGAGATTCGCCTGGTTGATGCGCGCGTACGTGCCTCGCAGCTGCGTGGGCGTGCCCGTCAGCGGCAGCACCATGCGAGGCACCATCACGTCGACGTCGAAGGTCTGAACGATGACGTAACCGCCGTCATCGGTGTTGGGCTCGATGTCCCGCTCGCCCACGGGGATGATCATCCCGTTCCCCTGCTCGCGAATCGCGGTCAGGAGCGCCGCCTGCATCAGCTCTGCCTCTTCGTACGTCCCGCCCCAGCAATGCACCTCGCAGCGGATGTGCCTCGTGCCGATGGGTTGCGGGTCGGCGCCGGGCGCAAGCGGCGGGTCGGTGGGGCCACCGAGCGTGACCCAAACCCAGCGGGGCGACGGGACCTGCGCCGATAGCTGATTCGCGCCCTGCAGCCACGTACCAAAGCCCGCGAGCTGCGTGTGGATGTCGTCGATGACCGTTTGCAGCCCGAAACCCAAGGCTCACCCGCCCTTCACCAGGCGTCGCAGCACGAGGATCATCGCCTTGCGCACGGGCTCCGCCCATGTGCCCATATCGTTACCCCGCGGCACCATCGGACGCGCGGGTATGGCACCCACGCGCTTGCCTGCGCGCGTGTTGCGTCCCTGCGTTCCGTACTGGTGGAAGCGCGTGTAGGGCGTGCGGTTGAAGAGGCGGAAGCCGCGCGCGGTGACCTGCTTGTCCCACGCAGATTGCATGCGCCGCGTGTCTCGCAGCGGCTGGCCCTGCCGGTACTTGAGCGGCCGCCACGGGTTGCCGTAGGGGTCGCGCGAGGCTCGAAAGCCGAGGTTCAGCTGCGTCAGGCTCTCGTTCGCCGCCGCGTTCGCGATCTGCTGGAGCGCGTCGCCCTTCGTCAGGTCGCCGAGGCGCTTCGACAGCTCGCGGAGCTCCTTGAAGCTGCCGCCGATGCTCAATCGTCCTCCGAGGGGAAGCCGGTCTCGCCGTGCCCCGGCGCCGTGTTACCCGTCGCGCACCTGGGCGGCCGCGTGTCGGCGTCGAGGTCGGCGTCGAAGGACTGCACGGTGCGGGAGTCGATGATGCCCTGGGGGTGCACGCGGTCGTTCGCCACGTCCTCGGCCCACTTGCGCGCCGCGTCCGCGCGTTTCCAGATCACCTTGTTGCCGTCGCCCTCGAGCGAGAGACCCTGTTGGGTGACAAGGATCTCGTCGGCGAGGAAGCACGTGTAGGTGATGAGCTGCGGCGGGTACGGCGCAACGATCGGGCAGACGAACTGCGACGCCAGCGCGTCTTCCAGCATGGTGGACGCCGCGATGAGCGCCGCCGTGCGCTTCGGGTCCGTGATGTTGCGGTAGCCCGTGCCGACGAGTCCGTACGTCGCGTAGTCGGTCAGCGACGCGTACTGCGGCGGCGTGTAGGCCATGCGTCAGCCCTTGGGCTTTGCGACCGCCATGGCCGCGGCCTTGTTCCGCGCGGCCTGACGCGTATGCGATTCGCGGTCGGCGTCGCTCTCGTCGTCGTCGCTGCCCTCGTCCTCCCAGTCGCCCGCGCGGTCCGCGGGGTGCACGGGGGCCGTGGGCTCGACGCTCGACGTCTGGAGGCCGAACTTGCGCTCGAGGATGGCCTGGAAGCCCTCTTTGCCGACGCGCAGTCGGCCGTCCGCGCCCTTCACGACCGTGAGGCCCTTGATGTCCCGGTCCTTCACCACGGGCGTCCACACGGGTTCCCAGTGGTGCGGCTTGCCGTCGGGGCCGGCGAGGAAGTTGTGGCCGTGCGCGGGGCCAGCCTTCACGTAGAAGACGGCGCCGCCGCTCGCGTTGGCGGTCGGAGCGGCGGGCTTGGTCTCGCTGGGCTTGGCGGCGGGCTCGGTCATGATTCGCTTCCTTGAGTTGAGCCGCCCTCTTCGGGATCCTAGCCTCCACGCTGGGAGGCTGGGCGGCGACGAGGCCGGACCTTGGGCGCTGATCAGGCGCTTGCTTCCGGAGCCGTGTTGGCTATCCGAAGATCAGCCCGACGCGCGGAGCGCGAGGAACCAGAGCGAGAAGCCGGCGTTCCGGCGGTTGTCGATGCCGAAGTCGAAGCGGTTCTCGCGGAACACGTTCTCGTCCGTGAGCGCCGTCTTCGGCACGAACACGTCGGCCTTGCGGTCCTGGAAAATGAACGGCTTGATCGGCTTCGAGGTGCAGGCGAGGCCCCACACGAGGTCGAGCGCGCCGCCCGAGAGCTCGGGGATCATCAGGACCTTGGCCTGGCCCTTCGTGATGTTGGTCACGCCCGCGGCCGCGACGTTGTTGCCGCCCTGCTGCAGCGCCTCGAGGATGGTGTCGGCCTCGAGGATCTTGCGCGCCACGGGCTCGAGCGCGGGACCGCACCAGAGGACGTTCGGGACGACCTTGAGCGGCCGACCTCCCTCGTCGCAGTAGCCGAGCATCTTCGCGCGCATCGCCTGGAAGTTCGCCTGCGTGAGAGGCGTGCCCGTGAAGTAGTTCGACTGCGTGTTCGCGCCCGAGAGGTTCGTCACCGACGCATCGCGCAGGTTCACGGGGTGCGCGGTGTCGAAGAAGCCCTGGCCGTCGTACGAGGCGTACGAGTGGCCGTTGATGAGCAGGTCGGCGATGAGCTCGTCGGGGTGCTTCTTCGCCGAGTCCCCCATGTCCTTGAACTTGTATTCGTAGATCCCGAGCGAATCGTCCTCGATGTGCTCGCGGTCGACGCCCACGGTGAGCTCGAACTTGCGGTTCGTCAGGCTGTACGAGTAGGCCTGCAGCCCCTGGATGGTGCGCGGCCCGAGCCACTCACGCATCTTGGGCAGGTCGGCCATCCACCCGTAGTCGTTTTGCTTGCTCGACGACGGGACACGCATGGCGAGCTGCTCCCACCACGTGTCGGCGATCTCGTACCCCTGCTTGAAGAAGCCGTAGAACGAGGTTTGAAGCTGGAGAATGCGGCTCGGCGTGACGTCCATGGTCGTGCTCCTCGTGCGGAGCGCGCGGGCGGACGCGCTTCGCCATGGCGGCGGTGTTGGGCATCGCGTTCGCGCGACGCGTGGATGTGAGAGGCGGTGTCGCGCGCTTGGGCGCGCGGTGGCGGGTCAGGCGACGACGAGCGCGCCCTGCGGAACCACGACGCCGGTGCCGGCTTTCGTGATGCTGAAGGTGATCGCATCGCCAGCGGCGAGCGTGGTGGCGCCGGCCACTCCGCTGAGCGGGATAGCCACGGGCGTCCAGGCGACCATGTTGGCGGTCGTGGTGAGCGCGGCGATGGCGACAGCTGCGCCGCCCGCGGTGCGCTTGAACACCGTGATGGTCGCGTTGTTGTTCGGGTCACCGGTGAGCGCTGCGGCCGGGACGAACTCGACGCGCTGGACGGTGACCGGATCCTGCGCGTACCCGATCGCGGTCTCCGCCGTGGCGGTCGCCGCGGCGCCGTCGGCGGCCGTCTTAGGGAACGAGGCGATCATGGCGTCGATCGCCGCGTTCGCCTGGCGCTGGCCCTTGTAGACCCGCACCCAGACGAAGCTCGAGTCGACATCCACGATGCGTCCGGCGAAGCTGCGCGCGCCCTGATTGCTCGTCAGCGCGACGGTCTGGTCATCGACCATCCAGCAGTCCTGACCTACGTTCGCGATCGTGATGGCGTCCGCGCCGCCCGAGTTCACGAACGGCCAGATGCCGGGGATGATCTTCCCCACGTTCATCGCGCCGTCGGCGCCCGTCGAGTTGTCGTAGGACTCGCTGAAGAGGCCGATGGCGACGAGGCCCGCGGCGGCCGTTGCGGGCTTCACGAAGCCGTTGGCGTCCTGTACGGCCATCCCGCCGGCGTACCCCTTCGTGCTGCCCTTCGCGGGGCCGTACTGCGGGATCTGACGGATGATGTCGTCGCGGCCCTTGACGAGGCGTTCGGTGGCGAGTGCGGTCATGGTCGTTCTCCGGGCCGCTCAGCGCGTGGCGGCGGTCGAGTGACTTGGGTGTCGGGCGGGCGGAGGGCTGGTCAGCCAGCGGCGAGGCGCGCGCCCGGCGCGGCCTTCACGGGGAGGTTCAGCGCGACGATGTCGCCGTCGTTGAGGCCCGCGGCCTTCATCTGCAGCGGCGTGAGCGACGCGGGGATGCCGCGCGGGAACTTCTTCACGAGCTTGCGGTTCGCCACGTAGGACTCGGGCGTCACACCGAGCTTCTCGATGGTCTCGAGCTCCTCGGCGCTGAGGTCGGTGTCGTTCACTGTGCCTCCCTGCGTGGCACCCGCGGCCACGGTGCCGCCGCCGTCCTGCGGCTTCAGCTGCTGGCGCGGCTCCGGGAGGACGAGCGGCGGGCGCGTCGCGAGGTAGTTGTCGAACGCCTTGTCGCTCTCCATACCGAGCGAGATCGCGAAGTCGCGCTCGGCCGGCGCGATCTTCTTGTCGGCGATGAGCTTGTCGACGCGGCCGGTGAGCGTCTGCTTCTTCGCCTCGGCCTTCGACGCCGCGAGGTCGGTCGAGAGCTGCTGGATCTTGGTGCCCGACGTCGCTGCGTCGTTCTTCCAGACCTTCACCTGCGCGACGGCGTCGCGGGGCTCGTCGATGCCCGTGAGCTCGACGATGTCCTCCATCGTGCGCCCTAGCGCCTGAATGGCCGCGAGCACCTCGGCCTCGCTCGCCGTCTCCGAAAGCCCCAGCGCCGCCAGAATGAGCTTGTTCATCGTGTCTCTCCGTCGTCTGTCGGCGCTCGGGCGGGCGCGCGCGTCACTTGGTGGGCCGGTGGAATCGGCCGGTTGGCTTGTGACGAGGGTGCTTGTCCGTCGCGAACTTCTTCCGCGGCGGCGTTGCCGTCGTCTTCGTCGCGTTCTCGTCCCACGGCGGGGACATGCCGAAGAGCGCGAACTCCTTGGCGAGGTGGGTGCGTACGGACTCGAAGTCGGCCTCGGGCACCACGGCGTTGCCCGCCACGACCTGGCGGCCAGCCTCGATGAGCGCAGGCCTGGACACCACGAGCTCGCCGGCGATGGCGTCGTGGTGGAGGAGCCGGTAGTCGCCGAGGTTCTCCGGCGAGCGCGGGTCGTACCAGGCAAACGCCTTGCGATATAGCTCGAGGTCGAGCGTGCCGGGTTGCCCCGAGCCGTCGCGCGAGGCCCACGAGCGCACGCGCCGGAGGTTCTCCGCCGCGTCGTAGACGAGGAACGGGTCGTACGTCGGCGTGGCCTCGAAGCTCACCGTGCCGCTCGGGGCGTTCGGGGCATCGGTCTGCGCGCCCTGCTGGTCATCGGCGAGGAGCAGTCCGCCGGCGAGCGGCACGAGCGGCTGCGCGTTGCACGTCGCCGGCGTCGAGGTCAGTGCGACGTTCAGGATCTCGGTGACGACGCCCTCTTCGTGCATGAAGAGCGGGCTGACGTACCGGACTTCCTTCGCGAGGATGCGCTGGCGCGCGAGGTCCGTGTACCGGACGTCGACGGCATGCAGCTCGTCGTTCGCCACCGCGAGCCGGAACCACCCCGCGGCCATCTTCTGATGCCCGGGGATGAACGGGTTGAGGATGTCGTGCTCGTAGTCGAACGAGTAGTCGTTTCCCCAGTCGGCCGCCGACGCCATGACGCGCTTGACGCTCTCGCCGTCGAAGGTGAAGTCGCCCTTCTTCGTGCGGTTCGTTCCCGCGCGAAAGAGTCGGATGTCGGTCGGCAGCTGGTCGCCGATGAGCCCGGACAGCAGGTCGATGGCCAGCGCCGCGCGTTCGGGTTTCGCCATCGATGCGGCCTCAATCTTTAGTGAGCCGTTGGCACACCCAAACGTGTACGGACGCGCCTGGAGGCGTATGCGCTGGTACCGATTCGCGTCGCGGCCGCGCTCAGTTCACTTGAAGATCAGCGCGCGCACCGCGCAGTCCTTCGCCTCGAGGAGCTTGCGCAGGCAGACCGTGCGCTCGGGGTTCGAGGGCACCGTCGCGCAGATGGCCTGCGCGAGCTCGCAGAACGGTTTGCTCACCGCCTGTAGCTTCTAGGGCAGGTGCTCGAAGGCGAAGAACTGAAGCATTCGATCCGGCGGCGCGGCCGGGCGGTCTTCGGGCTTGATGGGAGTCGGGTCGGTCATGTCTGTTCCTCCGCGTGCTTCACGCGCTCGTATTGCGACCACAAGTCCGGCGGGTAGTCGCCGCGGTCGGGCTGCCAGTCACGTACGCCCGGCGGCGCGCCGAAGCCGTCGGCCGGCTGCACGCTCGTGGGGTTCGGCGTCACGCCCATCGAATGCGCTTGCTCCTCGGTGAGCGAGATGGTGGAGCACCTGCACGCGAAGTGCATCGGCGGCACGTGCGTGTGCCACCACGGATGCGAGAGCGGCAGGATGGTGCCGTCGGCCGCGCCGCAGATGGGACACGTGCGCTCGTCCTGCGTGGCGTCGAAGAGCGCGTACGGCCGGTCGTCGGCGACGTCCTGCTGCTCGAGCCAGCGGCCGGCGTTGTACGCGCTCTGCAGGTTCGTGCGGAAGATGGTCTCGAGGCGCCACGCGGGGTCGGCGACGGTGCCGTCCCACGCGTCCTCGAGCTGGTCGGCGATGCGCGCCTTGAAGTCTTCGAGCGTCTCGCCGCGCTGCATGGCGTGCTTGAGCGACTCGAGAACGTCGGCCACGAGGTCGAGGTCGGCCACGCCCGACACCGTAAAAGCCTTCTCGCGAGCCGCGGCGTCGAGCTCGTCCCACTCGGCGCTCGCGATCGGCAGCTTGCCGCGGAACCACGCGATCGACCGCTCGGGCTTCGCGGGGTCGAACTCGGGGATCTCGAGCTGTTCCACGCTCAGATCACCAGAAGACGGAGATCCACTGCGCGGCCGTGGTCAGGCCGCCGCCGGTCACCAGGATCTTCACGGCCTGGTAGGGAATCGGCTCGCCGATCTGCGCGGCCTTGAACGGCACGATGACGCCGTTCGACAGCTGGAGGACGATGTCGCCGGCGATGCCCACGCGCAGGCCTCGGCACGGCGCGCCCCCCTCGGCCACGAGGTCGACGTCCTGCGCGAGCGGCACGCCCTGCGCGTACGTGACGCCGTAGGGCGACGAGTGCAGCGCGTCGGGGTTGTTCAGGCCAGCGGGAGCGGTCATGACGGGTTCTCCTGTCGCACGGTTGCGCGCCCGGCGAGGGTCGCGAGCATGAGCGTGGTGTGCACCAGCTCGGCCATCGTCTTGGGGTTCATGCGCGCGTGAGCGCGGAGGAGGCGCGCGCGCATGTCCTCGGGCGAGGTCGCGAGCTGCACGGCGGCAAGCACGGCGTCGAGGTCATCGCGCTGCGTCTTCGCCGCGGCCGACTGCCCCTTGGCGACGAGCTCGTCGACGTAGCGCTGGCCCTCGTCGGCGAGGGCTCCGAGCGCGCCGAGCGCGGCGCGCACCCGGGGCTTGGGCGGCGTCGGTTCCTTCCCCGCATCATCCTCGCCGTCCTTCGGTGGCGACTCTCCACCCTTGCCCGCGCCGGGTTTCGGCGGCGGCGGCCGACCAGGTGCCGAGCCAGGGGGCAGCATCCCGGGTGGCATCGGCGGCGGCTCGGGCTTCTCCGGCAGCTCCTCGGGGTCGCACCCCTCGGGCAAGATGCCCGCTTCCTGCAAGATCATCCGCGACTCGACCTCGCTGATGATGCCGGCCTGAACGAGCGGAGGCAGTCCCACGCCGTACTGCGCGCACGTGTCGGCCTTGAGCTTCTGATCTTCCGGCGGCTTGACGCTAAACAAGAACTCGGGGAGCTCGTCGTCGGTGAATCCCGCGATGTTGATGATGCAGTACTCGCGGATGACCTGACGGACGACGTCGCGCGCGAACGGGTGGATGGTGCCGCCGATGACATCGAGGCGGACGTTGTTGTGCGCCTGCGCGGCCGCGTTGCTGCCCTTGCTCCCGATCTCGGTCGTGAGGTTCTGCCCGAGGAGGACGATGGCAATCGAGGTGCTGACGGCCTCGATGAAGCGCTGGAACGACTCCCACGAGGTGTCCTTCGGCTCGACGAACGACAGGACGACGCTCTCGCCCTTGCTGTTCTTCGGCATGCGGAGCGTCGACTCCGCACCCAGGCGCCTGACCTTGTCGTAGAAGGACTTCTTCTTCCCGGCGTCGAGGTTCGGCGGCTCCGTGATCGTGAGGATCGGAACGCCGTGCTTCTCGCAGAAGCGCAGCCAGTCCTGGTAGGAGAACTGGCGGAAGATGAAGAGCAGGCCGAGCGCGCGGATGCTGCCGCCGAGCCACGAGCGCTCGCCGTTCGGGAAGTGGCAAAACCACGCCGTCGGGTCCTCTTGGACGCGAACGGGACCCGTCGTCGTCGACGCGTACAGCCCCTGCTGGTAGACCCACCACGCGTGCTGGAGCTCCCACGGCTCGAGCACGGGAAGCCACTCGCCGTTGACGAGCGTCCAACGCTTCTGGGCGAGTGAGAAGCCCATGAGCGCGGTCTGTTCGAGGATGCGCGAGAACACCTCGTCGGGGCAGATCGTCTTCCACGCTTCGCGCACGCGGTCGGCGACCATCTGCGCGCGCTTCGAGTCGCGCGCGGTCGACGACGCCTTGACCTCGAAGGGCAGGCCCTTGATCGAGTTGAGGAGCGCCTGCAGGCACCCTGCGATGCGGTCGTCGCGCCGGAGCGCCGTGGCGAGCTTCGCGCTCGCCGTGAACATGCCCTCCTCGTGCTCGTCGAGCGCGGTGCGGACGCGCGGGATGGTCCACGAGCTCGTCTGCTCGACGGGCAGCGTGCGGTAGATGACGAGCGTGGGCGGGCTCGCCGTCTTGCCCTTCTTCTGGATGCGGCCGACGATGGCGCCGGGGCTCGGCGCGAGGTCGCGCTCGGGCGTGGCCTTGCCGGGCTTGGGCGGCGGCGTGGCGAGCGACGCGCGGCGCGCGCGCGAATGCGTCTTCGCCAGCTTCTTCTTCATCTGCGCGGACTCAACTTTCGCCAGTTGACGATGGCGACCTCGAGAAACGTGAGCACGCAGACGAGGTAGACGAGCGTCCACCACGGGTGCTCGCTCACGTAGTCGAACAACGTCACGCTGCGCGGCTCCTCATCGACTCGAGGCATCCCTCGAGCACCTTGCGCTCGACGTCGACGCCGAACTTTTTCGCCGCCGCGTCGTCATGCATCGACAGCTCGAGCTGCTTGCCGTTGCGTGTGTACGACGCGCGCACGATGCCGTCGGCGCGTTCGATCTTGAAGCCCGGCGCGAGCTTCTTGCACGCGGCTAGTAGTTGCTGCTTCGTCATCAACCACGTCCTTTCGGGAGCCAGTCGTCGAAGTCGTCGCCTTCGTCGGTCTCGACCTCGAGCGGCGCGAGGTGTGCGTGCGCGCCGCTGAGCGTGTCCACGCAGTCGTCGTGGTCGCCGTCGGGGAAGGCCTCGAGCTCGTGGAAGAACGCGCTGATGTCCCACGACGGGTCTCGCACGATGTACCAGCGCCCCTTTTCGACCTGCGGCGACGCCGCGCTCGCGCGCGTGATCTTGTCGCCCGTGGGCTTCAAAAAGTGCACCGGCCAGCCGTCGACGAGCTCGGCGAGTTGGTAAGCCTCGGCCTCGCCGGCGGCCGCCGGGTCCTGCTCGAAGACGATGTGCACGCCCTTGCCGTCGGCTTCGGCGGTCGCCCGGATGCGGCGCTGTACCTCGGGCGGTGCGCCGCGAAACCGCACCATGTCCGCGATGACGTACACGGCCTCGCCGCTGGCGAGCAGGAACTTGCCGACCTTCAACCCCACAGTCCAATCGGGGTCCTGGCTCTTGCCGCCCTTCGACTTCGGCACGGCGGCGGCACGGTCCCAGTAGCGGATCCAGAGGACGCGTCGCGGGAGAGCGTCGCGGCTGATCCAACGGAACCACTCGCGCTTGAAGAGCAGGCCCGCAGCGACGCGGATAAGCCAGTTGCCCTTCAGCTGTTGCTCACGACGAACGACGTCTAGCTCGAGCAGGTTAGAGACGTAGCCAGGATCGCCGCGCAAGAGCGCGGGGTTGTCCTTCAGGAGCGCGGGGATGAACTGTCGCGAGCGGGCGCGGACCTCCTGGCGCTCAACATCGTCAGGATCCTCGTCGGCGTAAGCGTCACGCTGCGCCGCCTCCGCAGCGCTGACCACGACGTCCTGTTCGCCAACACGCAGCACCCAGATGATGGCGTTCGGAGGCACCGGTGGCACGCGCTGTCCGTCGAAGCGCGGCTTGAGCCCCGGCCAGTTGCACTCGGGATTGAGCCATGGGCCCCAGCGTTCGAACACCCACTCGTGCCCGTCCCCGCCAGGGTTGCTCGTTGCGCGCACGAACCGCGGAAGGCTCGACTTCGGCGATCGCACCCGACCCTTGATGAACAGGTACTGAGACCGAAGGAAGTGAGTGAGCTCGTCGAAGCCCTCGTACTGGAATTGCCGCCCCTGGTAGTTCTCTGCGTCTTTCTCGAGCGCGCAGTGGGCGAACTGGAACTCGGCGCCCGACGAGAATTTCCACACGCATCCGTCGCCGTCCTGCACCTCTCGCGCGCCGGGGTCGGCGAGCTTGTACCAGACGCGCGCCTCGGCCTTGAGGTCGCGCAACTGCTTGGCCTCTCGGCGAAAGAGGATGGCGCGAAACTCTGGATCGTGGTGCCACTGGAGCGGCGCCACGACGAGCGAGGAGCTCTTGCCACCGCCGGCGGCGCCGCCGTACAGCACCTCTTGCGCGTTCGAGTGGACGAAGAGCTCTTGCGGGCCGGCGTGCGCCTCCCACCACTTGTGCCCCTCGCGGCACGTGCGCGGGTAGCGGAGTCGACCCTTGGAGTCGAGGAGCTCGTCGGCGCCGCACCCCTCATAGGGGCAGACGAGCACGGGCTACTCGCCAGGCTTCGGCTCCGAAGCCTCGACGATGCCCTCGACTTCGACCTCGACGCCGATGTGCTCGATGGTCGCCGTCGTCGGACCGCCGTCGTTGGACACTCGCCACGTGATCGACGAGATCATTGTGAGCGGCACGGGTTCTTCGCTGCCGTCATCAGACACGAGCGTGACCTCGCAGTCCTCGAGGCTGGGCAGGATGCCGTTGATGTTCGGAATGCCGTCCGCTCGCGGCGGCAGCTTGGGCGCGCGGCAGACGATGCGGACGTGTCTCATGGATCCTTCCGTTCCGGCTCCGCGAACGGGTCGCCCTGCGGCTCGCCGAGGGGCTCACCTACGGGTTCACCCTGCGGCACGTTGACGACGGGCTCGGGCTCGTAGACGTCCTGCTGCACGTCCCGGCGGAACACGACGCCGCCGCGCGGGCCGCTGACCTCGAGCGGGCCGCCGCCCTTGCCCGTGAGCTCTCGCCCTTCGCTAAGCGTGCCGAACATCTTCCCGCGGTGCTGCATGAGCTTCACCACGGCCTCGGCGGCGCGCACGTCGGGCTCCTCCATCATGTTGTACGGACCCTCGGCGCCGGGCTTCTCCACGGTGCGCTTTCGCACCATCGGCAGGAGCTTCTTCTGCAGCTTGAAGCTCAGCTCGAGATCCATCTTCCGCACTTCTTCGGCGGTCGGAAGCACGATGCGGTCGAGCGCGCGCTTCAGGACCTTGTGCGCGGTCGACCGGAACTTCCAACCCATCTTCTCGGCGATCTCGTCGCCGGTGAGGCCCTTCAGATGGTACTCGAGGACGCGTCGCTCGGTGATGCGAGCCTGGACGGTGCGCGCAGCGTTCTTCGCGCGGCGCGCGCGACGCTCCTCGGCGGTCTCCGGCGGACGCGGAGGGTACGGCGGACCCTGGTCCTGAGTTGCACCGCCGGGGGGCGGCGCCTTCTTCCCCACGGCCCTTACCCGTTCGGGTCCGGGTCGGCCTGGTTGAGGGCCGCCTGCATGGTGGCGATCGTCTGCCGGAGCGCGGCGTGCGCGTCGCTCTTCGCGCCCGCGTCCTGCGCGGCCTTCGCCGAGCTCTGCTCCGCCTGCGCCTTGGCAGCGGCGTACGCCGTCTGCGCGGTCTCCACGGCCTGGGCGAGGTCCGCGAGCGTGGGGGGAGGAGGTGGAGGCGGGGGCGGGCTCGGCGGCGGGTCAGGGGCCGGTGCGGGCGTGGGCGTGGGGTCGGTCATCGGAGTACTCCATGGGCGACGGGGTTGATGCTGGACGTCGGCTCGCGGGGCGGGTCGACGACGGTGAGCGTGGAGGCGACGGGGCGGCCGCGGCACGTCGGGCACGCGCTGGCGACGACCTCGTCGGGTTCGTGCGGGCCGATGCACCGGCACTGCGCGAGGACGGTGCCGCACGAGCACACGGTCCGGCCGTGGTGAGGCTTCGGACTGACCATCTGGACCTCTTGGCGCCGGGAGGCGCCCGGGGCAGGGTGAGGGGATGCCCGAGGACGATTACTTCGCGCGCGAACTCGACGCGGGCGCGGTGTGTCGCGACTGCGGCGCGCCGCTCGATTGCTGGCTAGACGAGCTTCGGGGCGGCAACGTCGAGGGCGAGGCGCTGGCGAGCGACCGCGGCGGCCTCGAGGCTCGTGTCTCGAAGCCCGGCGCGTGCTCAGCCTGCGGAGGCGGCAGGTTCGCCGTGCGGATCGACTTGCTCTGACGTGCCGTTGAGCTTGTTCATCGCGGTGCGCAACACGCCCGGGTCGGTGACGAGTTCGAGTCCGTCCCACTTCGCGACGCCAAGTGCTCGCATCGCGAGGACGCGAACCGTGAGCGCCTTCACGCTCTCCTTCGCGCAGTCACTGCAATGCGCCTGGTACTGCCCACGCTTCTGGTGATCACACATCGTTGTTGCCTCCGGGCGGTGAAACAGGGGCCACGTCCCGCGCGCCACCGCCCGATGGCTACACGTCGCGTGGCCCCCGATCCGTTCGCCGTGCACTTGCGCCGAAATTCATACGGACGCGTTTGGATGCGTACGGACACGTGCCTTCTATGGCTGGCGACGTTGTGCGCCGATTATGGCCGGTCGCCCTCGAGGGGGTTTGTGCTCGTTGCAATACGGTTTGGTAGCTATGCCCTTTTTCATCCTGTACCGAAATTCACTGCTCCTCAGTGAACTCAGTGGCACGCCACACGTTTCGCATAGCTCGCGCGGCCTGGAGGTTCGCAGTCTCAGCTCTGCTCTGCATGCAGCAGATCCGCAACTAGTAAATCCTCCCCTTCTCGCCGCCTGACGAGCGGTGCATGCCAATAACCCGGTTAGTGGGACTCGGCACACCGCGCAGAGGTAGATCCTTGGATCAGTTGATTTACTTCGGCGTCTGGCGGCAGCAATTTTCGCGCACCGACGGCACACGACCGGCTGCCCACGCTCGACAGCTCGTCTCGTCGCTCGCGCCGATACCGCCGCCCCACACGCGCAGTACCCGAAGTTCGCGCCCACCACGCGCCGCTGCTCTTCCGCCAATCGAAGCGCCAGGGCATCAGTCGACATCTCCGCCAGATCGGCGACGTCCACGTTCACGGTCTCAAGCAGCTCCCGGCGCATCTACTCCTCCTCGGGCGGCTCATGACGAACCGCGGACTCGAACCCCGCGAGCGTCAGGATCGACTCCCACAAGTCGGGGTCGGTCCGGCGCAAGACGTTGAGTCGGATGACGCGTTTGGTCCCCGGTCCGTTCGGCTGCGTAGTTCTGAGAGAGCCTCGCTTCGCGCGATCCTGAAGCACCCGAAACGGGATGCCCGACCACTCGGCGAGCTGCCGAATGGAGATTTCCGCCGGGAGCCGGTGTGCGTTGTTGCCCGTCGCCCCGCTCATCGCTTCGACCTCTCCCTCTCGCGCTCCTCACCCATGGCGCGCTTCATCGTCCGGTACGCGTTCGACGCCGCAATCAGAAGCTTCTCCGCCTCGTCCTTCACGCGTCGCACGAAGTCCTCGCGCTCGAGCCGCGCCCTCGCCTTGTGGAGCTCCCACTCCGGGCGCGTCATGGTCTGCGGTCGGTCCTGCGGCGCATGCAGCCGGCGCGCGACGTACACGCTCGGCAGGCACTTCTTCGCGCGCGCTCCCGCGACGACGGTGGCCGTGAGCGTGACGAGCGGGCCCCAGTCGACGAGGCTCTTGCGCGGCGTCGAGATGCCGTCCTCGCACCGGACCTCGGTGTCGCGAAACTCCGCGAACCGCTGGCCCGGCATCGGCGGGCCGTAGAAACGAAAGAGCACGCTGACGTCGAAGCTGCCGCGCCGGGTGGCGCACATGCGGCGCAGCGTCCGGTAGCAGGCCGTCGTCTGCCCCGCGCGGTAGGCGTTGCGCGTCGACGTCGAGAGCGCCCAGCGC
>Ga0207695_10003743_pt1 | contig 21145 bp, 18 predicted proteins | sample KBSC54metaG_FD_184354 | JGI IMG/M metagenome (GOLD analysis project Ga0207695, IMG submission 184354) | Corn rhizosphere microbial communities from Kellogg Biological Station, Michigan, USA - KBS C5-4 metaG (SPAdes) (version 2) | ecosystem: Host-associated > Plants > Roots > Rhizosphere > Soil...
GCAGCCGCGCTTCTTCATCGCGGTCGGGTTGATCCTGTGCTGCTTCGCTGCGGGCGAAGTCTTTCGCCGCCGCAACAAAGTCGTCGTCGACGTCTGATTGGGCCTTCGTCGGCTCGGCGTCCGCGGGCCCGGCGCTTCAAAAATAAAACGGGCGGACATCATCATGATGTCCGCCCGCCCGTTGTTTTGCACGTCGTAAGCAGACAGCGCCGACCCGGATCAGGTGCCGGTTTGCCAGCTCGTCAGGTACTTCTTCTGCTCCGCCGACAGCACGTCGATCTTGATGCCCATCGCGGCCAGCTTCAGGCTCGCGACTTCGTCGTCGATCGCCTGCGGCACGTTGTGTACGGCGATCGACAGCGGATCGATCGTCGCCGTCCATCGCGCGGCTAGCGCCTGCGTCGCAAAGCTCATGTCCATCACCTGCGCCGGATGGCCCTCGGCGCACGCGAGATTCACCAGCCGACCCTGGCCCAGAATGTAGAGCGTGTGGCCGTTGCCGAGCAGGTAGCCGTCAACGTGATTGGTGACGTTGCGATTGATCTGCTTGGCCGAGTCGTTCAGATAGGCGATGTCGATCTCGACGTCGAAATGGCCCGAGTTGCACAGGATCGCGCCGTCCTTCATCAGGCTGAAATGCGACGGGTTAAGCACCGAGCGATCGCCGGTCGCGCTGATGAAGATGTCGCCGACCTTCGCTGCCTCGACCATCGGCATCACGCGCAGCCCGTCCATCGCGGCTTCCAGCGCGCGCACCGGATCGACTTCGGTCACGATGACGTCGGCGCCGAGGCCACGCGCGCGCGACGCGATCCCGCGCCCGCACCAGCCGTAGCCCGCCACCACCACGATCGAGCCCGCGATCAGCACGCCGGTCGCGCGGATAATGCCGTCCATCGTGGACTGGCCGGTGCCGTACCGGTTGTCGAACAGATGCTTGGTCTGCGCGTCGTTGACTGCGACCACTGGAATCTTGAGCGCCCTGTCGTCGGCCATCGCACGCAGCCGGATAACGCCGGTGGTGGTCTCCTCCATGCTGGCGCGGACCTCCGTCGCCTGCGCGAGGAATTCGGTATGGAGCATGCTCACAAGGTCGGCGCCGTCGTCCATCGTGATCGTCGGATGGCGCTCAATTACTGCACGCAGATGATTGTAATAGGTGTCGCGATCCTCGTCGTGAATCGCGTACGCCGGGATGTCGTATTCCGCCACCAGCGCCGCGGCCACGTCGTCCTGGGTCGAGAGCGGATTGCTCGCGCAGCAAAAGACTTCCGCGCCGCCGGCCTTCAGCGCACGCAGCAGATTCGCGGTTTCGCAGGTGATATGCAGGCACGCGCCGAGGCGCTGCCCCTTGAGCGGCAGTTCCTTGGCGAAGCGTTCGCGGATGATCCGCAACACGGGCATCTGGCGGTCGGCCCATTCGATTCGTTTGCGGCCGGCCTCGGCCAGCGCGAGGTCGCGAACGTCGTGCCCACTGCCCTTGGAATTGGGCATAAGAATCCTCCTGGTAACGATAATCCTGTAGCGGCAATAGTCCCGCACCGGCCGGCGTTGCAGGGTACGCGCGTTGCGATTTTCGTCGCAGCGCCTCGCCTACCTGGTCGCGAACCAGCCGAATGACTATTTCAATTCAGTGCGCGCGATCTCACCACTCCGCTCAGCGGCCGCTCACTCCAAACGCGCTCTGCAGCGCATTGATCATATCGACGCTCTCCCACGGGAAGAGGCCATGATTCGCGGGACGGCCGAAATGTCCATAGGCCGCGGTCGCCTGATAAATCGGGCGCTTGAGATCCAGCGTCTTGATAATCCCGGCCGGGCGAAAGTCGAACAGTTCGCGCAGCGTCGATGAGAGCTTGTGGTCAGGTACCACGCCGGTGTCGAAGGTATCGATCAATAGCGAGACCGGTTCCGCGACGCCGATCGCATAGGCGACCTGGATTTCACATTTCGCCGCGAGGCCTGCCGCGACGACGTTCTTGGCGACGTGACGCGCCATGTAGCAGGCCGAACGATCCACTTTGCTCGGGTCCTTGCCCGAAAATGCGCCGCCGCCATGACGGCCATAGCCGCCGTACGTGTCAACGATAATCTTGCGGCCGGTAAGTCCGCAGTCGCCATGCGGTCCGCCCACCACGAAGCTGCCAGTCGGGTTGACGTGAATTATGGTCGATTTGTCGAGGTACTGCTCGGGGATGGTCTTCTTGATCAGCTCCTCGATAATCGCCTCGCGAATCGTCGCGTAACCGACGGCGGGGCTGTGCTGGGTCGAGATGACGACCGTGTTGACGCCGACCGGACGGCCGTTGACGTAGCGCACGGTCACCTGGCTCTTGCCGTCGGGGCGCAGGAAGTCGAGTTTCTTTTCCTTGCGCAGACGCGTCAGGTTTTCCATCAGGCGATGGGCCAGCGCGATCGGTAGCGGCATCAGCTCGGGCGTTTCGTCGCAGGCGAAGCCGAACATCAGGCCCTGGTCGCCCGCGCCCTGCTCCTTGAACAGGCCCTCGCCCTCGGTCACACCCTGCGAGATGTCGGCCGATTGCGGCTCGATCGCCGTCAGCACCGCGCACATATTGCCGTTGAAGCCGACCGCGTCGTTGTCATAGCCGATATCGATCGCGGTCTTGCGCGCGATCTTGATGAAGTCGGGGCTGTGCTTCGAGGTTATCTCGCCCGCCAGCACGATCAGGCCGGTCTTGACCAGGGTTTCCAGGGCGACGCGGGAATGGGGATCCTCCGCGATCAATGCGTCGAGGACGGCGTCGGAAATCTGGTCGCACATCTTGTCCGGATGGCCTTCGGAGACCGACTCCGAAGTGAACAGGAAATCTTTTATCGGCATGAACGGCGGCTCCTTGGAAATGCTGCTGAAAGCATCGCGCCCAGGCTGGATCTCGCACCGGCGCAACGCGGTAAACTATGAAAACGATCTCGCGATTCGCGGGACGGCCGGTGTGCGGAGAAGTCCTGGGGCAAAGTTTGGGTTCGTCCCTAATCGATCACGGTCGATGATATACGGATCGCATGGCTAAAGTAACGATCGCTTTGATATAACCAACCGTAATACCGTGGTCAACATTACGCGAAGCGAGCTCGTCCGCCGACCTCACCGAGGAGACGTCACGAAACTGGCCGGTCAGCAAGGGAGCTCGCAAAATTTGAGTCCGCGCGAGCCGCTTGGAGTCCTGACGGGATCCTCGAATCACGACAATTCATTCCTCGTTGAAACGCTGTTCGAACAATTCCTTGATGGCGCTCAGAGCGGCAGGTGCGTCCGGTCCCTCGACTTTGACCTTGAGTTTGGTGCCCTGGCCGGCGCCGAGCATGATCAGATTGGTGACGCTGCGCGCATTGACCGCCTGTTTGCCGCTGCCCAGCGTAACCGTCGAATTGAATTTCTTGACGGTGTCGGCAAGCGTCGAAGCGGCGCGCAGATGTAGTCCGAGGCGGTTCTTGATTTCGAGGGTGGCTTCCAGTGCATTCACAGCCACAACGATAAATGGAAGCGGGCGGCGGGTAAACTTGCTGCGCGCTTGAGCGCCCACACCAGTCCACACGCCGAATCAATGCGTAAGTCCGAGCACCGAGCATTGATGACGGTCAGGTGCCGTTGCGGCTGGCGCGCGGCTCAACGGGTTCGTCTTCGCCGATCAGGCCGGCCGTGAACAGTTCGCGCAGGCGCGGCTCGATGACCTTGTCGCCTGTGCCGCCTTCGCGCCGACGCCACGCTTTGAGCGGAATCACCGCCTTGGCCATATTGCGATGGCCGCCGGCGCTGCCGATATCGCCGAACAGCCGCTTGACGGTTTCGCCCGCGTTGCCGCGTCCGATACCGTGGTTGCGCACGGCGATCACCAGGTTGGGGCCAAGCTTGCCCGCGACTGCCACCCATTCGACGCCCTCGAACTGCAGACAGAAGTCGGCCATCTGCACGATCAGGTCGTCGCGTTCGACCGGTCCGAGGTGGAGCGCAACCAGACCGTCGCGGAGGTCAAGCCGTCCCATCGCGCGCGACAGGATGCGGGCGAAGCTCAGCGGCAATTCGGGGCGATCGATCTGGCGCAGCAAGCTGTAGTTGGCGAGCGGATAGAGGTGCGTGAAGGCCTCGATATCGTTTTCGGTGACGCGTCGCGAAAGCGCCAGCGTGTCGCTGCGGATGCCGTAGAGCAGGGCCGTCGCGATCCGCTCGCTGATACGCTCGTCGGCTCCGATGAAGTACTCGGTCATGATCGTTGCGGTCGCGCCATAGCCGACCCGCACGTCCTCGAAGGGCGCCCGGCCAGTCTCGTAGCCCGGATGGTGGTCGATGACGATATCGGCGCGCGGAATACGATCGCCGAAGTAGGGCGGCTCCACGTCAACCATCGCGATCCGTTGGAATTCCCGCAGATCCTCGGTCAAGGCCGGCGCAATCTCGATTTCGAGCAGATGCATCATGGTGCGGTTTTCAGGTCGCGTCACCGGCTTGAACGCGAAGATCGGGGTGGTCAGCTTGTTGCGGCCGAGCAGCGCACGCAAGGCGATCGCGCTCGACATCGCGTCTGGGTCAGGGTCATCCTGCAGGACGATCGCGACGCGATCGCCGTCATCAACCAACGCGCGAAGTTCGCGGATTTTTTGCCTGGTGAACGTTTGATCCATAGAATCTGTCCGCGGCGAGTAATCACCCTCCGTGGACTTGCGCCGACATTGCCGCTAGCGGTGGCAGCCGCGTACTTCTAAAGTAGTGATGGCTGGACGGCGAGACGGGTGTAATACCCGAAGCCTCGGCTTTGCTCCATTGGATCGGCTTTAACACAGCGCCGGAAGTCGAAGCAATCCGTGGGTAGTCGGCCAGGTCATACCGGCGGGGATCCGCGAGACAGACCATTGATGAACGAAGAAAAATGCGAAATCTGCCGGCGGCCGACCACCGAATGGCTGCTAAGAATGACGGTCGAGGACCGCGCCGGCTTCGCCGAGACCGCATATATTTGCGCCAACTGCGGCATCAAGCTGCGCCTGGCGTCGGAAAAGACCCGCGACCTGCAAATCGACCCATGGGTCCGTGAGGCCGTCGCGCGCGTCCTCAAGGGTAAGGAATAGGAACCGCATGGCATCGGCCCCGCAAACTTCGAACGAACTCGACCTCTGGCCTTACGAGGAGGCGCGCCGCCTCGCCGAGCGGGTCGGCGGCTATGAGCCCGCGCGTCCGGCGGTGTTTCAGAGTGGATTCGGTCCATCGGGGCTGCCGCATCTCGGTACGATGGGCGAGGTCTTGCGACCGGCCTATGTGCGCCATGCGTTTGAGCTGCTATGGCCCGATCGGCCGCAGCGCTTCGTGGTCTTCATCGACGATATGGACGGCCTGCGCAAGGTGCCCGAGAACATTCCCAATCGCGAGACCTTCGCGCCGCATCTGGGCAAGCCGGTCTCGCGCATACCCGACCCGTACGGGGACTGTCACGACAGCTTTGCCTCGCACATGATCGCGCTGCTGGGGTCGTTCCTGGCGCCGGTTGACGTTGAGTACGAACTGATGCGCTCGAGCGAGATGTACGGCAGCGGCGCGTTCGACGAGGGGCTCAAGCTGGTGCTGGCGAAGCATCAGGAGATTATCCGCATCGTCGCGCCGACCCTGCGCGAGGAAAATCGCGCCGGATGGTCGCCGGTGATGCCGCTGTGTCCGGCCTGCGGTCAGATAAACTCCACGCTGGTGACCGCCTACCATCCGGAACGCGGCGCGGTCGAATTCTCCTGCGAGCGCAGTTTCGGCGGCGCCCGTGGATGCGGCTTTCGCGGCGAACAGAGCATCCTCGGCGGTCGCGCCAAGGTCCAATGGAAGGTCGATTGGGCGTTGCGCTGGTACGTGCTCAAGGTCGATTACGAACTCTACGGCAAAGACCTGATCGACTCGGCGCGGCTCTCGGGGCAGATCGTAAAGCTGCTCGGCGAACGGCCGCCGCTCGGTTTCGCGTTCGAGATGTATCTCGACGAAGACGGCCACAAGGTCTCGAAGTCGGTCGGGCGCGGCGTCGGCGTTGAACAATGGCGCCGCTATGCGCCGATCGAGGTGCTCAAGTATTTTCTCATCCTGAACCCGCGGCGTGCGCGCAAACTCTTTCTCGAGGCGATTCCGCAATACGTCGATGAATACCTCGACGCGCTGCGCGAGTGGAACAAGGCCGAACCGGCGGCCCGCCGCAATTCGCCGCTCGAATTCGTATTGCAGCGCGACAGCGCGCGACGCTTCAATTCGTCCGTCAGCTTCAGCCTGATCATGAACCTGGTGCCGGCGCTGGGCACGGCCGATCGCGACCTCATCTGGACGTATCTCGTCAACTACGATCCCGCGATTGCCGGCGACGTCGAGACCGAGACGCTCGCGCGCAACCTGATCGAATGTGCCCTGAATTTCTATCGCGACTTTATCGAGCCGGCCAAGCAGCCCTACGCGCCGAGCGAGAGTGAACGCGAGCAACTGCGCACGCTGGCGAGCTGGCTCGAAGCTAATCGCGGCGCCGCCGCCGAAGAGATCGAAAAGGCCATCTACGATATCGGTCGGGCCAATTACGACAAGCCGGGCAAAATATTCCCGGTGATCTATCGCACGCTGATGGGTCAGGAGCGCGGCCCCCGCCTGGGTGCGTTCATCCGCCTCGCCACGCCGGAAAAGATCGCGCAGGCGCTACAAACGTCGCTCGCGTAACCAGTCACCATCGTCGCGCGCGCCGCATGCGCCGCAGGTCATTCGTTGCCGGATACGCAATTGAACGTTTAAAGCGTACAGCCTGCAGTCGCCGCGGGCGGTTGAGCGCGCACTCTACCGATGAGCGCGTCAGACGAATTCGGCGAAGACCGAATCGGCGAGTTCGAGGCCGCGATCGCTCAAACGAATACGGCCGCCTTCGCGCAGCAGTAGCCCCGCGTCGAAGAGGTTCGCGGCTTGCGCACCGAACCGCGTATCGAAGCTCACACCGAAACGCGCCTCAAAATCCGACAGTCCGAAGCCGTCGCGCAGGCGCAAATTAAGAAAGACGAATTCTCCCGCCGCCACCGCTGTATCGACGGTTTCTGTACCCGCCTCCGCGCGACCGCCGGCGAGCGCCGCGGCGCTGTAGCGCGCGGGCATCCGCTCGTTCCACCAGCGCCGTCCACCGGCACCGTCGCGCGCGAAGCTGTGAGCGCCGGCGCCGATACCGAGATAGCTCTGGCCGCGCCAGTACGTAAGGTTGTGCCGAGCTTCGTGGCCGGCTTGCGCGTAATTCGAGATCTCGTACATCGGATAGCCGCGCCGCGGAAGTTCCTCGCGCACCAGCGCGTACATTGCGGCCTGCTCGTCGTTCGCCAGCGGTGTGATCCGCCCGCGCTTCATCTCGGTGAAAAACGCGGTGCCCTCTTCGAAAGTGAGATTGTAGGACGAGATATGGTCGGGGCCGAGCGCGACCGCCTCCGCGATATCGTTGCGCACGTCGTCAACGGTCTGCCCCGGCACCGCGAAAATAATATCGAGGTTGAGGTGCTCGAAGCCCGCGCGATGCGCGGCGCGGGCCGCCTCGCGAGTTTCATCGGCGCTATGAATGCGGCCGAGGAATTTCAGTATCGCCGGATTGAACGATTGCGCGCCGAAGCTGATTCGATTCACGCCTGCCGCGCGCATCCCGGCCAGTTTCGCGAAATCGACCGTCCCCGGATTGCCTTCCAGCGTGATTTCGATCTCCGACTCGAAGCTGAACCGCTGCTGCGCAGCATTAAGGATGCGCCCGATCGATCGCGGATCGAACAGCGACGGAGTGCCGCCGCCAAAGAAGATCGTGCGCAACGAATTGCCACGCCAGGCCGGTTCGCCGGCGCGCCGCTCCATCTCGGTGATCAGCGCGCGGACGTATTCATCCTCCGGCCACACCGCCGCCGCGTGCGAATTGAAATCGCAGTATGGGCATTTCGAGTGGCACCACGGGATATGGATGTAGAGCGAGAAACTCATCAGCCGGCTACGCCAATATATCATGCCGGACTGTCAGCGTGCGCGACGCGCCATATGGTGCGGCTATAACACCCGCGCGCGCGCCGCTATACTTGCGCGGAAATCGATTACAGGGGACCTTTTCAAAGTCGCTACCTATCACGAAGAGCCGCCGGTTGCCCCCGCGCCCGTGCCGACCGCGCCGTCGGGCCGCCCGCCGAGCGCCGTTCACTACAGCTCGAATCTCGCGGGACTGGTGGCCGCCGGCATCCTGCTGAGCCGCATCGCCGGCCTGATTCGCGAAAGCATCTTCGCCCATTACCTCGGTAATTCCGCGGCGGCCGATGCCTTCAAGGCCGGCTTTCGCATCCCGAATATCCTGCAAAACCTGTTCGGCGAAGGCGTCCTGTCTGCCTCGTTCATCCCGGTCTATAGCCGCCTGCTGGGCGAGGGCGATGAGGAGAGCGCCGACCTGCTCGCATGGGCGGTGGGCGCAATGCTCGCACTGGCGATCGCGATCTTCGTGATGCTTGGCGTGTTCGCCGCGCCCTATCTGATCAACGTGATCGCGCCCGGCTTTCATGGCGACAAACGCGACCTGACGATCCGCCTCGTGCGGATTCTCTTCCCGGGTGCGGGCTTGCTCGTGATGTCGGCGTGGTGCCTAGGCGTGCTCAATAGCCATCATCGGTTCTTTGCGTCGTACGCGGCGCCGGTCGCCTGGAACGTCGTGATGATCAGCGCGCTCGTCTGGTATGGGCCGCGCAGCTCGCAGGATCGGCTCGCGATCGATCTCGCGTTTGCGTCTGTAGCCGGCGCCGCGCTGCAAATCGTCGTGCAATTGCCGCAGACGCTGCCGCTGCTCGGACGCCTGCGACTGCATTTCGACCGCGTGCGCGATTCCCTCCGCGTAGTCTTTCGCAACCTCTTACCGGTGATTCTCGGGCGCGGCGTCGGTCAGGTCAGCGGCTACGTTGATAACCTGCTCGCGAGCCTGCTGCCGACTGGTGCCGTCGCGGCGATCAATTACGCACAGATTCTCTACTTCTTGCCGGTCAGCCTCTTTGGCCTTTCGATCGCGGCGGCGGAGCTGCCCTCGATGTCGCGCGCCACCGTCGCCACCGACGCCGGTGTCTTCGAGGCGTTGCGCGTGCGTCTCAACGCCGGCCTGCGCCAGATTGCCTTCCTCGTGGTGCCGTCCTCGGCCGCCTTTCTGCTCATTGGCGACGCCATCGTGACGCTGCTTTTCCAGTCCGGCGCCTTCACCCATCGCGACGCGATTTACGTCTGGGCGACCGTCGCTGGCGTGTCGGTCGGGATGCTCGCGGGCACGACGGCGCGACTCTATATCTCGGCCTTCTACGCACTCTCCGACCCGCGCACGCCGTTTCGTTTCGCGCTGGTGCGCGTGGGGCTGACACTCATCTTGGGATATCTGTGTGCGATTCCGCTGCCGCATTTGATCGGCCTGGATCAACGGTGGGGCGTCGTCGGCCTGACGGCGTCGGCCGGCGTGGCGTCGTGGGTCGAGTTCGTGATGTTGCGCCTCAGCCTCAACCGGATGCTCGGATGGACCGGGATCGAGCGCCGCTATCTGCTCCGGCTATGGGCGATGGCTCTCGCGGCTGCGGCTGCCGGTATCGCGCTCAAATATTCGCTGCCGCATCGTGAACCGCGCCTCGCGGCGCTCGCGGTGATCGCAGTTTATGGCGCCGCCTACCTCGGATTGGCCTACCTGACCAACGAGCCTGAACTGAAGCGATTCGTCGATTACGCGATGCGGCGCCTGCGCGGCCGCGGCTAGCGCGGGCGCGTCGATTTCGGCACGCGACGCGATCGCAAAACATTGGCCACCGCGCCGATGTCGCGCAGGCGCGCGACCGTCGCCGTCGTGCTATGGCCTTCGAGCAATGGCGCGAGCGCGACCGTTCCGCCGTAGGATTCGATGAACTTCTGGCCATCGACGACTTGTCCCCGATAGTCTTCTCCCTTTACCAGCACATCGGGACGCACCGTGTGGACCACCCGCTCCGCCCGATTTTCGTCGAAGACCAAAACGTAATCGACCAGTTCGAGCGCCGCGAGCATCCGCGCGCGATCGCCGGCGTGATTGATCGGCCGATCGGCGCCCTTGATCGCACGCACGCTGCGATCGCTGTTGAGGCCGACCACCAGCACGTCGCCCTGCGCGTGCGCAAAGCCGAGCAGTTGCAGATGGCCGGCGTGCAGCAGATCGAAGCAGCCGTTGGTGAAGACGATTCGCCGGCCGGCGCGCCGATCGCGATCGAGCGCGATCGTCAGTTCGTCGCTCGAAAGAATCTTGCGCTCGTAACCGTTCGGCGCGGGTGCGAGCGCCAGCGCCATGTCCTCGCGCGAAATTATTTCCGTGCCGATGCGCCCGACCTCGATCCCGGCGGCCAGATTGGCGATCGCGGCGGCCGACGAAAACGTGAGCCCGGCCGTCGCCATCAAGCCGAAAAAAGTCAGCACGACGTCGCCCGCGCCGGTAACGTCGTAAACCTCGCGCGGCGTCGTCGGGATGTAAGTGTCGGCGCCGCCACGTTCGGCCAGGTACATGCCGTCGCGGTCGAGCGTGATCAGGCACGCCTTCAGCTCGAGCCGCTCCACCAGCGTCTCGGCGGCGGCGCGCCACGCGGCGCGATCATTCAGCCGCATTCCGGTGGCAGTCTCGGTCTCGAAGCGGTTGGGCGTCAGCGCCGTGGCGCCGCGGTATATCGAGAAGTCCTCGCTCAGGCGTGGATCGATCACGATCGGAATCCCGCGGCGGTTCGCGCCGTCGATCAGCGCGCGCAACAGGCCCGGCGTCAGCAGGCCCTTGTTGATGTCGGAAACCAGCACGCCATCGGCGCGTTTCAGTTCGTCCGCGATGCGTACCTTCAACGCCCGTTCGCGGGCGGTCGAGAGTGGCCGCGGATCTTCCTCGTCCACGCGCAACAATTGCTGCGTGGCGCGATTGGCCGATTGCACCGACCCGAGCATCCGCTCCTTCACGATCGTCGGCCGATCGGGATCGACCACCAGCGATCGCGTGCCGATGCCAAGATCGCGGAACATCTCGCGCAGCATCGCCCCGTTGCGATCGGCGCCAATCACGCTGAGCGCACTGGGCCGTGCGCCGAGCGCCCGCAGACTCGCCATCACGAAACCCGCGTTGCCGGGCTTTTCCTCGCGCCGATGGACTTGCAGGATTGGTATCGGCGCCTCGGGCGAGATCCGTGCGACGTCGCCCCACAGGTAGCGGTCGAGAATCACTTCGCCGGCGACCAGGATTCGCAACGGCTTCAGTTCCGGGATCGCCAGCGTCGCGCGCTGGGCGGTCGAATCGGACGCCCGTGATTTGGTCTTTCGCGCCGCCATGCCTTCGCGCTAATCCCTAACGAATCGAGAAGCCGCCGTCGATCACCAGCTCAGCCCCGGTCATATGATCGGACGCGCTCGACGCCAGAAAGACCGCCGACCCGGCCAGTTCCTGCGGCTCGCCGAAACGTCCGCGCGGCGTACGCTGGATCATCTCCTTCAGCCCTTCCTTCCATTCGGGCCAGTTGCGAATCCAGTCCGTCATGTCGGTCGAGAACCATCCCGGCAGCAGCGAATTGACCTGGATATTGTGCGGCGCGAGTTCGATCGCGAGGCATCGCGTGAGCTGCTGCAGTCCGCCCTTGGCCACCGCGTACGACGGGAACACCGGCGATCCGAAATTCCCGGCAATACTGCTGACGTTGATTATTTTGCCGCCCCGCTTGCCCGCCACCATCGATCGCGCCGCGATCTGCGAGAGCAGGAAGCACGCGTTGAGGTTCGTCGCCATCACTTGGTCCCATTCCTCGGCGGTCTGATCGAGTACGCCCTTCAGGATCGCGAAAGCGGCGTTGTTGACCAGGATATCGACCGGGCCGAGCACACGTTCGACCTCGTCCATCGCGGGTTTCAGGCCGGCGCGCTCCATTAGATCGACCTTAAGCGCGAGTGCGCGCCCACCCACCGCGCGCAAATCAGCCAGCGCCTCGCGATTCTTCGCCTCGTTGCGCGCCATGATCGCGACCGCCGCCCCGGCCTGCGCCAGCGCGATCGCGATCGCGTGGCCGAGTCCGCGATTACCCCCGGTCACTACCGCCACTCGGCCGCTCAGGTCGAACATTTTGCGCGTTGCCTCACCTATCGCCATTGCCACGTCTCCCCGGTTCGTTCGCGCAATTATGCGGGATCGCGGGCACGGTTGGACAGCGCCTGCCGCCGCCTTCTATATTGTCCTGCCGGGCCGCACCCTGTTGACGCGAACTATCGACGCGCGGGCGCGGGCCCGGCACGCGCGCGCGCAATCATAGTGGTGCGAATTCGCCAGACCATAGACCAGAGGAAACAAGATGGGACTCAGGACGCCTGAACAATACAAGCAAGCGATGCGCGACGGCCGTGCGGTCTTCTTTCGCGGCGAAAAGGTCGCGGACGTTACCACGCATCCGGTCATCGGTATCGCGGTCGAGCACGCCTGCATCGACTATCGCATGGCCGAGGACCCGAAATATCGCGAGCTCGCGGTAATCAACGAAGGCGGCGAGCCCTACAGCCGCTACTTCCATCTGCCGCGCAACGGCGCCGACCTGCTCAAGCGCAGCGAACTGATCGCGGCCTCCACGCGCGAGGGGGCGACGCTGGTCGTGCTGATCAAGGAGATCGGCAGTGACGCGCTGATCGCCCTGCATCTGATTGGCGAGAAACTCGCGGCCGCGGGCAAACCGCAATATCGCGAGCGCATCCAGAAGTACCATCGCTATTGCCGCGATAACGATCTCGCGATCGCCGTCGCGCAGACCGACGTCAAGGGCGATCGCTCGCTCGGACCCACCGCGCAGGACCATCCCGATTACTACGTGCGCGTGGTCGAGGAGCGCCCCGACGGCATCGTCGTGCGCGGCGCCAAGGTCCACACCTCGGTCTCGACCAATACCGACGAAGTCATCGTGCTGCCGACGCGCGCCATGCGCGCCGAGGACAAGGCCTACGCGGTGGCCTTCGCGCTGCCGATCAATACGCCAGGGGTCAAGCTCATCGCGAGCCCGCACGGCAGCAGCAAGAAAGATCCCTACGAACATCCGATCAGCGCGCGCCACAAGATGATGGAAACGCTGACCGTCTTCGACGACGTCTTCGTGCCCAACGAGCGCATCTTCCTCAACGGCGAGATCGACTTCGCCGGCCTGCTCGCGCTGACCTTCGTCCGCTACCATCGCTTCACCGCGGTCTCGTATAAACTGCCGCTGCTCGAACTGATGGCCGGGGCTGGCTTCGCCGTCGCCGAGGCCAACGGCGTCAGCAAGGCGGCGCACGTGCGCGACAAACTTACGCATCTCGCGGCCTACCACACGACGGTCCGCGGATTGATCGAACACGCGGCGGCCACCTGCACTATCGAGGAAGGCTTCGCGGTGCCCAATACCCTGATCACCAACGTCGCCAAATATCACTTCGCGCATAACTATCATCAGGCCGTCCAGATTGTGCAGGACCTCGCCGGGGGCCTGCTCGTCACCGCGCCGGCCGCCGAGGACATGACCAGCGAAGCGACGCGCGCTTACGTGATGAAGTACATGGGCGGCGCCAAGGGTTTTGACGCCGACAAGCGTCTTCGTCTGATCAACCTGGTCGGTGATCTGACGTCATCGGACTTCGGCGGCTACCAGGAAGTGCTCGCCGTGCATGCCGAGGGCGGTTTCGAGGCGGAGAAATTGCAGGCTTATCGCGAGTACGACTTCAAGACGGTCGCGGCTTACGCGCGCAAGCTCGCCGGCGTCTGAAAAATTTGTGGGGTGCGCCGGATGAGGCCATGGGCCGCGTCCCGCATCGCCCGCAATTACGGGATCCTTAGCGGATAACCGGCGCGTCCAACTCCAGCAAACCCGCCAGTTCGTTGGCGCCCAGATGGTTGTCGCGCTCGAGCGCCGCGCGATCGTCGCCGAGATACTGGAGGTAACGCTCGCCGAGTGCTCGCGCGTGAGCGAACGCCGCCTCCAGTCGCGCTCGCGCATTGGTATCGAGCGGCACGATGCCCTGGACGATACGTGCGATCTCGGCGCGCGCCGCTTCGACCTTCGCGCGATTGGTGTCGCCGGTCACCGCGTCGTCGAGCACGTGGCGAATCTGCGCCGCGTCGCTGTTGAGCTTCTCGATATCGATCGACGCGCGATCGGCGTCGGTCGTCGGCCATACCAGGTCGAGAATCTTCTTGCTGGTCACGCCGAGCGCGACCGCCACGCCCAGCCCCGTCACCATCGCAGCGCCCGCGGGCAGCACGACCCCGCCGCCCAGCGCGACCAGTCCGGTCGTGATACCTTCAACCGACAGTCCAATCGTTCCGAGCGGAAAGATTATCGCCGCGGGAATTCCGATCGACGCGACTGCTTTCTTGAAGATTTCGAGCTTGCGGTCGTCCAGTCGCACCAGGTGGCCGCGTTTACCGAGCGAGGTCGCCACGCGGTTTTCCAGGTCCGTCAGCGATTCGAAAAATTGCACCCAATGGTTCCCGTCGTCGGACTTCACGCCCAGATGGACGCGCAGGCGCGCCAGATAGTCCTTTGCCTCATGGCCCGGCGACTTGCCCGCCATTGAAACCGCTTCGCTCAGGAGCGATCTCCGCGCCTCGCGATTTTCAAAGTAGGGTAGCTCGCGCGGTTCCAGCCGCAGCCTCGTATGCAATGCCGCGATCGCGTCGAGTCGCGCCGCCGCCGGCAGTTCGAGGAACGCAAACAACTGGTAGAGGCGGCGCAGGCGGCGCCGATCGATCGTGCGGCCGGTGCGCATCAGCGGCAGCAGCGCCTCGACATAACCTTGGCGTTGCGCGGCGGTCAGTGCGCCGATCGCGTGCTCGGGCACCGATCGCCACCCGGCCACCGGTTCGGGCGCATCGCGCTTGCGCAGTACCCGCGCCAGCAGTCGTTTGCCGCTCTCAAAATCGGGCAGGCCAGTCGGAACAATGGCTAGTACACTCACGGCGTAACCACCCCCTGATCGGCGCGCATCTCAGAGCCATCCGAGGCGCTCTTCTAACTAACTATAAGCACTATTCTCTCCGGCGTCCGCCTGAGTAGTCAACGCACTAGTCGAACCCGGCGAACAATCGGCCAAAGCGGCGATTCGCGGAATCGATTGAGCTATCAGATGATGCCAACCATGATCGCAATCCAGACGAACTTGCAGATCAGATGGAATAACTGGTCGGTGTTAAACCCGTAAAAGTGTTCGCATTTACCGAAATCGATTACCCAGTGCGCGACGAATTCGGCCACGCCGAGTCCGGCGGAACCGGTGATCAGGCCAACTACGCCGCCATGCACCAGCGCGTGAGAGGTCAGCCAGTAGTACCACGGCGGCTCGCCGGGCGCGCCCTGATAATGCCGGCTCTTGCCGATCGCCATCGCGCCCGATTGAAGTACGAAGTCGGCCAGGGCGTGGCCGACGATTAGCCACCAGAGCAGATGAAGCGCGCCATGCATCATGGCGCCGGCTACTCGGTGAACCTCCAGGCGTTGGCGGCGGTGCCGTTGATCTTCCAGCGCGGCATCACGATTTTGGGGTCGTTGGTCTCCTCGTAAACCACTTCGCAGGGCAGTCCAATCGCGACTTGGGATTCCTCGTCGAGCATTACGCCGGCGACCCGCGTGACGGTGCCGTCGGCCTCCTTGCAGTCGTCTAGTTCGATTATCGCGACGACGTACGGGACGGTGCCGATAAACGCGCCGACGATCGGCTGCACCACTACCACATAGCTATAGACCTTGCCCTTGCCACTGGTTTCGAACCACGTCACGTCCATCGACGCGCATCTGGCGCAGGCCGGGAAAGTCGGCGGAAACCATTTGTGGCCGCAGGCCTTGCACTGCCGCACCAGGTATTTGCGCGCCCGGGCCCCCGCCCACCATTCGGCGGTATCGAAGTCGGGCAGGATGCGCAACTTGCTATAGTCAATCGGTCCGGGCATCTGAGTATTCCTCGAATAGTAATTCGCGCGTGAGGTACGGCATTGCGGCGATCGCGACCTTACGCCGCCATGCCGCGCAGGATGAGACAGCTCGCCATGTTCTCCCAGCCCCAGCCCATGCCGCAGCACAGATCGGCCTTGCGCAGTTGGCGGCATCCGGCCTTGCGGTCGTAGGTATGTTTGCCCTCGGCCCATCCGGGACACGCGTCGTCCGCGCGATGACGCAGTTGGCGCACGTTTTCGATTACCATCTGCACGCCGTGCGTATAGCCCTCCGAGAGATGGCCGCCCGACAGGTTGCTCGGCAACTCGTGATCGATTTGCAGCCGTCCGCCCTTGACGAATTCGCCCGCCTCGCCCCGTCCGCAAAAGCCGTTGGCTTCGAGCTGGATCAGCGTCGTGAAGGTGAATGCGTCGTAGCACGAAACGAAATCGACGTCCCGGTGAGTAATGCCTGCCATCCCGAAGGCGCGCTTCCAGCCGTAGTTGCCCGCCACATAATGAAGACTTTCACGCGAGTAGTTCCATTGCGGACTGTCGGTCAAGGTGCGCGCGTACCCGCCCATGATGAATACCGGCGGATGCCGCAGGTCATAAGCGCGCTCGCGCGAAGTGACTATTATCGCGACCGAGACATCGGTCTCCTGGCAGCAGTCGAGCAGGCGAAACGGCTTGACGATCCAGCGCGAGCGCTGATGGTCCTCGATCGTGATCGGGCTCCGATGGATCGCCTTGGGATTGAGCGTCGCGTGGTAGCGATGGGCCACCGCGATTTCCGCGAACGCTTTGGTCGTGCATCCGGTATCGTGCAGGTAACGCATCGCGCTCATGCCAAAGCGCTGCGCCGGTGTCGTCCAGCCCCAGCCCATGTTGAATTGCGCATCGCCTTCGGCGGTCGCGACCGGTATCGGGCCGCCCGGCGTCTGTCCGCCCATGCGCCGGCCCGAGCGTCCATTCATCGAGCGGAAAATCACCATGGTCTTGCAGTAGCCGGCCTCGATCAGGCCGATCGCATGAGCGGCCAGGGCCTCGCCGCTGGAACCGCCGCCGAGGATATCGACCGCGTAGTTGAGGCGCATTCCGAGTGCGGTCGCGACGTGCGGCGAAGTGGTCGAGTCGCCGGCCTGGTAGCTGGTCATGCCATCGACGTCGCCGGGCTTCAGTCCGGCGTCGGCGAGGGCCTTGGTGACCGCCTCGCAAGCCATCGACAGCGTGGTGCGGTTCGACGGCCGCATGTGCGGGGTCTCGCCGACGCCGACGATACAGTACTTGTCCGTGAGCGCTCCCATCGGTTCCTCCGGGCTCGAGTCGCCGCGCGGCTGACGCGCGGACGCAAACGCAACTTGCAGTTACGCGCACAGCCTTAGCCCGGTAGCTATGAAACGGTCAAGGATTTGCGTGGCGCCGGCGACGCGCGGTGGCCGTATCGCCCTACTCGCGCGAGCGTTCGATCAGTTCGCGCGCTGCCCGCACGAACTTGTCGCTGGTCTCCGCACCGCCGAGCATCCGCGCGATCTCGGCCGGCCGATCGGCGTCTTTCAACGCGGCGGCGCTGCTGCGGGTGGCCCCGCGCCGCTCTTCCTTTTCGACCGCGAAATGGCGGTCGGCGAACGCCGCGATCTGCGCGAGATGCGTGACGCAAAGGATTTGATGGAACTGCGCGAGCTGTTTGAGCTTGCGCCCGACAATCTCGCCGACCGCGCCGCCGATGCCGGCGTCAACTTCGTCGAAGATGATCGTGGCGACGCCGCGCTGCTGGGCTTCGAGACGTTTCAGCGCGAGCATCACGCGCGACAACTCGCCGCCCGAGGCGACCTTGGCCAACGGCAGCGGCGGCTGTCCGAGATTGGGCGAGAGGTAGAACTCGACCGTATCGAAGCCGGTCGGACCCAGCGCGAGGCCGTCGTGCACGAAGGCGGCGGCGTCGGTGGTGATCGCGGTGACCCGCGCATCGAAGATCGCGCTGCGCATGCCGAGCGTCTTGAGCTCGGCTTCCATGCGGCGCTTGAGCGCGGCCGCGTCATGCTCGCGTTTGCGATGGAGCGCGCGCGCCCGCGTCAGCAGATCGCCCAGTGCGCGGGCCAGTTCGGCCTCGGCAGTGGCGCGACTCTCGGCGACGCCTTCGAGTTCGGCGATTTCGCGCCGCGACCGATCGAGCGCTTCGAGCGCGGACTCGATCGAGCCGCCATACTTGCGCTTCAGCCGCGTCAGCTCCTGCAGGCGGTTATCGACCTCTTCGAGACGCTTGGGGTCGGCTTCGATTCGCGTGGAGTAAGCGGCCAATTCACGAGCAGCTTCCTCGAGGTCGTTGCGCGCGCTGGTGATGAGATCGAGCGCGGGGTTGAGCTTGGGATCGATCGTGGCGGCCTCCGCGAGCCGCGCGACGGCCCGCGCGATCGCGTCGATCGCCGCGCCGTCGCCGCCATAGAGCGACTGCTCGGCCTCACCGGCGGCCTCGGCCAGGCGCGTGGCGTTGGCCAGCACCGCGCGGTTTGCGGCGAGTTCGTCGTCCTCGCCCGCGGCCAGCGCGGCGCGCTCGAGTTCGGCGGCGCGAAAGCGCGCGACCTCGAGCAGTTCCGCCCGTTCGCGCTCGCGCCGTTCGAGATCGGAGAGGCGTCCGCGGATTGCGCGCGCCTGCTCGTAGTTCGCGAGGTAGGCTGCCAGCTCCGCCGCGAGTCCGGCGTGCCGATCGAGGATCTGCTGATGGTTCTCGCGCAGGGCCAGCGATTGCTGCTCGTGCTGGCCGTAAATCTGGACCAGTGCCGCGCCGATCCGGGTGAGGCCGTTTACCGTTGCCAGCGAATCGTTAATCGTGACCCGCGATCGCCCGCCCTCTGCGATCACACGGCGAATCAGCAGTTCCCGCGGATTGTCCTCGCCGAGCCATTCGGCAGCTTCCGGTAAACCCGCTTCGCCTTCGAGTTCGAACACGCCCTCGATGATCGCTTCCTTCGCCCCTGCGCGGATCACTTCGGGCGACGCGCGACCGCCAAGCAGCAGCCCGAGCGCGCTCATCACGATCGTCTTGCCCGCGCCGGTCTCGCCGGTCAGCACGTTGAGGCCGGGACCGAACGAAAGCGCGGCCTCTTCGATCACGGCGAAGTTGCGGATGCGCAGTTCGGTGAGCATCCCGAGCGTCGCCCGTCAGCCCCAGTGGAGCTTGTCGCGCCAGATTTCGAACGAGGGATGAGTCGAGCGAATCAGCCTCACCGCAAATTCGCCGCGCGTGATCAGAATGGTGTCGGTGGGTCCGAGCGCCGCAGTCTCCTGACCGTCGCAGGTGAGCATCGCGCCCTGGTCGTCGGCCTTTACGCGAATCCCGAGTTCGAAAGAATCGGGCAGCAGGACCGGCCGGTTGCTGAGCGTATGCGGACAGATGGGGGCGAGCACGATCACGCGCAGACTCGGATAGACGATCGGGCCGCCGGCGCTCAGCGCGTAGGCGGTGGAACCGGTGGGCGTCGCGACGATCAGCCCGTCGGCGCGGTAGGTGCAAAACGGGATGTGATTGGCGACCACGGTGAGTTCGAGCATGCGGCCGACTGTACGCTTGACGATCACGACGTCGTTGAGCGCGGAGAAATCTTCGACCGCGCCGGCGCCGTCGCGATGCACCGCGGCGTGGAGCATGATCCGCGCGTCAACCGCGTAATCGCCTTTGACGATCCGCGCGAGCATCGGCAGCGCCTCGTCGATGCTGACTTCGGTCAGAAAGCCCAGGCCGCCGAGATTGATCCCGAGGATCGGCTTTTCGAGCTCGCCGATGTCGCGCGCTACGCCCAAAAGAGTGCCGTCGCCACCAAGCACAATGATCAGATCGGCGCGGCGCGGCAGGTCCTCGGGAGGCACCGGGTCGGCGCCGATCGCGGATGCGATGTCGGCTGGGGCGATCGGCGTCAGAGCGTGGGTGCGAATCCACGCGCATAGCTGCACCGCGAGCGCCATCGCCTTGGCGGGGCGGTCCTGCCTGACCACCATCCCGATCGTCTTTATAGGTTCGTTCGCCGCCACCGCGCTTTCGGATTATCACGCGACATGGCGGGGGGCAACGCACCTCGGGAGGGCGATGGGGCAGAAGCGCAAATACGGCGAAGATGTTTCACGTGAAACATCTTCGCGGCCTGTTTGCGGTGAAATCGTTCATCGTTGACGCGGCGATTACGAATTTACTGATAACGGATGCGAAGGCGGTCGGTGAGGCCGCCGGCGAGCGCATGCGAAAGCCATGCGCGAGTTGCGGGCGCGGCGAATCCTTTCATCTCAGTGGGCATTCTAGCGGGCGCGTCGGTCGGTAAGCGATCGCCGAACAGTTCGGCGACGATCCGCCGCAGCGACGCCGCATCGTCGATGTCGTACCACGACGGCATCCGCGCGACTTCGACGCCGAGTTCGGCGGCCCGTTCGAGCGTTTGTGCGAGGACTGCAGCGGTACTCCACGCGATCCCCTCGAAGATTCGCCAATGCGGCCGCTTGAGCCCGATCAGGCAGTAGCCGCCGTCGTCGGCGGGCGCGATCGCGATCCGGTCGCCCGGCCGTGCGAGTTGCGCGACGGCCTCGGAGAGGATCGACGACGGGATGGTCGGGCTGTCGGAATTCATCAGCGAGACCGATTCATAGCCGGCCCCGAAGAGGTCGTCCGCGACATTGATCAAGCGTTCGGTGAGGCCATCGCCGCGCTGCGCGATCAACGCGAATGATGCGGGCAACAGCCCGTCGAAGCTCGCTTGCATCCCGAGCGGCGCGTACGCGACCAGGCCGGCTACGCGCGCGCCCGATGCGGCTGCGACGCTCGCCGCGGCAGCTTCGATCGATGCGCAGACGTCGCGGATAAAGCATCGGTTCAGCTCCGCCGCCTCGGCGGGCATGAGGGGTGGAACCAGCCGGCTCTTGACCGCACCGCTCACCGGGGCCTTCGCCATGATGACGAGCGCGTGCGAGCGGGGCGGCGCGGGCGTTTCAGGGTGTTGCATCAATGGAGGGCGATGCCGTCACCGCAGGTGTCGGCGTTGCGGTCGGCGGCGCCGAAATGGTGGAGAGCGCCGCGGACTGTGAGGCGCCGGTCGTTGCCTCGGCGACAGGCACCGGCGAACTTTCCGGCGAGCCGGCGGAAGTGGGAGCCGGGTTCGTTTCCGAAACGTCTTCAGGGACGATCTTGAAGAGCGACAAAGGCAACGCGGGCGCATCTGCGCCGCCCTGCGACATTG
>Ga0207695_10003748_pt1 | contig 21136 bp, 14 predicted proteins | sample KBSC54metaG_FD_184354 | JGI IMG/M metagenome (GOLD analysis project Ga0207695, IMG submission 184354) | Corn rhizosphere microbial communities from Kellogg Biological Station, Michigan, USA - KBS C5-4 metaG (SPAdes) (version 2) | ecosystem: Host-associated > Plants > Roots > Rhizosphere > Soil...
GGATGCGTTGGACCGTGTATTCGCCCTCGCTGCAAGCGGCAATGAAGGTGAGGCTCGCACTCGCATCCGGTTGTCGCTCCAGGCCCGGCAGGCTGCTCTCAGTACCGCGGTCTCGCGTCTCCTCGTGCAGAACAACGAGAGCGAAGAACACGCGGCCCTGGAGACGCAGCAAATCTATGCCGGCGTCGAGCGCAATGTATATCTGTTGTTCGGGGCGCTTCTGATTGTTGTAGCGCTGAGCAGCGTCTCTGTGGTTCAGTACAATCGGCGCATGTTCGATCAGGTCGCGGCGCTATCGGAACGCCGCAGCGAATTGGCGCAGCAACTCATTTCCATGCAGGAAAATACTTTCCGCTACATCTCGCGGGAATTGCACGACGAGTTTGGGCAGATTCTTACTGCGGTGGGTGCGATGCTGCAGCGCATGGAACGGCGGAGTTCTGCGGCGGATTCGACAATGAAGACCGGCCTGCGCGAGGTGAGCGGTATTGTGCAATCCACTTTGGAAAAAGTCCGAACGCTCTCGCAGGCGCTGCATCCGGTTGTTCTCGACGAGGCTGGATTGGAGAGCGCCCTCGACTCGTATCTGCCGAATTTTGAAAAGCGCACCGGCATCAAGGTGCACTACGAGAAAACGGGCGAGATCGGCGCGATGGATAAACAGGTCGCTATCCATCTATATCGCGTGTTGCAGGAGGCTCTGAATAACGTCGCGCGCCACTCGCAGTCCGCTCAGGCGGACGTTCGGCTCCGTTTTGCCCCGGGCTCGGTGGTTCTCGAAGTAGAGGACGAGGGCATCGGATTCCGGGGGCGCGGCGATACCCCCGGCATGGGCCTTGTCTCCATGCGCGAGCGTGCCGAACTAGTGAACGGGCGCGTTGAGTTTCTGGATGGAGAGGGCGGCGGGGCATTGATACGTCTTACCGTTCAGATGAGTCTATGATCTCCGTTCTTCTAGTGGATGACCACAGCCTCGTGCGGCGCGGATTCCGCCGAATGCTGGAGGACGATCCGGACATTTCCGTAGTTGGCGAGGCGAGCGACGGGCACGACGCCATTGAGGCAGCGGCTAAGTTACAACCCAACGTCGTCGTGATGGATTTCGCGTTGCCGAGTATGAATGGGGCAGTGGCGGCGCGGCACATGCGCAAGGCGCGTCCCAATCTCGCTGTCCTGATCCTGAGCATGCATTCCGAAGCTTCCTATGTGCGCACGTGCCTGGAAGCGGGCGCTTGCGGATACCTTCTCAAAAACGCGATGGATCTGGAATTGGTAGATGCCGTGAAACGCGTGGCGGCTGGCGAACAGGTGCTCGACCCACGGTTGGCCCTCCCGGTTCGCGACGAGAAGAATGTGCCCTCGTTGACCACTCGCGAATTGGAAGTGTTGCAATTGATCGTGCATGGCAAATCGAACAAAGACATTGCGATCGTTCTGGGTTTGAGCGCGAATACCGTATCGGTTCATCGCTCGAATATCATGCAGACCTTTGGTATTCATAACACCGCGGAACTTGTGGTCTACGCGATCCGGAACGGGCTTGTGAGCATCGCGTGAATCGCAGAACATTCCTAATGGGCGCGCTGCCATTCGGGGCGTCCGCCGCCGCGGATCACACAGAGAAAGCCGGGTTCCGGCTGGAAAATGTGACGGCGGCGGCCGGCATCGATTTTCATCACAACAGCGGCGCTTTCGGAGCGAAGCATTTGCCGGAAACCATGGGACCAGGGTGCGCGTTCCTCGACTACGATAGCGACGGTTGGCTCGACATTCTGTTGGTGAACGGAATGGATTGGCCGGGACACAAGAAGCAGCGCAGCACGCTGAAGCTTTACCGGAATAATCGAAACGGGACCTTCACCGATGTCACCGAGCGCGCCGGCTTAGCCGTTGAAATGTACGGCATGGGTGTCGCGGCCGCCGACTACAACAACGACGGATTTCCGGACATCCTGATCACCGCGGTGGGACAGAACCGGCTTTTTCGGAATACAGGGAAGGGTACTTTTATCGATGTCACGGAGAAAGCCGGTCTGGGTGGCCGGACTGCTTTCAGCACATCGGCGCTCTGGTTCGATTTCGATCGCGATGGACACCTGGACCTCTTTGTGTGCAATTACGTGAAGTGGTCGCCCGAGCACGACGTGTTTTGCAGTGTCGACGGCACACACAAATCCTACTGCACGCCTGAGGCCTATCGCGGGTCCACCTGCTGGCTGTTCCGCAATCGGGGCGATGGCACATTCGAAGATGTCACGGCCAAGAGTGGAATTTTTGATACAAGTTCGAAGTCTCTGGGCGTGGCGCTGCTCGATTACGATCACAACGGATGGCCGGGGCTGATCGTCGCGAACGACACTCAGCCGAACAAGTTGTATAGAAATCTGCGCAACGGGACGTTCGAGGATTGCGCCGTGCGGGCCGGAATCGCATTCAGCGAGGACGGTAAAGCCAGAGCGGGGATGGGAGTAGACGTTGCCGATTATGAGAACTCCGGCTCGGCGGGTATCGCGATTACGAACTTTGATAACGAGATGATTGCCCTTTATCGGCCGGGCGCGGGCGGCGTTTACTCGGACGTCGCGCCGAAAACGGGCATTGGTCAGGCCTCGCGCAACAGCCTCGGTTTCGGATGTGTATTTTTCGACGCCGATTTGGATGGTCGCCTCGATCTGTTAGCGGCGAACGGACATATCGATGAAACAGTCCGGAATATTCGAGCCAACATCGGCTATGCTCAGCCGCCGCACTTGTTCATGAACCAAGGCGCAACGGGATTCCGCGATGCAGCGCCGGAAGCAGGCACCGATTTTTCGGCGCCGAAGGTCGCACGCGGCCTTGCCTATGGCGATTTTGACCGGGACGGCGATCTGGACGTCCTGATGACGACCAATCACGGTCCGGCCTTGTTGTACCGGAACGATGTGATGAACGGCAATCGGTCGATTCGTATTCGGCTGACCGGGACAAAATCGAACCGCGATGGCATTGGAGCGATCGTGCGCGTGTTTACCCCCGATGCCGTGCAATCCCGAATGGTGAAGACGGGATCTAGCTATCTGTCCCAGTCGGAGTTAGCGGTAACTTTCGGTATTGGTAAGCGGGATCGTGTAGACCGCGTCGTTGTGGAATGGCCCTCCGGACGCGTGGAGGAATACAAGAATTTGCGTACGGGCGCCTATCAGTGCGTGGAAGCTGTTTCCATGAAGTGAGATAGCTTCTATCCCCATTTGCGGAAACGCTAACGGAGAGGCTCGAAAGGTGTTACCATGTCCGGCAAAGCTGTTTTCGCGATGAAGCGACAGCTCTGTCCAGGTAGAGAGCCGGTGGGCGTTAACGATTTCCTGTCAAACGAACGATGTATACTTAGCGGTACAAGCATTCAAAAGCTGGCTCGCGCGGAGTGAGTCTGGCCTAAGCATGGGGGCACGATCAGTATGAGGTTTCTGCGTTTATGGGCAGTTTGCCTACTTTTCGCGGTCTGCGCCAGCGCGCAGCTCGCAACCACAACATCTCTGGTAGGAAGTGTCACCGATTCCACTGGAAGAGCCATCCCGAACGCGTCAGTCACAGCGGTGGAAACCGGCACACAGGATAAATACACCGCGACTACAAACGGTAACGGTTACTATTCGATCGATTTCGTCCGCGTGGGTACGTACAACATCACGGTGGACGTACCCGGTTTTCAGAAAATGACGAAAACCGGCGTTATCGTCGAAATCAATCAGACGGTTCGTAACGACATCCAGTTGTCAATCGGTTCGGTTTCACAATCGATCACGGTTGAGGCGGCGGTGGCGGCGATCAAAACGGACGATGCGTCTGTCTCGGAAATCATGAGCACACGCAGCGTCGCCGAGTTGCCGTTGAGCGGCCGCGATCCAATGCAGCTTGCGCGCATGACGCCCGGAGTGCTGACGGGAACGAAGTCTTCCGCCACAGGCACGCCGCCCGGCGAGGATTTTAACGGCGCCGGCACGCGTGAGATCCAGAACAGCATGTCGCTCGATGGTATCAGCATCATGAACAACTTGATCACCACGACGCCCACCAGGCCCATGGTGGAAGCGGTGCAGGAAGTTGAGATCCAGACCGGCACCTATTCGGCGCAGTACGGTGCTTACATGGGTGTCCATATCAACATGATCACCAAGTCGGGCACCAACGATTTACATGGAAATTTGGTAGAGTTCCTCCGCAACCAGGTATTAGACGCACGGACCTACTTCACGCTACCGACCCCTGCGAACCCGACCGCGAGTAAGCCGCCGCTACGTCAGAACCAGTTCGGCTACGAGGTAGACGGACCGGTGATCATCCCGAAACTCTACAACGGCAAGGACAAGACGTTCTTCATGTCGTCTTTTGAAGGCTACCACCTGGTGCAATCTGCTACATCGTTATCGACCGAAATGCCGGCGGCTTTTCTAACCGGTAATTTCTCAGCCGTGCCCACAGGCTCTATCACCGGCGGCGCGATCAAAGATCCGCTTAATGGCAACGCGCCATTCCCGGGTAACATCATTCCGTCCAATCGCATTTCGCCCGTTATTGCCAAGTTACAGCAATATTATCCCCCGTCAAACCTGCCGGGCTTAGCCAGCAATTACTCGGTCGCGGTGCCGACCAAGATCACGACCAATCAAACCGTCGACCGCATCGATCAGAACATTGGCGATAAGATTCGGATCTATGTGCGCGCCCACTGGCAGGATGAGAACGTCTTCGGTGGGACCGCGGTTCCTAGCAACAGCAGCACTGTCCCGGTGAACACCACCAACTACACGTTGGGCTACACCCACACCTTGACGCCAAACCTGGTCAACGATTTTCGCTTTGGGCGTTATTACTTCAATACAGCGACGCTCACCTCTTTCGCCGTTGGCGGACTAAAGACCGCTGGGACAGATTTGGGCATTCCGGGATTCAACGGAGACAGCCAGTACAACAACCCAGGCATTCCGGAATTCAACATAACCGGATTCAACGGGTTGGGTAATGGCGCAGCCAACTGGTACCAGAATGACAGCACTTTGCAGTTCTCCGAGCAGTTGAGCTGGAGCCACGGGTCGCACCAAATCATGGCCGGCCTGGAATTACGCCGGCTAGCGACCGGACGTGCGGCGGTCAACAGCCCGCGCGGCCAGTTTACCTTTAATGGTGTCTTGACCGGATACGCGCCGGCGGATTTTGTACTCGGAACGCCATCGTCCTTCAGCACACCGGGTCCGGAAGTTCGAGGCCGTGTGCGCGAATGGCGCGACGGTTTCTTCGTGCTGGATAAGTGGCAGGTCACGAGCAAACTGACGTTGAACTATGGACTGCGGTACGAGTTGCCCACGGTAGCCTATACCGTCAATGGCAACGCCACCGAACTCAATAGGGAACAGACCGCGCTGGTTGGAAACACCCCTGGCTTCCACTTTACAGATCCTCAACATAAACTGTGGGCCCCGCGGCTCGGCTTTGCCTACCGTCTGTCTCCAAAGACCGTGTTCCGTGGAGGTGGCGGAATTTACTACAATCCGAACCAGACCAACAGCTTTACGTTCCTCAACACGAATCCGCCATACACTACGATTCTTAACTGCACCTATTCCGCGGGCTCGACCGGTATTCCCACGTTGGCCAATCCGTTTGGCGCCGCGGGTGTCTGTCCGACAGGTGTTGCTACGGGCGGCCTGATTGTCACGGACCCATGGAACCAACCTACCGGCCGCATGAACCAATGGAGCGCCGGCTTGGAGCGGCAGTTGTGGAATGGTGGCGGTGTCGAACTCCAGTATCTCGGCTCACACCAATATCACCTGGATCGCAGTTACTACAACAACACGCCGCAACCTGGGCCGGGTTCCGTCAACACCCGCCGGCCGAATCCGTTGTTCGGCCCAATCCGCACCATTGCCACGGACGAAATCGCCAACTACGAGAGCGCGAGCATCATCTTCCACCAGCGCATGACGCACGGATTGCAGATGTTGTCGAGCTACACATGGTCGAAAACGCTCGATGTTACCACCGACTCTAACGGCGGCGGTACTCCGATGAACCCCTACAATTGGAAGGCCGACTACGGCCCGGCCAACTGGGATGTTCCGCACCGGTTTTTGACCAGTTTCGTTTACGACATTCCGTTTTTTGCGACTACGAACCCGCTCGTAAAGGGCGTGTTTGCCAAGTGGCAGGCAAATGGTGTCGTCACGCTTCAGACCGGCATGCCGTTCAACATTGGAACCTCAGTCGACACAGCCAACACCGCTTCCAGCGGCCCCTACCGGCCGAACTTGGTTGGCAATGCCACTGAAAACTGCGGTAGAGGCCACCTGATTGGCTGCATCGATCCCACGGCGTATTCGATCGCAGGGCTTTATCCGGCAGTCCAGGTTTTCGCATATGGAAACCTTGGCCGCAACATCTTTCATGGCCCCGGATCGGCGACCACAGATTTTTCACTCTTCAAGAATTTCCCGATCAAGGAACGGCTGAAGTTCCAGCTTCGTTTCGAGACGTTTGCGCTGTTTAACCACACGAACTTCAACAACCCGTCAGCGACCATCAACACATCGTCGTTCGGCAACATCACGGGCGCCAGCGGCAGCCGGACCATCCAGATAGGCGGCAAGCTTCAGTTCTAAGCCTATTTCGCCAGAAGTCATAAGTGAAGGACCGGCCAGCATTCCTGTTCGCCGGTCCTTCTTCGTTTGTGACTGATCCAGCCTGGCCCGCAAAGGGCCGGCCCTTAGTGTTCGTCAAAAAAAGCATCGTGCGAATCCGTGGGCCCAACTCCGTTTTGCGGGCGTTTCCCGAGGACCTCGCAAAGGGCCGGTCGCGGCCCTTACTGTTTGGAAGCAAACGCCCGCGCGTGTCCGCGACCCATGCTCCGTTTTGCGGGCGTTTCCCGAGGACCTCGCAAAGGGCCGGTCGGGGCCCTTACTGTTCGGAAGCAAACGCCTGCGCTTATCCGCGACCCATGCTCCGTTTTGCGGGCGTCTCCCGGACGAGATGAATAGATAACTCATCAGGCAAATAGTGGATGAAAGTAGACGCCAATCGGAATATAATACCTTCGGACCACTCCTGTGCCAGAACGCCTTAAGATCGCCGCCGTTACTACGATTTACTTCAAGATGTCTCACGCCCAGCACATCGTGGATCGCTTCCTCGATGGCTATGGGTGGAACGGAACTCATCATCGCCCGCCCATGGATCTCGTCTCGCTTTACGTGAACCAGGTGCAAAAGGACGACGAGAGCCGCGAACGGCTGAAGAGGCATCCCGAAGTTCGGGACTCTCCGACAATCGCCGACGCACTCACCCTCGGTGGCAGCAAACTTGCGGTCGATGGCGTGGTCCTGGTGGGCGAACACGGGCACTATCCGAAGAACGAAAAAGGCCAGACGAAGTATCCTCGCTACGAGTTCTTCAAGCAGATTGTGGACGTCTATAAGTCGAGCGGAAAATCCGTGCCAGTCTTCAACGACAAGCATCTTTCCTGGAATTGGGAATGGGCGAAAGAGATGTACGACACCTCGCGCAAGATGGGATTTCCGTTCATGGCCGGATCGAGCCTTCCGGTAACCTGGCGGATCCCTTCAGTCGATCTTCCGCGGGGCGCAAAAGTTTCGGAAGCGCTCGCTGTCTGCTACGGCGGCGTGGATAGCTACGACTTCCACGGGCTGGAGACAATTCAGTGCATGGTGGAGCGCCGCCAGGGCGGAGAAACAGGCGTGAAGTGGATTCAGGCCTATCGTGGGGACAAGTTTTGGGAGGCGATGCACGAAGGAGTCTGGCCGAAAAAGTTGATGGACGCCGCCCTGTGCCGAAGCCACACTTTGACGCCGGCGCGCGAAGGATTCAACGACACGTTCCCCACAGTCGACGACATGAAGCGGATCACGAAGAACCCGGTAGCCTATCGATACGAGCACAATGATGGAACAATGTGCACCATGCTGCTGATGAATGGGCTGCTGCGGGATTTCAATTTCGCTTGCCAGATTGCCGGGCGCTCCGAGCCCTTCTCATTGCAGATGTATTTGCCTATGCCGGATGGCCGTACAACGCTGGCGGACTTTTTCAGCCCGCTGGTGAACAACATGGAGAAAATGTTCCTGACCGGAAAGGAAACTATTCCGCTCGAACGAACTTTGCTCACCACCGGATTGACCGCCGGCGGAGTGGAGAGCCTCTATCGTGATCAGACGAAATACGAGACTCCGCACCTCAACATCAAATATCAGCCAACGAGCGAATCGACGTTCTGGAGAACATAACCATGCTGACACGCAGACGATTTTTGGAATCCGCCGCGGTAGCGCCGCTGGCGTTGAATGCTCTCCAGGGGGCCGAACCCAAGCGCATCGCGATTGTTTGTACGATCTATCGCTACTTGTCGCACGCGCAGCATATGGGCGACCGTTTTCTCATCGGCTACCCCTTAAATGGCGAGTGGCATAAGCCGAACATGAAGGTGGTCTCGCTCTATGTGGATCAAAAGCCCGACGGGGACTTGAGCGAGGCGCGCGCCAAGGAGTTTGGCTTCACGGTGTACCCGACCATCGCCGAGACCCTGCGCTGCGGCGGTAAGAAACTGGCTGTGGATGCGGTGCTCACAATTGGCGAGCACGGCAATTACCCACGAAATGAAAAGGGGCAGATCCTCTACCCGCGTTATGAGTTTTTCGAGCAGGCGCGGAAGGTTTTTGAAGAGGACGGACGGGTGGTTCCCTACTACAACGACAAGAATCTTTCGTACAGCTTCGAGAAGGCCAAGAAGATGGTGAGTGCCGCCCACTCGATGAAATTCCCCATGCTGGCCGGTTCATCGCTGCCGGTCACGTGGCGGTTGCCTGATATCGAACTTCCTCTAAATTGCGAAATCGAGGAGGCCGTGATGGTAGGCGAGGGTGGATCGGACGCAATGGATTATCACGCGCTCGAAGCGATGCAATGCATGCTGGAGCGGCGCAAGGGCGGCGAGACCGGAGTGAAGGCCGTTCAGATGATTACCGGCGATGCGGTGTGGAAGGCTGGTGAGGATGGGCGCTATTCGAAGGCGCTTCTGACGTCGGCGCTGTCGCGCAGCGATACGCCACTCGGGTTGACTGTGCAAGATGGGCGAACGCAGGATCTGGTAGGCAACGGGGAATTGCCAAAGCTGGTGAAGGAACCGGCTGCGTACTTCATTGAATATCGCGACGGTCTGAAGGCGACTCTCTTAATGCTGAACGGGGCGATTAAGGATTACAACTTCGCGGCACGGGTGAAGGGATTGGGCATACAGGCGACCTCGACACAGTTCTTTCTGTCTCCGGTCCCGAACGTCACTTACTCGGCTCCTCTCATGAGTAAGGCCGAGCAGATGTTTGCCACGGGTGTGGCGCCCTATCCAGTGGAGCGCACGCTGATCGTGAGCGGAATTCTGGAAAGCTGCCTGACGTCGAAAGTGCAGGACCAGAAGCGGCTGGAAACTCCGTATCTTGGTGTGACGTATCGAGCGCCAACGCAATCACAGTACGCCCGTAGTTGAGGCAGGAGTCCTTTGCCAGAACGCCTGAAGATCGCCGCTGTCACCACCATTTATTTCAAGATCTCGCACGCCGAAGAGATCGTGGATCGCTTCCTTGACGGTTATGGGTGGAATGGAACGCATCACCATCCACCGATGGATCTGGTCTCACTTTACGTGAACCAAATCCAAAAGGATGACTGGAGCCGCGAACGGCTGAAGCGGCATCCCGAAGTGCGCGACTCTCCGACGATCGCCGACGCGCTGACTCTCGGGGGCAGCAAGCTCGCCGTCGATGGTGTAGTGCTGGTGGGCGAACACGGCCACTATCCGAAGAACGAAAAAGGCCAGACGAAGTATCCCCGCTACGAATTCTTCAAACAGATCGTCGATGTCTTCCAGTCGAGCGGAAAATCGGTGCCGGTCTTCAACGACAAGCATCTTTCGTGGAATTGGGAATGGGCGAAAGAGATGTACGACACGTCGCGCAAGATGGGATTTCCGTTCATGGCCGGATCGAGCCTTCCAGTAACTTGGCGGATTCCTTCAGTCGATCTTCCGCGGGGCGCAAAAGTTTCGGAAGCGCTCGTTGTCTGCTACGGCGGTGTGGACAGCTACGATTTCCACGGTCTCGAGACGCTTCAGTGCATGGTGGAGCGCCGCCATGGCGGAGAGACGGGCGTGAAATGGATTCAGGCATATCGGGGCCAGAAGTTCTGGGACGCATTGAGCGCGGGGGTCTGGCCGAAAAAGTTGATGGATGCCGCGCTGTGCCGCAGCCACACTTTGACTCCGGCGCGTGAAGGGTTCAACGACATCTTCCCCACCGTGGACGACATGCAACGGCTTACCAAGGACCCGGTGGCCTATCGCTACGAGCACAATGATGGCACCATGTGTACAATGCTGCTGATGAATGGGCTGGTGGCCGATTTCAATTTCGCTTGCCAGATTGCCGGGCGCTCGGAGCCGTTCTCGGTCCAGATGTATCTGCCGATGCCCGATGGCCGCACGACTCTGGCTAATTTCTTCAGTCCGCTGGTCAACAACATGGAGAAGATGTTCCTCACCGGCAAGGAAATTATTCCGCTCGAGCGCACCTTGCTCACCACGGGATTAACCGCCGCCGGAGTGGAGAGCCTCTATCGTAATCAGACGCGATATGAGACGCCGCACCTCAACATCAAATATCAACCCTCGACCGAATCGACGTTCTGGAGAACATAACCATGCTGACCGTTCTGAATAAGCTTTCGCGCCGTTCGCTTTTCGAGCGCGGTGGAATTCTTGCAGCTTTGGGACTGATGCCTCGGCTACACGCCGCGCCGGCAGCAACGAAACTTGCGGTCGGGCCAACAATTTACGAGTCCATCGGTGTTCGTCCGATTGTGAACTGCAGAGGCACGTACACTATCCTCTCCGGCTCGCAATCGCTGCCTGAAGTGAAGCGCGCTATGGAAGAGGCTTCCAGGCACTACGTACAGATGGATGAATTGATGGAAGGGGTCAGCGCGCGGCTCGCGGAGATTACCAAGGCTGAATGGGGCATCGTGACTTCCGGTTGCGCATCGGCCATTACCAACGCCACAGCGGCCTGCATCGCCGGCAGCGATCCGGAAAAGATGCAGCGGCTACCCGATCTGACCGGCTTGAAGAGTGAAGTCATCATGCCTCGGCATTCGCGGAACGTTTACGATCACGCTGCCCGTATGCTGGGCGTGAAGATCGTCGAAGTGGATACGGCCGAGGAGTTGGAGAAGGCGATTACTGAGAAGACGGCCATGATCCTCATCTATTCGTCTCCCGCGGCGGAACACGGGCCGTTGACTGTGGAGAGTGTTTCACGCATTGCGAAGCCCCATGGCGTACCGGTGCTAGTGGATGCGGCTGCGGAAAATCTAACGATTCCGAACATTCACTTGCAGCATGGAGCCACCATGGTGGCGTACAGCGGCGGTAAGTGCCTGCGAGGCCCTCAGTGCGCCGGCTTGTTGCTGGGTCCAAAGAATCTTCTGAAGGCTGCGTGGGGAAACAGCGCTCCGCATCATGCTTTCGGTCGTTCGCTCAAGGTCGGCAAGGAAGAGATCATGGGCATGCTTGCGGCCGTGGAGATGTGGGTGAAGCGCGATCACGACGCAGAGTGGAAGACGTGGGAGACGTGGCTCGCATACATCAGCGATCGCGTGACGAAGGTGCCGGGTGTGACCACCGCCGTGCTGCAACCGGAAGACCTCTCGAACCATGCGCCGATGCTCGAGATCAAATGGGACGGCGACAAGGTAGGCATCACGGGCAGGGAAGTGGAAAAGCTCATGCTGGATGGCAAGCCGCGCATCGCGGTCGGAGGTTCGTCGGGCATGCGTCCGGATTCCATGGCAAGTTCGCTCACCATCATGCCTTACATGATGATGCCGGAGGATCACAAGATCGCGGCCGATGCGTTGTACGCGTTACTCTCGAAACCACCGAAGATCGAAGCGCGGCCACGGCCGTCGGGAGAGCCGGCACAGATCGCGGGCCAGTGGAGTCTGCACATCGAGTATCTGGTTGGCAGCGCGGATCACAATCTCATCATTGAGCAGAGCGGCCGCAAGCTGTCCGGAACGCATCAGAGCGAAGTTCTGACCGGCGACTTGAGCGGTGCCATGGCAGCGAATGAAGCGTCGTTCTCCAGCTCGCATCGCATTCAGGGTACGTCGATTGAATATGCGTTTACGGGCACCGTAGATGGCGATACGATGAGCGGGACTGTTTCGTTGGGCGAATATGGCCCGGCAAAGTGGACCGCCCACCGTCACCGCTATGCCTGAATTTGCAGTGAAGCGTCAATCGCCGGAAACGCGCTGAGGCTGCGGCGGCGCGGTGACCATTTCGAACAGGCTGCGCAACCCTTTCCAATTCCAACGCGTGCTTGCTGTCGAGAGCGCCACCATTGCCGCGATCAGGATTGCCGCGATCACGCCGCACTGTCCGTAGCTCAGGTTCTGTTTCCAGAAACCCAACCAGCGTCCGTAAACCAGTTCGATGTGCACCCAGTAAACAAGCAGCGATGTTGTTCCGAGTTGGCAGATCCAATTCCAGCGGTCGCCGACCGCATAACGCGTCCAAAGATAAGCGAGGGACAAGAGGACCAGAATGATCCCGAGCTTGCAGAAAATCAGGCCGGGACTGTTCAACCAAAAGTCCACGCTTGGGTAGAACGAGTACGGAATATTCGAAAAATATTGAGCGGTGAAAATCGTGACGAAGCCGGCTATGGCGGTCCATTGCATGACGCGCTGCAACTGATCGGACGTCACTAGCCGCAGCATGCTGCCGGCAGCTAATCCGAAAACAACGAAGGCAGCCCACGGGAAAAATCCGAAATAGTTGAAGTCCGGGGCGATGTAGTTGTGCAGAAGTTCAGGCAGATACTGCGCCGGAATCATGGAAACAACAGGTGATGCGATCGCGATGGCGGCCCCGGTCAACAACCCGTTGCGCGCGCGCTCGGCCGTTGTGAAAAAGGCAAATGGCGAGAGTACGAATATGGCAAGCGCCATGCAGTTGAGGATGTCCACCTTCAGCAGGTCGGCCAGTTGCGTTTGCGGCCATCCGAAGAGCCACAGTTGCAGACGGAAGAGCAGTGCCAGAGATAACAAAAACGCCGCTCGCTTGAGAGAAGCGCGGAAGCGGTGGGACCCCGGCACGCCTTTCCGCTGGAGCCCATCCATCAGAAATGCCAGCGTCACGCCGGTGAGGAAAAGAAAAATTGCCGGAGCGATTCCGCCCACAAACTGAGAAATCGCGTACGCGCCCTTGTCCCGCAAATCATTGCTTGTGAACGAATGGAACACGTGACCTTGGAGCATGATCAACGCTCCCAATCCGCGCGTCCAGTCGATGAACGCCATGCGGGAATAGCCGCCTCTCCGCGCGGGAGACATGGTTTCGACGACTCTGGTTTCAGTAGCGATCACGATTGTGGATGCTCGCGTTTTACGTTTTTAGGTAGTTGCAAATTCAGCGCGTCCTTGTTCAGCGGCGCATTTAGTTTCACGTTCTGATAAGTAACCAACGTGTAGTTACCCGATGCCTCGACGATCTTCTGTTGCACGGGATACTCGCCGCTATCGGCCATCCAAAGGTCGATCCTCGAATAGCTCTGGCGCATTTTCTCGGATTTTGGTGTTAATTCGAGGTGATCTGTCTTTTGTCCGGCCACCGTTTCTTCCCCCAGTACTTTCACATCGTATTTCGCTTGCAGCTCATGGCCCGAAGCGCCAAAACCGAGAAGCAGAAACTGGTCCACCTGGTCGCTGAATTTCCCCAGATCGTATTCCCGAACCGTGTTGATCTTGGGTAGATATATCTCAGCCTTCTTCCCATGAAATGCATACGATGTCGGGTCGGGCTTGCTGATATCCATCTTCATTTGCAATTCGCCGGTCTTCGATTTCTTTAGAGCAAACGTGCCGGAAGCGATGCTGTGATCGTCTATCACTTTGGTGTAACTATCTCTGGAAACATCGGCTGTCATAGCGGAAAACTTTGCCGCCGCGCCATCCATCTTCGCCAGAATGTCAGAGCTGGCTGCCGGCAAGAACAGGGCCGCAAAGAGGGAGACTCCCAGTCCGATCAGTGTGCGCATTATGGTAAACCCTCGCTGGTTAACAGAGTTGCTGGAGTCAAGTTATTTGGTTCGCGTATAGGCCATGTAGCCTTTAACTGCATCTTCTGCGTCAAAGATCGGCTGCAAGCGAACAACTGACTCTTTCTTGCCAAACCGCGCCTTCAAAAGCGCTTCCACGCGTGAGTTTCTCTGACCTTCAGGAATGGAACTTAGCAATTCGGGCTCGATCCAGAATACGTTTGCACCGTTGTCCGGGTGCAATATAGCGATGTTGCTTGCCCTCGGTTGGTCGCGGAAAATCTCTCGCGGCGTCAGAAACATGAACGCAAGTATTGCTACCACCATTACGTCATATTGCCAAACGGCCCGAGGATAGTCCCACAACAGAAAACGTTTCATTTACAAAGAGTTGCCACTGACGGTATGACGCCCATTTTAGCATCCACGTTACTACTTCACTCAGTACTTCGGCGTTCGTGTAGCCTGTGTCACAGTGGCCCCAAGATTGCCTACTCCCTCGATTCGCGCCCGGACGCGGTCCCCGGCTTTAATCCGCGCCCCTTTTGGACATCCCGTAGAGATCAAATCACCAGGCTGTAGCGTGAAGAAATCACTGTGAAAACGGACCAACTCGTATGGACGTGCTCTCATATTTCGCACAAAATCGCGCGAGCAAACGCCGTCGTTATGCTCGGTGATCACTTCGAGCGCATCCACGTCTGGAATCTCATCTGCCGTTGCAATCACCGGCCCAAAACTGAAAAACGTATCGATGCTTTTCGAACGCGTGAGATAGCGCGGATTTTTTCGCAACACGTCCAGCGCGGTCAGGTCGAGCGTAGTCGTGTAACCAAAAATCACATCCTTCACGTGTTCGGCCGGCACGAAGCGGCATTCCTTGCCGATGACAACTCCCAGTTCGCCTTCAGCATCGACATCGTTGCTGACGTCCGGTGGAGGAAGCCGAATCTCTCGCTCGGGCTGGAACATGCAGGACGCGGGTTTCATGAAACTGCCCGGCTCCTCCGGTTGCACCGCGTTGATGTCTTCGGCATGCGACTTGTAATTCAATCCGATGCACCAGATTTTCGGCGGCACGTCGTACGGCAAAAGTGGCTGAACATTCCCATACGGAATTGTTTCGCCAGTTCCAGGGTCTTCTATCCCCTTCGCCGCTCCCTGTTGGATGATGGCCAGCAACTCGGTAGGCAAACGCGTCCCCAGCTTCGCGTTGAGTTCCTCCATGGGCAGAATGCCTCGCGGCGTCACGATGCCGGTATGAACGGAGCCGGCGTGTTGGAATCGAATGAATTTCATAAGCTTCGCGCTATCTCCACAAGATCGCTGAATACGCCGTACGCCGTTTGATCGACTGTCGGCGAGATGGACACTGTACCCACAGTTCCCATTAAGTCGGTGTGCAGCAGAAGAATATTCGACGTGCCATGCATGGTAGCCAGAAGATCGGTGTCGTCGATCACCTCGGCCCGCACTCGCAATTTCAAACCCGCCGCCGTTTGCGTGGCACGGCTTACGAGACAGATAGTCTTTCGCTTGGCGGCGATTTCTTCCACGCGCGCCGGCGTCAAGCGCCCGATGCCCCGGCGGTCTACTTGCATCGGTGTCACGCGCGCATCCATTAATACGTTCGCGAGAGCAGCGGTCTTCGCCGCGGAATCCCAGCCATCGATGTCGTAGCTGGCGTCCGCTTCGGCGATGCCCATCTTCCGCGCCTCGGCGATTCCATCTTCCATGGTCAGGCCCCGGCGCATGGCCGCGACCACGACCTTAGTGGTGGAATTCAGCACGCCCGTGAAACCGAGGATCTTCACGCCGGGAAGCGTGTTGCGAACCATGTTGAATACTGGCGCGCCATCCATGCAGGTGGCCTCAAACCGGAACATCACACCGGCGCGATTGGACTCTTCCAGCAGGCCGGCGTAGGCATGTGCGATGGGTCCCTTGTTCGCGGTGACGACGTGCAGTCCGCGTTCGAACGCTTTGCGGATGTGCGTGGTCGCTGGTTCGCCGGTCGAGGGATCGAGCGTCGTCAACTCCATGACGACCTCCGCGTGGCAGTGGTCCAGGAAGTCGTCGATCGACGGCGAGGGTCCGAACTGCGGTTCAATCGGAAGTCCCTTGATGTCGAACGCCACGCCGTGCCGGGCTGTCTGAATCGCCACGATGCGGAACGGAAAAACGCCGCGCTTCTTCTCGAGAAGGTGCGCGAACGCTTTGCCGACGTTGCCGTACCCGATCAGCGCGATGTTCAACGCACTATGGTAACTTGCCGCAGCTTCAGAACTCCAGCTTTTCGATCAGTCCATTGAGTTCAGCTTCGAGCGCCGACTTCTTGTCTTTCAACTCTGTTTGGCGGTCGCGCAATCCAGCCAGCCTCGATTCCTGCGCGGCCAGAGATTGCGCGTACTTCTGCACTTGGTCCTGCTGTCCGGCCACTTGGTTGAGACTGCCGATATTCTGTCGCACGCGCTCCTGATCGCGGTTCAGGTTGTCGATGTCGGTTTGTGTGCGGCTCAGCAGGCCATCGTTCTCGGCGATCTGTTGTTTCTGCTGTGCGATTCTCTCGAGTTGATTTTTTCCGGCATCGCTGATCGCCTTGTTGCGCGTATACACATAAAGAATATTCGGATTCATGTTGATTACTGCCAAGGAGTTCTCGATGTCGTGTTCTTCAACAATCGCGTAGGTCTCGGTTCCATTCGCCGGCAGCTTTACTTCAAAGCGGTTCGCCGAAGCCGTGGTCTCCACAGGCTTCTGGTTTAGAACTTTGAATCCGTACCGTTGGGGAGTTTGAATGATCAACGTCTTGGCCTTGGCGTCGACGTTCTTGATCGTGTACGTTTTGGTCTCCTGCTGGGCGGAGCGGGTGGTAAGTATGCCGCGGTTTGCATGGATCTCCCGAATACCCTTGCTGTGCGAATCGTACTTGGTGGTGATGCGTGTGCCGAGATCGACGGCGTAGCTGATCAGGCGCTTGTCCGCGGCCTTGACGGTTTCAACGAGCGCCTCGCCCGCATAGGTTCCGCCATCGAACACCGTGATAGGTCCGCCGTCGAGCGTCTTGCCGGTGTTGTTTGTAATCTCCGTCGCGTTGAGCGGATTCTGCGACGATTCGCCCGAGTAAATCAACAGCTTCCTGGCAGTGATCTTTTGCTGCAGAAACGGGAACATGGCGGATTCGCCTTTACGGACGGTGACGGGAGTGCCAAAGCTGTATTCGAAGAGTTCGCCCAGATCTCTGCCTTGTGTGTTGACGTACGCAGAACTGGCGTCGACTCGCGCTCGATCCGCATTAGCGTATCCACTGAGCGCCCCCATACTCTTCATCGCCAGTTGTTCCCTGGCAGGCGCTGGGGGCGGGGGCGGGGGCGCTGCCGCGGGCATGCCGCCCACGATTCCCCCTATCACTCCGCCAGCCACACCACCTTCATAAACTTCCGGTCCCACACTGCGGTCCTCTGCCAGTTCCGCCTCGCGGCGCGTGACGTACTTCGGATCGTACAATTTGCTGATAAATGAAATCGGACGCCCCGAAACAAGAGAGAGCTTCACCTTGGTCCAATCCTCGGCAGTCGTGTTGTCGATGATCGCCCAACCTTCCAACGTCGCGGCCGCGTCACCGAAGATCAGCCGGTAACTCGATTTCCACACCGCCATCGGAATCATGTAGCTCGCCGAAAGCTGCCGGGTACCGGAATCCACGGAGTCAACGTAAACGTTCCGCCTTTCCTTGGACCGCGAATCCGACAGCACGCGCAGGTATTCGCGAAGTTGCGTCTGCAGCATGGGGTCGACGAAATCTACACTCGTCGCCGCCGAAAGGTCTACTGTCCGCATCTGGCCTGCGTCAGTCAGCAATACCATCTGTTCGCGCTCCGGATGTTTATCATCGCCGGCCACGAGGCGCGCGCCCATGATGGAGCCCACCAGAGTCTCGCTGGCGAACTTCAGGGAAACTTTCGCGCCCTTAAGTTGATTCAGAAACGCACTCAACGCGGGATTCTGTCCATCCAGCACAAACGGAAATTCGCCCATCTTTTGCGCTAAAGGTTCGCTGGAATCGTAGCGCACGCCGGACACCTTGCCGCCATTCTTATCTTGAATCGTGAGCGACTTCAGCACGTCGTTCATCTCTTCGGCCTTGAACTCCAGCTTGGCTGTTTCTCCTGGCCGCAACTCGCCCGCCCGCTCGAAATAGCCGACGCCGTGCTTGTATAGAATTACTTCACGCACCGGCAACTCGGCTGCAAACGTTCCGGCGGCCACTACCCACATCAAGAAGTAAGCTTTCATAACAGGTCCTGTAGACGGCGTAGACGCCGCGATTGTTCCTCGCCGGGGATATGCCGCATGCGGAGCGTCCCTTTCAGCCTTGCACAAAAACACAAACTGCGGATATAATCGAAGTTCGATGTTTGGGACCTACCGCAACCCGTTTACTTTTCGATTTTGGCACTCTGCCTGAGTCGTAACGGGTGGCGCGGTAGCAGGAATTCACAGACGAAGGTCTGAAACAGCCCACCCGGAAACGGGTGGGTTTCGTATTTTGGGGCGGAATATTTAAACGGGCCACCACGCGAAGGTGGCAAGGCGGTTATTTCTTATGGTCATTTCAATGCGATTACACGCTACGCCGCAGGAGATTGAATCAGTCTGCGAGCGGGCACGGGATTTTAAGTACAAGGTGCACTCGATAGAGGGCGAAGAGAGAGTCGTGATCGGTATCGTCGGCGTTGGGGACGTAACAGATTGCCTCGAGTCGATTGAGGCGATGCCGGGCGTCGAGAAAGCGGTCCGAATTTCCGCACCCTACAAGTTTGTCAGCCGGGAATTCAAGGCCAATAAGTCCGTGATCCGCGTGGATGGTACGGAGATTGGCGGCGACGAGTTCATCGTGATGGCCGGACCCTGTTCCGTCGAAAGCGAAAAGCAGATTATGGAGACGGCCGAAGCGGTGGTTAACGCCGGCGCCAAAATCCTGCGTGGCGGAGCATTTAAACCGCGCACGTCTCCCTACGATTTCCAGGGAATGGAGGAGGATGGCCTGAAGCTCCTGCGCAAGGCGAAGCAGGCCACAGGTCTGGCGATTGTCACCGAGGTGATGAGCGATCGCGATGTGGAGCTAGTCGCCGAATATGCCGACATTATGCAGATCGGCGCCCGCAACATGCAAAATTTTGCGCTGCTCAAGACCCTCGGCAAGTGCGGGCGCGCGGTTCTGCTCAAGCGCGGCATGAGTTCTACCGTGAAAGAACTGCTCATGTCCGCCGAGTACATTGTGGCGCATGGGAACCCCAACGTGATTCTTTGTGAACGCGGCATTCGCACTTTCGAAACAGTCACTCGTAACACGTGCGACATTGCCGCTATCGCCGCTTTGAACGAACTCACTCATTTGCCGGTGGTCCTCGATCCGAGTCACGCCACCGGGAAGCGCAGCCTGGTACCTGCGCTCGCGCGCGCCGGAGTTGCTATCGGTGCGGACGGTCTCATCATCGAAGTCCATCCATGCCCGGCCAAGGCCGTGAGCGACGGGGCGCAGTCCCTCGATCTGCCGGGATTCCGCGCGATGATGCAGGAACTCCAGCCATATGTCGAACTCTGGAAAAACAGCCGCGTGACAGAAGCCGTCGCGGCGGTGTAACCTTCGGGAGTGAGATTCCGGTTCAGTCCTTGGCTCCTCGTCGTCGGCTTGGTGTTGATTTGCGGGCTGTCCATCGGCATTCTGATGTACTTCCGCCGTGCCGTGGCGGTCACTCCGCAAGCAATGGTGTCTTATTTGCCGCAGGGCGAGCAAACGGTCGTTTATATCGACGTGAATGCGCTGCGGCAATCCGGTATCCTCGGACGGCTGTTTGGTTCCACCGTCGGCGAAGAGTCCGAGTACAAGCTCTTCGTAGCGGAAAGCGGTTTCGACTACAAGACGGACCTCGATACAATTCTCTACAGCGCATCCAACGTTCAAAAGCTATTCCTCTTAAAAGGGCGTTTCGATTGGAAGATGCTCATCAAGTACGCTTCCGAGCACGGTGGAGCTTGTGTCAATGGATTTTGCCGCGTCCCGGCGAGCAAGCCGAATCAAACAGTTTCGTTTTACGCCCTCCGCGGCGATTTGATGGCACTTGGAGTGAGCCAGGACAAGGAGTCGGCCAGCAATATAAGGGTGCGCCCCGTTTCAAAAGTGCAACTGGACCTGCCCGCCCAGCCGATCTGGATGTCGATGCCGGTCTCCGTGTTGAAGGAAATTGAGAATCCGCCTGCAGGCACGCGCCAGTTCATAAAGGTCCTCGACAACGCGGACAAAGTAGTCTTCTCGCTGGGGCCGCAGGACGACCGTTTCCTGCTCGCGATGGACGTGACATGTAAAACGCAGGAAGACGCCGCGGTCGTGCGGGCGGAACTCGAAAGTCTCACCGGCCTGCTGCAAAAATTCATTGCCCGCGAGAATCAGAAACCAAATCCCAACGATTTGAGCGGGGTGCTTACTTCCGGTAAGTTCAGCCGGACAGACCGGCATGTGCTGGCCTACTGGCCGATTCCGCGGCCCTTGATTTACAGCCTTGGTACTGGCGGCGGGTAGGTCGGCGCGGGAACCCCGGTCGCGGCCAGGGCTGGTTTAGATCCTCGGCACACTCCGCCTTTGGCCCTCGTATCGCGTCAATCTGAACCTCCGAAATACCAGTTGCCGCTTCAATAATTTTTGGGGTATCGGGGATGGACTTGGCGCCGCCAGGAATGGCACTATCCAAGATGAGCTCGCATACCTGGTAGATGCCGGCCTCACTCCGATGCACGCGCTGGAAACGGCGATTCGATGCCAATCCGCTTGATAAAATTCACAACACCGCACGGATATCCTTGGTAATCATTCGAGGCCAAGTTACCTCGCATTAGCCGCGCGGGAGTAAGATCTCAATTCAAGAAATACGTCCGATACAGCGTATCTCTTTGCTTCGGAATATATCCAGCATCTCGGATCATCTGGCGCAGAT